>Ga0209066_10005206_pt1 | contig 13816 bp, 13 predicted proteins | sample All_14_2_FD_187198 | JGI IMG/M metagenome (GOLD analysis project Ga0209066, IMG submission 187198) | Freshwater microbial communities in response to fracking from Pennsylvania, USA - Allegheny Zone_MetaG_DW_15 (SPAdes) (version 2) ...
ATGCAGCCCCCACCAGCATGATCAGCTGCGCCCCTCCCAAACCCGTTTGGGCCGACAAGCCACTCTGCAACTTTTCAAGCCCCACGCGCAACGCCTCGCTTTCTCCCACGATAGCCGACTGGGCCTCACGGGCTGCCACCAACCCTTGCAGATTGCCCAGAATGGCCCCGGCTTCTGTTCGGGTGTTTTCGTACAACGCCAAAAGCGCCTCCAGACGCTCGCGGACCTGCGGGTCCGATGCAGCCGACAAGCGCAACTCCGAACTGCCAGACAGAAGACCCGTGGCGATTTCCTTGAATGTGTTCAAGTCTTTGCCCAGCAAAAACACGGCCTCGGGACTGACGCCCTCCATGGTGAGAAACTCGTTGGCCGACTTGCCAATGCGCTGCGTCAACATCACCAGCTGGCCAGACGCCGAAATCTCTGCCGCCGATGCATTCTGCTGGAGCTTCAGAGAAGACACCGTTTCAGCAATTTCCAGCAAGTCAGACGACTGGCGGTTGATGGTCCGCAAAGCATCTCCCACCTGCAGCAAGATTTTCTGCTGTGCCAGAACCACGGAAGCGTTTTTTTCGGCCCGCTCCACCAGTGGCGTCAATGCGTCCAACTCGGCAGAAAACACGCCAGACACGGCGTCCAGAGACAGGTCGGGATCCCCGACTTTCAGCCCGCGCATGGTCTTTCCCAGTACGTTGCTGCTGTCGCCCACCTCGGTGAACGAACTGGCACTGCCCACCAACGCTTGTGACACACTTTTAGCCAACCGCTGCGACTGCATCAGTGCCTGACCGCTGGCGGCCACCTGTTGGCTGACCTTGTCAGTTTGACCCAACGTCACCACCGTCACACCGCCCAACACCACCAGACCAGCGGCGAGCATTGCACCCAGTGTGCGCACATGCTGGGCCGCAGGTCGGCTCCCCAATACGGGCAATGACACGAGATCCAGAGCCTCGTCCTCGCCGCCCACCCGTGTCTCGCCCAGCCCGGGCGACGCGAGCACGCTCGCAGCGGGGCCCTCCATGAAAACCACGGAGTCATCCAGGGTGTTGACCTCGCCTTTTTTCCGAAACAGATTTTGAAAATGATCGAGCATCGAGATGTAGCACCTTCCGTGGAGGTCGTCTGACGGCCCTCAGGCCACCACACTTAAAAAATCAGGCCACTCGGCCAAGGCTTGCAAATCCAACTCCTGCCACTGCTCGTCGCGGGCATCAATGAGTTGCTGGGAAAACACCGGCAGCACACCCGCAGTTCGGGGTATGGCGCCTTTGAACATGCTGAGGCTCCTCAACCCAATCAAGCGGTCAACCAGCAATGCGGCATTGACGCCAAGAGCCGAGTTGAGGGCAATGAGTTTGGGTTCGGCATTGGGACGCCCGGTGGCCAGAGCGGCAGTGGGATCCAAAAGACCCGCCAGGTCGATCACGCCCATCAGCCCCCCCCGCAAAGCCGCAACACCCAAGAACCAGGGACGGGTGTAAGGCACGAACTGGATGGATGGCACCGGAAATATCTCCCCGGAGTGCACCAACGGCAACAGGTAGCGGCGACCGCGAGCCTCTACCGCCAGCCAAGAAGCATCGACACCGGTTTTTTTGGCTTCGGCCAAGCGGCCTGCCAGGCGCTCCTGAAGTGCCTTGAGTGATTGACGCTGGGAGGTGGCCATGAAATCAATGCACCCGAATCAACCCAGCGCCTCGATTTTGGACAGCAACTCCTTGCCATCCACCGGTTTGGTGATGTAGTCGCGAGCCCCCTGCCGCATGCCCCACACCCGATCGGTTTCCTGGGTCTTGCTGGTGCACATGATGATGGGCACATTGGCGTATTGGGGATCTCGGGAGATGGCCCGCGTCAACTGAAACCCGTTTTGCCCAGGCATCACCACGTCCATGAGAATGAGGTCAGGCTTTTCCTCGGCCAGGCGCTTGAAGGCCTCATCGGCGCAGTCGGCCGCTTTGACCGAGTAGCCATGGCGGGTCAGCAGGTCCGACAGGACCATCAATTCTGTTTTTGAGTCATCGACAATGAGAACACTCTTGATCGGCATCATGCGCCTCCGTTGGTGGCCAAGCTGTGCTGAACCACAGCCTGCAGCAGTTGATCTTTGGTGAAAGGTTTGGTCAGGTAATCTTGCGAGCCCACCATGCGCCCGCGGGCCTTGTCGAAAACACCGTCCTTGGAAGACAGCATGACCACTGGCGTGTCCGCAAAACGCGCATTGCGTTTGATGATGGCACAGGTCTGATAGCCGTCCAGGCGGGGCATGAGAATGTCGCAAAAGACCAGATGCGGCCCGTAATCGTTGATTTTGGCCAGTGCATCAAAACCGTCTTCGGCCAACAACACTTCATGGCCACCTTGCTTGAGAAAAATCTCTGCGCTGCGCCGAATGGTGTTGCTGTCATCTACAACCAAAATCTTGAGAGGACTGCCGTTCATGAAAAATGGACCTCGCGCAATCGATTAAAAAGCAGGTGAAGCAAACGCCGACGCTTCATCAGGCAGCATGGGATGGATCACCCGTGGCTCGTCATATCTGAACCATTTCAAAATCTTCCTTGCGGGCCCCGCACTCGGGACACACCCAATTCATGGGCACATCTTTCCAGGAAGTTCCAGGCGGTATTCCTTCGTCAGGTGCACCGGCTGCCTCATCGTAAATCCATCCGCAGATGAGGCACATCCAAGTCTTGGTGTCGGTCATGTCCAGCAATTTGATTGGTCTTAGAATGAAGATCATTGTATAGACAGCGTATGGACCCATTTCACGAATGCAGTCCCGTTCTGTCGCAAACCAGCAACTGGGCCAGAAGCCTCCTGCACGCACCCGGTTCGACCCATGACACAAGTCCCCCCCACCCCATCCGACCCCTCGCCGACCGAGGGACCTTTCTCGTTGCCCTGTGTCATGGTGTTCAACGCCAACGACCCCAGCGGCGCAGGCGGGCTCTCTGCGGACCTCACCACTGTCGCGTCGGCATCTGCGTATGCCCTGCCGGTGGTCACCGGAACCTACATTCGCGACACCTCTGAAATCCGTGACCACATCGCGTTCGACGAAGACGCGGTGGATGAACAGGCACGCTGCGCGCTGGAAGATATGGCTGTGTCTGCCTTCAAGGTGGGGTTTCTGGGCAGCCCCGACAACGTCAGCACCGTGGCCGCCATTGCCAGCGACTACCCGGAAGTTCCCATGGTGGCCTACCTGGGCGATTTGTCCTGGTGGGACGAGTTGTCGATGGACACGTACCTGGACGCCATGGCCGAGCTGCTGCTCCCGCAAGTCACTGTGCTGGTGGGCAACCACAGCAGCCTGTGTCGCTGGCTGCTGCCCGATTGGGAAGCCGACACACCCCCAGGCCCCCGGGATGTCGCCCGGGCTGCATTTGCACATGGGGTGCCTTACACGCTCGTCACTGGATTCAACGCCGCCGATCAGTTCCTGGAAAGCCACTTGGCCACGCCTGAGAGCGTCCTGGCCACCGCCCGCTACGAGCGCTTCGAGGCCACATTCACCGGTGCAGGTGACACGCTGTCCGCAGCACTGGCCTCCCTGCTGGCGGCAGGGGCCGATCTGCAAACCTCCGTGGCGGAAAGCCTGACTTACCTGGACCAATGTCTGGATGCGGGCTTTCAACCTGGCATGGGCCACGCCGTGCCTGATCGCATGTTCTGGGCCCATGACGACGAGGACGACGAGCCCGCCACGTCTGCCGATGACGACGAAGACGACGAGGCTCTGGACTTCCCTCTGGACAACACCCGGCATTGACGTTGGCCTCCTGAAATTTCCAGATTTTTTGGCACTTATCGCTTTCCCCCATTGGGTTTTAAGCTCTTTTATTGATCATTCCCATGACCAGCATCGATCGCAACCAGCAACTCTTTGACCGCGCCAAAGCCCTGATCCCCGGCGGCGTGAACTCGCCCGTGCGAGCGTTCAAGGCCGTGGGCGGCACTCCCCGGTTTGTGCAGCGCGCGCAAGGTGCCCACTTCTGGGACGCCAATGGCCAGCGCTACATCGACTACATCGGATCCTGGGGCCCCATGATCTTGGGCCACGGTCACCCTGCGGTGCTGGAGGCGGTGCAAAAAGCGCTTCTGGAAGGTTTTTCATTCGGCGCACCCACCGAGCGGGAAGTTGAGTTGGCCGAAGAAATCATCCGACTCGTGCCCAGCCTGGACATGGTGCGCCTGGTCAGTTCAGGCACCGAAGCAGGCATGAGCACCATCCGCCTGGCTCGCGGGGCTACCGGGCGAAAGAAAATCATCAAATTCGAAGGCTGTTACCACGGCCATGCCGACGCATTGCTGGTCAAAGCGGGCTCGGGTTTGGCGACGTTCGGCAATCCCACCAGTGCTGGCGTGCCTCCCGAGGTGGTGCAACACACACTGGTGCTCGAATACAACCACATCGCCCAGTTGGAAGAGGCTTTTGCCGTGCATGGTGCCGATGTGGCCTGCCTGATCATCGAACCCATCGCCGGCAACATGAACTTCGTGCGCGCCAGCGTGCCGTTCATGAAGCGTTGCCGGGAACTGTGCACCCAGTATGGCGCCTTGCTGGCCTTTGATGAGGTGATGACCGGCTTCCGCGTGGCACTGGGCAGTGCCCAGAGTGTGTATGCGCAGGCCATCCCAGGCTTCGAGCCGGACATGACGGTCATGGGCAAAGTCATCGGCGGCGGCATGCCATTGGCAGCCTTTGGTGGCAAACGCGCCGTCATGGAACAACTGGCCCCGCTGGGCGGGGTGTATCAGGCGGGGACCCTGAGCGGCAACCCTGTGGCCACAGCCTGTGGATTGGCCACCCTGCGGGAAATCCAGCAACCCGGCTTCTTTGAAGCACTGTGCCAGCGCACACAGGCGCTGACCAGCGGGTTGCAAACCGCCGCGCAGGCCGCAGGAGTGCCCTTCGCCACCGACAGCCAGGGGGGCATGTTCGGCTTCTTCCTGATGGATCAACTGCCCCAGAACTACGCGACGGTCATGACCACCGACGGCCCACGCTTCAATGCGTTCTTCCACGGCATGCTGGACCGAGGGGTGTATTTCGCCCCGGCCCTGTATGAGGCCGGCTTTGTGAGCGCCGCCCACACCGCGGCAGATGTGCAAGCCACTGTGGACGCAGCGGCAGAGGTGTTCAAACAGCTGTGAAGCCGATACTCCGTTAACAAGAGCTAAAAAGCCTTTCACAGAAAGCGTGAAAGGCTTTTTTTATTCTGTCTTTCTGGCACCGGCTATCGGGCGCAATCCGATCAGAGCAGCCGTTCGAGCAGCAACACGCCGAAAAAGCCCACGGTGGCCAGCACGGCCCATTGGATGATTTTCAGCCCCCAGGTTCGGTACCTGACCTGGCCCGTGGCAATGTAGAAAACAAAGCACGCCACCACCCCCAGCAGCAGCAACATCAGGGTCAGGCGAAAAATCAGCACGATTGACGACCTTCACCACGCGGGCATGAGGTGATCGAAACCGGCCGGTGCCTGCGCCACGTCCGCAAAACTGACCTCCTCATACGACTCCGGATGGGCCAGCAGCGCCCTCAGCAGCTTGTTGTTCAAGCCGTGGCCCGAGCGGAAAGCGCTGTAGGCCGCCAGCAAGGGGCGACCGACGATGTAGAGGTCGCCCATGGCGTCCAGGATTTTGTGCTTCACGAATTCGTCGCTGTAGCGCAGCCCTTCGGCATTGAGAACCTTGTAGTCGTCCATCACGATGGCGTTGTCCAGACCACCGCCCCGGGCCAAGCCATGTGAACGCATCATCTCCACGTCACGGGTGAACCCGAAAGTGCGGGCCCGCGCAATTTCGCGCGCGTACTGGCCCTGCCCCAAATCGAACACGAAGCGCTGGCCGGTGGCACCGACAGCCGGGTGGTCAAACTCGATTTCAAAACTCAGCTTGTAGCCGTGATAAGGCTCCAGCCGTGCCCATTTCAAATTGCTGCCTTCCCCTTCGCGCACCTCCACTGGCCGGGTGATGCGCAAGAAACGCCGGGGTGCCTCCTGTTCGACCACCCCCGCACTTTGCAGCAGGTACACGAACGACGCGGCCGAGCCGTCCAGAATGGGAACCTCCTCGGCCGTGATGTCGATGATGAGGTTGTCCAGCCCCAGACCCGCACAGGCTGACATCAGGTGTTCGACCGTCAATATGCGCGCGTCGCCCTTGGAGAGCGTGGACGCCAGGCGGGTGTCCGTGACTGAGGCAGCGTTGACGGGGATCTCCACCGGGTGAGGCAGGTCCACCCGGCGAAACACGATACCCGTGTTCACCGGGGCTGGGCGCAACGTCAGTTCCACCCGCTGACCGCTGTGCAAGCCGACACCCATGGCGCGGGTCATGGCTTTGAGTGTCCGCTGCTTCAGCATGCTGTCCGCTCCGCAAAGGAAGTTGGCCCAGCGTTGTCCATCCTGACGGCCCCTCAGTCGGCCTGCTTGCGCAGGAAGGCGGGAATCTCGAAGTCGTCCATGCCACCGGCAGACAACGCATCCACCTTGGCCGTGGCCGAGGTACGGTCGGGCCTGCGCCACACGCTGGGAACCGACATGGTGTCCGGTCCGCTGGCGTGTCCGCTGGCGAGCGTGGGCATGGATGACGCCGCCATGCCCATGCCGCTGATCGGGTTGTGAATCGGCATGTTGTCGGTACCTGTGCGCAGCACCTGCAAGGGAGGCGCGCTGCGGGCCGCACGCTTGACGCTCAGGCCTGTGGCGACCACGGTCACCCGAATGGCCTCGCCGAGGCTCTCGTCGTAGGCGGCCCCGTAAATGACGTGTGCATCGTCGGAGGCATAGGCCTTGATGGCGGTCATGGCTTCCTTGGACTCCTTCAACTTCAGCGTACCCTTGGAGGCTGTCACCAGCACGAGCACACCCTTGGCACCCTTCAGGTCCACGCCTTCCAGCAACGGGCAGGCCACAGCCTGTTCGGCAGCGATGCGGGCACGGTCAGGACCGGTGGCTGTCGCGGTGCCCATCATGGCTTTGCCGGGCTCGCCCATGACGGTGCGCACGTCTTCGAAGTCAACGTTGACGTTGCCGTATTCGTTGATGATTTCGGCAATGCCGCCGACCGCGTTCTTCAGCACGTCGTTGGCATGGCCAAAGGCCTCGTCCTGGGTAATGTCATCGCCCAGCACTTCCAACAGCTTTTCGTTGAGCACGACGATCAGGGAGTCGACGTTCTCTTCCAGCTCTTTCAGACCGGCGTCGGCATTGCCCATGCGACGGGAACCTTCCCAGTCAAAGGGTTTGGTGACCACACCCACGGTCAGGATGCCCATTTCCTTGGCCACGCGCGCAATCACGGGGGCTGCACCGGTGCCGGTACCGCCGCCCATACCCGCCGTGATGAACAGCATGTGGGCGCCCTGGATGGACGCACGGATGTCCTCGACCGCCGCTTCTGCGGCATCGCGGGCCTTTTCTGGCTTGCTGCCTGCGCCCAAGCCTGTCGCCCCCAACTGGACCACTCGCTGAGCGGAACTGCGTGACAGTGCCTGCGCGTCGGTGTTGGCGCAGATGAACTCCACGCCCTGCACGCCGCGCTGCATCATGTACTCGACGGCATTGCCGCCGCCGCCGCCCACACCGATCACCTTGATCTGGGTGCCCTGGTTGAATTCTTCAATCTCGATCATTTCGATGGTCATGGAATGCTCCTGCGTATGCGGTGAATATAAGAACTAAAACAGAGAAAACGGGAAAACAAACATCAAAAACTGCCCCCATGGCGTCCATGGTCCGGTGGTCCGGTGCTGGTCCGGCGGGGGTGCAAGGCGGCATGCACACGCCCGGTGCGCTGGCGTCGGCGGTGGGGTGGTTTCATCATCAGAAATTCCCCACGAACCAGTCCTTGACCCGGCCAAACGCGCTTTGCATTGAGCCGGCCTTCTGCGCCACCTTGTGGCCACGCAAGCGCCCCAGACGGGCTTCCTCCAGCAACCCCATCACGGTGGACGCACGGGGCTGGGCCACCATGTCGGACAACGCGCTGGCGTACTTGGGAATCCCCCGGCGCACGGGTTTGAGAAAAATGTCTTCGCCCAACTCGACCATGCCAGGCATGACGGCGCTGCCGCCGGTGATGACGATGCCCGAGGACAACACCTCCTCGTAGCCCGAGTCGCGAATGACCTGCTGCACCAGCGCGAAAATCTCCTCCACGCGGGGCTCGATCACCCCTGCCAGCGCCTGCTTGCCCAGCATGCGAGGTCCCCGGTCACCCAGACCGGGCACTTCCACCTGCGCCTGGGGGTCGGCCAGCAGTTGCTTGGCGCAGCCGCTTTCCACCTTGATGTCTTCCGCGTCTTTGGTGGGCGTGCGCAAAGCCATGGCAATGTCACTGGTGATGAGATCACCGGCGATGGGGATGACCGCCGTGTGGCGGATGGCACCGCCCGCGAAAATGGCCACATCGGTGGTGCCTGCACCAATGTCCACCAGCGCCACGCCCAGCTCGCGCTCGTCGGCGGTCAGGATGGCCTGGCTGCTGGCCAGGGGGTTGAGCATGAGCTGATCCACTTCCAGGCCACAGCGGCGCACGCACTTGATGATGTTTTCCGCCGCACTCTGCGCACCGGTGACGATGTGCACCTTGGCCTCCAGGCGAATGCCGCTCATGCCAATGGGCTCTTTCACGTCCTGACCATCGATGACGAACTCCTGCGGCTCGACCAGCAGCAGCCGCTGGTCGGTGGAGATGTTGATGGCCTTGGCGGTTTCTATCACCCGCGCCACATCAGCGGGGGTGACCTCGCGGTCTTTGATGGCCACCATGCCGCTGGAATTGATGCCCCGGATGTGGCTACCCGTGATGCCGGTGGAGACGCGGGCAATGCGGCAGTCCGCCATCAGCTCCGCCTCCTTCAGCGCCTGTTGGATGCTTTGCACCGTGGCGTCGATGTTGACCACCACGCCACGTTTCAAGCCATTGCTGGGGGCCACACCCAAACCGGCAAGCTTGAGCTGCCCCTCGGCGGTGATTTCAGCCACCACCACCATGATCTTCGACGTTCCGATGTCGAGACCAACCACCAGATCTTTGTATTCCTTGGCCATGTTGCGTGTTTGTCTGTGTGAGGGATGGGTTAGGGGTGGGTCCGCTGGGGCTTTTTCACCACCCCAGGCTTCTTGGGTGCGGGTGCGGTCTGACCCGCTTCAAGCGTGGTGATGCCACGCAGCTTGACCGCGTAGGCAGCGGGATAACGCAGATCCGCAGCCTCCAGGCTGCGCCCGTGCTGGCGCGTGACCTGGCTCAGCGTGCCGGCAAAGCGCGTCACCCGGGCATACAGCTCATCGGGTTCGCCACGCCCCAGCTCGATGCGGGCCCCGTTCTCCAGCTCGGCGCGCCAACTGCCTTGGGCGGTCAGCTCCAGTCGCTGCAAATCCATGCCCAGCCCTTCGAACAAGGGCGTCAGTCGGCCGTGCAGCGCCATGACTTGAACAGCCTGCCCTTTCGGACCGGCCAGCACAGGAAGGGCGTCAATGCTCTCGTCGTCCGAAGTTGCCTCGAACACTTCGCCCTGGCGGTTGACCAGCAGCGTTTCATCGCCCTGCTCCCACCAAGCCACCGGCTGGTGCTCTTCCAGTGTGACCCTCAGGCGGTTGGGAAACTCGCGCTGCACCAGGGCCTTGCGCACCCAGGGCACCGACTCGAACACGGCTTTCACCTCGGTCAGGCTCAGCGTCAGGAAACTGCCGCGCAGATCGGTTCCCAAGTGGGCCCGAAATCCCGCTTCGTTCTGGTGTTTCAGGTCGCCATGCACTTCCACTGCCGCCAATGTCCATACAGGGTGGCGCACGGCCCACAGGCCCAGGCCAGCCAGCACCATGGCAACCAACGCCCAGCCCAGGAGGCTGGTCGCCAGCATCATGAGGCGAACGTCGGCAGGAAGAGGCGTGTGCGCAGTCATGGTCGGTGGATTCAATCCTGAGAACGGGCAGGAGCCTGGGCATCCAGGCTGGCCGATTGCAGCAACCCCAGGCACAGCGCCTCGTAGGAAATGCCAGCGGCCCGAGCGGAGATGGGAACGAGCGAATGGCCTGTCATGCCAGGAGAAGTGTTCATTTCCAGCAGGAAGGGCTTTTGGTCTGACGCACGCACCATGATGTCCGCGCGCCCCCAGCCCCTGCACCCCAGCAAACGGTAGGCCTCGACCGAAATGCGCTGAATTTCAGCCTCCAGGGACTCGGGCAAACCGCTCGGGCACAGGTAGCGCGTGTCGTCGGAGTAGTACTTGTGCTCGAAGTCGTAATTGCCATCAGGAGCCTGGATGCGAATGACCGGCAAGGCCGTGGCACTGTCACCCTCTCCCAGCACTGCACAGGTGACTTCCGCACCGTCGATGAACTCTTCGCAGAGCACATTCGCGTCGTAGCTGGCGGCCAGCGTCACCGCCTCCTGCATGTCGGAGTAGCCATTGACGCGGGTGACACCGAACGACGAGCCTTCGTGGGCGGGCTTGACGATCAGCGGCAGGCCGAGCACGTCGGGCACCGTGCGGGTGTGCAGGCGGTCGTGTTGCCCTGCCGCCAAGCGGTGCCAACGCGGTGTGGGCAGGCCCTCGCTCAACCACACACGCTTGGTGGTGATTTTGTCCATCGCCAGGGCCGAAGCCATCACCCCAGAACCGGTGTAGGGAATGCCCAGCAGCTCCAGCGCTCCCTGCACAGTGCCATCTTCGCCATGGCGGCCGTGCAGTGCAATGAAACAGCGCGAGAAGCCCTGCACCTTCAGCTCGGACAAGGGATGCAGCGACGGATCGAACTCGTGTGCGTCCACGCCCTGCGACAGCAGGGCCTTGAGCACGCCTGTGCCCGACATCAGCGACACCGGCCGTTCGGCCGAGCTGCCGCCCATGAGCACCGCCACCTTGCCCAAAGCCGCCACGTCCACAGCAGACGCCTGCATCCGGGCCAACACATCGTTCATGCCACCACCTCCTGTCCGGAAGACGCTGCCAGCGCAGCGCCCAACTCCACCACCTGTCCCGCCACCGCCCCGATCGAACCGGCCCCCATGCACAGCACCACATCGCCCGGACGGGCGTTGTCCAGCACGGCCTGTGCCATGGCGCCGATGTCATCCACAAACACGGGCTCCAGCTTGCCCGCCACGCGCAAGGCACGGGCCAGGCTGCGGCCATCGGCGGCCACGATGGGAGACTCCCCGGCGGCATACACCTCGGCCAACAACACCGCATCGGCATGGCCGATGACCTTCACAAAATCTTCGAAACAATCGCGGGTGCGGGTGTAGCGGTGGGGCTGAAACGCCAGCACCAACCGGCGCCCCGGGTAGGCTCCACGCGCTGCAGCCAGCGTGGCCGCCATTTCCACCGGGTGGTGGCCATAGTCGTCCACCACGGTGAAGGTGCCACCCGCGTCACCGGACGCACCGGCGGGCACGGCCACTTCGCCATACCGCTGGAACCGGCGCCCCACGCCGTGGAATTCGGCCAACCCCTTGAGCACGGCTGCATCGGGTACCCCCAGCTCGACCGCCACGGCAATGGCTGCCAGCGCGTTGAGCACGTTGTGGCGCCCGGGCAGGTTCAGCACCACCGCCAGGTCGGGCAGCGTCACGCCGTTGCGGCGCTGGGCCGTGAAGTGCATCTGCGTGCCCACCGCCTCCACGTGGATGGCCCTCACCTGCGCATCTTCGGCAAAGCCATAGCTGGTGATGGGGCGGGCGATCTGGGGCAACAGGCTGCGAATGGCGGGGTCGTCCACACACACCACGGCCGCGCCGTAAAAGGGCATGCGGTGCAGAAAATCGACAAAAGCGCCCTTCAAGCGACCGAAGTCATGGCCGTAGGTGTCCATGTGGTCGGCGTCGATGTTGGTGACCACGCTCAGGATGGGCAACAGGTTGAGGAAAGACGCGTCGGATTCGTCAGCCTCCACCACGATGTACTCGCCCGACCCCAGGCGGGCATTCGCCCCAGCGCTGTTTAGGCGTCCCCCAATGACAAAAGTGGGGTCCAGATCGGCCGCCGCCAGCACGCTGGTGACCAGGCTGGTGGTGGTGGTCTTCCCATGCGTGCCCGCGATGGCCACACCCTTTTGCTTGCGCATCAGTTCGGCCAGCATGACGGCTCGCGGCACCACGGGAATGAGCTTGGCATGGGCCGCCACCACTTCCGGGTTGCTGGCGTGCACCGCCGTGGAGGTGACCAGGCAGTCTGCCCCCTCGATATGGGCCGCGTCGTGCCCGATGTGCACGCGTGCGCCCAAATCGGCCAACCGGCTGGCGGCAGCCCCCATGGCCAGGTCGCTGCCCGAAATGACATAGCCCTGGTTCAGCAGCACTTCGGCAATGCCGCTCATGCCGGCACCGCCAATGCCCACGAAATGGATGTGGCGAATGGCGTGCTTCATGACCGCACCCCCGCAGACACGCCCGCGAGTTGCTCGCACGCGTTCACCACCAGCGCAACCGCCTCAGTTTTTTGCATTTTTTTGGCCTCTAGCGCTTTATTTAAAAGAGAAGTTCGCTCTGATTTTTCAAAAATACCTTGCAACACCTCGACCCCCAGGTCGCGTTGCTGCACCAGCGTGGCCGCCCCCGCATCCACCAGAAAGCGGGCGTTGTGGGTCTGGTGGTCGTCCACCGCGTGCGGAAAAGGCACCAGCACCGACGCTGCACCCACGGCCGCGATTTCGGTCACCGTGCTGGCACCCGCACGGCAGACCAGCAGATCGGCCTCGGCCATGGCTCGGGCCGTGTCGTCAATGAATGGTGTGACCTCGGCCTGCACCCCCAGGCTGGCGTACAAGGCCCGCAGGCTGTCCACGTGCTGGATGCCGCTTTGGTGGAGCACCCGGGGCCGGGTGGCCTCGGGCAGGCGCGCCAGCGCCTGTGGCACCACATCGTTCAGGCCTTTGGCGCCCAGGCTGCCGCCCAGCACCAGCACCTGCAGCGGGCCGCTGCGACCCGCAAAGCGCTGGTCGGGGGGTGGCTGCTGCAAAAATTCGGCGCGCAGCGGGTTGCCCACCCACTCACCGCGGGGAAACACCTGTGGGTACGCGGTGAAAATGCGGTCAGCCACCTGCGCCAGCACCTTGTTGGCCATGCCAGCCACCGAGTTCTGCTCGTGCAGCACCAAGGGTTTGCCAGCCAGCACGCCCATCATGCCGCCGGGAAAGGAGATGTAGCCCCCCAGACCAATGACCACGTCCGGGCGCACGCGGCGCACCGCGCGCCAGCTTTGCCAGAACGCGCGCAGCAGGCGCAGGGGCACCAGCGCGGTGCTGAGCAGTCCTTTGCCGCGCACGCCGGAAAACTGCACGGCCTCGAACGCAAAACCGCGTGGAGGCACAAGTCGCTCTTCCATGCTGCCCGGCGCGCCCAGCCAGTGCACGCGCCAGCCGCGCTCCCGCAGGGCTTCGGCCACCGCCAGCCCCGGGAAGATGTGTCCCCCCGTGCCACCCGCCATCACCAGGGCGGTGGCCACAGCAGGGCCGCCCTGCACCGCAGGATTCAGGCCATGACCGGGGTTCATACGCGGCCTCCGCGCATCAGCAACCGATTCTCGGCATCGACACGCAACACAATGGCCACGGCCACCAGGTTCATCAGGATGGCCGAGCCACCGTAGCTCATCATGGGCAAGGTCAGGCCCTTGGTGGGCAAGGCCCCCAGATTCACACCGATGTTGATGAAGGCCTGAAACCCCACCCACAGCCCCACGCCCTGCGCCACCAGACCCGCGAACACCTGGTCGAGCGCGATGGCCTGGCGACCGATGTGCATGACGCGCCGGGTGATCCACATGAACATGGCAATCACCACCAGCACCCCCACC
>Ga0209066_10005207_pt1 | contig 13811 bp, 10 predicted proteins | sample All_14_2_FD_187198 | JGI IMG/M metagenome (GOLD analysis project Ga0209066, IMG submission 187198) | Freshwater microbial communities in response to fracking from Pennsylvania, USA - Allegheny Zone_MetaG_DW_15 (SPAdes) (version 2) ...
ACGTGCAGGACGTCGAAGCCTCGAAAGTCCATGCCGCTGGTCTGATCATCAAAGACCTGCCCATCCGCGTATCCAACTTCCGCCAGACCCAAACGCTCTCGCAGTATCTGCAGGCTGAAGGCACGGTGGGCATCGCCAACATCGATACCCGCAAGCTGACACGCATTTTGCGTACCAAGGGCGCGCAAAACGGCGCCATCGTCGCTTTGCCCGCAGGCCAGACCGTGACCGATGCCGTCATCGCAGACGCCATTGCCAAGGCCAAGGCTGCACCCAACATGGCCGGTCAGGATCTGGCCAAGGTCGTGTCACGGCCTGAGGTGGCCGAGTGGACCGAAACCGAATGGAAGTTGAGTAGCCCGGAGTTGGGCGGCAAGCCTGGTTTTGGCACGCAGACCGAGCCCAGGTTTCACGTGGTGGCCTATGACTTTGGCGTCAAGCGCAACATCCTGCGCATGCTGGCCGAGCGTGGCTGCCGCGTCACGGTGGTGCCCGCCAAGACACCGGCCGCTGACGTGCTCAAGTACAAGCCCGACGGCATCTTCCTGTCCAACGGCCCTGGTGACCCGGAGCCTTGTGATTACGCCATTGCTGCCGCCAAAGAGTTGATCGAAACCGGCATCCCGACCTTTGGCATCTGCCTGGGTCACCAGATCATGGCTTTGGCCTCTGGCGCCAAGACCTTCAAGATGAAGTTCGGTCACCACGGTGGCAACCATCCCGTGAAGGACCTGGACACCGGTCGCGTCAGCATCACCAGCCAGAACCACGGTTTCGCGGTGGATGAAAAAACGCTGCCCGCCAACCTGCGCGCCACGCACATCTCGCTTTTTGACGGCACGCTGCAAGGCCTGGCCCGCACCGACAAGCCCGCTTTCTGCTTCCAGGGTCACCCTGAAGCCTCACCAGGCCCGCATGACATCAGCTACCTGTTCGATCGTTTCACTGCGCTGATGGAGAAGAACAATGCCTAAGCGCACAGACATCAAGAGCATCCTCATCATCGGCGCCGGCCCGATCATCATCGGTCAGGCCTGCGAATTCGACTACTCCGGCGCCCAGGCCTGCAAGGCCCTGCGAGAAGAAGGCTACAAGGTCATCCTGGTCAACAGCAACCCTGCGACCATCATGACCGACCCGAACACGGCCGACGTCACCTACATCGAGCCCATCACCTGGCAGGTGGTCGAGAAGATCATCGCCAAGGAACGCCCCGATGCCATCCTGCCGACCATGGGCGGCCAGACCGCGCTGAACTGCGCGCTCGACCTGCACAAGCACGGCGTGCTCGACAAGTACAAGGTCGAGATGATCGGCGCCAACGAAAAGGCCATCGAAAAGGCAGAAGACCGCCTGAAGTTCAAGGACGCGATGACCAGCATCGGCCTGGAATCGGCCAAGTCGGGCATCGCTCACTCGTTGGAAGAAGCCTGGGCGGTGCAAAAGCGCATCCAGGCGGACATCGGCGGCGCGGGCTTCCCCATGGTGATCCGTCCCAGCTTCACGCTGGGTGGCACGGGCGGCGGCATTGCCTACAACCCCGAAGAGTTCGAAGAGATCTGCAAGCGTGGTCTGGACCTGTCTCCGACCAAGGAGTTGCTGATCGAAGAATCCCTGATCGGCTGGAAAGAGTACGAGATGGAAGTGGTTCGCGACAAGGCGGACAACTGCATCATCGTGTGCTCGATCGAGAACCTGGACCCCATGGGCGTGCACACCGGTGACTCCATCACCGTGGCGCCTGCCCAGACCCTGACCGACCGCGAATACCAGTTGCTGCGCAACGCCTCGATCGCCATCCTGCGCGAAATCGGCGTCGAGACCGGCGGCTCCAACGTGCAGTTCTCGATCAACCCCGAAAACGGCCGCATGACCGTGATCGAGATGAACCCACGCGTGTCGCGCTCCTCGGCGCTGGCCTCCAAGGCCACCGGCTTCCCGATCGCGAAGATCGCGGCCAAGCTGGCCGTGGGTTACACGCTTGATGAGTTGAAGAACGACATCACCGGCGGCGCCACGCCTGCATCGTTCGAGCCTTCGATCGACTACGTCGTCACCAAGATCCCGCGTTTTGCGTTCGAGAAGTTCCCGCAGGCTGACTCGCGTCTGACCACGCAAATGAAGTCGGTGGGCGAGGTGATGGCCATGGGCCGCACCTTCCAGGAGTCTTTCCAGAAGGCCCTGCGTGGCCTGGAAACCGGCATTGATGGCCTCACGGAAATCAGCACCGACCGCGAAGAGATCATTCAAGAGATTGGCGAGCCAGGCCCCGAGCGCATCCGCTTCCTGGGCGATGCTTTCCGCATCGGCATGAGCCTGGACGAGATCTTCGAAGAGACCAAGATCGACCCCTGGTTCCTGGCTCAGATCGAAGACATCATCAAGACTGAAGCCGACGCCCGTGCCCGCAAGCTGGAAACACTGACAGCAGCCGAGTTGCGCTACCTGAAGCAAAAGGGCTTCTCGGATCGCCGTCTGGCCAAGCTGATGGGCACCAACCAGCATGACGTGCGCCGTGCGCGCCACGCCCTGAAAGTGCGCCCGGTCTACAAGCGCGTTGACACCTGCGCGGCCGAGTTCTCCACGCAAACCGCCTACATGTACTCGTGCTACGAGACCGAAGGTGGCGAGTGCGAAGCCGAGCCTACCGACAAGAAGAAGATCATGGTGCTGGGCGGTGGCCCGAACCGCATTGGTCAAGGTATCGAGTTCGACTACTGCTGTGTCCACGCCGCCCTCGCCATGCGCGAAGACGGCTACGAGACCATCATGGTCAACTGCAACCCCGAGACTGTCTCGACCGACTACGACACCTCCGACCGCCTGTACTTCGAGCCCGTCACGCTGGAAGACGTGCTGGAGATCGTCGAGAAGGAAAAGCCGGTTGGTGTGATCGTGCAGTACGGCGGCCAGACGCCTTTGAAGCTGGCTTTGGATCTCGAAGCCAATGGCGTGCCCATCATCGGCACCTCGCCTGACAGCATCGACATTGCCGAAGACCGCGAACGCTTCCAGGCCTTGCTGCACAAGCTGGGTCTGAAGCAGCCGCCCAACCGCACGGCCCGCACCGAAGAAGCGGCCTTGCAACTGGCCCAAGAGATCGGTTACCCCCTGGTCGTTCGTCCCAGCTATGTGCTGGGTGGCCGCGCCATGGAAATCGTGCATGGCGACAAGGACCTGGAGCGCTACATGCGCGAAGCCGTCCGCGTTTCCGACAAGTCGCCCGTGCTGCTCGACCGCTTCCTGAACGACGCGGTCGAAGTCGACGTGGACTGCATCTCCGATGGCACCGACGTGATGATCGGCGGCATCATGGAGCACATCGAACAAGCTGGCGTGCACTCTGGTGACTCGGCCTGCTCGCTGCCGCCGTACACGCTGTCGCAAGCCTTGCAAGACGAACTGCGTCGTCAGACCGCCCAGATGGCCAAGGCCCTCAATGTGGTCGGCTTGATGAACGTGCAGTTCGCCATCCAGGGTGATGTCACACAGGGCCTGGACAAGGCCACTGTGTATGTGCTGGAAGTGAACCCACGCGCATCGCGCACCGTGCCCTATGTGTCCAAGGCGACTGGCCAGCCTCTGGCCAAGATCGCCGCGCGCTGCATGGCCGGCCAGAAGCTGAGCACGCAAAAGAGCCCGGACGGCAAGGCGCCACGCGAAGTCGTGCCGCCTTACTTCACCGTCAAGGAAGCCGTCTTCCCGTTCAACAAGTTCCCAGGCGTGGACCCGGTCCTCGGCCCTGAAATGCGTTCGACCGGCGAGGTCATGGGTGTGGGCGTCACCTTCGGTGAAGCCATGCTCAAGAGCCAGTTGGGCGCCGGCTCGCGTCTGCCTGAAAAAGGCACCGTGTGCATCTCGGTCAAGGACAACGACAAGGCCCGCGCCGTGGCCGTAGCCCGAGATCTGGTCGCGCTGGGTTTCAACGTGGTCGCCACCAAGGGCACGGCTGCGGCCATCGCCGAAGGCGGTGTGCCGGTCAAGCCCGTGAACAAGGTCAAGGACGGCCGTCCGCACATCGCGGACGCCATCAAGGCCGGCGAAATCCAGTTGGTCTTCACAACAGTGGATGAAACCCGCACGGCCATCGCCGATTCGCGCAGCATCCGTCAGGCCGCCTTGGCCAATCGGATCACCTACTACACGACCATGGCTGGTTGCGAAGCGGCTGTCGAGGCCATGAAGCACGAGGATGATCTGGTCGTGTATTCGCTGCAAGAGCTGCACGCCAAACTGCACTAAACTGAGCACGCTGCGCGGTGTTCTATGAGCACCGCGCACTGCGACAGACCACCACGTGGGCCGCGCCCGACCTCATCGCCAGATGACCAGGGGACGCGGCTCCGTTCTTTTATGAGGCCCTGATGGACAGGGCCCGTGATCGAGAGACAAACACGATGTCGACCATCCCCGTCACCAAACGCGGTGCAGAACTGCTCAAAGAAGAACTGCATCGCCTCAAGCACGTCGAGCGCCCGGCCGTTGTCGTGGCCATTGCTGAAGCACGCGCGCAAGGCGACCTGTCGGAAAACGCCGAATATGAAGCTGCCAAAGACAAGCAGGGCTTCATCGAAGGCCGGATCCAGGAAATCGAAGGCAAGCTGTCTGCTGCCCAGGTCATCGATCCGTCCGCCTTGGATGCCGGTGGCCGCGTGGTGTTTGGCGCCACGGTTGACCTGGAAGAGGAAGAGTCTGGCGATGCCGTCACCTACCAGATCGTGGGCGATGACGAGGCCGATCTCAAGAAGGGCCTGATCTCGATCAGTTCGCCTATTGCCCGCGCCATGATCGGCAAAGAGGCCGGCGATGTGGCTGCCGTGCAGGCACCGGGTGGCGTGCGCAACTACGAAATCATCGAAGTGCGCTACATCTGAGCGTCGTCACCGGATCGCCCATGAAGCTGTTGCGCTTTCAAAGTTGGTTAGCAGGTGTGTGGGCTGGTGTGGCCATCGCCATCGGCGGCCTGGCGGCGCCGGGCCTGTTTTCGGTGCTGGAGCGAGAACTCGCTGGTCGCGCCGCAGGGCGCTTGTTCACGCTGGAGGCCAAGCTGAGCCTGGCCTTCGCCATTGTGCTGTTCGTGATCGAGCGTCGCCGTGTGCGCGACCTGCTCGAACAGGGTGCCAAGCAAAGCGCGGTGACAGGGAACCTGCTGTTGATCCTGGCAGCGCTGTTCCTGGCCATTTTCGGCGAGTTCGCCTTGCACCCGATGATCGAGTCGGCCAAGGCTGGCCAAGCGACAGCGCTGTCCTTCGGCGCTTTGCACGGCTTGTCAGCCGGTTTGTACTGGGTGCGGGCTGTTCTGATCGCCTGCCTGGCCTGGCGCCTCACCGCCACGCGGGTTTGAGGCAAGGCCAGGCACTTGTTCAGTCGGGTTTTTTGCTGGGCACGCGCTTCTTGGCGCGCTTGATCAATCCGCCTGCGGTCACGCGCTGGTTGCCCATGACCTGAACCTTCTTGACTTCAGGGCGGCGCATGCCACTTTTCGAGAACTTCAGGATCTTCACTTCACGGGGGCCAGGTTTGCGGTCTTCGCGCTCCTCGCTGACCACCTTTTCGGGGATCGGGCGCCACAAAACCAGCAACTTGCCGATATGCTGGATTGGCGCAGCACTCAGTTGGTCACACAGTTGGGCATACATTTCCTCCCGCGCGGCGCGGTCATCACCCAGCACGCGCACTTTGATGAGACCGTGGGCCTTCAAGGCGGTATCGGCTTCTTTCAGCACGGCGGGGGTCAGACCATCTCCGCCGATCATCACGACGGGGTCCAGGTGGTGCGCATCAGCCCGATAGGCTTTGCGCTCGGCAGTTGTCAATTGAATAGCAGGCATCCCTCTATTATCGAGCCATGAAAGTCCAAACCAAAAGCAAAAAGGTCAACAAAGCATGGTTACATGACCATGTCCACGACACTTACGTCAAATTAGCTGGCAAAGAGGGCTATCGATCAAGGGCAGCGTACAAACTCAAAGAGATCGACGAGGCACTGGGGCTGATCAAACCCGGGCAATTGGTCGTGGATCTGGGCGCAGCGCCTGGCGCCTGGAGCCAGTACGTTCGCCGCAAATTTGCGCCCAAGGACGCGGGCGCTGGCGGCGCAGCCACCGGGCAGCTCAACGGCACCATCATTGGTCTGGACTTGATCGAACTCGAACCCATCGAGGGTGTGCAGTTCATTGTGGGCGACTTCCGCGAAGACGCTGTTTTGGACCAATTGCGCCAGGCGGTCGGCGATCGCCCTGTCGACGTGGTGATCTCTGACATGGCGCCCAACCTCAGTGGCATTGATTCGTCGGACAGCGCTCGCATTGCCCATCTGATCGAATTGGCCATCGACTTCGCGCAAAACCACCTCAAAAAGGACGGGGCCCTGGTCTGCAAGGTTTTTCACGGCAGCGGCTACAGCCAGCTTGTCGAGCTGTTCAAGCAGCACTTCCGTGTTTGCAAGCCCATCAAGCCCAAGGCCTCGCGCGACAAGTCAGCAGAGACCTTCCTCGTGGGTATCGGGCTCAAGAATCGATGAATTTTCTTGATTGACGTCTTTTAAGTGTCGAAATACGGTGCATCACTGGGGGTAGATCACAGCAGGGTTGCTCTTGACTCGTCTAGAATCGTCCCCATGTACCGCGAAGACTGTGCCTGACGTCTGTCAAATTGATGAATTCGGGCACTGTTTTTGAGACTCGTTTTGGTGTGTTGATGCATCCAGTGTCAGCCGGAACGGGCATGAATGGGTTGAAGGAGCCGCGGTGAACAATCAATGGTTCTCGAAGATTGCAGTCTGGCTGGTTGTCGCACTGGTGTTGTTCACCGTGTTCAAGCAGTTCGACCGTGCCAGTACGGGTGGTAGCCAGATTGGTTACTCCGACTTCCTGGAAGAAGTTCGTGGGAAACGCATCAAGAGCGTGACCCTGCAGGAGGGCGGCGGCGGCACCGAAATCATCGCCACCACCACAGATGACAAGCGCATCCGCAGCACTGCCACCTACCTGGACCGCGGTCTGGTGGGTGACCTGATTGCCAACGGCGTCAAGTTCGACGTCAAGCCCCGAGAAGAGCCCTCGCTGCTCATGAGCCTGCTGGTCTCATGGGGTCCGATGCTGCTCCTGATTGGCGTGTGGATCTACTTCATGCGCCAGATGCAGGGTGGCGGCAAGGGCGGCGCGTTCAGCTTCGGCAAGAGCAAGGCCCGCATGCTGGATGAGAGCAACAACAACGTCACCTTTGCCGACGTGGCTGGTTGCGATGAAGCCAAGGAAGAGGTCAAAGAGCTGGTGGATTTCCTGCGTGACCCGCAGAAGTTCCAGAAGCTCGGTGGTCGCATCCCCCGTGGCGTGCTGCTGGTTGGCCCCCCGGGTACCGGCAAGACCTTGCTGGCCAAGTCCATCGCCGGTGAAGCCAAGGTGCCGTTTTTCACCATTTCGGGTTCCGACTTCGTCGAAATGTTCGTGGGTGTGGGCGCGGCCCGTGTTCGTGACATGTTCGACCAGGCCAAGAAAAATGCGCCTTGCATCATCTTCGTCGACGAAATCGACGCCGTGGGCCGCCATCGTGGTGCTGGCCTGGGTGGCGGTAACGATGAGCGTGAGCAGACCCTCAACCAGATGCTGGTCGAGATGGACGGTTTCGAGACCAACCTGGGCGTGATCGTGATCGCCGCGACCAACCGGCCCGACATCCTTGACCCTGCGCTGCTGCGCCCAGGTCGTTTCGACCGCCAGGTGTACGTGACCTTGCCTGACGTTCGTGGCCGCGAGCAGATCCTGAACGTGCACATCCGCAAGGTGCCTGTCGGGCAAGACGTTCGCGCCGACATCCTGGCCCGTGGTACCCCTGGCTTTTCTGGTGCCGATCTGGCCAACCTGGTCAACGAAGCTGCCTTGTTTGCCGCGCGCCGAAGTGGCCGCGTGGTAGAGATGCAGGACTTCGAAAAGGCCAAGGACAAGATCATGATGGGCCCTGAGCGCAAATCCATGGTTATGCCTGAGGAGGAGCGCAAGAACACGGCTTATCACGAAGCTGGTCATGCCCTGGTGGCACGCCTGCTGCCCAAGACCGACCCCGTTCACAAGGTCACTATCATCCCGCGTGGCCGTGCCCTGGGCGTGACCATGCAGTTGCCTGAGGGCGACCGCTACAGCATGGACAAGACACGCATGCTGGACACGATCTCGGTGCTGTTCGGCGGGCGCATTGCCGAAGAAGTGTTCATGGACCAGATGACCACTGGCGCCAGCAACGACTTCGAGCGCGCCACGGCCATTGCCCGAGACATGGTGACCCGCTACGGTATGACCGACGAGCTGGGCCCCATGGTGTATGCCGAGAACGAAGGTGAAGTCTTCCTTGGCCGCTCCATCACCAAGACGACGACCATGTCTGAAGAGACCATGCAGAAGGTCGACACCCAGATCCGCAAGATCATCGATGAGCAGTACGCCACGGCGCGCAAGCTGATCGAAGACAACAAGGACAAGATGCACACGATGGCCAAGGCCTTGCTGGAATGGGAAACCATTGATGCAGACCAGATCGAGGACATCATGCAAGGCCGTGAGCCCCGTCCTCCCAAGGACTGGACGCCTCCGACCAACCGTCCGAGTGGTGGCCCCAAGCCGCCAGTCAGCACCGATGGTGCACCTGCGGCTGTCTGATTCAGCCTGGCACATGTGTTCAAGCGGGGCTTCGGCCCCGTTTTTCATGGCTTCCAAGATCACGCTATGACTGTCTGGCAGACCACGCGTTACCGCATTGATCTCACCGGCCCGAAGGTGATGGGCATCGTCAATGTGACGCCCGACTCCTTCTCGGATGGCGGGCGCAGCCTGCAGGTGCGGGACGCGCTGGCGGCTTGCGAGCAACTGGTCCGCGACGGTGCGGACATTCTGGATATCGGCGGGGAATCCAGTCGCCCCGGTGCGCCCACGCTCACAGTGGACGAGGAGTGGGCACGTGTTGGTGAGGTGCTGCGGGCCGCATGCACATTGGGTGTGCCTTTGTCTGTTGATACGTGCAAGGCGGAGATCATGGCGCGCGCCCTGGATCTGGGTGTGGACATCATCAATGACATCCGCAGCCTCGATGCATCTGGTGCCTTGGCTCTGGTGGCCTCGCATCCGGCCTGCGGGGTCTGCCTCATGCACATGCAGGGCGATCCGGCCACGATGCAGCAAAGGCCGGCCTATCCGGACGTGGTCGCTGATGTGTCCGTCTACCTGGGGCAGCGCTTGAAAGCCCTGACCGACCTGGGTGTTGATGCCGCGCGGGTGGTGCTGGACCCGGGCATTGGTTTCGGCAAGACCCCCGATCACAACATCCAGCTGTTGGCGCGTCAGGCCGAGTTGCGGCGACTTGGGCAGCCCTTGCTCGTCGGCTGGTCGCGCAAATCCACGTTAGGGCACATCACGGGGCGGCCGGTTGATCAACGGCTCGCAGCGAGCCTCGCGGCCGCACTGGCTGGCGTGACCCATGGTGCTCGCATCGTGCGTGTCCATGACGTGGCACCCACGGTTGATGCCTTGAAGGTGTGGAGTGCGGCAGGTCTGATCCCCTGATTCGTTCAGCCTTTTCCGGGGCACAATCTGAGCCCTCCCTCTGGCATATCGATACAAACACAATCTATGTCCCGACAATATTTTGGTACTGACGGCATCCGTGGCACGGTTGGTCAAACCCCGATCACGCCCGACTTTGTCTTGCGCCTGGGTCACGCCGTAGGGCAAGTGTTGCGTCGAACGGAGTCACGGCCAACGGTGCTCATTGGCAAGGACACCCGCATCTCGGGCTACATGCTCGAGTCGGCTTTGGAGGCAGGCTTTGCTTCGGCTGGTGTGGATGTCTTGTTGACCGGGCCTTTGCCTACGCCAGGCGTGGCCTACCTCACGCGGGCCTTGCGCCTGAATCTGGGCGTGGTCATCAGCGCGTCTCACAACCCGTATGCGGACAACGGCATCAAGTTCTTCTCTGCGCGCGGGGAAAAACTGCCTGACGAGTGGGAGCTCGCCGTTGAGGCTGCCCTGAAGGATGAACCCAGCTGGGTTGATTCTCGCAACCTGGGCAAGGCCCGCCGCCTGGAGGATGCCCGAGGGCGTTATATCGAATTTTGCAAGAGCACTTTCTCCTCGACCTTGTCGCTCAAGGGCTTGAAGCTGGTGATCGATGCTGCACATGGTGCGGGCTACCAGGTGGCGCCGGAGGTCTTCCATGAACTGGGCGCTGAGGTGATCCCGATCGGGTGCGCACCGGATGGCCTGAACATCAATGACGGCGTCGGTGCGACCCATCCCGAGGCGCTGGTCAAGGCTGTGGCCGCGCATGGTGCGCACTACGGCATTGCACTGGACGGCGACGCAGACCGATTGCAGATCGTGGATGCGAAAGGGCGCCTTTACAACGGCGACGAACTGCTTTACGTGATCGTGGCAGACCGTCTGGCTCAGGGTGAGGCGGTGCCTGGTGCCGTGGGCACCTTGATGACCAATATGGCGGTTGAGCTGGCGCTTCAAAGCCGGGGGATCGAGTTTGTTCGCGCCAAGGTGGGTGACCGCTATGTGCTGGAGGAGCTGATCTGCCGCGGGTGGCAACTGGGCGGTGAAGGCTCGGGGCACTTGATTGCGCTGGACCGCCACACCACGGGTGACGGCATCGTGAGCGCCTTGCAGATCTTGCAGGCGGTGGTGCGCAGTGGTGATCATCTGGCGCACTGGCTGGAGGGGGTGCGGCTGTTCCCTCAACGCCTGATCAATGTGCGCCTGAAAGCGGGTCAGGACTGGAAGGCCAATGGCAAGCTGGCAGATGCGCAGACGTCCGTGCTGGCCCAGCTCAATGGCCGTGGTCGGGTGTTGATTCGTCCGTCAGGGACCGAGCCTTTGCTTCGGGTGATGGTCGAGGCGGAAGACCAGTCCATGGCTGACACCTGTGCGCAAAAGCTGGCGGATGCCGTGGTGGCTTGACGTTGCTGTGCGCGTGACATGCAAAAAGGCCGATGCGGCACAAGTCGCATCGGCCTTTGTCATGACGAAGCGTTTTACTTCTTGGGTGGGGTGAGCACCTGGTCGATGATGTGGATCACGCCATTGCCTGCCACGATGTCTGCCTTGATGACCATTGCGTCATCTACGGTGACAAAGTCGCCCGCTCTGGCAACCGTGACCTTGGCACCACTCATGGTCACAAAGCTGTTGTTGCCTGTGATCTCGCTGGATTTGGCCGTGGTGGGCACCAGGTGGTAGCTGAGCACGTATTTCAGGAATTCCGGGTCCTTGGCCAGCTTGTCGAGCGTGGCTGCAGGGACGGCCTTGAAGGCTTCGTCGCTGGGCGCGAAGGCGGTGACGGGGCCGGCGCCTTGCAGCGCAGCCTCCAGGCCTGCTTGCTGCACCAGTTTGGTGAATGTGCTCAGTGTCGGGGTCTGGCTGGCCGCGATCGCGACAGTGGCGGGCGTCGCAGTCTGACTGTGGGCCATCAAGGGCAGGGCCATCAGGGCGATCAGAAGGGACTTGGCAAGAAGCGATGTGGGTCGACGTGTGGTCATGTGGTCTCCGTGCAGAGTTTTGCTCCAAGACAGTTCGGAGCACCGCCGAGACGATAAAAGTGTCATGTGACGAATCGGTGACCAAAATATGACGGCGACGTCACAAAGCCATGGTCCGCTGGAGCTGTGTTTTTATGACAGCGTCAAAAAACATGTCACACACGAGTCACAATCGTTGTCTACAGTCCGCCCCATAGCAATTTGTCTGTCACATGACAAGAAAGGCGTACATGAGCTACAAGATGATTCGCACTGCCACGGCTGTTGCCCTGGCCCTGGTTTCGGGCGCAGTGATGGCCCAGGACGTGACCGGCGCAGGCGCCACTTTCCCCGCGCCGCTGTACGCCAAATGGGCGTCTGCCTACAACACGGCCACGGGTGTGCGCATCAATTACCAGTCCGTCGGATCTGGTGCCGGCATCAAGCAGATCAAGTCCAAGACGGTTGACTTCGGTGCGTCCGACATGCCCCTGAAGGACGACGAACTGGCCAAGGACGGCCTGTTTCAGTTCCCCACGGTCATCGGCGGTGTGGTGCCGGTAGTGAACATCAAGGGCATCAAGCCCGGCCAGATCAAGCTGACGGGTGAAGTGCTGGGCGACATCTACCTGGGCAAGATCACCAAGTGGAATGACGTGGCGCTGACAGCGCTCAACCCTGGCGTGCCGCTGCCTGATGCCGCGATTTCGCCAGTGCGCCGCGCCGACGGTTCGGGTACCACCTTCATCTTCACGAACTACCTGTCCAAGGTGAACGCCGAGTGGAAGACCAAGGTCGGTGAAGGCACGGCTGTCAACTGGCCAACGGGCGCAGGTGGCAAGGGCAATGAAGGCGTGTCCGCCTTCGTGCAGCGTCTGCCCAATTCGATCGGTTATGTCGAGTACGCCTATGCCAAGCAGAACAAGATGTCGCATGTGGCCATCAAGAATGCTGCGGGCAACTATGTTGAACCCGATGACGTGACCTTCAAGGCGGCAGCAGCCGGTGCGGCTTGGGACAAGACCTTCTATCAGGTCTTGACCAACCAGGCTGACAAGAACGCCTGGCCTTTGAGTGGCGCCACGTTCATCCTGTTCTACAAGCAGCAAAGCAAGCCCGCCGAGGCTGCCAGCACGCTGAAGTTCTTCGATTGGGCCTTCAACGGTGGCGACAAGATTGCGGCTGACCTGGAATATGTGCCACTGCCTGCCAGCGTCAAGGACCTGGTGCGCAAGCAGTGGGCCGCCGTGACCGATACGGCTGGCAAGACCATCTCCTACAAGTAAATCGAGTTATTGACCTGAAAGACGGCCGGACACTTGGTGACCAGGTGTTCGGCTTCGTTTTGACGTACATGAACCGGATGACCCTCTCTTCGGAGGCCTTCGATGACAGCCATACTTCCTGCCGACATGGATGACGCGAACGCGCCACCTGCTCGGGGTGCACGACGCAGCCCCATGACCAATCCGCCCAATCGACGTGTCAACGCCCCCTGGGCTGACATGGTGTTCGCGACCCTGGCCCGCGCTGCGGCCATCCTCACGCTGTCCTTGTTGTTGGGCATCATCGGGTCTCTGGTCGTGGGCGCCTGGCCTGCGATCAAGGAATACGGGCTGAGCTTCTTGTGGCGCAGCGAGTGGGACCCCGTGCAAGATCAGTATGGTGGCCTGGTGATGATCTACGGCACCCTGATGACGTCGTTCATCGCGCTGCTGATCGCCGTGCCCGTGAGTTTCGGTATCGCGGTATTCCTGACGGAGCTGTCGCCTTCCTGGCTGAAGCGCCCTCTGGGTATTGCTGTTGAGTTGCTGGCTGCCGTGCCGTCCATCGTGTATGGCATGTGGGGCTTGCTGGTGTTCGGGCCGATCCTGTCGACCTATGTGCAGCAGCCGCTTCAGACGCTCACTGAGGGCATTCCTTATCTGGGGGCCTTTTTCTCGGGGCCGCCTGTGGGTATCGGCATCTTGTCGGCCGGCATCATTCTGGCGATCATGATCATCCCGTTCATTGCCTCGGTGATGCGCGACGTGTTCGAGGTCACCCCGCCGCTGCTCAAGGAGTCGGCTTACGGCTTGGGCTCGACCACCTGGGAGGTGGTCTGGAAGGTGGTGCTGCCCTTCACCAAGACCGGTGTGGTTGGCGGCATCATGCTGGGCCTGGGTCGGGCGCTGGGTGAAACCATGGCCGTGACCTTTGTGATCGGCAACATGAATCAGCTCAATTCGCTGTCCATGTTCGAGGCGGCCAACAGCATTGCGTCTGCTCTGGCCAACGAGTTTGCCGAAGCGGGCGAGGGCCT
>Ga0209066_10005208_pt1 | contig 13811 bp, 12 predicted proteins | sample All_14_2_FD_187198 | JGI IMG/M metagenome (GOLD analysis project Ga0209066, IMG submission 187198) | Freshwater microbial communities in response to fracking from Pennsylvania, USA - Allegheny Zone_MetaG_DW_15 (SPAdes) (version 2) ...
TCCTGTGCTGGAACATGAATTATCATGCGGAGCATCACTACGCCGCCTCCGTCCCGTTCCATGCCCTGCCCGCGCTGCATGCCAAGATCGCCGGGCATGTGCATGTCGAACCGGGCGGCTATCTGGGTGCCCATATCGACATCATCCGGCAATTGACCGGCCGAAACCCCCGCATGGACAGTATAGGGGCGGAGGAAACGGCATGAGCACGCAGCGCCAGAAAGACTGGCACGATCTGATCGCGCTGTCGGCGCTGGAACCGGGCGATGCCACCCCGGTCAGCTTCCGGGGCCGGGAACTGGCGGTCTATGATTCACGCGATGGCATCTTCGTCAGCTATGCCCGTTGCACCCATGGCGCCGCCAATCTATGCGACGGCTATTTCGACGGGCGCAATATCGAATGCCCGCTGCATCAGGGGCTGTTCCAGGTCAGAACCGGCAAGGCACTGGCGGCCCCCGCCAGTGTCAATCTGCGCATGGTGGAAGCCCGCGTGGTCAACGGGATGGTGCAGATCCTGTTCTGAAGGTTTATACCAACATGGTCGGTCCATGACCGACCATGTGTGGGTTTTGCTCAATCGCCGCTCGGGCTTAACCCGACTGCGATCAGTCTTGATCATCGCAGTCGGGTATTATGCAGGAAGCAATGCGTCCAGCACCGGACGCATCTGTTCATCCGTGCCGATGGTGATGCGCAGCACCTTTTCCCCATCCACCAGCCGGTTGGGCCGCACCAATACCCCCTTGGCCAGCACGGCGGCATCCGCCGCTTCATAGGACATTGGCGAGCCTTCCGGAAAGCGCAGCAGGAAGAAGTTTCCCGCCGGTTCCGGAATGGTCCAGCCCCCGGCCCGCAGCCGCTGCACCACATGGGCACGGGTGCGCTTCACCGCCTCCACACTGGTTTCCACATGCGCGCGATCATCCAGCGCAGCCAACACCGCGGCAATGGATGGGATGGTGAGCGGGAAGGTCGTGCGCACCCGGTTCAGCGCATCGAGGATCGGCTTCGGCCCGAAGGCCCAGCCGACGCGCATTCCGGCCAGCCCGAACGCTTTGGAGAAGGTGCGGAACACGATTACATTGCCCTGGCTTGCCGCCAGATCCAGACCCGCCCGACCGATCTCGCTATATTCGACATAGGCTTCATCGATCACCAGAAGCACATCCGGCGGCAGGATCGCATGCAAGGCCCGCAGCGCCTCCCCCGACAACGCCACGCCGGTCGGATTGCCCGGATTGTCCAGGAACAGGATTCGGGTACGCGGCGAGATCGCGGCTCGTACCGCCTCCGGATCGAACGCGAAGCCTCGATCCTTGTCGCGCTGGATTTCCACCGGCACCCCGCCGATTCCCGTCACGCCGGAACGGTATTTGGCGAAACCGTCGGAGAAATACATCCCCTCGTCCCCCGCCCGCAGAAAGGCCCGCAGGATGACCAGGATAAGCTGGTCGGACCCTGTGGTGGTGATGATCCGGTCCGCCGGCAGGTTCCAATATTCCGCAATCGCCTGGCAGACTTCCAGGCTGGTTCCTTCGGGATAGAGATGCACATCGCCTGCCGCCCTGCGGATGGCTTCCACCGCCTTCGGACTTGGCCCATAGACGTTTTCGTTGGAAGACAGCTTGATCGGATTGGCGATGCCCGGCGCCGTCGATGCGCCCTGAATATAGTCGGGAACGTCCATCACACCTGAAACGGGAACGGGGCCGGACATGGCGGAAACCTCATGTGGAAAGGGCTACGGCAAGGGCGTTATTGCCCCGTTGCTCCGGCTTGATTAAATACGTCGAGCATGTTTAAGCTCAAGATAAATTTGTACTGTTACGAAACAAAAGAGTGAGGTGAAGGAATGTCCGCCTGGATACGCATGATCAGCGACGAGGAAGCCGACGACACGCTGCTGGACGTCCTTAAGCTGGCACGCACGCCCCATGGCACGGTCGATAATGTGATGCGGGTGCATTCCCTGCGCCCCAGCACGATGCGCGGCCATGTCATCCTGTATCGGGCGGCCCTGCATGACGATACGAACACCCTGCCGACCTGGCTGCAGGAGACGATCAGCTCCTATGTCTCCATCCTGAACGACTGCCCCTATTCCCTGGCGAACCATTGGAAGAACGCGGCCCATCTGATCGGTGACAAGGACAGGGCAGACAGCATCGAGACGGCGCTGCACGCCCGCCAGCCGGAAACCGTGTTCGACGGGCGAGAACTGGCCCTGATGCGCTACACCGAAAAGCTGACCCTGCATCCGGGCACCATGATGAAGGCGGATGTGGACGCGCTGAAAGCCGCCGGGCTGGATGATGGCGAGATTCTCGAAGCCAACCAGATCATCGGCTATTTCAACTATGTGAACCGGCTGTTGAACGGGCTGGGCGTCAGCACGGCGGGCGATGTGGTCGGCTATTACAAGGAAGACTGAGCCTGCCTGCAGAACCCGATCGGGCGTCGGGCGGATTGCGCTTGACGCCCGTTTCGTTAGCGGCAATATTTTTCTCAACATGACATTTTTCGCCAATGGAGAAAATCATGGGCTATGCCCAGGCCAAGCTGGTCGATGCGGAAACCATTCCGGTCATTGACATCACCCCGCTGCGCGATGGTACGGACCCGGTTGCCGTCGCCCACGCCCTGCATGCGGCCAGCCAGGGGCTGGGCTTCATCTATATCAAGGGCCATGGCATCCCCGATGCGGTGATCGATGCCGCCCGTCAGGCTGCCTTTGCCTTCTTCCGCGCCGATGACAAGCAGAAGGCGGCCGTCAAGGTCTCGGCCCGCCATCGCGGCTGGCTGGCGGCCGGCGGCGCGAAGATGCAGGACGACGCCAAGGTCGATCTGAAGGAAAGCTTCATCTGGGGCTATCAGGACGATACGGGCGAATTGCCGGACGATCATGAACTGCGCGGGCCGAACCAGTGGCCGGGCTTCGTGCCCGATCTGGAAGCAAAGGCGATGGCCTATTTCGACCATGCCCACCGGGTGGCCCATCTTCTGATGCGCGGTTTCGCGCTGGGGCTGGATCTGGAGGAGGATTTCTTCCTGCGCAGCGCGGACAAGCCGCTCAGCCGCGCCTCCTTCGTCTACTACCCGCCCCAGGCGGAAGACGCCGGGCCGGATCAGTTCGGCGTCGGCCCGCATACTGATTTCGGCGTGCTGACCGTGCTGTGTCAGGACAATGTCGGCGGCCTGCAGGTCGAAGACATCAATGGCGAATGGATTCAGGCCCCGCCCATTCCCGGCACGCTGCTGGTCAATGTGGCGGACCTTCTGTCCCGCTGGACGGATGGCGCCTATAAGTCGACGCCGCATCGGGTGGTGAACTCCTCCGGCCGCGAGCGGCTGTCGCTGGTGCTGGCCTATGATCCAAACCCTGAAACCATGATCGACGCGAAGGAGGTGTTCGGGCCGGACTACGGCCCGAAGGAAAGCCCGATCAACTGCGGCGATTACCTGGTCTGGCGCTTCGCCAAGGCCTTCGCCTATCGCAACAAGGCGTAAGCGCGCATGACCGGCGAGGCCCTGGCGCTGGGTGCGCGCAATCTGCTGCTGAACTGCGCCGGGCTGTCCGCCGGTGACGAATTGCTGATCATCCATGAAGACCCGGCGCTTGGCTGGCATGATCTGGATGCGCCGCATTCCGTCGCGCGGGAAGCTGAAATTCTGGGCATGCGCCCGCGCTTCCTGATGGTGGGGGCGCCGGGCAACGACCCCGACCCGGTGGTGGAAGCCGCCATGGCGGACGCGCCCTGCGTGATCTTCTTCGCGCGCATCGGCGATCAGGACCGGTTCGGGGAACCCGACCCGAAGCGGCGCAAGGTCATGTGCTATGCCAGACGGGCGGACAGCCTGGGTTCCGCCTTCGGCGTTACGGACCATAGCGCAATGCTGGCGCTGAAAAGCGCGGTGAACGATGCCCTGCGGAAAGCAACCCATATCCGCATCACCTGCCCGCTCGGAACCGATATCGGCGGTGCCAACCCCGCCCCCGACCCGGACGGGCCGCAGGATGTGACGATGCAGCGCTTCCCGGTCGGTGTGCCGATGCCGTTGGGTGCGCAGACGCTGGACGGAACCGTAGTGTTGGCGCGCCATCTGACGCCCACAGGCTCTAAGGTCTATGATCCCGCCTGGCTCGACATCCCCAGGCCCGTGACGACGCGGATCGAACAGGGCCGCATCCTGCGCTTCGAAGGTGCGCCGGATGATATAGCGGCGATCCAATCCCATTACGCGGCGGTGTCGCGCCAGTTCGATATCGACCCCGGCATCGTGCATTCCTGGCATGCGGGCATCCATCCCGGCTGCGCCTATGCCTGGCCGGCCGGCAACGATCCGGATCGCTGGTCGAACTCCGTCTTCCAGAATCCACGCTTCCTGCATTTCCATACCTGCGGCGCCTATCCGCCGGGGGAAATCTGCTGGATGGTGCTGGACCCGACGGTGGAGCTGGACGGCGTGCCCCTGTGGCAGGATGGCGCGCTGGTGCCCGACGGGTTCCCGGCTATCCGCGCGGCCATCGAAGCCTCGCCGCAATTGCAGGCGCTGTTCGCCGAACCATCGCGGGACGTCGGGGTTTGAGATTTCCGGCAGGCAGGGCCGCCTTGTCCTGGCGACTAGCCTAAGTCGCACACCCACATATTTCGAGGAGGCCCGAAGGGCCGTCTCGAAAGATGGGGCTAGGCAACAGCCTTCCATCCAAACCGTCGTCGATAAGCCCCTATCCGAAGGAATTCGCCGGCCGCGCCAGCCCCAGATGGTCGCGCAGGGTGGTGCCTTCGTAATCCTCCCGGAACAGGCCTCGTGCCCGCAGGATGGGCACCACCTGATCCACGAATTCCTCCGCCGGGCCCGGCAGATGGCTGGACATGATCACAAATCCGTCCGCCGCCCCGCTGCGGAACCATTCCTCCAGATCATCCGCCACCTGCTGGGCCGTACCGGCAAGCAGACGATGGCCGGAGCTGGCGGCGGTGAAATCGCGCAATTCGCGCAGGGTCATGTTATGGCGCCGCGCCAGGGACTTCAGTACCACGGCATGGCCCTGCATCATGCCCGATGGCGGCAGGTCCGGGATCGGCTGATCCAGCGGAAACTGGTTCATGTCATGGCCCAGCCGGTCGGACAGCACCCGCATGGCGATGACCGGATCGACCAGAGCGGCCAGCCTGGCCACCTTCTCTTTCGCCTCCGCCTCCGTCCGGCCGATCACGGGGGAGACGCCGAACAGCACGCGCACCGCATCGCGCGGGCGGCCCGCCGCAACCGTCTTGTCACGCAGTGTTTCGGTAAAGGATTTGGCTTCGTCCAGAAGCTGCTGGGTAGCGAACACGACTTCGGCCGTCGCCCCGGCGAAATCCAGCCCGCGGTCGGATGCACCGGCCTGGAAAATCACCGGATAGCCCTGGGGCGGCCGGGTGATGTTCAGCGGCCCCAGCACCTTGAAGAACACGCCTTCATGACCGAGCACATGCATTTTTCCGGGATCGACGAAGACGCCCGTTTCCTTGTCACCGACCAGCGCGCCATCATCCCAGCTGTCCCACAGCCCTTTGACGATCTCCACATATTCCTCCGCCCGAGCGTATCGTTCCTCGTGCGGCGGATGCTTGTCGCGGCTGAAATTGGCCGCCGCGTCGGGGCTGGAGCCGGTGACCACATTCCAGCCGGCGCGCCCGCCGCTCAGATGATCGATACTGGCGAAGGCCCGCGCCACGTTATAGGGCTCGGAATAGGTGGTCGACACGGTGGCGACCAGCCCGATCCGGGAAGTATGCATGGCCAGCGCCGATAGCAGCGTCAGCGGTTCGAAGCGCAGCATCATGCCCGGATGGGCGTCGAGCCCGGTATTCACCGCGTCGGCGAAAAAGACGAGGTCGAGCTTGCCCCGCTCCGCCACCTGCACCACATGGCGGATCAGGTCGAAATTCTGCGAGCCGAACTGGGCATCGGGCAGGCGCCAGCCAGCGACATGGCTGCCCGTACCCAACACGATCATGCCCAGATGCATTTTGCGCGACATTGCAAATATCCCCGTCAGCGTCCGACTGCGAGCCGGGCAAGTTCCTGATCCGTCGTGAGCAATTCCAACTGCGGCGCGCGCGTTTCCAGGATGGCAAGCGCGGTCGCATGCAGCTCCGGCGTGCCGGCGGCGCAGGCATCGGTGACAACCCGCACCAGCGCCCCACCATCGACCGCCGCCAGCGCGGTCGACAGCACACAGCAATCGGTGGATACGCCACAGATCGTGACGGAAGGATGCGGCCCCAGGATCGCCATTGCATCCGGCACCCATTTGGAAAACGTATGGCTGGCGATGCTCAGCCGTCCTTCCCAAGCCTGGTCCAGCCCCCACAGCCAGGCCGCATCCGCGCCATGGGCGAAATCCCATAGGTCATAATAATGCTTCCAACTGCCCTGGATGGTTTCGGGCGGCACGAAGCGGGTGAACAGCGCGCGCTCGCCATAGGCCTCGGCCAAGCGGGCGACCTGGCGGGAGCTGATATCCATGCCCGGCGTGAACCAGGGGCTGGTCGGGTGGGAAAAGGCCGGCTGGTGGTCGATCACCATCAGCCAGTCGCGATTGGTATGCGGCATCACGCACTCCTCCTGGCAAGAAAGCCCCGGGTCAGCGGGTCGGCCGGGCTGTCCAGCACCTGGGCCGGGCTGCCCGTTTCGATAATGCGGCCATCGGCCATGACGATAACGCGGTCTGCCACCTCGCGCGCAAAGCCGATTTCATGCGTGACTACGATCATGGTCATGCCGCTATCGGCCAGATCGCGCATCACCGCCAGCACCTCCTCCGTCAATTGCGGGTCGAGGGCGGAGGTCGGCTCGTCGAACAGCATCAGCTTCGGCTCCATCGCCAGGGCGCGCGCAATGGCGATGCGTTGCTGCTGCCCGCCCGACAATTCACGCGGATAGGCATCGGCCCGCCCGGCCAGCCCCACCCGGTCCAGCAGCACCCGTGCGCGGTCCACCGCTTCGGCGCGGCCAAGCCCCCGCACCCGGATCGGCGCATCGATGATATTGCCCAGCACCGTCATATGGGGAAACAGGTTGAAGCTCTGGAACACCATGCCGATATCGGCGCGCTGACGGCTGAGCGCGCGTTCGGAAATACGGATATAGCGCCCATCCTTCTCCCGACAGCCGATGGGCACGCCATCCAGCAGCACCAGCCCGCGATCCGGAATCTCGATCATGTTGATGCAGCGCAGGAGCGTGCTTTTCCCCGCGCCGGAGGGGCCGAGCAGGCAGATCACCTCTCCCTTGACTGCCTCCAGGCTGACGCCCTGCAGCACCTCGGTCCCGCCGAAGCTTTTGTGGATGTCGATCAGGCGCAGGATCGGATTATCGCTCATCCCGCCTCCCTAAACCATCGCCAGGGCGGAACTGCCGCTGCCGCGCGCATAGCGTTTCTCGATGAAATGCTGCACCACCGACAGCGCGCTGACCAGGATCAGATACCAGAGCGCGGCGACGATCAGCAGCGGCATCGTCTCGAAAGTCCGCGAATAGATCAGTTCCACCGAATGCATCAGCTCGCCCAGCGCCACCACGCTGGCGATGGAGGTGTATTTCAGCATGCCGATCACCTGATTGCCGGTTGGCGGTACGATGGCCCGCATCGCCTGAGGCAGGATGACGACCCGGAAGCTCTGCCAGGGTGTATGGCCCAAGGCCTTGGAGGCTTCCGTCTGACCCCGATCCACGGAAAGAAGGCCGGCCCTTATGATCTCCGCCATATAGGCGCCCTCGTTCAGGCCGAGGCCCAGCATGGCCGCAGTGAAGGAGGAGATCGCCACCGTGGCCGAGATTTCATAGAATTTCGGACCCCCGAACGGAATACCGAGGCTGAGTTCGGGGAACAGCGCCGCCAGATTGTACCAAAACACAAGCTGCACCAGCACCGGCGTGCCCCGGAAGAACCAGATGAAGCCATGGGCGCACAGGCCCAGCAGCCGGTCGCCCGACATCCGCATGGCCGCCACCACCATGCCGACCGCCATGCCGATCAGCATGACCAGGGCGGTCAGCTCCAGCGTGGTCACGACCCCGGCCAACACGCCGGGGTCGACCATGTAGCGCCAGACAATCGCCCATTCGAAGCCCGGATTCGTCAGCAGCTGATAGGTGATCCAGCTCAGGATGAACCCGACCAGCGCCAGGCCGAACCAGTGCCCGACACGCGGCGGTTCGTGGATGACAGGTGCCCTACTCTCCATGGGCCTAGAACTGCGGCGGGTTCTGGATCTGCTCCAGGCTCAGCGCGCCATCCGACACGCCAAATTCCGCCATCAGGGCGCCGTAGCTGCCATCGGCCAGGGCGTTTTCCAGGGCCAGAGTCAGGGCCTGTTGCAACGCCGTGCGTCCCTTGGCGATGACGATGCCCGACAGGGTCATGCGGCCCGGCAGCACGGGTTCGGTCATCTCCAGCTTTGCATTGCCGCGCGCGATATGCACGCCAACCGCCTTGGCGGTCATGAAACCGTCGCCGCGTCCATTGGCCACCGCCATATAGGTGTCCGCGCTGTTGGGATAGAAGGTCATGGTGATGGCCTCCTGCCCGTCCGCCACGCATTTGGCCGACAGCTCCTCGGCAATCGCGATCTGGGCGCTGCCCTGGGTCAGAGCCAGGCTGCGGCCGCACAGATGGTTGATATCCACGTCCTTGCGCCCGGCCCGTACCAAGAGGCCATAGCCCGAATTGAAATAGGGCACGAAGTCGACGACCTTCGCGCGCTCCTGGGTAATGCCGATCTGGTTCACGCCGACATCATAACGACCGGTGGACACGCCCGGCACGATGGAGGGGAATTTGATATCCTCAAACTCCGGCTTAAGCCCCAGCTTGGCTGAAAGCAGGGTCATCAGGCTGATATCGATGCCGACCATGGCGCCGGATTCCGACTTATAGGCGAACGGCGCCCATTGCAGCGAGGTGGCGATTTTCAGCACGCCCGCCGCGCGGATTTCCTGCGGCAGGGCATCGCGCGCCGCCGGCACCACATCCTGGGCCCGTGCCGCCTGCCCACCAAGGACCAGCGATGCTGCGGCGAGCGCCGCCATGCCCGAATTGCGGAGAATCATAAGGAAACGCATTGCCCGAACACTCCATTCCGTTTGTGAGATCATACGCCGGATAGAGGGATGACGATCACGGCGGACGGAAGCTGTCGCGCAGCACGGCTTGCCGCAGGGTCGACACGCGGGCGTTCCAGGCTGCTGGGATTGATCGCGCGGGGAATGGGCGCGCAGGTGATGCTGCCCGTCCGGATGAAAGATTGGCTCCCGCCTGGGCGAGACAGCTATCGACGGCGAAAATCACCTCGCCCCGATCCTTCATGCCACCCCGGCCCGGCGACCGCGCCCCCCGCGCGCCCGTCCACACCGGATATGGGGCAGCATCAAACCCAGACCGGCCGGGAAATCAAGCCCGCATATCGTCCCGGCCTGCCGCACCCCCAAAAATGCAAGGGATCGGGGAATGTCGACCTGGCAATTGCTCGGTGTTGAGGGTGCCCCCATGGTTCGAGACGCCGCTAGCCCGGCTCCTCACCATGAGGGAGTAACTGTTCCCTGCAGGCAGGACGTCGCGGTCGTCAAAGCATGCGGGCCTGCTATTGCTTCTCCCTCGTACTGAGGGGGCCGTAGGCCTGTCTCGAAGTACGAGGGAAACAGCGGTCCATCGTTAGCCAAACCGTCCGGACATCAACCCGGCTCCTCACCATGAGGGGGTGTTACCCGTTCAATCCTTCAGGATGCCGGGCAGGTTCAGCCCATGTTCCCGGGCGCAGTCGATGGCGATCTGATAGCCGGCATCGGCATGGCGCATCACGCCGGTGGCCGGATCATTCCACAGCACGCGGGCCAGACGCTTATCCGCCTCCTCCGTCCCGTCACAGCAGATCACCATGCCGGAATGCTGCGAGAAGCCCATGCCGACACCCCCGCCATGATGCAGCGACACCCAGGTCGCGCCCGAAGCGGTATTGAGCAGCGCATTCAATAGCGGCCAGTCGGACACGGCGTCCGAGCCGTCCTTCATCGCCTCCGTCTCGCGATTGGGCGAAGCGACGGAACCGGAATCGAGATGATCGCGGCCGATCACGATGGGGGCTTTCAACTCGCCTGTACGCACCATCTCGTTGAAGGCAAGACCCAGGCGGTGGCGCTGGCCCAGCCCGACCCAGCAGATGCGCGCCGGCAGCCCCTGGAAGTGGATGCGCTCGCGCGCCATGTCCAGCCAGTTATGCAGATGCGGATCGTCGGGGATCATCTCCTTCACCTTTGCATCGGTGCGGTAGATGTCTTCCGGATCGCCCGACAAAGCCGCCCAGCGGAACGGGCCGACACCCCGGCAGAACAGCGGGCGGATATAGGCCGGCACGAAGCCCGGGAAGGCGAAGGCGTTCTCCAGCCCCTCCTCCAGTGCCATCTGGCGGATATTGTTGCCGTAATCCAGCGTGGGAACGCCGGCATTCCAGAAATCCACCATCGCGGCGACATGCACCTTCATGGATGCTTTCGCGGCCTTGGCCACTGATTTGGGATCGCTTTCGCGCTTGGCCCGCCATTCCGCCAGCGTCCAGCCCTGGGGCAGATAGCCGTTCACCGGATCATGCGCGCTGGTCTGATCGGTCACGATATCCGGCTTCACCCCACGCCGGACCAACTCGGGGAACACATCGGCGGCATTGCCCGTCAGCCCGACCGATTTCGCCTCGCCCGCCTTGGTCCAGCGCGCAATCATCTCCAGGGCCTCATCCAGGCTGTCGGCCTTCTCGTCGACATAGCCGGTACGCTGGCGGAATTCGATGCGGTCGGGATCGCATTCCACCGCCAGACAGCAGGCCCCCGCCATCACGGCCGCCAAGGGCTGCGCCCCGCCCATGCCGCCCAGCCCGCCGGTCAGAATCCATTTGCCCTTCAGATTGCCGCCGTAATGCTGGCGCCCAGCCTCGACAAAGGTTTCATAGGTGCCCTGCACGATGCCTTGGGTCCCGATATAAATCCAGGACCCGGCCGTCATCTGGCCGTACATCATCAGGCCCTTGCGGTCCAATTCGTTGAAATGGTCCCAATTCGCCCAGCGCGGCACCAGATTGGAATTGGCGATCAGCACGCGCGGCGCATTTTCATGCGTGCGGAAGATGCCGACCGGCTTGCCGGACTGCACCAGCAAAGTTTCGTCGGCTTCCAGGGATTTGAGGGAGGAGACGATGCGGTCGAAATCCTCCCAGGTGCGCGCGGCGCGCCCAATGCCGCCATACACCACCAGCTCATGCGGGGCTTCCGCCACATCGGGATGCAGATTGTTCATCAGCATGCGCATCGGCGCTTCGGTCAGCCAGCTTTTCGCGGTGATTTCCGGCCCGGTTGGCGGGTAGATGTCGCGGGCGTTGCGGCGCGGGTCCGTCATGGAATGTTCCCTCCAATCTCAGCGGTCAAGGGCTGCGGCGGCGTCCAGCGCGGCCGTCAGGATACGTTGCAGAACCGGGCGCAGCTTTTCCGCGCGCTCCGGCAGATAGTCCCAGGGCGCTTCCTCGCGCATATAGCTGGACTGGGTCAGCTCCATCTGGATGGCATGCACAGCCGTTTCGGGCTGGCCATAATGGCGCGTGGTCCAGCCGCCCTTGAAGCGGCCGTTCAGCACATGGGTATAGCCTTCCGCCCCAGCCGCGACGGACCGGACCGCTTCGGCGATTTCGGCTGCGCAGGCTGCCCCGCTATTGGTACCGATATTGAAATCCGGCAGCTTGCCATCGAACAGATAGGGGATGCGCGAGCGGATTGAATGGCAGTCATACAGCAGCGCGAAACCGTGCTTTGCCTTCACCCTCTCCAGCTCCGCCCGCAGCGCGCCATGATAGGGGGCGTGGAACAGGGTCAGCCGCCGCAGGGTTTCCGCCGCGTCGGGCTCCTGCCCCTCGTTATAAAGCGGTAGCCCGTCGAAATCGGTCAGCGGGCACAGCCCCGTCGTCGCCTGCCCGGGATACAGGCTCTGCCCGTCCGGCGGGCGGTTGGCGTCGATCACATAGCGATGGAATGTGGCACGCACCGTGGTCGCCCCCGGCACCAGCCCGGCATACAGATCATGCACATGCCAGTCGGTATCGCTGATCGCACGCCCTGTCGCGTTCAGCCGATGCACCACATCGCTGGGCAACCATGTGCCGGTATGCGGAAAGGCCAGCACCAGGGGCAGATCACCCCGCCCTACTTCGACAGGATCGGTCATGCCACACCCTCCAGCGCCGGGAACACGCCGCCACTGGCCTTCAGCAGCGCAGCGGATTTCACCATGCCAGCCGCCGCTTCAATATCGGGCGCCATATAACGGTCATCGCCCAGCGAAGGAACACTGGCGCGCAGATGCGCCATGGCCCCGGCCAGTTTGGCGCTGGTCTGCAACGGTGCCCGGAACTCCACCCCCTGGGCCGCACAGAGGAATTCCACCGCCAGAATATTCGCCAGATTTTCCGCCATCCGCATCAGCCGGCGTGCGCCATGGGCCGCCATGGATACATGGTCTTCCTGGTTCGCGCTGGTCGGCGTGGAATCGGTCGAACAGGGATGGGCCAGATGCTTATTCTCGCTCATCAGGGCGGCGGTCGTCACCTCCGCAATCATGAAGCCGGAATTCAGCCCCGGATTGGGGGTCAGGAAGGGCGGCAGATCATGGCTGAGCGTGGGGTCGACCATCAGCGCCACCCGGCGCTGGGCGATGGAGCCGATTTCGGCCAGGGCCAGGGCGATCATGTCGGCTGCGAAGGCCACCGGCTCGGCATGGAAATTCCCGCCAGAAACGATGCGATCGGCCTCCACCAGCACCAGCGGATTATCGGTCGCCGCATTCGCCTCGATCCGCAGCGTATTGGCGGCCTGGCGCAGCAGATCCATCACGGCGCCGGCCACCTGGGGCTGGCAGCGAATGCAATACGGGTCCTGCACGCGGGTGTCGCCATCGCGATGGCTTTCGCGGATTTCCGAACCATGCATCAGCGCGCGCATGCAATCGGCCGCGTCGATCTGGCCGCGATGGCCGCGCAGGGTGTGGATTTCCGGCTGCAGCGGATCGGTCGAGCCCATGATCGCATCGGTGGTCAGCACGCTGGAGAGCAGGGAATTGCTCAGCAGCGACCAGGCTTCGAACAGACCGGCCAGCGCATAGGCGGTGGAAAACTGGGTACCGTTGATCAGGGCCAGGCCTTCCTTGGGGCCAAGTTCCACCGGCTCCAGCCCGGCGGCGCGCAGCGCCTCGGCTCCCGGCATCACCTGACCGGCGAATTCCGCCGACCCCGCACCGATCATCACCGCCGTCATATGGGCCAGCGGCGCCAGATCGCCCGACGCACCGACCGAGCCCTGCTGCGGCACGACCGGCGTCACGCCCTTGTCCAGCATGGCTTCGATCAGGGCGATGACGGACAGCGCCACGCCCGAAGCCCCACGCCCCAGCGACAGCAGCTTCAAGGTCATCATCAGGCGGGTGACGGCGCGCGGGGTCGCCTCCCCCACCCCGGAACAATGGGACAGGATCAGATTGCGTTGCAGCCTGGCCGTATCCCCCGCCGCGATCTTGACGCTGGCCAGCTTGCCGAAACCGGTATTGACGCCATAGACCGGATCGGTGCCGGCCACCGCCTTGGCGATGCGGGCGGCAGCACGCCGGATCGCCTCATGGCTCGATTCATCGAGCTTTACGGGCAGTTCCTCGCGATAGACCCGCTCCAACTCCCGAAGCGTGGCATGGCCGGGTATCAAGGTCAGCATGATCAGGCGGAACCTCCGAA
>Ga0209066_10005209_pt1 | contig 13811 bp, 14 predicted proteins | sample All_14_2_FD_187198 | JGI IMG/M metagenome (GOLD analysis project Ga0209066, IMG submission 187198) | Freshwater microbial communities in response to fracking from Pennsylvania, USA - Allegheny Zone_MetaG_DW_15 (SPAdes) (version 2) ...
CGGTCTTCATCTCACCGTTTGTTTCGCCGCGCTCCACAGCGATAGCCGTTGCCAGCGAAAGCGATAAGCTCGCGTCCTGCATCTTCATGGCAAGTTTCGATTCCTTTGCGCGAATTGCTGCGCGCTTCTCCGCCTGTTTTCGGTCACGCGTCATACGCACTTCCAGCCATACGACCAGCAGCGCGAACACGCCCGATATGATCTCCCCGATGTAGTCCAACTCCGTTCCCCCACTTCTATTGATTCAAGAGCTTGCAGCGGCCGCATTTATGCCAGTATCCGCTGCCGCCTTGATTGATGCCCTCCACAACGACGCCAACGTCGCGCCCTTTCGCATGGATCACCACGCCTCGCCCCAGATAAAGCCCCACATGCGTTTCATCTTCGGCGTTCGTAGAACTGTTTCGGAAGAGGAAGTCGCCGGCGATCAGCTCATTGCGCGCGACAACGTCGCATAACGCCCAGAGTCCATCGCAATTCTTACGATCGTCCCAAATACCCGTCTCGCGCATGAGCCAGGAAAGAAAGCCAGAGCAGTCGTGTGCCATAAGGTCGGCGAAACCTGCTTTGTACTGGCTATCGCGAAACGTGATCGCGCGAGCGTACTCCTCGTCCATCGCTTGAATTTTTGAATTTGACAGGTCGGTCATTCCAGATGCGCCCCAAACATACAGATCACCAATACGCGTCAGAGCCAGCGAGCAGACCGCAGCTGCTTTGTCCGAAACCGTATCCTTTGTGACCGGTTCCGTCTCAGTAATCGTGCCGTCAATCAGCGCCGCCCACGTTTCCTCCCCAATGATCCCGTCGATGGTCAACCCGGCTTGCGCCTGAAATCGCTTCACAGCCTCCAGCGTGTCCGCACCGAACGTCTTCTTGGTAACCGCTGTAATGTGATCGGCATATAACCCAAGTTCCAGTAGCTTTTGCTTGCAAAAAAGCACGTCCTCGCCGGACGTGCCCTTCTTCAAATTGCGTGTGAATTCCACTAATTTCCTCCATTCCGAACCTAACAAATTTCATGATTTCTTCATGGTAATTCCAAGAAAAATCTGCTATGATGCAGATACATCGAAGCTTGCATGGTATACACAACCTACCTACCCGGGTATGTCCCAATCCCTAACAAGATTTACCATGCAAATTAGAAAGGCACTCTTTCCCCCGACTGAGTGCCTTTCGCTATTTTTGGCACTCCGAGAGGGGCGCCTATTTATTTACCTTATGCGGTTCTCTTCCAGAAATAACAGGTGATATAGGGTTGCAGGTTGTTGTGCGCCGACCCGCTGCCGTTACTGCCGACTGAGCCGGACACAGAGCCCGTGTGGTCATGCGAACCACCGGATCCCGTTGTCTGTCCGCTAGAGCTGCCACCATTGGTCATATAATAATAAGTAGAGCCTGAACCGCTACCAACCTTATACGATCCCGAAGATGCCTGATGTGCATGCGAACCGTTGGCGTTGATCGTTACAGATCCACTAAACGAATGACTGTGCGATGGCATCTCTGTTGCTGAGAGCGTATGCGTGCTCATACCGCCTGTTTTCTCTACCGAGTTGAAGTTTGTGTCGGAGGAGTTCACGCCAACCGGTACTCTGCCCGTTCCCCAGCGTACCCATGTTCCACTTAGGAATGCGCTCTCATCTGCGGTGGAGACCGTCATTCGGATACTCCCAACCGGGAAGATGAGATTTGCCAACCACAGAACACTCGAAAAGGCCACGCTATCGTCAAACTGCACATTTTCGCGGAATCTCGCTGGCCAACCAACATCAAAACTGTCCTCTTCGGCGACCTTGCCGACCGCAAGCCCCATGCCGGTGCTGCGCACCGAAAGGATCACTTCCGCTGTGCTCAGATCGATGTACCCATACGCTTCGCCGAAATAGTCACCGAGGGTAACGCGAATGTCGTAGGTATACTGGTTCGACAGGCTACCGCCGATTCTGTATGAACCGTTAACGATATAAGCAGAAAGAGCGATCGTCGTATCTGTGTAGTAGCTTTCGCTCTTGCGCTTATACCCAATCTTGAGTACGCGAGTGTTCTTGCTGTTGACGGCTGAGATCGCGCCGGTAACCGCAACCATGACGTATGCTCCTGTGTTACTGGCATTACCAGCAGCGTCGCACCGAAAGACTGAAACGGACTGCACGGCTGGCGCGTCATATGAAACCACATCGAACGTTCCTGTCAGAACACTGGTTCGCCCGCGAGTATCCGTAATCGTCGTTCGGATCGTATTCGTACCCATGGTCGTAAGTTCGTTTGTCAAAAAGGAGTTGCCCGAATACGTCGCGCCATTGACCGTGGTTGAGATTGAGGAAACGGACGATCCGTATACGCCCGCAGCGGATATACTAACGCTTAGCTTACTCTTGCGTTGCACAAAGCAGCCAAACTGGGTCGTCAGATCCTCTTCCGCTTCCGAATACCAGATTGATCCCGTCGGTACGACCGAAGCCGGAATCGCGGCTGTCACGCTAACCTGTGTCATACCCAGAAGGACTCCGCCGGAATACGTGTCGCAATAGATTGTGCCCACGACGCTCGACGCGTTTGGCGCGGCGTTGGCTTCGTCCAGCGATGGAGTCCAGGCTATGCTCGTCGCCGAGGTCTGCGTCGCGATCATCGTTTCCGCACGTGAGCCGAACCTCGCACGCAGCGTATGCACAAACGCGCTCGATGCGGGCGAAAGCGTGATCGTCGCCGCGCTCCCGAGCGTTACGGCGGACACGCTTGGTGTGGTGACGCGAGGGATAGCAGGTAGTACAATGCTGACCGACCCGCTCGCGGAACCGATCGCCGAAGAGTATGTGAAATTCCCGGCAAACGATAACGTCACTTGTCTTGTCCCATCCGAATTGTGGGAGATCGTGCACTCTCCGTATGCTTCGCTCTCTGTGCTCGCATTGTCGGTCAGGATCATGAGGTACTGGTAGCCCAGCGCCGTATCGTAGGGTTCCTGATACTGCGTGATGTACTCGTCACGGTAAGGAATGCACGAGATCGCGAAACCTCTGCCCGTGCGATTGTAGACCACACTTCCGTCAACCGATACGCTCATTGCGCCGCGTGAATTCGAATCGATGTTATTGCAGTAAACGTCAAACTGCGAGGTGTTGCCGGATGTCGCCAGAAACACATAGAACCGGATGGTTGAAGCGTTGCTGGCGGCTGACTGCGAAATGATCTTATACTCCAGCCAGCAAGAAATCTTACTTGCCGCGGTTCCAGAAAGAGAACCGTTGACGATCGTGTATCCGTCGTGAATCGACTCATACGGCCAATTTGCCATATCCTTACCCCGCGATCTTTTTGAAATTCAAATTGCCGCTCTCGGGCACCCACGCGAAACTCCCAATCCGCAGCGACGATAGTACCTGTACATCGTTGACGTACAACTTGCCGGACGAAAAGTAGGCGATTGCGCTGTCGGTTGTCACGCTGTCCTCACTGCCGGAAAAGAAATACAGGATGTCGTTCTCCAGCTTGAGCTTGATCGCGGACGTGCTCTTTCCAATCACAATGCCGGATGAGATCAGGCGGATGAAGCTTCTCACCGACTCGAATTGCTGTGACGTCTCACCATTCAGCGTTGAAATCCGGCTAGCGGTCTCTGTGAAGTTCGCCTCAATCGTCCCCGCCATGATCGAAAACGACGTTTGAATCGAATTCTGCAACGCGACAAAATCCTGTGTTCGGACATAATCCTCAAGCGCGGTCATAATGATCTGTTGTGCCGATTGCAGAATCGAGGTGTTCTGGGTGAGCTGCTCCTGCACGATTTCTTTGATTTCGCCGTGCGTCGTATAGTCCGACTCGATCGTCTCGATACGGTTCTTGACAGATGTGTTTTGCCTTATCTCCTCACCGATCAGCGATGGACGCAAATCGCCCAGCACGATTCCAGTGCTCGCCGGGTTATTCAGCGGAATGGTCAGTTCGGACAGAATATACGTCTCTTCCGGGCAAAGCGTGCCGCAGGAAACGACCACCTTATCCAAGAAATGAAAAGACTCAACATTTGCGTCCGCGTTGTGCAGATCGACCGCTGAGAGCTTGATTGTCTGCTTGAATCGCGCACCGGTTCCGCTCAGCCAAACGCGGCCTTTGTTCATGAGGATCGTTGCGTCGGTGATTTCATCCCATGTGGTCAAACCAGACGGCGCGAAAATCATCCCATATTCGGCAACAAGTGCCGAATCTTTTAGAAGATCCTGTCCCTCATTCACGCTCGCGATCGTGAGTCGTGCGTCGCTTTCCGATTCCGGGTCGATGTCACGAAGAGCCGCACCAAGCGGGACGCAGGCGGTATAAGTTTCGGACGCGTTCTTGCTCAGCACAAGATCGATCAGGTTTTCGCCGAATTCAATCCTTTGCGTCGATGTGTCCGGCACATCGGTGAGATAGTCCAGAACCGGATTCTCGTTTTCGTCGAATCGCACGATCAGGTAGCCACCGAGCGAATCGAGTAGACAGGTCTTCATCACCTGCCAAGCTGAAAGGTAGTCCTTTGTAGCGATGCTGACTGAGCCAGTAAGATCGCAATTCCCAATGCCGAGACGCTGGTTCGAGTTTACCTGGACGTTATGTTGGGTCAGGATGTATTGCCAGACATCAGCCGCTGTACTATCCATAGCAAATGGGCGAAGGATGCTGTCCAGCAGAAAAGCCAGCGTCCCTTCTACCACCACCTTGCGGTTTTCGTAGAGATCGCGCTCGTCCTCGATCGCACGCCCAACCCAGATCAAGGTATCGTCTCGATAGACCTTGATGCGACTCTTGAGCTTTTCCAGCACTCCATAGTGCGGATGCTCCTTCGGTATCGTGAACGTCATCTCACCCGGCTCGTTCTTCTTCTGTGTCAGATCTGGTTCCAGTATGAACAGGTCTGGCAAGCGCGGATCATATAGCACGTAGGAATCACAGAGAATTCGGTACATCAGAGTGTTCCTTTCCGGTAGGTAAACGTAATTCGCCCCGTCCCAGTGATTTCGATCGCAGTATCGCCCTCCAAGAGTACCAGTGAAGGAATGATGTGCGTTCCCACCGAAAGGTTGACGGTGTAGTCCTTACCTAAGAGCGTGAACGCGAGCGTCATTTCAGCGGAAACAGTGATCGTCGGCACGACCGACATGCGCGTGTTCGTCAGCGTCACAGTTGCGTTGCCCGTTGGAAGAACAGTAATCGTAGTCTCAAAGTGCTCCAGCTTGTATGGCCTCGCGCGACATTCCAGCGACAATTCGCAGTACCCCGCGTGACGCTCGACATCATCCACTGTAACCCGCGCGTCGTAATAAAAGGTCGGGTCGCGATCGAAGATCACGTTCATGCGCCGTCCGTGTACATCAGCTGCAAAGGCTGACACCGCAGCGTCGAATGGTGCGCGCGCATATAGCGTTAACGGGATAATCCGGTCGGCATATCGGATCGTGCCAAACGCCTCCGACAGATCGAGCGCGCTGTCGCGCCCGGGAATCTCGACGAAGTTCGTCTGCGGCTCCGGCAAAGGGATGGCGTAGGGCGCGATGATCAGACCATAGTCCGCGCACGCCCATTTGGTTCCGAATCGGATATCGCTCACGTCAGCCGCTCCTTTCGCCTTCTGATCGCGCCCAGCGCGTCATCCATGGCCGGCGCAAGCCAGCCGATTGTCGCACCGGTGTCAGCGACTAGTTGCATGCCCGCGAGCTGCGGTAGATATCGACGCACTTCGCCGATCAGCACATCCAGCTTCTGCGACAGCAGATCTCTCGTGCCGCCGATACCGACGCTGTTCGGCAGGTTCGTCAGAACATCGATCGCGCCGACGTCCACGCTTGTCGGGATCGCGTTCTGAATCTGCTTGTTCACATCATCCATAGCATCGGTAAATCCAATGCCCACACCCTGCCCCATGTTCTCGCCGATCCCGGCGAACACCTTGGAGGGCGACGCGATACCGAGCGCTTTCTTTGCGCTTTTCACAATGTTGGAGAAGAAGTCGCGCACCTTTGACGCCAGCCACGAGGCCATGCTCTTGATGCCTTCCCATAAGCCATTGACGATGTTCTTACCGATCTCCACCACGGAGGATACCGATTGCCCGAACCCGTTTAGGATAGCGGAGACGATTTGCGGCAGCGCCGCGATCAGTTGCGGGAGAGCCTTGATCAGGCCGATCGCAAGCTGAACCGTAAATTCGATGCCCATAGCCATGAGGGTAGGAAGGTTCTGCATGAAGAAGTTAATGATCCCCGTAATGAGCTTCGGTAGCGCTTCGATCAGCTTCGGCAGCGCGCGGATGATACCCTCCGCTAAGCCTTTCACGATTGAAAATGCTGCATCCAGTATCTTGTCCATATTGTCAAACAGCGTTTCGCAGATCAGCAGCACCGCTTCGATGATCGCCGGAATCAGCGTCGGCAGCGCATCGCCTATGCCTTGCACGAGCGATGCGACCATTTGAATTGCCGCCTCCACCAACGCTGGCAGCATGTCGACAATCCCCTGCGCGAGCATAGTAATCAGTTGCACCGCGCCGTCGGTAAACTGCGGAAGCGCTGTGATCACACCCTGTAGCAGCGTCATGACGATGCCCGAAGCGGAAGAGATCAGAACGGGTAAGTTCGCCGCCAGCGCGCCGCCGATCGCGCTCACGATACTCACGCCGACCTGCACAAACTGCGGTAGGCTGCCGAGAATTAGGTTTGCGATTCCACCGACTGTTTCTCCGAGCACGACGGTGATCTTGTTGAAATCGCCACCCGCTTCCGCAAGCCCCGAGGTAAAATCGCCGAGCAGTGATACGCCATCGTCCGCGAGCGTCTGAAGCTGCGGGAGCAGCACCGTCCCCATGACCCGCTGTGCCGCCGCAGCACCCTGCTTGAGTCGCTGCACGGAATCATCGAATGCACCGAATTTTTCAATCGTTTCCTCGCTCAGCACCGCACCCATCCGCTTGGCTTCGTCGGTCAGAGCCGCGATGCCCTCGCTGCCCTGCGCGATGAGTGGATTCAGATCCTGTGCGCTCTTGCCAAAGAGCTGCATAGCCAGCGCGTCGCGTTCCGTTTCATTCGATACCTGTCCGAGCGCGTCGATGGCATCCCAATAAACATCTTCGCTATTGCGCAGTGATCCATCCGCATTCGTCACCGACACGCCGAGACGATCGTATGCTTTGGCGAATTGTTCACTCCCGCCTGCGGCATTGGACATGGATTTCACGTTCTTCGCCATGGAGCCGGTCATGGTTTCCAACGACACATCCACGAGGTCGGCGGCATACGAATACGCTTGCAACCGTTCCACGCTCATTCCGGTGATGGAACTTTGCGTCAGCATTTCATCCGCATATGCCGCGGTGTTGACGGTCATATCGACCAGCGCTTTACCAGCGGCCACTGCCGCCGTTCCGATTGCCACCATTGCCGCGCCGAGCGCTACCCCAATCCCTTTGACGACCGAGCCAAGTTTGTCGAAGCGCCCACCCGCGTCATCTGCCTGATCGGCGGACTGCTTGATCTCGTCGCCGAATTCATCCGCCTGTTTGCCAGCCGAATCCAGATCGCTCGCCGCACTTTCCAGCGCGGTTTCGTTTGCGCCAAGTTCACGCTCCATACCGTTGAGAGCTGCCTTTGCGTTGTTGAGCTGAACTTGCCATGCCTGAGTGCGCTTATCGTTCTCCCCAAAAGAAGAAGCCGCGTTCTGCAACGCGGCTTCGAGGGTTTCTACCTTTTCTTTTTGAGCGTCGATCTCTTTTCGCAGGACTTGGTTTCGGGCTGTCAGGGCCCCGACCGATTTGTCCTGCTTGTCGAACTGGGAGGTGACGAGGTTCATCTCGCTCCCGAGAACCTTAAATGATTGGTTGATCTCAGAGAGCGCTTTCTTGAACTCTTTTTCGCCCTCAATCCCGATCTTGAGTCCGAAGTCGGACGGCATTTCATCACCTCTCTAGGAAAAACTGGTATAAAAAAACGACCCGAAGGTCGTTTGATGAAACAAGTCTTTAAATTTATCTATGAGTTTTCTGAAGCTAATTATTATAGCGATATTTAGCCGTATCTGCTTTTTTGCGACTATCAACTAATGTCTTTGCTGCTTTAATGAAGTCGCATTCGAGTATGATATTCTTGTCTGAAACGCAAAACTCGACATCTTTCTGAAACACACGTTTTATGTCAACGGTTCTTCGAATTGAGTTGTATGCAGCTTCAGATGCCACAAAAGCAATTTCCGCACCTGAGCAACCCATTAAGTATTTGCTTACAAATGATTCTTTATCAAAAGACGCATCAACCGGCATCTTATCAGTATGTATACGGAATATTGTCTTACACCCTTCAATTGACGGTCGCTGAATCTCTATTACATAATCAAATCTTCCCGGACGTCTTACTGCCTCGTCTATCATATCTATCCTATTGGTGGATGCAATAGCGCACACCTGACTTGTCTCATCGATCCCATCCATAAGCGTTAACAATTGATTCACCACAGTAGCCATCAATGGATTCCCATCTGCATCACGAGTTGACGATATTGAATCAAACTCGTCAAAATAGATTATTGTTGGGTTGTTTCTTTTAGCTTCATCGAATAATTTCCTGAGGTTGGCTTCAGACTGTCCAACATACTTATTTAGTATCTCTGGACCATTTACAGAAATGAAATGAGCATTGATTTCGTTTGCCACTGCCTTTGCTATCAATGTTTTTCCGCATCCTGGCGGGCCATACAGCAGAATTCCTTTGTGTGGTTTAATATGATAATGTTCGAATATTGCTGGCGCAATAAGTGGAAGTTCGATTACTTCTCGAACCTGCTGAATTATATCGTCAATCCCTCCAATATCGTTAAAAGTTACCGAAGGTACATTTTTCTCGTCGTTCTCTTGTTGCCTGCCCCTCTCACTGGACGCTCTCATTGAGAGTGAAATACCTACCCCACCCCCGAAATCATATGAATGATCCTCCCGCGGTCTCACTCCAATTACTTCGGTTTGTTTCATGCCAACCGGAGCTTCTCTATATTTATATTCCCATTCGCAGCTATCATCATCAGTCACGATAATCTTTTCAGGCAGTGTAGAAAGTGCACTCTCCAATCTGCTAAGGGCGAAGAACCTACATGCTTCTACATGTTTTTCAGCAACTTCCTTTTTTAGTTGCTCGAGAATTTTATCTTTATCTATAATCCACTCATCATCTTGAAAACGGCCGAATTCATACCAGTTCAAGTTTGAGCGATAATGATAATATGATGCACGACGTAGGGCAATTGAGTTGATGTATCTGCATCCCCAACCAGTCTCATCATAACAATACTCATTCGAGATTACACATTCGCTGCATCGCTTTTCGCACTCAAATATCGCCAACATTGCTTCAACCGAATAGAACGATGCTCTATTACCATTTATATAGTATTCCGTTTTGCTCCAACTCTTGATTATTGTAAGAATACTTTTGATATTTAGTTGTTTTCCCCTCAAATCATCTAAACCAAGAGTCAGAGTGTTTGTTGATTTCTCCTGTTCATACGTTTCGAAAAATCTACAACTTTCACATAGTGATTCATAGTATTGAGAAGATGATTTGTAAAAAACAATCTTAATAATCATGCTTATCAGCATCTCCTTAAAGTAGAAATACTAAGGGGCAATTGCGTCTTAACTATTAATCAGTGTAATCCAACTGGCATCAAGTAATCAATAAAATGTTCGTCCTTTCGGCTTGAAAAGCCTTGCATTTGCTTATACACCTCCCACTGGTCTAAGAGAGCGCCAAGCGGCATGAGCCAAACCTCGCGCTCCGACCTCCCCAGCATGGTCACCCCGTAGAAGATCAGTCGGGCAAACAGCTCTTCGTCGCTTACCCGACCAACACGTTTTTTGAGGATTCCTCCTCGCTTTCGACATAGCGCTTCGTTCCCTTGATCATCGCTTCCATGATCGCGGTCTTGTAGCCCGAAAGATCCAGCGGCGTGGTTAGTAGTTCGACCGCTTCCTCGGTCAACAATTCGCGCTTATCGTTCGGCTCCAGTAGGTTATGCACCAGCGTGCTCTGGTTCGCGAGCAGCGTGATCAGCCACACCACCTCGTCCAACGCAAGCTCAAAGTTCTCCGCTTTCATGAGCTTATCGCCAAGGTGCTCCAGCCCACCATAACGCTTTGCGATCTCTTTGGTCGCGCGAGTAGTCAGGAGCATTTCATACTCCCGATTACCAATCTGGATCATCGCGCCTCTGTCGTTTTCCATGTGTTAACCCTCCGCCGCAAATGTCGGCTCGTAGACCTGCGTGTACCAACCCGAGATCGTCGCCGTCGGTACGCTGGTGTCGTCTTCGTTGACCTCAGCTTTCCACGGGTGCTTGCCCTGCCCGTCCAACTTGTTGCGCCGAATGATCGTTCCCTCGATCGACGGGGTCGAGAACGTGATGTTGTCGCCTTTCGTCTGCAGGTTCGTCGCGGGAATGCCGAACACGACGCGATAGAGCCAGAAGTAACGGTACTTGCCGTTGCTCTTCTTCGCTCGGAACCCGATTGCAACCGGCTGCCCGCCGTTCTCGCTCTGGGACACCAGAACCTTGTTATCATCAATCTGCGAACCGGTGAGATCGCTCGCAACCACCGCGCCGATGTTGTCGATGCCCAGCGTCAGCGTGCCACTCTTGAACTCCTTGACCACTTCGGCCGCGCCATCGTCGGCATATAGCGTCGCCTCGTTGATATCGATCTTCAGTTCCGCAGACATCGCCTTGGCGAGCGAAACGGGCGCGGCGTAAGTCTCGTCGCCGTTTGTCCCCTCGGTGATTTTCGCGTAATACAGTTTATCCAATCCGATGGTTGCCATCTAATCTTCCTCCATATACTCCTTCGCCACGTCGATGGCAAAGTGGTGATAGCCCGTATCCTCTTCCAGCCCGATATAGCGACGTTCGGATACCAGAAATCCTGCCGTGAGCAGCAGTCGAACGAGCTGCCGTTTCTTCGCGCCATAGTTGCCCTTCGAAAAGAGCGACAGCCGCGCCTCCTCGATGTTCATGCCCGGAGCATTGTCCGAAAACAGCTCGAAATGCTCCGAAATCGGCGTAATCACAACATACTCGTCCGGCGCGGTGGCAGAGAAAACGCCGGTCTCCACAGGAAGTCCGGCGCTCTCGACGATCGTATTCAGTTCTTCTAACATACTCACGGGAGATCCAGTTCCTCCTTCAGCGCAATTTGCATCGCCTCAATGCACGGTTTCCGGCTCGAGGATTTGGTCTGCTTCAGAAACGGCTTCGGCGGCTGGCCATGCTTTCCGTATTCCAATACATTGGCGAGCATGGCGTTGCTTACAACGCCGCGCCCTTCCGAAAAGCCGACTTTCACGTCGAGGTTTCCATCGCGATCCAGCTTCGCGGGAGACACGCCAAGAGAAGCAGCAAGCTTACCGGTCGAGCGTGATTTGGTCTTCGTGCCGCGTCCGATCGCCGCGCGCAGATTTGATTTCATCTTCTCCATTACGACCTTGCCGCCAGCCGCGAGCGCTTTGGGAATCGCTGCGTCGAGCGCGTTACCTATACCTGCGATCTGGTTCAGAAATTCGTCCGGCATTTCAATCTTCATCTTAGCCATCCGATGTCACCTTCTTTGCCAGCACTTCAATGTACATGCCTCTGCCTTTCACATCCTCAACGGACGTGATTTCAAAGTGATCATCACCGCATTGGATCACATTCGCAGTGGTCACGGTCAGCCCTGGGATCACTCGGAATCGGAATAAGTCCGTAGCTTCCGAAAAAGCGGCACGGTTGACCCATTTCTGGGAACCGTGCCGCCCTTCCCGATATGCGAACACCGATGCTATGACTTCATCGGTCTTCGTCGCGAATCCTTCCATGTCTTTCGTTACGACTTCCCGCGCAATCGAGATCAGCGTGTTCATTCTGCCGTAACTCATGAACCTACCTTCCAGTCGCGATCAAGGCGCAAAAGCGTGTTCACAACATCCCATGTCTGCTGCCCCGCCTGCACATTGTCTGCGAAGAATCCACCTGTGCTACCATCCCGGCTCTCATAGAAATGAGATGCCAGCATGATCACAGCCGCTTCGGTCGTCGGCGGCATACCCGCCACTTCGTAGGTTCCGGCGGTCAGGTGTTGGTAGCTCTCGGCGTAGGATACTGCGGTGTCAATGAGTCTTTGAATTAGTTCATCATCCGCGTCGTGAGTCAGGATCAGATTCGCCTTGACTTTACTCAGCAGCGTTGCCATCTCACATTGAACCCGGCTGGTCTGCCGCCATGATTCCGGCATTCTTGAGCTTTTGAAGAAGCGCGTTGAAATCGCTCTTCAGGTCGGCGATGGTTGTTGCGGCGCTCTCCGCTTGATTCGTCGCCTGATACACACTGCCCGCGGTTTGCTCGGTCGCATATCCCGATTGCAGTCCGGTGACGGTGGCGGTATCCAGAACCTCCAGAGTACCGCCGATCACCAGTCGATCCCCGCCATCCGTGAGGTAGTTCTTGCAGTTGCGGGTCACGTCTCCCGCCGAGGTATCAATAATCTCCATATAGACCCTCCGTTACGCTTTCTGCTGCAGGACCTTGATCGCTTCCGGCAGGATGAGCTTGCCGTCGAGACGCTGGGACGCTAGGAATCCGACCTGACCGGTCGTCGCGTAAAGCTCGTTCAGACGCTTGAAGGTGCGGCCCTGACGGTCTGCGATCCAGTAGTAGGAGAAGTCGCCGAACGCGATGGATTTATTCCCCGCGCTTACTCCCGGCATGAACTCGCTCGTCACGATGCGGTGTCCAAGGATCGTATCCGGCGCATTTTCCGTGATGCCCGGACGCCAGAGGTACTGACCATCCCCGTCTTTGAGCTTGCGCAGTAGTTTTACGGTCGTGTCGTTGAGCACGAACACCGCACCCTTGCGATACGGTGCGCGGAGCGAGTACACGAGGTCGATCAGTTCGTCGCCCGTGATCGCAGATGCACCCGCCGTAGTCACGCCGACTTCCGCGCCGCCGGTAGCGTTAAGGATACCAATGGGTTTGCTCACACCGTTGCCGTTGAGGAATGCATCCTCTTCCTTGTCACCGATGCGTTTGCCGAACTGCTCGGAGACATACCCTTCGATATCGAAGATGCTGTCGGACAGCAGTTCTTCCGATACTTTGATCATGGTCGCGAGCTTGTACGCACCGAGTACGACCTGCGAGAAGGAATCATCCGAGAGCGGATAGGTGCCCTCTTCGTCGACCCAGTCGGCGGTGCCCTTCGATGCGACCACTGGGATCTTTCGATCGCCATAGCTGGTCTGGATCACATGACAGAGCGGGCGCAGCACGTTCGCTTCCGTCAGCTTCTGAACCAGTGTGCGCTCGAACTCATCGGGAACAAGGTATCCGCCTTCGCTGTCAGTGCCCTCTTGCAGCGCGTTTAGGATCTCCGTTCGGGGATTTTTGGAACGGATCGCGTTCCAGAACGCCTTCTTATACTCGGTAGTCGCGCGGCCAATCTTCTGCTCCATATTGGTTTGTGCGGGTTTGCTGGTCAGCGGGTCAGCGGTGGGCTTATTGAGTTCGGCATCCAGCGCAGCCTGACGTTCAAGTCGCTCGACCTCTTTGCCGAGCGCGACGACCTCGGCCTCCATCTTTTCATATGCGCCAGCGTCCTCGGCGGAGAGCAAGCCATCCGTGCCACGCTTCACGTCCAGAAACGCTTTCGCGGCGTCCCATTTCTTCGCGCGATTCTCGCGCAGTTGTAGAATCGTATTCATTCGTTTCCTCCTAATGTGAAATCAAAGAGAGCCGCTGATAAAGCGGCTCCGTGGGGT
>Ga0209066_10005210_pt1 | contig 13809 bp, 15 predicted proteins | sample All_14_2_FD_187198 | JGI IMG/M metagenome (GOLD analysis project Ga0209066, IMG submission 187198) | Freshwater microbial communities in response to fracking from Pennsylvania, USA - Allegheny Zone_MetaG_DW_15 (SPAdes) (version 2) ...
TTCGTTGAGTGCACAGTTGGCGCTGTCATATGAGTCAGGCCTCACTCATATGAGTGAGGTCGTCATCCAGCCCCTCCGGGTAGACCCAGACAGCGGGGTTTTCGACCTGCAGGCAGAGCCCGGATTGCGGGCATTTGAAGTGGCTGGGCAGGACCGGACGGGCGGATGTGGTGACCTCGCCGGTGGCCGGATCGACCTCCTCGACAGGCGCGCCGAACTGCATGCCCTCGACGCAGAGATAGCCGAACCGGGACCGGGTGACGGGGAAGCCGAACTCCGAGGGGGCGCGCAGGAACTTGATGAAGCCCTTGGTCGCCAGCACGCTCAGGCGCTCGCGGATCGTGTGCTTGCTGCCCAGACCGCCCCGGTTCTCGAAGGTCTCGGCGAACTGCATCGCGGTGTAGAGGCGCTCGCTCGCCGCCTCGTCCAGCAGCATGCCGAGGATGACATCGTGCTTGCGCAGCCGCTCGGCATCGAGTTTGGCCCCGACCTCCTTGCGAACCAGCCGCTCGTTCAGCGGGTTCAGCTCGACCCAGCGCCCCGCCACCTTGTCGATCAGTTTGCCGGGCAGCGCCGGGCCGTTGCGCAACTCGATTTCCAGGCGGCGCCGGGTGCTGTCCTCCTCGGGCCGGTGCATGAGCAGCCCCGAGGTGTAGAAGCCGCGCAGCGCGCTGGCGCCGGAGAGCGCGAGGAAGGGATCGTCCTTGACCTGGTGCTTGCTGGCCTTGCGGGTGTGGTGGGCGAGGATGACGCCCGCGTCCGGATTGACGGCCTCGCGGAGAAGCTCGACCCGGTCCTTCAGGAAGAACATCATGGCGGTGTTGTCGTTCTCGCCGCCGCCGCCTCCACTTGAATTGGGGGGGCCGCCATCGAAGAGATTGCGGATGGGGTCGATGACGATGATGTCGGGCGGCGCGTCGGGGAATGCGGCTCGGATCGCCTCGGCCACGCGGGTAACGCCCTCCGCGTCGAGCAGCAGCTTCAGCTTCGGCGTGGCGATGAAGGTGTCGCGCGCGGCGGCGATCACGGCGCCGGGCAGCGCGATCTGCTGCATGCGCTCGCGCAGATAGTGATACTGGATCTCCGCCTGCAGGTAGAACACGCGCAGCGGCCGGGGCGGTATGAAGGCAAGAAACGGCACGCCAGCGGCCATGTGCACGAGCCAGCAGATCAGGAAGTCGCTCTTGCCGACCTTGGGCGCGCCGCCCAGCACCAGGAGCCCGCCCGGGGTCAGCACGCGCGGTGCAATGATGTCGTCCGGCATCGGACTGGTGTCGTCGAGGAGCGCGCCGAGGCTGAAGGTCGGCAGCGGGCTGGCGGCTGTGTCGGTGCGGGCCGCGCGCAGGAGCGGTGGGCCGTTGCGCTTCACATGCAGCGCCCAGAGCCGCTCGGCCTCGGCCATCAGCCGATCGAGCGGCCAGGAGGGGCGCAGCATGGCAGCGTTGTAGCCGCAGATCGCCTCCCACCCTTCGAAGGGGTCGAGGCGGCCCTCGTGGACGAGGCGGATGTAATGGCCGATGGCGGCGCTGGCCCCCTGAAACCGCGACCAGTCGTCGACCGCGCCCTCGCGCACCGGCGTGGTGAGCACCGCGTCGATGCCGGGTTTCATGGCCGGGGCGGACGCGTCGCTTGCGAACCCCACGCCGGGCAGCGGCGGCATCTCGGCGACCTTTTCGGCGAAATCCGCCAGGTCGACCTCGACGTCGCGATGTTCGCGGATCTGCACGAGGCGTTGATGACCGTGCTTGTGATAGACCGTGCCCGGCACCCGGATCGGCTGGTGCGCCGAGCGGAAATGCGTGTCGCCGCCGACCTTCACCGCGATCTCGCCGCGCAGGCGGCACAGGGTGGCCAGATCCTCGCCCTCGGCGGGTTCGGTCAGTTGCCACCAGACATGCAGCTTCGCAGCACCCTCTGGCGTGCGGCCGCCGCTTTCGACGATCAGCGTGGGCGCACCGAGGTGGCGGGTGACATGGTCGAGCTTGGCCGGGATGTCGCCTGCGTCCAGATCGACCACGACGCTCTGCATCTGCAGGACATCGGCGGCACGCGCCTGTCCGGTTTCCGCCACCGTGCCGGGGATGACATAGACGGCCGCGCCCTCGCGCGCGCCCCAGGCGGCGAAGGTGGCGAGCTTGTCGGGCGCCGCGCCGTTCGCGTCGATCCAGATGTTGTGAGGCCGGCCGTCCTTGCCCTGACCCTTGTCCACGAAGCCACGGACAGGGATCAGTCCCTCGGAATAGCCGAAGACCACGTCGACGAAGCGCGCGATCTGCGCGGGGTCCGGTTCCACGGCGAAGGGATCGGGCAGCGGCGCCGCGTCGTTGAAATCCCGCCACGGGTTGAAGTGGATGATCTTGTCGTCGGTCATGCGGCCAACCCCCAGCACCGCTCGGCATGGGCGCAGAACCGGCATTCGAAGAAGTCGCGGCTGGCGGCAATGCGTGGCAGCAGCTCGCCCGCATCGGTGGCTTGGAGGATCCGCACGCCCCGGTCGGACATGCGCTGCGCGAGATCGGCGTCGAAAGGCACCAGTTCATGGTGCATCTCGGCCGTGTCCTTGTTGATCGCGGTGAACAGCGCCGGAGCCACCGAGACCCCCGGCACCGAGGGTTCCATGTAAGCCTGATAGATCGCGATCTGGGCGGCATAGACGGGCTTGGAGACGGCGACCCCGTCCTTGACGCAGGCCCGCCAGTTCTTGGCGTTCATCGTCTTGCATTCCCAGAGCGCGGGAACGGCCAGACCGAAGCCCTCGGGCCCGGCGGCGATGATTCCGTCGACATGGCCACGGATGCGCCCGCCCGCGACGGAGAATCCGAACTGATCCCCATCGGGCCGATTGCCCTTGCGGGTGTAGAGGTCGAAGCCCGCGGCGCGCAGCCAGGCGACCGCCAGATCCTCGAGCGCGTGGCCGATGGCGAAGATGCGCAGGGACTGGCCGCTGAAGTCCTGGCCCTCATCCTTCGGCGCGCCCACGAACTCGAACTGCAGCGCGCGCTCGCAGGCATGCCCCAGACGGGACGCGCCGAGGTAGTCGCGGGGCGGCCGTGTCGCCTGATCGGCGGTGAGCGCCCGATCGACAGCGGCGTTGACCCGGTCGGCGAAGCTGGGGCGGGGGTTATAGTCCAGCATGCTGGCCTCCCTCGTAGCTGCGGTGGGCGAGCCCGTGGCAGGTCGAGCAGAGCCATTCGACCGAGAGCGGCGCGTCATAGTCGTGGTGATGCGCTTCGAGGTCGGTCACGCAGCCACATCGCTGACACCAGACCGGCACGACGATCCGACAAGCCTTGACGGCACGCCTGACGATGCTGTGGGCCCGATATTTCTCGGCGTGGCGCAGGCGATAGCGATGCTGCGCCTCCCGATGCTTCTCGGGGTTCCTGAATTTCTGCGCGTAGGCGCGCTGGTATTCCCGGCGGCAGTCGCGGCACCAGGTCTGCCGACCATCGGGACTGAGCCGGCGGCGTCCGAACTCGCAGACGTCCTTCTCGACGCCGCATTTCGTGCAGAGCTTGGTCAAAACGGCACCTCCGGCGTCTGCGCCCTAGCGACGTCGGACATGGCATCCTGGAAGCCCTCGACGGCTTCCTCGATCAGCGCGCGCACCTGCGCCTCGGTCAGATCGGCCAGCGGGGTGGCCCAGCCGATCTCGTCCATCAGCAGCGCCACGCGCTTCATGGTGGCGGTGATCGCGGCGCGCTCTTCCTCGGTCAGGTCAACCATGGCGAAACGCTCCCGCGCCAAGCGCGTCCAGAAGGACTGGCAGGGCATCGAGCAGAACCAGACCGAAGGCCGGGGCTGCTTCGACCGGTGCGGATCGAACCAGCCAAAACCACGGGTGGGCCGCCGGCAGACAGCACAGAGCGTTCCACGCGGATGCCAGAGCCGCCGCCGGTCCGCGGCCGTGATGGGGGTGGATGTGGACATGGGTCATGCCGCCCTCCGTTCGGGCCGGGCGGCCGTGTCGATCAGCTGGCGGATGGCGCGCTTGTTGAAGCCGAAGGTCATCAGCGCCGAGGCGCGGTAGCGCGTCAGGCCGAAGTCATGGCGGCACTCGGGCGGAAGGTACTGAAGCTGCTTCTCGGTCGGCGGCTGGCGCAGCCAGGAGCGGGTCTTGAAGGCGCTTTCGTCGGTCTCATGGGTGTTCAGCCAGTCGTCGGCCTGCGCGAGGCAGACGGTGCGCTCACCGACACCCAACAGGTGGGGGCGCTCGCCCTTCGCCCCACCGATGGCGTACCAGACCCCGTCAAGCCAGAAGATGCCGCCCCAGGCCGTGAAGCCCGTGGCCATGAGCGCATCGTCCGTGCCGTAGAGGTCGACCCATGCGAAGCTGGACCGCTTCAGGAGGTCGATTTCCGTCATCATGAAGCCCGACAGCGGTGTTGCAGCCCCGCCTTCGCCCGTATCCAGATCCTCGCGGGGGAACGCCTCGCCGCAAAGCGGGCACTCGGTGGCGGCGAGCGGGATCTCCGCCTCGCAGGCCGGACAGGTCTTGGTCGGCACCTCGCCGGTTTCGGTCTTGCCGTCGAGATCGACATCCTGCTCCAGCGTGCCGTGGATCAGGCTCGACGTCCCGAAATCCAGCACGACGCAGTCGGTCTTGACGATGCCAGGATGTTCCTCGGGGTCGACGGTGCGCAGGCCGCGCCCGACCATCTGGATCATGGTGGACTTGTAGGAACTGGGGCGCAGCAGCACGACGCAGGAGGTGGGCGGGTGGTCCCAGCCCTCGGTCAGCACCGCCACGTTGACGACGACGCGGATGTCCCCCGCCGCGTAGTCGGCAAGGATCGCCTTGCGGGTTTCGGCCGCCAGATCGCCGTGGATCAGCGCGGCGGAGACGCCTGCCGCCCTGAAGGCGTCGGTGACGTGTTCGGCGTGCGCGACGGTGGAGCAGAACACCACGGTCTGCCGTCCTTCGGACCCCGCCTTTTCTTTCCAGTGGCGGATCACCTCGTCGGTAACGGGGGCGCGGTCCATGATGCCCGCGACCTCCGCCATGTCGAAATCCGACATGGTCTTGCGGACGGATCGCAACTCGTCCTGGACACCGACATCGATGACGAAGGTGCGCGGCGGCACCAGGTGGCCCGAGGCGATCATCTCGCCCAGCCGGACCTGATCGGCGACATTGTCGAAAACCTCGCGCAGGCCCTTCCGGTCGCCCCGGTTCGGCGTTGCCGTGACCCCGAAGATGCGGGCGTCGGGATTGGCCTCGCGCACACGGTCGATGATGCGGCGATAGCTGTCGGCGACGGCATGGTGCGCCTCGTCGATAACCAGCAGGTCGAGGCGCGGCATGTCGGCGAGGTTCGAGGCGCGCGCCAGCGTCGGCACCATGGCGAAGGCGACCTGGCCGCCCCAGGACTTCTCCGTGGCGTCGATGACCGAGGTGGCGATGCCCGGCACCACGCGCTGGAACTTGGCGCGGTTCTGTGCCGTCAGCTCGTCGCGATGCGCCAGCACGCAGGCCTTGGCCCCCGAATTCCTTGACATGGCGCCGATCATCTCGCCGGTGACCGCCGAGAGCATGATGGTCTTGCCCGCGCCGGTGGGCGCCACGCCCAGCGTGTTGCCGCGGGAGGCGAGCGCAGCCACGCTGCGCTCGACGAAGGTCTTCTGGCGGGGGCGCAGACGCATGGCCGATCCTCCCCTTACTGCGCCCAGCTCGGCCGCCCGGCGAACCCGGGGGCGGACGAGGTCTGGCTGGGCTGGGTGGTCGTGGCGGGCTGCTGCGGGGCGTGGCCCTGCGCGGGGGCGGCGGTGAACTGCGGCGCGACCGTGCCCATCAGCGCGGCGTAGTCGCGATGATCGGGGGGGACGGCGGCGCGGATCTCGTTCCTGTCCTCGCCGTTGGTGTCCTGGCCGATGTCGATGCGGGCCACGAATTCCAGCCCGTCCAGATCGCCAAATCCGTTGATGCGGCGGCGGGCCTGCGCTTCGGGCGAGTTGTCCTTGTCGGACACGCCGCGCGCCGAGTTGAGGATGCCGCGGATCAGACCGCGTCCCATGTTCGCCCAGTCCGGGCCCTTCGGGCTGTAGAGGCCGATCAGCGACCAGATCTTGCGGCGGGCGTAGGGCCCCTCGAGCACCGTGTACTCGACGTCGAGATAGACAGCGCCGGTCGCGGCGCGCTTGGCGAAACCGCCGGTCCAACCCTGCGACGGGTCGTCGAAGCCGCCGGGGCGGAGCGTCAGGCGCACCTTGGCCAGCGTGCCCTTGGGGATGACGTTGGAGTTGGATTGGGCGGAGTTGAAGTCGTTCCAGATGCCGGACATGGCGCGGCTCCTTTCAGTTGGAGGATGGGACGCGCAGCGGCGTCAGAGGGGAAAAGCCACCCCGGTGACCAGATCGGGACACGGGGCGTGGCGAAAGGCGCTCAGCCATGGCCGGGCTCCTGCGCGGGGGTGGGATCAGCCGGGGTGACCGGCGGCCAGGTCAGGCGTTCGGAGGCAGGCGCTGCGGGGCGCTGGATCTTCTCCATCAGCCGGCCGAGATGCGGGGCCTCGACCATGTCGAGACGACCGGAGCGGTCCTTGGCCGGGTATCCCCAGGGGTTCAGCGTCTGGCTGACAAAGGCGCGCTGCGGCTGGCCGGCCGGGTCCGGGATGTCGGCCATGGTGATGACCTGGTCGACGATCCCGGGCAGCTCGAGCCCCGTCTTGCTGCCGTCGATCTGCGGCTGGAAGACCTTGCGATTGAAGTCGTCGAGCTTCTCGTCGAGGATGCCCACGAACCAGACATGCTTGCCGCGCGTGTGCTGCAGGTGGGTCAGCCAGCCGATCATCTCGCGGCCATGCAGCCCGTAGGCGCCGCGGATGTCCGGCTTGCCTGTCTTCTCGGAGAACGCCTCGGGTTGGCCGCGGCACCACTGGAAGCAGAGCCGCCCGGCCACGGTGATCGAGTCGATGAAGACGGTCTCGTACTTCCCGATCACCGCCGGATCGCCGTAGCGACCGCAGACCTCGTCGAAATGCGCCTGGCTGTAGGGCTGGTCCTCGCGCAGCGCCGGATTCGGCCCGCCGATGAACACCGCGAAGTCGCGGCACTCCTTCCAGGTGCGGGGCCGGAGCGTGTCGATCTCCAGCCCCTCGACCGCCAGATCCCCGGCCTCGAGGTCGAGGAAGAGCGTGGTCGAGGCGTTCAGCGTCCACAGGAGGCTGGTCTTGCCGATGCCGGACCGGCCGAAGATGACGCCCTTGATGCCCTTGCGTTGGGCGAGCCGTTCGTCGGCACCGATGATGGGAAGGGCCATCACTGGCCCTCCTTCTTCAGCACCGCGGGCGCGGCGCGGTCTGCGCCGATACACCCCGCCTCGCGGGCGAGCTTGTGGAGCCGCTTCAGCGCATCGGCGCGGCGGTAGGCGGCTGAGCTCTCGCGCTCCGCCTCCACGATCGCGAAGGCGATCTCGTCGACGCTCGCCTCGACGACCGGCAGCGGCTCACGCGGCTCGTCACAGGGGCGCTGCGGGAAGGCGATGGTTTCGGGGAGGTCTTCGAGGGCATAGCTCGCCTTGCGAAGACGGGTGATGTCGTCCGGCTGGTCCGGCATGGCGGTTCTCCGTGAGATGAGGTGATCGAGGAGGCGCATCACGCCGCCTCGCGGACGTCGGGCGCGGGCTCGGCGACGTAGATCGCCAGCAGCGGCGTCCCGTCGGCATGGGCGCCGGCGTCCTCGATCTGATAGTTGCGGTTGGGCTCGCAGACCTCGGTCAGTTCCCAGCGCCGGTAGAGCCCTGGGAGCCGCCTGAAATCCTCGAGCGACAGATCGGCTGTGCTGTTCATGCGTGTCAGCTTTCGGTTGGAGGAAAGGCGCTCGGGGCGCTCGAATGGGAAAAGCCACCGGCGGGGCCGGATCGGGACATCGGCTCAGGAGATTTCCTCGAGGGCGTCGTGCAGCCGGCGCATGGCGCGCTGGTAGCGCTTGCGCGCCGCCGCCTCGGACAGGCCAAGTTCGACGCCAGCTTCGGCTTGGCTGAAGCCTTCGACCGCCACGCGGATCACCAGGACCGCATCGGCACCCACCAGCAGCCGCAGATCGCGAAGCAGTTGCGCCTCGCTGATCGCCGCGTCGCCTGAACCATCATCGGCAGCGATCTCGTCAGGCTCGGTTGCGCAGCGCAGGCTCTGGCGGCTCGCCTCCCGCTGATGAGCGCGCAGGATATCCCGCTCGACATTCCGGAGGACGGTAGCGGCGATCCGGTTGACGCGCTCCAGGTCGAGGTCGCGGACCGCCTCGGTGGTGCGCGCCAGCACGTCGGACGCGACCTCGTCGGCGGCGCCGATCCTGCGCCAGATCGACCGGCGGCGGATGGCGTCGAGGCCGGGCCAGAGCGCCAGCAACAGCACCGTCAGGGCGCAGTCGGACGCGGGCCCGCCGCCCTGCGCCGCCTCGACCAATGCCGAGAGGATCAGGTTTTTCCGGGCGGGATCGCCGGGGGTGCGGTGCAGCCCGTCCAGCAGGGCCGCCGGGTCCCGGAACGGCGCGAGGGCGGCCTCCGTGCGCCGGATGGCGTCGAAGCTGCGCTGGAAGCTGAGGGTGGAAGAAGACTGCATGAGGTGATCACGGATCTCGTGCCACGCGAAGGACATCGGACGCCTGCCTTGCGGCCAGGCGTCCAGCGCCTTCTCGTGGCCAGGTCAGGACGTCGCGCGTCTCTGCGATTTCAGGGGGTTGGTGGTGGTAGGGCGCGTCAGCCCGTGGGGCTGGACGCCTGATTCAGCGTCCCGCAGCCGCGGCACGTCGCCTGGACGGGGAAGCCCACGAAATACTCGTGCCCCCGCGCAAAACGCAGGTGCATGCGGCCGTCCCGGCAGACGCCGAGCAGCTTGTCACAGCGCGTGCAGCGCCATTCCGAGTTGGAGGTGGTGGGCTTGGTGTTCGCGGCGCCGGACCAGCTCGTCGGGGCTGCCTGGCGCGAGGGGAAGGGAGTCGGCATGGAAGTGCTCCTCTTATCGATGGAGCACTCCCATTGGCCTGAAGAATCGGAGCCCGTCAGACCCCCCAATCGGAGCCGGATCGGAGCCAGCTGTTAGATAGCGATCTCCCAAGGCCCTTTGGCGCCGAGACTTCTCAGAAAGTTGGCCTTCAGCTTGTCCCACAGCGGCTGCTTGAAGATGTTCGACAGGGACTGGTCTTCGGCGATTCCTTTGACAAGATCCTTGGTCGCCATTGGCATCGGGCCATTGTTGTGGGCATCGACCAGCCGCTGAATGATCTTGATCCTGTTTTCGCCCTTGATGTCGATGGTGCCTTTCCCCGGCACGGAGAGGGTCGCGATGTCATCGCCGCTACGGGTGAGTCCGACCGTCATGCCTCCACGGGCCAATATCCGATGTCGCCGAAACACGGACCGGAGCTTGTCTGCGACCAACGCGATTTCGGACTGGTTATCGTCGATCTGATCGGCAAGCGGCGTCAGGACGTTTGCCGCCAAACACGGCCCGGAAGCCTTGCCGGCCTGTAGGACCAGTCCGATGCCGAGGTTGTGGCGCGCCCGAAGTTCCGTATCGACGGCCGACCGGACCCTCTCCCGGTCGAGACCACGCGCAAGGTAGATTGGAACATCGCCGCCATCGACACTGAGCGTTCCAAGGTAGAGGAGATAATCGGTCAGCTTCTCGATTGCAGGCGCATCCAGCACTTGTTCGAGACGTGCCTTCAGGTGTTGCGCGACCCAGCCGTCGCGCACCCGATATATCCTGTAGCGATCCGAGTCGCCCGCAGACGTCGCCTGTCCCTCGGTGACCTTGAGGTCGGCCACCTTTCGGTCGCCTTCCTCCGCATCTCCCTTGTCGACCCGAACGACCACTTCTGCCGCGACCGGACCGACCTCGTCTTCATCGTCGATCAGATCGTCCCCTTCCCAGCCGGCCGGCACGAGGAAGCCCAGATCGGTCAGGAGGCCGGGATCGACACCGCGAGCTTGGAGCCATGCGCCGGTAACCCTGTCAACTCCGATGTCCCAGATGGCCAGCAAGGCGGGCATGACCGCCATGCTCTCCTCATCGCCCGGTGCGCGACCATCACGGAGGATGTTCCAGTGTCTGAGCAAGCGATGCCCCAGAACGCGCTCGAACGGGTCGTCGATGCTGAGAAGGCTGCTCGTGTTGCGGTCGGTGAGCGTGAAGTTGAGGGTCTGCGCCTCATCTCGTCCCGCGCGGGAATACCGGACCGCAATCTCGACGAAACGGATTGCGAGGGCCCGCTCGAAAATCCTCGGAAGGCCCGGCTGGCTGTCGATGATCTCCGAGATGTCCTGGTCGATTGTGGTGGAAAGCGAGAGGCGGTTGGCGAGATTGCCGATGCTGATGTCGGCGCGGATCACCTGCGCGCGGTCGATCACCACGTCGTCGAGTTCCGGCGATTCAAGATCGAGCCCCTGCAGGAACTGCGAAATGTCGTACGCCTGAAAGTCGACGGGCTGGTTGGAGTAGGTCTGCTCGAGAGCAGTCTCGATGAAGCGTTCGGCGACTGTGTGCCTGAGCTTTCGGTTGCCGGCACGGACATGGACCCGCCCAGTCGATGGCGTGTAGACGATCATCGCCTCTCCGGGCGGCCGAAAATAGATGCTCGACCGATTGCCGTCGTCATCTATCTCCCGAACGCTTGTGGGGGGATCGGGATGGAACAGCAGGTACATTTCCGCCGCCGGTTCATCGCCGTCCTCGGGGATTTCGAACTTGTCGATGCTGTAGCCGTCGCCGCGATCGAGACGCTTGTTGAGATCAACCAGAAGCTCTTCGAGTAATGCGCTGCCGGCGTCCGGGCCCCCGTCGACGGAAGGCTCGGCCATGAAGGTCTGGTAGTGCTTGTCATAGCGCCGGTAAAGACGCAGGTGCAGGCTGTTCTCCGCCGCTTCGAACAAGCCATGCTCGTTGGCGAAAGCCCACAGGCTTCGCGCGAGCTTGTCCCGCCGGTTCAGGAGTTCCTTGGCGCGGTCGGGTTCGAGCGTAGTCGTGGCGAGACCTTGGAGGACGTACTCGCCGCGATCGCTCGCGATTGTGACGATCCGGGCTGCTTCAGCTTCGAGCGGACCCAGCCGGTCCTTCTTTTCCTGCGGTAGCATATTTCTGGCAACCGACGGACCGTCCGGATTGTCGGGGTCGAACCTGTAGGGCGCGAGCCAGCTCAGCCTCTCGAAAGCCTTACTCTTGAGGAATCCGGACAGCAGTTCCGGCTCTGCATCGTCGAATAGCCGAGAAAGATTGGGGCAAGTTCTGGCCGGGGCGCGTACCATATAAATCTCCGGAAATGCTGATTTTGACTATAGACCGCGATTGCGGGACCGTGCCCGGCGCTTGACACCGCGATGTCGCCTCTGGGGACTGCGGTGACTATCACCTCCCTCCCGGGCCGAGAGAATCGCTGGGGCAAGAGCCACGCGCGCATCCTCGATCAGCGCCGGGACAAGGGGACTGATCGGAGTTGCTTTACGCGCCATGATCTTACCTCAACGGACTACTGCTCTTGCTTGATTCAACCTGCGATAATCATGGACAAATCCGTGATCGGCAAGCCCTGATGTTCTCTTCCTGTTCGCATTTTCGGATCCCGCTTTCATGAGATGTCCCATCCCCGGCGGGCGGGTGGCTTTTGTTTGGTATCCACCACCGAACACGGCCACGAGACATGAAACGTCCCAATCCGCTCCCACCTGACCATATGCCCGCCGCCGAGCGCCGCGCGGAGCTCTGCGGGCTGCTGGCGCTCGGGCTGGTTCGGCTGCTCGGGCAGGATGGGCGCGAAGTATCTGACAATACTGGAGAACGTTGCCTACACTATTCGCCCGACCAATGCCGTCATGCAACTCCAACGCACCGGAGAAATGCATGAACAAGCCCGACCCCATCCCCGCGCGCCTGGCCGCGCTGAAGTCCATGTCCGTCACCCAGTTGAAGTCGAAGTGGGAGAGCCTCTTCGGCACGCCCGCCCCGAACAACAGCCGCGGCTACCTTGAGCTCAGGCTCGGCTACCGCATCCAGGAGCTGACCTATGGCGGTCCTGATCGCGAAACCCGACGCATGCTGGACCTGCTGGCCGACGAGGTCAGCGGCACCCTGACACGCAAGAGCCAGATCGCCGATCCTCGCAATCCCGTGGTCGGCACGAGGCTGATCCGCGAATGGAACGGGGTCGAGCACACGATCACGGTCTTGCGCGACGGATTCGAGTGGCAGGGGCGACCGTACAAATCCTTGTCCGCGATCGCGCGGGCGATCACCGGCACACAATGGAATGGTTACCGCTTCTTCGGGTTGCGCGAACGCAAGCGGGGGAATGATTGATGGATCAGCGCGCAAATCCCATCCGACGCCAACGCTGCGCCATCTACACGCGCAAGTCCTCCGAGGAAGGGCTGGAGCAGGAGTTCAACAGCCTGCACGCCCAGCGGGAAGCCTGCGAGGCCTACATCGCCAGCCAACGCTCCGAGGGCTGGGTGCTGGTCCGCGACCAGTATGACGACGGCGGCATCTCGGGCGGCACGCTCGAACGGCCCGGCCTCAAGCAGCTTCTGGCCGACATCGAAGACGGCCTGATCGATGTGGTGGTCGTCTACAAGATCGACCGCCTGTCGCGGTCGCTGATGGACTTCTCGAAGCTGGTCGAGGTCTTCGACCGCAATGGCGTGACCTTCGTCTCGGTCACACAGTCCTTCAACACCACCACGTCCATGGGGCGGCTGACGCTGAACATCCTGCTCAGCTTCGCCCAGTTCGAGCGCGAGGTGACAGCCGAGCGCATCCGCGACAAGGTCGCCGCCTCCCGCATGAAGGGCATGTGGATGGGCGGCTATGTCCCGCTCGGCTACGATGTGAAGGACCGCAAACTCGTGGTGAACGAGGACGAGGCTGCCACCGTGCGGGGCATCTTCGAACGGTTCGTCGAGGTCGGCTCAGCGACCGTGCTGGCCCGCGAACTGCGCCGCAAAGGGCTGCGCAACAAGCAGGGCACCCTGGTCGACAAGGGATATCTCTACAGGGTGCTGACGAACCGCGTCTATCGCGGCGAAGCCGTTCACAAGGGCAAGGCCTGGCCCGGCGAGCATCAGGCCATCATCGACGGGCCGCTGTGGGATCAGGTCCATGCCATCTTGCGGCAGAACCCGCGAAAGCGCGCCAACAACACCCGCACGCAGGCGCCTGCGTTGCTCAAGGGGCTGATCTTTACCGCCACCGGCGCCGCCATGACCCCGAGCAGCACGAAGAAGGGCGCGCGGCGATACCGGTACTACGTCTCGATGGACGTCATCAAGAACCGCGAACCCAGCGATGCGGGCATCCCGCGCCGCCTGTCCGCCGACCTCGTGGAAACAGCCGTGGTGACCGAGTTGCGGCGGGTGATGCGCGCCCCCTCGATCACGGCGCAGGTCATTGCGCATTTGGCGCGCGAGGGACACGCCTTTGCTGAGGCCGACGTGATCTCCGCGCTGCAGACGTTCGAAGACGTCTGGGGCCAGCTGTTCCCTGCAGAGCAGACCCGCATCGTGCAGTTGCTGGTGCGCCGGGTCACCGTGACGTCCGAGGGGCTGGTCATCGATCTCCGGACCGACGGCGTCTCGGGCGTCATGCGCGACATGATGGCCCCACGAAAAAGGGGGGCGGCGGAATGATCAGTCCTGACGAGTCCCTCCAGATCTTCGTGCCGCTCAAGGTCCGCAAGCAGAACGGGCGGCCGAAAATCATGCCGCCCGCTGACTACTTGCCCAGCGAAGACCGGACACAGGATCCGCATATCCTGCGCGCCATTGGCCGGGCGTGGGGCTGGCGGCGGCGCATGGAAGCTGGCGAGTTCAACACGGTCAGC
>Ga0209066_10005211_pt1 | contig 13809 bp, 12 predicted proteins | sample All_14_2_FD_187198 | JGI IMG/M metagenome (GOLD analysis project Ga0209066, IMG submission 187198) | Freshwater microbial communities in response to fracking from Pennsylvania, USA - Allegheny Zone_MetaG_DW_15 (SPAdes) (version 2) ...
CACGAATGGCCGCGATGTAGCCGCCAGGGCCGCCGCCGATCACGATGACGTCGAATTGATTGGACATGATGTATTGAGCGCGTTAGGCCATGTTCATTCGTCGGGGACGAAGATCCACAGCAGGATGTAGAGCAAGAGACCGGAGCCCCAGAACAGGAACAGAACGGCGAAGATCAGGCGCCAGACCCAGGACTCCATGTCGGTCAGGCGGGCAATGCCACCGCATATGCCACCCAGCCAGCGGTCACTGCGAGAGCGGCGCAGTTGACTCACCATGCTCGCAGCTTCGCCACCCAGCGTGTCGGCAACGGGGCCAACTGGTGCGGGGTTGATCAGCTTGAGCTTGGCCTGCTGGAACTCTTCAGCACTCAGCACACCCCGTTCATGGAGTGCCGCGAGACGTTCAAGTTCATCAGCAATGGACATGGTCGTTCCGGTTCGGTGAATGCAAGTCCGGAGCAGGCCCTTGTGAGGCCTGCCCGGCCGCAAAAACTCAGATGTCGAACAGCAGGCGGGCTGGGTCTTCCAGCGCTTCCTTCATGGCCACCAGGCCCAGCACGGCTTCGCGGCCGTCGATGATGCGGTGGTCGTAGGACATCGCCAGGTAGTTGATCGGACGGATCACGATCTGGCCGTTCTCCACCACAGGGCGGTCCTTCGTGGCATGCACGCCCAGGATGGCCGATTGGGGCGGGTTGATGATGGGCGTGGACAGCATCGAACCGAAGGTGCCGCCATTGGAAATCGAGAACGTACCACCCGTCAGCTCTTCCAGGCCAAGCTTGCCGTCACGGGCTTTCACGCCAAACTCGGCGATCTTCTTCTCGATCTCGGCGAAAGTCATCTGGTCGACGTTGCGCAGCACCGGCACGACCAGGCCCCGTGGTGAGCCCACGGCCACGCCAATGTCGAAGTAGCCGTGGTAGACGATGTCGTTGCCATCAATCGAGGCATTGATCACCGGGTACTTCTTGAGCGCGTGCACCGCGGCCTTGACGAAGAAGCTCATGAAACCCAGCTTCACGCCGTGTTCCTTCTCGAACTTTTCCTGGAACTTCTTGCGCATTTCCATCACCGGTGCCATGTTCACTTCATTGAACGTGGTCAGGATGGCGTTGGTGGCTTGCGACTGCAACAGGCGCTCGGCCACACGGGCACGCAGGCGACTCATGGGCACGCGCTGCTCTGGGCGCTCACCCAGGCTATTGGGCATGCTTGGCGCTTGCACAGGCGGCAAAGCAGAAGACGGGGCGCCCGTCGGAATCGGCTTGGCGGCTGGTGCCGGGGCCACTGCCGCAGCAGGCTTGCTCGCGCCAGACGCCACGGCTTGCAGCACATCGCCCTTGGTCACGCGGCCATCTTTGCCCGAGCCGGCAACCTGGGCGGTGCTCAGGCCGTTGTCAGCCAGCAGCTTGGCCGCGGCCGGCATGGCCACGTCACCCTTGCTGCCACCCACCAGCGCGGCGGCTGTCGGAGCCGGCGGTGGGGCCGGCGTCGCGGTTTCGATCGGTTTGACTTCAAGCGGACTGATCGCGGTGGCACCCTCGGTGTCGATGCGGGCGATGACCTCGTCACTGGCCACGGTGTCGCCATCATTGCGCACCAGTTGGGCCAGCACACCCGCCGCGGGGGCCGGTACCTCGAGCACGACCTTGTCGGTCTCGATCTCGATCAGGATTTCGTCCATCGCCACGGCTTCGCCAGGCTTCTTCTTCCACTGCAACAGGGTGGCTTCGGCCACCGATTCAGACAGCTGTGGGACTTTGACTTCAATGATTGCCATGATGTGTTTCTCCGGTACGCCCGCTGCTCGCTTCACCGTCCGGGTGGACACACGCACCGCGCGTGTTCACAGGGGACAGCCACAGCGTCACAACGTGACGGCATAAGCTTTATTTGGTGAGGACGAAGCCCTTGAGCTTGGCGAAAGCCTGGTCCAGCAAGGCTTTTTGCTGTTCCTGGTGCAGGTGGGCGTAACCCACTGCAGGCGAAGCGGATGCGGGGCGCCCCGCGTAACCCAGCTTCTGCCCCTCGGCCATGTTCTCGTGGATGTAGTGCTGCACGAAGAACCAGGAGCCCTGGTTCTGAGGCTCGTCCTGACACCAGACCAGGTCCGTGAGGTTGGCGTACCTCTTGACCTCGGCCGCGAAAGCCTTGTGCGGGAAGGGATAGAGCTGCTCGACGCGGATGATGGCCGTGTCCGTGGCCTTCTTCTCTGCACGCTTTTTGACCAGGTCGTAGTACACCTTGCCCGAGCAGCAGATCAGGCGCTTGACCTTGCTGGCCTCGATGGTCTCGTCCACCTCGGAGATCACCGTGCGGAATTCGCCGCGCGTGAACTCGGTCAGTGGCGACGTGGCGTCCTTGTTACGCAGCAGCGACTTGGGCGTCATGATGACCAGCGGCTTGCGGAACATGCGCACCATCTGGCGACGCAACACGTGGAAGATCTGGCTGGCCGAGGTCGGCTGCACGATCTGCATGTTGTTGTCAGCGGCCAATTGCATGAAGCGCTCCAGGCGAGCCGAGCTGTGCTCGGGGCCTTGGCCTTCGTAGCCGTGAGGCAGCATCAGCGTCAGGCCATTGGCGCGGCCCCACTTCACTTCACCGGATGCGATGAACTGGTCGATCACCACCTGGGCGCCGTTGGCGAAGTCGCCGAACTGGGCTTCCCAGATGACCAGGCTGTTGGGGTCAGAACCGGCGTAGCCATACTCGAAGCCCAGCACCGCCTCTTCAGACAGGATCGAGTCGATGACAACAAACGGCGCCTGGTTGTCGGCCACGTGCTGCAAAGGCACATAGGTGCCAATGTCCCACTTCTCGCGGTTCTGGTCGTGCAGCACCGAATGGCGGTGGGTGAAGGTGCCCCGGCCGCAGTCTTCGCCAGACAGGCGCACCGGGTAGCCACTGGCCACCAATGAGGCAAAGGCCATGTGCTCGCCCATGCCCCAGTCCACATTGACTTCGCCGCGGCCCATGGCGGCACGGTCGTCAATGACCTTTTGCACCAGCGGGTGAGGCTTGAAGTCCTTGGGGACGGTCGTGATGCGCTCGGCCAGACGGCGGAACTCGGCCAGCGGCAAGGCCGTGTCGGCACTGTCCGTCCACTTCTTGCCCAGATACGGCGTCCAGTCGACCGCGTACTTGCTCTTGTAGTTGGTCAGCACCGGGTCAACCGTGTGCTTGCCCGCCTCCATGGCCGCGCGGTATTCCTTGACCATGTCGTCCGGGCCGGTGGGTGGCAAGGTGCCGCCACCGATCAGCTTGTCGCCGTACACCTTGCGGGTGCCGGGATGCTGGCCGATCTTCTTGTACATCAGCGGCTGGGTCATGGCCGGCGTGTCTTGCTCGTTGTGGCCCAGCTTGCGGAAGCAGACGATGTCCACCACCACGTCCTTGTTGAACTCCTGCCGGTAGTCCAGCGCGAGCTGCGTGGACAGCACCACCGCCTCAGGATCATCGCCATTGACGTGCAGCACGGGCGCTTCGATCATCTTGACCACGTCAGTGCAGTACAGCGTCGAGCGGCTGTCGCGTGGGTCGGATGTGGTGAAACCGATCTGGTTGTTGATGACCACGTGCACCGTGCCACCCGTGTAATAGCCACGGGTCTGGGCCAGTGCCAGCGTTTCCATCACGACGCCCTGACCTGCAAAAGCGGCATCACCGTGCACTTGCACAGGCAGCACTTGCAAGCCCTTGATGTCGCCGCGGCGGTCCATCCGCGCCTTGACCGAACCTTCGATCACCGGGTTGACGATTTCCAGGTGAGAGGGGTTGAAGGACAGGGACAAGTGAACCGGGCCGCCAGGCGTGGTCACGTCGCTGGAAAAGCCCTGGTGGTATTTCACGTCGCCAGACGGCAGGTTCTCGGGGGCAGTGTGCTCGAACTCGGAGAACAACTCGGCAGGCTGCTTGCCCAGCGTGTTGACCAGCACGTTCAATCGGCCGCGGTGGGCCATGCCGATGATGATTTCCTGAACACCCTTTTCACCGCCGCGCTGGATCAACTCGTCCATGCAGGCGATGAAGCTTTCGCCACCTTCCAGCGAAAAGCGCTTCTGGCCCACGTACTTGGTGTGCAGGAAACGCTCAAGGCCTTCGGCCGCAGTGAGGCGGTCCAGGATGTGCTTCTTCTTTTCAATGCTGAAGGTTGGCTTGGAGCGCATGCTCTCCAGCTTTTCCTGCCACCAACGCTTTTCGCCGGGGTCGGTGATGTGCATGTACTCGGCGCCGATGCTGCCGCAGTAGGTTTCACGCAGGGCCTGCACGATCTCGCGCAAGGTCATGTGCTCGGCCTTGGTGAAATACGTGTTGGTGGCGCTGAACGTGATGTCCATGTCCGCCTCGGTGAAGTCGTAGAACGACGGCTCGAGTTCGGGGATCTTGGCGCGCTCCTGGCGCTTGAGGGGATCGAGATCCGCCCAGCGGGAGCCGAGGAAGCGATACGCAGCAATCAGCGACTGAACATGCACCTGCTTGCGCGCCACAGCCAGGTCAGCCGAACTGGTCTTGACCATGAAGGCGTTGGCTTTGGCACGCTGGGCAAACGACTCGACGACAGGCGCATGGGCCACATCGCGGTGATCGGTGCCATCAGAGGCTGGAACGTTCTGGAGGGCGTCGAAGTAGGAACGCCAGTTGTCTGGCACAGAACCTGGGTTGTCGAGGTAGGCCTCGTACAACTCTTCAACGTAGGGGGCGTTACCCCCGAACAGGTACGAGTTCGACCTGAACTGCTGCATCATTTCGCTTACCTCACTCCAGGGTATGCCTGGGCACTGGCGGTTAGAAAACCTTCCGCGACACGGCTTGACCGGTTGGCGGACTGCGACCCGCCTTGCTGACTGCTTTGGACAAAATCCAGCAAGGGCGACGGGAAGGGCTATGGATAAACCGCAGCCAATGTACCACCAAGTGCGGCACATTGCCACGTGGGCTTGAGCGTGATTGTCGGGAAGCCCAGGCTCATTGGATGCGGCGCAGCAGCGGCGCGATCATGAAAAAAGCCGGGTACTCGCCCCGGCTTCTTGTTCTTCAGCCCTGCTTGTGGGCTGGATGAGACAGTGCGATCAGCCGAAGTTCTTGGCTGCGAAGTCCCAGTTGGCCAGGCTGTTCAGGAAGGTTTCCACGAACTTGGGGCGGGCATTGCGGTAGTCGATGTAGTAGGCGTGTTCCCAGACGTCGATCGTCAGCAAGGCGGTGTCGCCGGTGGTCAGCGGGGTGCCGGCAGCGCCCGTGTTGACGATGTCAACGGTGCCATCGGGCTTCTTGACCAGCCAGGTCCAGCCAGAGCCGAAGTTGCCCACGGCCGACTTGGTGAAGGCTTCCTTGAACGCGTCAAAGCTGCCGAACTTGGCGGTGATGGCATCCAGCAGCTTGCCTGTGGGAGCGCCGCCGCCGTTGGGCTTGAGGCTGTTCCAGAAGAAGGTGTGGTTCCAGATCTGGGCCGAGTTGTTGTAAATGCCGCCGCTGGACTTCTTGATGATCTCTTCCAGGGGCAGGTTTTCGAACTCCGTGCCGGGGATCAGGTTGTTCAGGTTGGTGACGTAAGCCTGGTGGTGCTTGCCGTAGTGGTATTCGAAGGTTTCCTTCGACAGATGGGGGGCCAGTGCGTCTTGCGCGAAAGGCAGAGGAGGAAGCGTGTGTGCCATGGTGCTTGTTCCTGATGTGTGAAGAAAAACGATGGGCGGATTGTAGGCACGGTGAACGAGGTCCGGGCGGCATATGGACATTCTCAAACCGCGCAAGAGGGCTAATCGTCCTTGGCCTCTTCGACTTGCACGGCGGTGACGTGCATGCGCAACACGCCATCTGCCATCACGCCCGTCACGCTCCCCCCCTGGCTGGCCTGGGCGGCACGGGTGATGGGCAGGCCATCTTCATGACTGAGCCAGGCATAGCCACGCTCCAGCACGCGGCGCGGATTCAAGGCCGACAGGCGGGCATCCCAGGCCTGCAGGCTGTGCACCTGGCGTGATTGCTGCACCGAGGCCGCACGGCTGAGCCTGTCTTGCCATAGCGGCAAACGCTGACGCGCCCCGCGCACCCTTTCCTGACAGGTGGCCAACAAACGGTGTTCGAGCAAGCCCAAGGCGCGGTTGTGCTCGCCAATCACCTGACCAGGTCGACTCAAGCGCAGGGTGGCCTGATCAAGTGCCTGAGCCAGGGCATCCATGCGCTGGCCCACGCGGTGCTGCATGTGGCGCTGCAGGCCGCTCAACTCTGCCAGCGCACCGTCGCGGTCTTGTGAGATCAATTCGGCCGCGGCGGTGGGCGTTGGCGCGCGCAGGTCTGCGGCGAAGTCGGCCAGGGTCACGTCGGTTTCATGCCCAACCCCGCTGACAACCGGCACCGGACAACCCACGATGGCCCGCACCACACGTTCGTCATTGAAAGCCCACAGGTCCTCCATCGAACCGCCACCCCGGCAAACGATGACCGCGTCGAAACGCTGCCCTGCCCGGTGCGCCAGATTGACGTCCGTGAGCGCAGCGACGATCTGTGCTGGCGCCTCCACCCCTTGCACAGAGCAGGGTGCGACCACCACTTCGACATGGGGCGAGCGCCTGCGCAGCCCGGTCAGCACGTCGTGCAAGGCGGCGGCGGCCAGGGAGGTCACGACCGCGATGCGCCTGGGATAGCGCGGAATGGGCCGTTTCCGCTCGACGTCAAACAAGCCTTCCGCCGCCAGGCGCGCTTTCAGGCGCAAAAACTGTTCGTAGAGCGCGCCGGCGCCAGCCCGCTGCATGCCCTCGACGATGAACTGAAGCTCACCCCGTGCTTCGTAAACGGCCAGGTTGCCACGCGCTTCCACCAACATGCCCTCAGCGGGCGTGAAGTCGATCTGCGACAAGGCGCGCCGAAACATCGCGCAGCGCAAGGCGGCATTGCCGTGCTCGTCCTTCAAGGTGAAGTAGCCGTGACCACTTGCGGCCTTGGTGAAACCGCTGACCTCGCCTCGGACCACGCACGAGGCAAAGCGCGTTGCCAAGGTGTCTCCCACGGCTTGGACCAGTGCAGCCACGCCCCATACGCGGGCACCGGAGGGGACACGATCTGACAAGGCCGGGCTCATGACGCAAGCCCGCCCACCCAATGCACACAGGGGGAGACAAGTCCACATCCGCGCCGATACTGGTCCAACAGCCGTATTTTCATGTCACAGCGCCTTAACAATGTTCTAAGTTATTGATTTATATGAATAAAAGACTACCTAAAAATGTGGCAATCTGATGAAATGCGTGAATTTCCGGGGCCTGGCGCGCAGCAGAGGGCGTTTACCCACAAAGTTATCCACAGGTTCAGTGGATGAATGCCGCACCGCAACACGCGTGCCTGAAAGGTGTCGCCACGGGAAAATACCAGGGGCTGGCGCAGCCTTCCCGCCACACGGGAAATGCGCAATTCGGCGCCATAATCCGCAGCTTATCCTGCATCCGCCCGAGCATTCCAAACGACCTGGACTGCGGGCTCAAGCCTTGTCTCCTAGGGAGTCCTCTGTTGCTGTCGATCCTACAAGCTGCCGGCTGGCCCATCATTCCGCTCGTGCTGTGCTCCATTGTCGCCCTCGCCCTGGTCATCGAACGCTTTCTGAGCCTGCGTGAGGCCCGCGTCGCACCCAATCGCCTGGTCGACGAGGTGATCTCGGTGACGCGGACCAGCCTGCCTCCTGCCGACACCATCAACAAGCTCGCAGAAAACTCGACGCTGGGCCTCCTGCTGGCGCAGGGCCTGCGTGCCTGCGTGGCAGAACCCCGCATCACCGAAGCCAACCTGCGGGGCGCTTTCGAGGCAGCCGGCCGCGATGCCGTGCACCAGATCGAGCGCAACCTCAACGCGCTGGGCACGATCGCCAGTGCAGCGCCCTTGCTCGGCTTGCTCGGAACGGTCATTGGCATGATCGAGATCTTCGGGGCTTCTGGCGCATCAACCGGTACGGCTGGCGCCAACCCCATGGAACTGGCGCATGGCATCTCGATTGCGCTCTACAACACGGCATTCGGGTTGATCGTGGCCATCCCCTCGCTGATGTTTTATCGGCACTTTCGGGGGCGCATCGAAGGCTACACGCTGACGATGGAACAAGCCTCAGAACGCATGGTGCCGCATCTGCTGCGCCTGACTTCTGGCCGCAAGTGAGCGAGGTAGCACGCCCATGGCGATGAACTTTCGCAAGCGGCATCAGCCCGAAGAGCCCGAGATCAACCTGATCCCCTTCATCGACGTCTTGCTGGTGGTGCTGATCTTCCTGATGCTGACCACAACGTACGCCAAGGTCACCGAGCTCAAGATCAATTTGCCCACGGCCAATGCCCAGGCCACCAAGCCCAGGCCGCGCGAGCTGGTGGTCGTGGTGACCGCAGACGGGCGCTACGTGATCAACCAGCGCATGCTGGAGGGGCGCAGCGTCGAGGTCCTGGCAACGGGGCTGTCCAGCGCCGTGTCTGGCGCAAAGGACACGGTGATCGTGGTGACGGCTGATGCGTCTGCCACGCACCAGAGCGTCATCAATGTGATGGACGCGGCCCGCCGCGTGGGCCTGACCCAACTGACGTTTGCCACGCAAGGCCAAAGTGAAACCGGCCCCGCCGAGGCAACCCAGTAACACGGCCATCGCCCCCTCCATGAGCGCCGTTGCTGCACGTGTCAACCGGGCCTGGCTCTCGCGTGGGCTGCTGACGTGGCTGCTCTGGCCACTGTCCCTGCTGATGACAGGTCTTGTCTGGGCCAGACGGCTGGCTTATCACCAAGGTTGGATGCGGTCTGTCAAATTGCACGTGCCTGTCATCGTGGTGGGCAACCGCGTGGTGGGCGGTGCTGGCAAAACCCCCACCACCATCGCCCTGTTGCAGCACCTCCAATCGACAGGCTGGCGACCCGGGGTGTTGAGTCGCGGCTACAAGGCGCAAGGGCCCGACGGCGCCAGCGTGTTGATCGATGCGCAAACAGCGCAACATGTGAACGCGATTGAAACCGGTGACGAGCCCTTTCTGATCTGGCGCCGCACGGGCGCGCCAGTCATGGTGGGGCGAGACCGTGTGCTCGGCGGCCAGGCCTTGCTGCGCGCACATCCCGACATCGATGTGCTGGTATGCGACGACGGCTTGCAGCACCTGCGCTTGCAACGTGACATCGAAGTGGTGGTTTTCGACGAGCGCGGCCAGGGCAATGGCTGGTTGCTGCCAGCGGGCCCGCTGCGTGAGCCCATTGATGCCCCAGCCCCGCCCGGCCTGCGCACGCCACCCATCGTGATCTACAACGCCACACGCGCCAGCACCACCTTACCTGGACACCTCGCAAGCAAAGGGCTGGCGCCACTGCAAGCTCTGGCTGACTGGTGGGACAGCGGCGCGCCGGGCAGCCAGGCACAAGCTCCTGCTCCCGGCCGTACCGTGTGGGCGGTAGCCGGTATTGCACACCCACAGCGCTTTTTTGACGCGCTGGCCTCATCTGGCCTGGTCGTGCGGGGCGTGCCTTTGGCCGATCATGCTGATTTCAGCTCCCTGCCCTGGCCTGTCGAGGCGCGCGATGTGGTTGTGACCGAGAAGGACGCCATCAAACTGCGTCCAGAACGCATCCAAATCGAGCGGCCCGGGTGCCAGGTCTGGGTCGCGGCACTAGACTTCCGACCTGAAGAGGCGTTCTGGACGGCGCTGGATGCGGCGCTCTCGCCATGACCTGAGCACACATCACCCAACAAGCCGTCCGACGCATCCAACCCACATTGATTGCCCACCATGGACACACGACTCATTGAACTGCTGGTATGCCCCGTTTGCAAAGGGCCACTGCAGCGTCGACTGCAAGGCAGCTACCTGATCTGTCACGCCGATCACCTGGGCTATCCCATCCGCGATGGCATCCCGGTCATGCTGGAGAACGAAGCGATTGCGCTGGACGAGAACGATCTGCCCCTGCCCGCCGCGCCTTCTCCTGCAGCCGAGGCTTGAGATGGGGTTCACCGTCCTGATCCCGGCCCGCATGGCCTCGACCCGGCTGCCTGACAAGCCCCTGGCCGACATCGCTGGCCTGCCCATGGTGGTGCGCGTTGCACAAAGAGCCGCCCAGAGCCATGCCGCTCAGGTGGTGGTGGCCACCGACGACGCCAGGGTCCAGCAGGCTTGCCTGGCCCACGCTGTGCGCTGCGTGATGACCCGATCAGATCACCCTACCGGCAGTGACCGGTTGGCCGAGGCCTGTGCCTTGCTTGGCCTGGATGGTCAGGATGCTGTGGTGAACGTACAGGGCGACGAGCCACTGATCGACCCGGCGCTCATCGACGCCTGCGCAGCCCAGCTTGACCTGCGCCCGGATTGCGTGGTCAGCACCGCGGCTCACCCGCTTGAGGACCCGACTCATTTTGGCAACCCGAACGTGGTCAAAGTGGTGACAGACGCACAGGGCCGCGCGCTGTATTTTTCGCGGGCGCCGATCCCCTGGTGGCGCGATGCGCCAGCACCCGCGCAGCCCGCTCCCGGCGATGCGGGGCCGCTCAGGCACATCGGCATCTATGGCTACCGCGCCGGTTTTCTGAGGCGGTTTCCCTTGTTGCCGCCCAGCCCGCTCGAAACCGCAGAGTCGCTGGAGCAGTTGCGCGTACTGTGGCATGGCGAGCGCATTGCCGTGTACGTCACGCAACACGCACCTGGCGCGGGCGTCGATACCCCTGAAGACCTGGCACGTGTCCGCGCGGCCTTTGGCGCCTGATCATCCCTGCGGAACCAAAGTGGTGCTGCCCTGACAGGTACGCCACTTGCTCACGGAAGGACCCGCCATGCGGTGTTTCCCCCGCTAAATGGGGGGGTGCCCATGCTATCCTCCCGCCCTTGAAAGACTGATCGGATTTCGTCCTTTCAGTAGTACCGGATACCGAGGAGATACATGAGACTCATCCTGTTGGGCGCGCCTGGCGCCGGAAAAGGCACGCAGGCCGCGTTCCTTTGCCAGAAGTTTGGCATCCCACAAATCTCGACTGGCGACATGCTGCGTGCAGCGGTCAAGGCCGGCACCGAAATGGGGCTGGCTGCCAAGAAGGTCATGGACGCCGGCGGCCTGGTCAGCGATGACATCATCATCGGCCTGGTGAAGGAGCGCATCACCCAGCCGGACGCCGCCAAAGGCTTCCTGTTTGATGGTTTCCCACGCACCATTCCTCAAGCCGAAGCCATGAAGGCCGCTGGCGTGAAGATTGATTTCGTCCTCGAAATCGACGTGCCGGACTCGTCCATCATCGACCGCATGAGTGGTCGCAGGGTGCACGTGGCTTCTGGCCGCACCTACCACGTCACCTTCAACCCGCCCAAAGTGGCCGGCAAGGACGACGTCACGGGTGAAGACCTGATCCAGCGCGAAGACGACAAGGAAGAGACTGTGCGCAAGCGCCTGGAGGTCTACCACCAGCAGACCCGCCCCTTGGTGGACTACTACGGCCAGTGGGCTGCCACCGGTGACGCCGCTGCCCCCCAGTGCCGCAAGATCAGTGGCGTGGGCTCTGTGGACGACATCACCAGCCGCGCGCTGCAAGCCCTGAGCAAGTAAGCCAGAATCGTTGGCCTGACCAGGCTGACCACGACGGCCCCGCCGCCTCCCGCGCCGGGGCCGTTGTATTTGAAGCGCCACATCTGCTACGGTTGTCGCCGTGATCCCACCCTCATTCATCCAGGATTTGCTCGCCCGCACGGATATCGCCGATCTCGTGGGCAAGTACGTCACGCTGAAAAAGGCGGGCATCAACTTCAAGGGCCTGTGCCCTTTCCACGGCGAAAAGTCGCCCAGTTTCATCGTCAGCCCCAGCCGTCAGACTTACCACTGTTTCGGCTGCGGCGTGCACGGTAATGCTGTCGGCTTCTTGATGGAGTACGGGGGCCTGGGTTTCATCGATGCGGTCAAAGACCTGGCCCAGATGCAAGGCATGCAGGTCCCGGACGACAACGTCCGGCCTGAAGAGCGGGAGCGCCAGAAGCAGGCCAAGGAAAAGCAGGTTTCGCTCACCGACGTGATGGCCAAGGCGGCCCAACACTGGAAACAGCAGCTCAAAAAGACCCCGCGTGCCGTGACCTACCTCAAGGGGCGCGGCCTGACAGGTGAAGTCGCCGCGCGCTTCGCCCTGGGCTACGCCCCCGACAATTGGCGCGGCCTGGCCAGCGCCTTCCCCAAGTACGACGACCCCTTGCTGGTCGAGTCAGGCCTGGTCATCACCCACGAGCCCGAGGCCGGCGAAAGCGAAGGCAAGCGCTACGACCGTTTTCGCGACCGGATCATGTTCCCGATCCGCAACCCGCAGGGTGAGGTGATCGGCTTTGGCGGCCGCGTGCTGGACAAGGGCGAGCCCAAATACCTCAATTCCCCGGAAACCCCCGTTTTCTCCAAAGGCCGTGAGCTGTATGGCCTGTACGAAGGGCGGGCGGCCTTGCGCAACAAGGGCTACGCCATCGTCACAGAGGGCTATATGGACGTCGTTGCGCTGGCCCAATGGGGTTTTGGCAATGCGGTGGCCACGTTGGGCACCGCCTGCACGGCGGACCACGCCCACAAGCTCTTTCGTTTCACGGACCAGGTGGTGTTCAGCTTTGACGGGGACGCGGCCGGGCGGCGCGCGGCCGGGCGTGCGCTGGAGGCCACCCTGCCGCACGCCACAGACACGCGCCGCATCAGCTTCTTGTTTCTGCCGGCCGAGCATGACCCGGACAGCTACATCCGCGAGCATGGCCCCGAAGCCTTCGAAGCCTGCGTCAAACAAGCGGTGCCCTTGTCGCGCCAGGTGCTGGAGCACGCCGCAGTCGACTGCGACATGGACAGCGCCGAGGGCCGCGCCCGGCTGATGGTGCAGGCCATTCCGCTCATCGCCCAGTTTCCCGAAGGTGCCTTGCGCGGGTTGGTGGCCGACGAACTGGCACAAATGGCCCGCACCGCCCCGGACGAAGTTCGCCGCCGCCTGGGTGAGCACCAGCAGAAAATGCTGCAGGCGCAACAGGTACGTGACAGGCACCAGGCTGGTGGGCGAGTTGAACGCGGTCACGCCGTCAACAGCGGCGCGCACGACGGCGGATTTGACAGCCAGGTGCCCACCTTTGAGCCCGATGGCGGCGAGAGCTGGTCGGGTGAGCCCGGTGGCGCGGACGACTACGCCAACGACGCGCCATACCGTCCGCCGCAGGACAAGGTCCGGCGGGACGGCAAACCCTGGAAGCCCTGGAAAGGTGGCGGTGGTTCGCGATGGCAGACGCGTGGCAGCCCTGTTGCCCAACGTCCACCACCTCAGGCCGCCACCCCCTTGGACCGCATCGTGTGGGCACTGGTCTCGCACAGCGAGTACTGGGAGCAATTGCCCTCGGCCACCCACGACCTTTTGTGCGACCAAGCCGCGCCCTATGGTGAGTTTTTCCGCTGGCTGGACAGCATCTTGCTGGACCAGGGCCTGCTGCCGCCACAGGAGCTTCTCAAGGTGATGCGAGGCGAAGCGGAGGACCCAGAACACCCCGAGGAGCCCGGGCACTTCCAGCCACTGGCCAGGCGCATCGCCCAGTTCCTGGACGTCCCGGACAACAAGGACACCGTCGCCGACCTGGTGGCCATGATCATGCCGCTGGAACTCGTCGCCCTGAGGGACGAGCTGGACCTGCTGCTGCAGTCAGGCGAACTGTCAGAAGCCGCCGAAGCCCGCAAGCTGGACCTTCTCAGAATCACCCGGGACATGAAACTTGAAATCAGCCGCCGCCGCCCCATCTCGGGGTGATATGGGCATCGAATAACGCCTTTCATGGCGCCATCAGGCGGTGAAATGAAAAGGTTTCGAGCGATATG
>Ga0209066_10005213_pt1 | contig 13799 bp, 12 predicted proteins | sample All_14_2_FD_187198 | JGI IMG/M metagenome (GOLD analysis project Ga0209066, IMG submission 187198) | Freshwater microbial communities in response to fracking from Pennsylvania, USA - Allegheny Zone_MetaG_DW_15 (SPAdes) (version 2) ...
TACTTAATCTCTTAAAACACATCGATTATCCACAACTCAAAGACTATGTTCAAACCGTTTTAGGTAAATTGATTGCCTATGAAAACCAATACAGTACGCCCTTGATTGATACGCTTTATACACATATCATGTGTGGTTTTAATGCCAGATTAACCGCAGAAAAACTTTTTATCCATTATAACAGCGTCAGATATCGCTTAGATATTCTTGAGCAGTTAGGTGTGGAAATCCAAAATCAGACCAAAGGGCATTTTGATCTTTATTTTGCACTTTATCTGTACAAACATTTTGATCCTTTAAACAAAATTAATGTATTTCAAAAGGAATAAGCTTTGATGTTGTAAAAGGATATCATTTGATTATACGCTAATCAAACGTTATAATGAAGCCAAGAAAGGAAGTGCGCTATGAAAACAATCGATGCAAGACACTATGCTCCAAAAGATAAACACAATAAAATATTTGAGATGTTTTTTAATCTCTCAGTAGGTGAATCCATGATGCTTATCAATGATCATGATCCAAAACCTTTATATTATCAGTTCGCAATCGAATACCCAGAAACCTTTGAATGGGTCTATCAATCCAAAGGTCCTGAAGTCTTTGAAATCTTAATTACAAAGTTAACACCTGTAGACCCTAAACATTAAACATGACTTTAGTTGAGATTAGAAATGCCATCATGCATGACAAACAAAATATCAGTTATACAGAACAGGGGTATGAACCACTTTATTTAATCTCTCCTCATGCCCGTATTTTAATTGTTGGTCAAGCACCTGGCATTAAAGCTCAAAATAGTGGTTTAACGTGGAATGATTTAAGTGGTGATCGCTTAAGAAGTTGGTTAGGTGTTTCAAAAGAAGAATTTTATAATCCCGAACTCTTCGCGATGATGCCGATGGATTTTTATTATCCCGGTAAAGGTAAATCAGGTGATCTACCCCCACGAAAAGGATTTGCTGAAAAATGGCATCCGCTTCTTCTTAAACAAATGCCACATCTTGAACTGGTCTTACTCATTGGTCAGTATGCACAATCTTATTATTTAAAAGACAAAATGAAACCAACACTGACTGAGACAGTTAAGTCCTATCAAGACTACTTACCCCTCTATATCCCACTTGTTCATCCCTCACCTCGAAACGTGGGTTGGCACATCAACAACCCATGGTTTGAACAAGACGTGATTCCAATGTTAAAAAAACGTGTATCACACATTAACAATAGCTTTATATCACAATGATATAAGGCTTTTTTCATTAAAAAAGGTAGGTAGCTTTCGCTACTTACCTAAGGTTGGTCCTAAAACTTTTAATTTCTTATTCTCAATCTTTAATTCATCCATAAAAACTTGTCTATTTTCGGAAGGTGCATCGTGATGTGTATGGACATGATAGATACAATACATCTTACCATCAGGTCCTTCAATCACTGAATTATGGCCTGGTCCTGAAATGGAATTTTCAACTGATTTCAAAATAGGGTTTTCTTTCGCTTTAACAAAGGGTCCTAAAGGAGACTTGCTCGTTGCGTATCCAATCGAATACGTAGATGATGCATAAAACCCTCCCGAATACATTAAATAATACGTATCCCGATCTTTAATCATAAAAGGTCCTTCATTCCATCGCCAATCCCCTGTTACAATTTCCCAAGGTTGTTCAGGTTTAATAATCAGTTTGGGCTCTGTTATAACTTTCGTTAATGTATCATCTAATTCCATCACATAGATATGGCTTTCATGTCTTCCATCAACTACATACTCTGAACAATCGCGATCGAAATAGAAATAGTTTTTACCCTTCTCTTTAAACACATGACCGTCAATCACTGCATATCCAAAATCAAACATGGGTTTTCCATCATAAACATCGATAAAAGGTCCCATGGGATCTTTTGATTTCGCAACACCAATTCTTAATGAATGCTGATCTTTCGCTCTTGCTGAATAATGCATGATAAATTCACCCTGATGATAAACCACTTCAGGTGCCCAATAATCTTTATATCCAAAGCTTCTTTCATTCATGGTATACACCTGAACTGGTTTATCCCAGTTCACTAAATCTTTCGATGTCCAACAATAAAAACCATCGATAAAAGAAGTTGCATACAGATAATATGTGTCCTTATGTTTTAAAACAAAAGGATCTCCGATGTTTGTAATACCAATTGGATTAATCATTTTATAACCCCATTTATTTTTTGATAATCAATCATACTTAATTTTGGCTCTCTCTTCGGTGTTAATACACCGTTGACTTCTTGTTCGACATCAGTCGTTTGTGTTAGGCAATAACCTGCAAAGAGCGAATGTTTCATGATAGCCTTTGTTAAGCCATCTAAACGATCTCTAAAAGCTTCTTTCGAATCCACTTTTTTACCATATCCCCAACCTTCATCTTTAGTGAAAGCAACGCCTCCATATTCAGAGAAAATGATCGGTTTTCCTTCATCTTTAAAGCCTTCTGAAAAGATATCTCTAACTCTCGTTTTGTTAGTCATCTTACCATTCATTAAACCTTCTATGTCGTGATACATCTCACTTAATTCAATGCCTTCAGAAACATAATTATGAATCGTCACTAAATCTGATGTCGTATGCTCCCAACCATCATTAGAAATAACAAAACGTGAGGAATCAACACTCTTCGTAAGATGGTATAAACTTAAGGTGAGAGCTTGTTGATTTAAGTTTGTTCTAACATGAGGAATGCCCCAAGACTCGTTGAAAATCACATAGGCCATGATGGAACCATAATGACGGTATTGCTTAACGATCTTTAACCATTCAGTTGTCATCTTATGAACCATACGTTCACTAAACTCATAGGCTGATGGCATCTCTAACCACACATAAACGCCTAAAAGTTCTGCAAGATAATAGAATCTCTCGTCTTCAATCTTCTGATGTTTACGTATACCGTTATATCCCATCTCTTTTGTAAGGCTGATATCTTTAAATAAATCATCAACAGAAGGAGCTGTTAAACCTGATTCAGGCCAATAGCCTTGATCAAGTAACATCTTTAAATAGACAGGTTCATCATTTAAATAAAGACTACGATTTCTTGATTTCCATGAACGCATAGAGACGTATGATTTCGCTTCATCAACCACTTTATTTTCTTCTTTTATGCGATATGAAACATCATAGATGTGTGGATGATGTTCATTCCACGTCATCAATTTAAACTGATCTTGATCGGTCTTCATGGATATACTTGCTGTTCCATGAGGTCCTTTTAAAAGCATTTCGTGATGCGAAATGGTGTCATCATCAAAAGAAACTTCGATTTCAAGGACTTGGTTTTCTTTCCATCCTTCAATCTCGTAGCTTAAGTCGAGCATAAAATCGGCATTGCGTGGTTCTAAAACCACATGTTTTACATATGTTTTTGATAAAAACTCTAACCACACACTTTGGTAAAGTCCTGTGGTTTCGACATACCAACATCCAAAGTTTTCCTTCTTCCAACGTTGTTTACCTCTGGGCTGTTCAGTATCCCACGTATCTTTAACTCTAACGATAATCTCATTTTCACCAACACATAGCGCATCTGAGATATCAAACGTTATCCGATGATAACCACCCATTTCAGATCCGATATGAACACCATTAACCCAAAGATCTGTTTCATAATCACTTTTTTCTAAATGAATGAGAGTTTTATCATGTTGAACAAGTTCAACCTTTTTTCGATACCAAACCACTTCATGCTTACTTTCATCACCAATACCACTCATCTTCGTTTGGTAGCTAAAAGGAACTCTAATGTCCTTATCTTTTTTAAATTCTTTAAACCATGACTCTTTCAAACCTACATTAAAATCATCGAATCTAAAATCCCACTGACCATCTAATATCATAAAATGTGGTCTTGTTAGCTGTGGTCTTGGATGATGCTCAATGTGACTTTTAGGATATGTGATCATTTTATTTAATACCCGTACGGGCAACTCCTTCAATAATTTTATCTTGTAGTAAAGCATAAACAATAACAACCGGTACAATCGCTAAAATAGCTGCAGCCATGGTTAAACCATAATCATAATTATATGTACCTGCAATCTTTGATAAGCCCACAGGAAGTGTCCACATGCTTGCATCTACACCTGAAAACTGAATCAATGGCCATAGATAATCATTCCAGTTACCCATAAACGCAAACAATGCAGCAACCAAAAACGCTGATTTAGATAAAGGCATCACGATTTTAACGAATATACCAAAGTTGTTTAAACCATCAATCTTCGCACTTTCAACGAGTTCGTAAGGAATACCTAAAAAGAACTGTCTCAACAAGAACATACCAAAAACACCACCAAGACCTGGAATAATCAATGATAACCACGATCCAAACCATCCTAAATCAATGGTCATGGTAATGAGTGGTACTAAGTTAATGACAGTTGGAATCATGGTTGTACTTAAAATGATCCAAAAGAGTTGATCACGATATTTAAATTTGAGTATTGAAAATGCATATGCTGCAAAACTCACAATAATCAAATATAAAACTGTATAACTACCTGCAATGATAAAACTATTTAACATCCAACGCATCACGGGTGTATCAGGCCGACTAAATAAACCTTGATAATGTTCTAAAGTCCACAGTTCTGGAAATAATGACGTTGGATTTGATGATATATCTTGAGGTGTCTTAAAACTGGTTGCTAACCCCCATACTAAAGGCATTAACCATAATATAGAAATCAAAAGTAATGCAATAAAACTAATGGTTTTACGCTTGTTTTGAACTGAACGAATCGCCATTATGCATCACCTCTTCTCTTAATGATTCGAGCTTGAATGATACTGACAACAATCATAATCATTCCCATTGAAACTGCCATCGCAGTTGCAATCCCTGGGTTTGCATTTGTGCCAAATGCCAAAGGTCTAATGCGCATCATCAATACAGTTGTTGAAAAATCGGGTCCGCCATTTGTGAGTAAATCTGGTTGACCATAGACACCAAATGATGCTAATACAGTCGTGATCATCACGATTAACATTTGTGGAGCTAGTGACGGCATGGTAATATATTTAAACGTTTGTATGTATGAAGCACCATCAATTGCTGCTGCTTCATACAACGTTTTATCAATGTTTTTTAATCCAGCACCTAAAATAACCATATTTGTTCCCATGGTCCACCATATCGTGACTGCAATAATTGAAATCCATGCCCATGGTTGCGAAACTAAGAAGGGGATTTCATTTAACCCTAGTTTTAATAGGACAGAGTTAATAAAACCACCATTGGTATAAAACTGCCATTTCCAAATAAGGATTACTGAAGATATAGAAAGAACCGTTGGCATAAATAAAATCGTTCTAAAAATCTTATATCCCTTTGGCTCATTATCAATCAATGCTGCTAAAATCAATGGAATCAAGACTAAAAATGGAACTGAGAAAACAACAAAGATTAACGTATTCTTTAGTCCAGACCAAAAATAACGATAATAAATGCCCCCCGATTCAAACCAGATACGTTGATAATTATCAAACCCAATAAACTTCGTTTCATCCGGATAAAACAAGTTCCAATCGAAGAAACTAATCACTAATCCATAAAAAAACGGGAAAATGAAGAAGACGGAAAAAATAATCAGGTATGGCGAAAGGAATGCGTAGGCGCTCATCTGATCTTTAATGATTCGTTTGGTCCGTCTTCGTTTGGCTTCTAATGAGAGCTGCATAACTTGTCCTTTCTATGAACGTGCTTCTTGAAGAAGTAGTAATGCTTCTTCAACCGCAGCACCTAATAATAAATCCGCATTATAGTTTTTATTTGCCATCGCTGCTGTTACTCTTGAGTATACGGGTGAATATGCTTGATGGAAATAAGGTGATTGTGCAGAAATTCTAAAGTTATTGATATCACCAAAACCTGCATGATATGGTAATGCTTGATATTCTGCAGTTGCTCTTGCGATATTGGATGCAGGAATTTGTCCAGCGGTTGCCCAAATATAAGAATGATCACCTAAATACTTCACAAAGGTCATAATCGCTTCTTGTCTACGATCTGTCATTTCAACGGATGGTTTAGGAATAACAAATGTATGTGATCTCACTGGAATTTGATCCTTTGTTGCTGTTTCTGATAAATTAAACATACGCGAAACAGGTAATACACCAAAATTAATACCTGATTCAATCATGCTGTTTAACATCCAACTACCTTGGATGTGAAACAATGCTTTTCCTGTTTGAAACATAAATAAATCCTGGTCAACCCCTAAATTAAGTGGTGATAAATTTTCTGTATGAATAAGATCAGTCAACGCTTTTAATGCATTAACACCTTCAGGTGTATGATAAGCAGGATCACCATTTTCATCGATTTCTAAACCATTATTTTGGTAAAGTGATGCAGTAAAAATCCATTCGGATGGCCATACAGATGCCAAAGGCAATCCCCAGAATTGTGCATTTGTTACTTTTTCACCGGTTTGGACTATTTTTGCAGCTTCAATCAGTTCACTACGATTTGTTGGAACTTCTAAATCATACGCTTCTAGTAAATCTTTATTATAATAAATCCCTACGGTATGTACATCAAGTGGAACACCATAAAGTTCATCTTCAAAGTAAAGTGAATTAAAAATATCTTCCATATAATCACTCGATTTAATATCGACACCAGAGGTTTCAATATAACTTTCAAGTGGCTCAATCAGCCCTGTATTGGCATAACTTTGCACCAAATAGGAGTGCATGATCATCACATCTGGTCCTTTTTTCATCGGGACAAGTAAATTGATGTTCGTATAATAGTCAACTTCATTGGTAAATGTTTCAATGACTTCGATGTCATTTAAATGTTCTTGATTAAACTGTGCAATCAATTGTCTCATCACAGAACCATCGGCTCCTGTGAGTGAGTTCCAAAACTTAAGACTTATTTTCCCACCTTCTTCTGTCGGTTCAGGTGTTGATCCACCCCCTCGACACCCAAGTAAGGCAATACTCATAGCTACGATGAGAAGTAAAACGCTCAATTTTTTCATATTTTTCCTCCGTTCATCACGCGATAAGGAAGGGCAGTCGCCCTTCCATCTCATTATGTGCGTGGTGCGATAAATGGTGCTACTTTTTCGTTATTGGATGGCATCGTGCCTAAAACAGATGGCCAACCCGCTTCATCCCATAACAACAAATCAATCATTAAACTGCGTCTTGGCGAATTTCCATAACTCGAATCTTCACTCGTATCAAACGCATGATACAACATCCAGTAATCGCCATTGTCATCCTGAACAACCGAATTGTGTCCTGGACCTTTAAAGTAACTACTGCTAAGTACAACTTGAGAACCACGATATGTTCCAAGTAAACTTCTTCCTTCATGATCGATAAAGGGTCCTAAAGGACTTGTCGATCTTCCAACGCGGACATTATAGGTACTATTATGTCCGTCACAACACGTTCCTGATGAAAGGAATAAATAATAATAATTATCCTTTTTCAATATATATGGTGCTTCATAGGTCGCTGCATTCCAAGATGTTGATGTGTCAAGACCAGCAATTAACGTTTTCGTGTTCGCTGCTTGTTCACCATCTTTTAATGCTAAACCATCTGAAGTTAATTCAATACCATAAATACCTCTAAATGATCCCCAAATCATATAAACCTTCCCCTCAGCCTCAAAAACTGTTGGGTCAATGGAATTATTAACCTCAATTGATAAGGAGCGGAGGATTGGCCCTTGATCCGTCCATGGGCCAAGGGGATGGTTAGCTGTCGCCACGCCAATACCAGGATTGGGATCACCCCATGTTGATAGTGAATAATAAAGATTAAATGTATTTCCTATTTTCACAATATCAGGTGCCCATAAACCAGCATTCGGTGTTCCCCATGTGGGTCTCGATTGAAACGTGAACGCACTTGTTTCATATGTCCACGTTACTAAATCCTCAGATGATAGAATCGGCGTAAACTTTACACCATATTCATCGCCCCATTGACCATAATCCTGAGTTCCAAAAGCGTAATAAATACCGTCATGTCTGATCACAGATGGATCAGCAAACACAGGTTCATAGACTGGGTTTAAATATGTTTTCGTTTCAATGGGTTCTTCAGTTGGATTTTCATCTTGACACGATGTTAGCATAACAACTGAAATCATTAAGATGAATAATGCGTAAAGTTTCTTCATAAAATCTCCTATTCTACAACGGGTGGGTTTAATGTAATATCGTTAACTCTAAAGTAATCAACTGTAACAACATGTGCTAAACCTTTAGCAACACTATCACCAAACATGACGACAAATTTCGCATCTTTAGTTTGGTTAGCTTCAGTGATTGTAACTGTATAGGTTAATACAGCATAGGTATCTGCTTCTAAAACAAGTTCTGTTTCAGCACCTGTAGCAATACCTGCATAACCTTTAGCTCTATCTTCAATCCATACACGAATCGTACGTGCGATTGAACTCTTAATTCTTACCTCAACTTGATAAGTATGACCTGCAACAAGTTCACTACCTGTTGATTGATAAAGTTGGTTATTCCATGGATCTTGACCTAATTGGTTTTCAGCAAATGTAACAACCATTTCACCAGATTCATTCACTGCACCTGTAATGTTATCTAAAACCCAAGGTTCATGTGTTGTATTAAAGTTTTGGTTATATGGACCATACTTATAAACTTGGAATTCATCAACCGTGACTGTAATATTATTGGGTGTTAAACCGTCGCCATTACCTAAAAGTAAACCAATCTTAGCACCTTCATAATCTTGACTTGCCGTGAAATGAATTTCATAGGTCGTCCAATCTGTACCGACGGTTGCTTGAACTAATGTTGGTGCAATTTGAGCAAATCCGCTTGCTGGATGTACAACTTCAACATCGACTTTACGTTCTTGAGAAGCCTTTAACACGATTCTAACAACATAAGATTCACCCGCTTTAAATGTTGATGTTGCTTGTTGTAACTGAATGTGCCATGCAGCTGAACTTGCATTCGTTACTAAAATTGAAACTGTGCCATCACCATTATCTGTAAATGTCGCTGCACCTGTACCAACGGTTTGAATGACATCTTGTGTCCAGCCAGTAAATCCATTCGTAAATGATCCATTAATTGCTTGATATTCAAAGTCTTTTGCTAACGTAAAATTAACTCTTCTTGTCGCAAATGCTACACTGCCATTACTCATTTCGACAACATACGTTAAATAATATGAAGATGCAACCATTACTGTTTGTGGAACAACACCTAAAACTTCAACATCTTCTAAATCGGCACCCGTGACTGTCACGCCTGCCATTGGATCGAAGTTAGCAAAGTCACCTGAAACAGCGTTCACTTCATCTAAACCATCAAATGTAACGGATGTATTTAATGTTACTTCTTCGATGTTAATTGATTTAATGTTAACAACATGTGGATCGCCATCAACCACATCTTGTTCAAGTTGGTTACCAAGGTAAACAACTACTTTGATGTTATCATAGTTTTCAGTTGATGTGAAATACATGGTGTATTCAGTCATTGCGTCACTTAATGAAATCGGCATAAAGCCAGGATTTAACATCGCAAATCCATTATTTGGATCTTCATAACCAACAGACATTGATCTTCCATCAGGAGATGAAGCTTCAACTGTTAATTTGTATGTCTTATTCGCTTTAAATACGACATTCATTTGATAAAGTTGAAGTGCCCACCATGATGTGCCTGCATTTTCAATGGTGATTGCTGCACCATTTGCACTATATGCAACTGTTGCTGCTCCACCTGGTTTATCTAATGTCCAGCCTACTGCACCAAGTTCAAAGTTACCATTTGAAACGTTATGTCCAACTAATACAGAAAAGTTTTTAGTTTTCTGTTCAGTCACACCCGTTGAATTGGTTACTTCATACTTCACAGCATAACCACCTGCTAAGTGTGTTGTAAAACCACCATCATCAACAATCTCGATATCGTCTGTAAGATCACCATCAATTGAATCGGTTGCACTTACACCTTCTAAAAGATCAACTGTATCACCACGTGTGATCACTTGATCTTCTAAGCCTGCCCATGTGATCACACCTACTTCAGGTTCTTTCTCACATGCGACTAATGCGATACCTACTAAAAGTAATACACATAATCCAAGTATTTTTCTCATCTTTACTCCCTTTCTTTATCTTTCATAGCGCCGCTATGGAATTTACATTATCGTTAATGTTTGGTACTTTATGAACACAGAATCGACTGTGTTCATCTAAGTTTAAGCTGTTTTTCTAATCACAATCTTTGCTTCATTGACAAGTTTTACAAGTGGTGAATCAAAGTGCAACATTCTTGTTTTCAAGGTCTGTATCGTTCTACGTGTTAATTCTTCTTTGTGTGTATCAATCGTTGTTAATTCAACAGGAACTTTTAAGTGTTCTTCAATGTTGTCATAACCACAAACCGCGATATCTTCAGGAACTTTATATCCCCTTTTTTTTAAATGCGTAATGACTTCATAAGCCATCGTGTCATTGAAACAAAAGATTGCTGAAACCTTTTGATCTAAAAGTTCATCAATGGGTTTAACCAAATTTAAATCATAATGCTTTAAAAATTTTGATTGAGCAACCGGCATTGTAATCCCTTGTCCATCTAAATACGTTCTTAAACCCTCTAAACGCTTTAACGAACATAAAATATCTTGTGGGGCTCCGATATAACCAATCTTTTTATGGCCTTGTTCGGCTAAATATTTACCAATTTGGTAACCACCTTCAAAATCATTGGTGTATACAGAGTCGATACCAATGTCATCACCTTCGCGTCCTAAGATCACTAGAGGAATTTTATTAATATGAACTGCTCTTACAACATCAGGCGTCGGTTTTAAAAAGGTGATGATGCCATCGATTCTTCTTGAAACCATCTTATTAAAACTTTCCAAATCGAACTGTGCATTTTCACCTGATGAGGTGAAAATCATCATGTCATAATCATCTTTTTTAAGTTCATGATGAATCAGTTCAGTCATGATCATGTAATATGGGTTTGAAATATTATCAAACATAATACCTATTGTCTTTGTATACCCGCTTCGTAGTGAACTAGCAACAACATCCGGAATATATCCCATCTCAACCGCTAACTTTTGGACATATTCTCTTGTACCAACCGAAATATCTGACTTGTTTTTAAGAGCACGAGAAACCGTGTTAATTGTTAACCCAGCTTTTTCTGCAATGTCTTTAAGTAGAATTCTTCGATCTGCCACGTTTAATCCTCCTGTAAGCGTTTTACATTAACGTTAATTTAAGTATACAATAACTCTTTCTTTTTTGTCAATAAAAAAACCAACTCTTCGACTGAAAAGATGGTTATTTTGTCTTTTTTATGCTGGAATCACAGATCCATTGTATCTATTTGTTATAAAATCTTTGATTGCGTCTGATGTTAAAACACTTACTAACGCTTCAATCTTTGGATCATTCTCGTTTCCGTTTAAAACTGCAACTACGTTAACATACGGGTTATTTTCAGTCGGTTCAGAAACTAAGACATCATCTAATCCCAAACCACCTTCTAATGCATAATTGCCGTTTATAAAAACGAGTGCACCTTCTTGATTTGTTCTTGCTTGTACTAAAAGTGCAGCTTCAATAATTCGAAAATCAAAATCAACTGTTTTTGATTGAATCGCTTCTTCTGGATCTGCAAAACTTTGTGTGGGTTCAAAACCCTCTACAGTTTCAACCAAACCAATGTTTGCTAAAAACTGAACAATTCGACCATAATCTGAGACATTATCACTGATGATAATATCATCACCTGCTACAAGTGCATCAACATTATCTTTAGACCCTGCATATAAACCAATCGGTTCAATATGGATACCCGCAACATTGACTAACTTTTTATCATTAGATGCTGCTGCATTATACTGATTTAAATAGGGTAGATGTTGGAAGAAGTTTGCATCTGCAGAACTACTTGCAACAGCAGGGTTTCCTAAACTATAATCTGAGATTACAACAATCTCTAAGGTATATCCTAATTCATTTAAATAAGGAATTGCTTCAACTAAAATCTCTTCATGCGGTACTGCAGTTGCAACCACCTTAATCACTTCATACTCACTTGCTTTACAACTTGCAAGTAGTCCTCCAAATAAAACAAGTAATATTAATAAACCTATTTTTTTCATTTTCTTTTTCTCCTTTATCGATGATCAACTTTTTTTGAAATAAAATCGCCTAAAAACTGAATAACTAAAACAATCACTAAGAGTAAACCCACGGCTACATACATCACATCATAGTCCATCACAAGTGCTCTTCTTCTCGCTAAATCACCTAAACCACCTGCACCAACAGCACCTGCAGCAGCAATAAATCCAACAAGTGATACCATCGCAACCGTTAATCCTGAAATGAGTGATGGTAGTGCTTCTTTGAGTAAAGCGAGTGTGATTACACGTTTGCTCGCACCCATGGATTCTAACGCTTCATGTGTCCCATGAGGAATATCTTTTAACGCATTAAAAACTACTCTTGCATAAAACGGAGATGCACTGATAACCAGTGCTGGTAGTGCGGCATCTCTACCTAACATCGTTCCCATAATGATGACAGTCACCGGAATTAACATAATCATCAAAATAATAAAAGGTATTGATCTTGTGATATCAATGACACCTCCTAAAACAAAATGAATCACATGAACGATCTTAGGTTTATCTTTTCTTTCATCAGGTCTGGTGAAGTAAAGTAAGAAACCTAAAATGAGTCCAATCACCGTCAAGAAAATACCTGTGATTAAAAGTAAGTAAAGGGTATCGATAAAAGCTTTATGAATTTGTTCGATCTCATACGCTGTCATTCGTCTTATCCTCACTTAATCTTCTCATATGTACATCTTTTGATGTGATAAAATCACAAGCTTCTTGTAATCTATTCCCTCTCATTTCAACAACTAAATATCCGATGGTATCCGTACCCATAGGTAATGTCAGTGCATACATAATCGATAAATCGATATCAAATGCTTTGATCGCATCACTTAAGATTGACTGATGTAATGCATCTTTTGTATAGGTTAAGACATAACGATCTTTTCCCTTTAAGGATTCAATCACTTGATAACTTTCAATGAGTGATTTAGCAGCATCACTCTTTGGATCTGTAAATAAATCCTTTGTCTTTTTTTGTTCTACAATTTTCCCTTTTTCCATCACAACAATCTCATCACAGATTTCTCTCACCATATCTAGTTGATGTGAAATAAAAATAATGCTCATTTTTTCTTTTTTTTGAATCTCTTTTAAGACATTTAAAACATCTTTCGCCGTCTTATGATCTAACGCACTCGTCATCTCATCACACAGTAGATATGTTGGATGATTAGCGATTGCTCTTGCAATACCAACTCTTTGTTTTTCACCACCTGATAAGTTTCTTGGATAACTTTGAGCTTTATCCTTTAAACCAACCATATCAAGAACTTGATTAACTCTTGAATCTATCTTATCTTTCTCATAACCTGCAATCTTTAACGCGATTTTCACGTTATTAAAAACGGTTTGTGAGGCTAATAAGTTAAAATGTTGGAAAACCATACCGATCTTCATTCGCATTCGGTCCAGTTCCTTTTTGGTTAAGGTATTGAGATCTATACCATCAACATAAACCCCACCCTGTGTCGGTTTGATTAACCCATTGATCATACGAACAAGTGTCGATTTACCAGCACCACTATATCCGACAATCCCTAAGTTAATATTGGAATCTATCTGTAAAGATACGTCATCTAGTGCATAAAAG
>Ga0209066_10005215_pt1 | contig 13798 bp, 5 predicted proteins | sample All_14_2_FD_187198 | JGI IMG/M metagenome (GOLD analysis project Ga0209066, IMG submission 187198) | Freshwater microbial communities in response to fracking from Pennsylvania, USA - Allegheny Zone_MetaG_DW_15 (SPAdes) (version 2) ...
GGTCTTTCCATTTCTGGAATAGATATCACTGCCAATGGGCAGTCTGTCCGTTTACGCGGTGTCAACATGGGCGACCCGTTCTGGGCACGTGGTTGGTACGGCACTACCTACACAACTGCCGATTATGCCACTCTGGCTCAAGACTGGAATGCGAACGTTGTACGCATCAGCATTTTCCCCACACAATGGAAAAACATGAATCGCGCCACACTATTGGCCGGATTGGATCAGGAAATTGATGCCGCGTTGAATAGCGGCATGTATGTCATTATTTCCTGGCATGTCATTGGCTGGCCGAATGGTTTTTACCAAACTGCGTGCTGCGGTAATCCGGCAGATACCTATGACTCCAGCATGGTCGTGGCGACAGCCTTTTGGACTCAAATGGCACAGACCTACGGCACAGATACCCGCATCATGTTCGACCTGTGGAATGAACCTGTCCATCCAGATGATTTCACGCTGTATGGCTCCACACCCAACCCCTTGTGGCCAGAGTTGAAACTGGCGTATGAAAGCCTCATCCAAACTGTAAGAACCAACGGCGGGCAAAACATCGTCATTGCCACAGGCAATCGTTGGGCAAGCTGGCTGGTTGGGATTAAAGATAATCCGCTGGCAGATACAAAGGTTGTATATGCGTATCATAAATATTCTGTCGAAGGGTTAAACACAGCCACGGAATGGAACCGGGACACAGATGGATTGATAGGTGTCAAACCTGTAATGGTCACGGAATGGGGCTTTGAAGATACAGATGTGACAAGCCCCACCTGGCCCGGCAGTCAGGCATCCTACGGGGATCCGTTTACGCAATGGTTGGAAAGCAATCACCTCAGCAACCTCGCATGGATGTACCACCACGATTGGACGCCCGCTCTGTTCCAGTCGAATGGGAGCCTTACGATCTATGGAAACTTTGTTAAAGGGTATCTCGCCACCACGAACAGCTCAAATAAACCAGATCTTATTATTACAAATGTAACCATAAATCCTATCTCACCGGAAGCCGACCAAACTTTTGAAATAAGTATCACTATTAAAAATCAGGGTAGCGCAAGCGTCACGAATACTGTGTATAGAGATGTATATATTGACAGGGATCCATCTGCCCTTCTTGATCCGATTACAGGATGCCCTCCCCCAGGCGATTTTTTCAGGTTTGATTCTTATAGCAGCCTCGCCCCGGGCATGTCTGACACAAAGATAGTTACCATAACAGGAGGGCTCCCCAGCGGCGATCACCAACTTTGGTTTTATGTGGATGCCCGCTGCCTGGTGGATGAAGGGGGTGGAAATAACAATGCCCCATAACAAGGAAATATAAAAGGGGATGAAACACTCATTAGACAGAACCCGCTTCCGGCTTAGCTGGAAGCGGGTTTTTCCATTCCCAACTTTTCCCAACTCTTTTAGCCTCCAACCCATCGTTCCAAAGCGGGATTCCGGAGAAAATGAGTTCCATGAACACTTCTGAATCCTCTCATGCTGACCAGGTACGCATTCTGGTTGTAGATGATCACCCTAATACAGCTGCCACATTGGCGCGCGCACTTGCCCAACTTGGCCCCACTGTGGATGTAGTTTCTGCTGCAAGTGGTCGGGAGGCCTTGGAGAAGGTAAAAAATAAAGGGGTGGATATTTTATTCACAGATATGATCATGCCAGAGATGACGGGGCTGGAATTGATCGAAAAGATGAAGAACCATCCTGCAGGAAGACCTGCTTATACCTATCTGGTTACTGCATATGATGTACCTGGGTTGAAAGTTACAGCCCAGCGTCTGAAAGTTAATGAAGTTATTGTGAAGCCTGTGCGCCCAGAGCGCATTTGTCAGATCGCTACCCAGGCGATAGATGAAATGAATAATGTCAGCCAGCCTGTTGGCCAACCTGCTGCCAGTAAAAGAAAATTTAAGATCCTGATCGCAGATGACCGACCAGATAATGTAACCCTTCTCATACGTTATCTTGAATATGAAGGATATGACCAGGTTAGTGCGAGGGACGGGGTGGAAACGCTAGAAAAAGTACATGATGAAATGCCCGATTTGGTTTTGCTGGATATCAATATGCCGCTCAAAGATGGTTTTGCTGTTCTCAGTGAAATCCGTTCAAATCCTTCCACCAGTCATATTCCAGTTATTATTTTGACGGCCGCACGCCTAGATCCCACAGATATTCAATCTGGCTTAAACCTTGGTGCAGATGATTATGTTACCAAGCCTTTTGAACGCCATGAATTAATGGCGCGCATTCGCACAAAATTACGTGTAAAGGAAGCCGAAGATACTATCCGTCGCCGCAATCGTGAGCTAAATCTTCTGCCTGAGATCGGCAAGGAGTTAAGTGCACGAACTGACATAAAAGATCTTGCAAACATTCTACTTAAGCGTACAGCTGAAACTCTGGGGGCCATTCAAGGGAATATGATCATCCTGCAAACCGGCATCAATCCTCAGCAAAACTACCAGGTATCTTTATCCTCTGATGAAGGACAAAATCATAAGCTGGAAATTTCTCAGGGGCTTATTGATCACATGAAGGTAGAACCTCAAGGATTGATTGTAAATAACGCTATGAACAATCCACTCTGGCAAATAGAGAGCAGCCCCTTTATTGGTTCTGCGGTGATCGCGCCGCTGCATGGACGCCACGAATTACTGGGACTCATTATATTGGTTCATGAGCAGGAATATTATTTCAATCTGGATCATTTACTGTTACTTCAAGCAATTGCAAGCCAGGCAGCAATTGCCGTAGAAAATGCACGTCTGTACACAGACATGGACCAGGAAAAGAAGAGACTTGCTGTCATTCTGCAACATGCGGCTGAAGCAATTTTGCTGTTTGATGAAAATGGCAAACTTTGTCTTCTGAATCCAGCGGGCGAAAAGCTTTTTACGGATTTCAATGCTCACATCAATGAACCGCTCCCCATAGATGCTGGTTACGAATCTTTCATCACTTTGTTGAATGATGCACGTAAATCCCGCCTCTCCAAGTCTGGCGAAGTACAGTGGCCCGACTTGCGCACATTTGTCGCATTAATTACACCAATTGAAGATGGCGGTCAGGTAGCGATTTTGCATGACGTTACTCATTTCAAAGATCTTGAAAAGGTCAAGAATGAGTTTATCGCCACAGCCTCTCATGATCTAAAGAATCCCATTACCAGCATCTCTGGCTTTAGTAAGTTGCTCGAACAAGCCGGTCCACTCAACGCACAGCAGCATGAATTCTTAAACTACATTCAATCCGCATCCAACACCATGACTGAACTCGTGCAGAATATGATGTCGCTCGCCCAGATGGATCTGGATATTCAGAAAAAAAATACAGTTGTAGATATGCAAAAGCTGCTTTCAGAAATAGCCGGAGAATTTACTCCACAAGCCAACAAGAAGGAGCAAACCCTAAAATTCATCCCGCTCTCCTCTCCTGTCCTTGTGAATGGCGATTCGCTGCAATTGCGACAGCTTTTCCGCAACTTACTTGGCAATGCTATTAAATACACATCCAATGGAGGCGAAATTCAACTTACTGCAAAGGTGGAGGATTCGCAGCTCTTGATTAATGTCCAAGACAATGGTTTTGGAATCCCTGTATCAGACTTGCCTTTTATTTTTGACCGCTTTTATCGTGTCCGTGATGGAAAAGCCAGCGAAGTGGATGGAAATGGCCTTGGCCTAGCCATTGTTAAATCTATAGCGGAGCAGCATGGTGGAAAAATTAATGTACAAAGCGAAATAAATAAGGGTTCAATTTTCAGTGCATCACTTCCAGTTCTAATCAACCCATCATAAACAAAGAGGAATTTACATGAAAAAGAATTTTGTTCGAAGCATTGGCATTTTGATCATTATCACAGCATTATTTATCAGCGGTTGTGGACAATCAGCCACAACATCGTCTTCAACGCCAGATACTGTGACCGTGCAGTTAAGCTGGTTCCATGGTGTTGAATATGCCGGGTTTTATGCAGCCTTGGAAAATGGGTATTACGCAGAAGAGAATTTGAACGTCAATCTTACTGCTGGGGGCCCTGAGATCAACCCAATTGATGAAGTCCAAACTGGCAAGGCTCAATTCGGCATAACCAGTGGAGATAGCATCATCATTGCCAAAACAAACCAGCAAAATTTTGTGGCAGTGGCAACTATTTTCAAAGAAAATCCATTAGCGATTACGTCTCTAACCAAGGATAACATCGAAAAACCAGCCGACTTGGTTGGAAAGACAATTGGTGTTTATTCGCTAGACCTAAGCAACTTCTTCGATCTCCCATTCCTGGCATTACTGAGCCGCACAGGGCTGGAACGCGACTCGATGAATTACGCTCTCATTGAAGATTTTCAAGGCGCCAACGAAATTAAGGCTGGCAATATGGATGCCATGAGCGGCATGTTTGCCACAGACCAGCAGGTGATGGCGCAGGGAGCCGGTGATGAACTGAATTTTATCTACTATAAAGACTACGGCTACGATGTTTACATCAATACAATTTTCACAACGGAAACGTTTAAGAACGATAACCCCGACCTGATCCGCCGGTTTATAAAAGCCACAATGAAGGGGTATCAAAACGCTCTTGAAAATACCGAAGAAGCAGCAGCTCTTGCTGTCAAATATGATGAGACTTTGGATCTCTCCTATCAACAGGATGTAATGAAAGCCCAGGTACCTTTCATCAATCCCGGCGGTGGTTCTATCGGTTCCATGGATGAAAACGTATGGAACTCAACTCAGGATATTCTATTGGAATTCAATTTAATCTCAAACCCGATTGACATAAGCACAATATATACAAACGATTTTGTTATTCCGTAGGCACAATTTCAAAAAATCACTGTAACAGGATGGCGGTGACCGACATCCTGTTACACCATAAGAGACATATTCCAACCGTACACATTAGTTAGTAGCTATTATTTTTTATGAGATCAAAAGCTTGCAGAAATTGGCTAGACATTGATTGGAGGCCCTAATGACCATCAACACCATACCCAGCAATAAAGGCAGGTTCGCCCATAACGCGCGGACTGGTTCGCTATCACTCCGAGCTCGCCTGTTAATCACCTTTATCCTACTGGCATCCCTGCCAGTGCTTATAACAGGTATCGTATCTGCCCTTATTAACGCCCAAGGCTTGAGGAATGCGGCTATGGATCAGCTGGCATCCACAGCGCAACTTAAAGCGAATGAAATTAATTCCTGGGTTACATCCCTCCAAACAAACCTCAGCCTTGTCTGGCAAGGTAAAAATTTCATCAATAGTATTAATGGCATTATTGAGAATTCAGATGAAGTTGAAAACTTGAAACAAGAGGTTTCCAACACATTCAATGAGTGGAATCAAACAACAGGCTATTTTGATGAATTATTCATTATGAATCAAGATGGGATTGTTATTGTCTCCACTATCCCTGAACAAGAAGGAAAGATATTTCTAACCCAGCCTTTTTTCAATGAGGGATTAACTGGGAATTATGTCACGCCGCCAGTCTATGATGTTTCGCTATCAAAATACTCGATCCTCTTTTCTCAGCCAATAACCGATGAAAATGGAAAAGTTATTGGGGTAATCGCCGGACGGGCTAATTTGGGAACATTAAACTCCATCATGTTGGAACGCGCAGGCCTGGGTGAAACAGGCGAAACCTATCTGGTCGGAGGAAATTACGCGTTATTGAGTCAGTTACGCTTTGGGGATGCAAAAGTCGGTGAAGCATATATCCGAACAACAGGCACAACAAATGCAATCGAATCAAAAAGTGTAGGCGCAGAGCTCTACAATGACTATAGAGATATTGCAGTGTTAGGCTCCTATCTCTGGATACCTGACTTGGAAATTGCCCTCATCGCTGAGCACGATCAAAGTGAGGCATTACAACCATCCAATCAAGCTTTCGCCATCACACTAGGTTTGATGGCGCTAACTGTTGCCATTGCAATCGGTACAGCATTCTTGGTTACAGGAACAATTGTCACACCAATATCTCAACTTGTAACGGTGGCAGAAAATATCACCTCTGGGAATCTCGATGTGAGCACAAAGGTGGAAAGAGACGATGAAATCGGCGTGCTTGCGAAATCGTTCAATATTATGACTAATCGCTTGAAAGAGTTGATCAGCTCACTGGAACAACGCGTGGCAGACCGTACTAAAGCGCTGGAAACTTCCACCGAAGTCAGCCGTCGTCTTTCCACAATCCTGGACCGAAAAGAATTGGTGGCTGAGGTGGTGAATCAGGTTAGAAACGCCTTTGGTTATTACCATACCCAGATTTATTTCTATGATGAAACACGTGAAAACCTGGTGATGGCAGGTGGTACAGGGGATGCCGGCAGGATAATGTTGGAACAGTTCCATAAACTTGCAAAAGGACGTGGTTTGGTGGGACGCGCTGCAGAAAATAATGAGCCGATTTTAGTGTCAGATACCACCCAAAACCCGGAGTGGCTACCCAATCCGCTCTTGCCTGAAACCAAATCCGAAGCCGCAATTCCAATCTCGCTGGGCGACTTCGTTGTGGGTGTGTTGGATGTACAACACAATGTCGTGGGTGGTTTGAAGCGCGAAGATATCGATGCGCTGCATTCTATTGCCAACCAAGTCGCTGTGGCTGTGCAAAACGCACAATCCTATACAGAAGTCCAACGTAGCCAGGCACTTCTATCTGAAGCACTCAAGGTCGCACGACTTGGCAACTGGGAATATGATTTTGAAAAAGATTTATTCAATTTTAGCGACGAATTCTATGCAATCTTTCATACCACAGTTGAACAAGTGGGCGGGTACAAAATATCCTCTGCAGACTACGCACGTATTTTTGTTCATCCTGATGATGCAGCTCTTGTTGGTGTCGAAATTCAAAAAGTCCTGGATTCCAAAGATCGCATGTTTACTACGCAATTGGAACACCGCATCATTTTTACAGATGGCGAACTAGGCTATATCAATGTAAATATCAATGTAGAGCGCGACGAGAACGGAAAAATTCTCCGCTGGTATGGAGCGAATCAGGATGTTACCGAGCGCCGCAAGCTGGAAGAACTCAACCGAAAACGTGCTGCTCAACAAGAAGCCATTAACCTGATCACCCAAAAGATTCAAAATGCGCCGACCATTGAATCGTCGCTGCAGATCGCTGCACGTGAATTGGGCCATGCATTGGGAATGAAGTCTACGCTGGTAACACTTGACCCTAATGCAATGGCTGCCGAGCGCAAGGGTAATTAAAGAATCTGGAGCATGATTATGAATATAAAATCAACCACTGCTACCTCAACAGAAAACAGACATTTTGGGCTCTGGGGCAATCTGATTCTGTCACGCAAAATGCTATTGGCATTCGGAGCTTTGTTTATCCTGGCGCTCTTAATTGCTTTTGTTTCCTTATCTGGTTCAAATAGAACGCAAGCAAGCTTCGATAACGCGCTAACTCAGGGCATTGAAGTACGCAGGCTATCTGACAACATGACCATTAATCTTCTACAGGCCCGCCGTGCCGAAAAGAATTTCCTTCTGCGCTGGCAAACTGAGGGGTTTGATACAGCCTATACAAATTATGTTCCCACATTTGCTCAGGAGGTTTCATCTGCACGTACACTTATTGGTAAACTCGCCCAGTTTTCAGAAAAAGCTGGGACAGTATCAACAGGTGACACAACGCGAGCTCAATATACTGCAGACATAAACTCTTTAACTCTGAGTTTGAACACATATGTACAAAACTTCAATGTTCTTGTTGATGCGTACCGCAAAAGAGGGTACGATGAGAATACAGGTTTTCAAGGTGAATTTCGAGTTACTGCAAACGAGATCGAAACCAAAATTTTCGAGAAAACTGGTTTGGAAGAATTAGGAATTACGTTCCTTCAGATCCGCCGAAACGAAAAAGATTATTTACTGCGAGGCGAGCAAGAGTATTTTGAAAATGTCAACAAACTTGTTACCCAACTGAAAGTCCAAATCGCAATCGCGGAGCAGCTTGATCCTGCAGAAAAATCCGAATTGGTCTCCCTGCTGGATACTTACTTATCAACCTTTAATGCCCTTGTTGAACTTGATAAAGATATCGCAATTTACAATGACGAACTTAACAGCTCAGCACGCGCATTGGAACCTTTGGCAGAAAAAATTGAAAAGATTGGTGAACAACTTGCCACGGATGATATTAACACAGCAAAATCGAATAGTGCCCAAACGCTTACAGTATCTTTCATCACAGTACTTATCGTGCTCGGCATTTCAATTATCCTTAGTATTACACTGTCAAGGCAAATCACTCAACCCATTATTCAACTGACCAATACCGCACACCAGATTGCAGAAGGCAATTTTGATGTATATGCTGAAGTCACTTCTGCAGATGAAGTCGGCACATTAGCCCAAACATTCAATGCCATGACCGCAAGACTGCGCCAGGCTTTTGAAGAAGTACGCCGCCGTGCATTGGCTGTGCAAACATCCGCTGAAGTCAGCCGTCGTTTGTCTGCAGCTATTACTCCTCGCCAGTTAGCAGTAGACGTGGTGGAGCAGGTACAAGCTGCTTTCAACTATTACCACGCTCATATCTACTTTCTGGATGAAGAAACGGGAGATCTTGTTATGGCAGGTGGTACAGGAGAAGCAGGCGCTGCAATGTTGGCACGCGGTCACAAGATTCCCAAAGGACGCGGTTTGGTGGGTCGTGCAGCAGCTTCGAATGCCCCTGTTCTCATACCAGATGTTTCCAGGGAAGATGGCTGGCTCCCTAACGCGTTACTACCAGAAACAAAATCTGAAGCGGCAATCCCAATTTCTTCGGGCAAACAGGTATTGGGCGTGCTGGATGTGCAACAAAATATAGTCAATGGACTAAATGAAGAAGATATTTCACTGCTTCAATCTCTTGCAAGCCAAGTAGCCATCTCATTGCAAAATGCCCGTTCATTCGAGCAAGCCAAACAACAAGCAGAATTGGAATCGTTGGTAAACGCCATCGGCCAAAAGATCCAACGCGCCTCCACCGTAGAAGACACTTTACAAACTGCCATACGCGAAATTGGACTGGCGCTCGGCGCCTCACGTGTCACAGCAAACATTCAGTCTAACCGTGAAGATGCAAAAGCCAGCAATAATTAAGGAATTCAAGATGAATCAACCTAACTCTTCTTCTACTGGACAATATACCGAAAACGCATTCCGCGCAGCAGTAGTCATCTTTATCGCGAATCTTCTTTCTACAGGAAGCTGGCTTTTCGTCTCTTGGCAATTCGGCGCATGGCAGCTTTATGTCCTAACTGGACTATTGGGAGTATTCAGCGTAGTTTCTGCAATATCAATGGTGGTGATTCGACGCGGAAAAACAGAAACTGGTGGTTGGATGGTGATAGCCGGCATAATCATCCTACTTGCTGTTGGAGCATTTCTATACTCAGGCGTGGCACTCGTAGCTGGTATTTCAGTCGTTATTCTTGCTAATCTCGTCGCCACTCAAATGCTTGCGCCAAAATCCAGAAACCAGGTACTCATTATCAGTATTTTGGCAGGTATCCTAACTGCATTGCTGGAGCAATCCAAATCAGAATACCGTTTATTTCTTCCAGAAATTCAAAACATCCTCCCTATCATTACTGGTTTATCTACCCTGCTCTTGATTTTCTTCGTTATGCGCCAATCATGGGGAGCAGTTAACCGTAGCCTGCGCCTCAAAATTACCGTTTGGGTGGGTCTGATTATTGCAGGCATCTCTATCACTTTGATCGGTTACTCTACGATCACAGGACGTCAGGCAGCGATTAATGAAGCAACTAAGGAAGCCCTGGCTATTACATCATCAGAAGCGCGTCTTATTCGTGCAGATACAGAAATTCCATTGAATACTGCCCGCGCTCTTGCACAAGCACTGACTTCTTTAAAAGACCCCACCAACAAAACAACACTTAGTCGCGATCAGGTAAATGCCATACTTCGGCAGGTGCTGGTAAAAAATCCAAATTTTTTGGGGACATATACTCTTTGGGAACCAAATGCCTTCGACGGACTTGATGCGAGTTTCAAAAATACAGATGCACACGATGAAACAGGCCGCTTCATTCCGTACTGGGTACGTGGAGACAATGGCGTTGTAAGTGTTAGCGCTTTGGTTGACTATGAAACCCCCGGGCTTGGTGATTGGTACATTCAACCACGCCAGACAAAGACCGAAATGACCATTGCCCCTCTTATCTACCCTGTCAATGACGTAGATACGGTTATGGCATCCTTTGTAGTCCCCATTGTATATAACAATAATTTCTATGGCATTGCTGGTGTGGATGCTCCGATCAGCTTTGTGCAAGGCATTGTGGATAAAGTTAACCTTTACAATGGTAAGGCTGATGCCATTTTGATGACAGCGGAAGGCACCTTAATCGGCGTCCGCAACAAACCTGAATTAGTCAATCAACCTGCTACAGAACTATTTCCTGATTTTTCTGATTTACAGGCACGTATAGTTGCAGGTGAATCTTTTATCAGCACCAGTCCTGATGGGCAGTATCTACGAGCCTTCTCTCCAGTAGACCTTGGTCAAACTGGCAAGCACTGGTCCTTTGCTCTAATCATCCCGATTGCAGAAATCACAGCCCCGGCAACAAAAACCGCCCTTCAAGGAGGTTTAATCGGCATCCTATTAGTACTATCATCGCTAGCATTTCTATGGTATCTGAGTGGTCAGATCGTAAAACCTGTGCTTGCGCTTACATCAACGGCAGCCGCGATCTCAAAAGGGAATCTAAATCTGGCAGCCGATGTTCAAGCCGATGATGAAACAGGCGTGTTGGCAAATGCCTTCAACCTCATGGTGGCGCAATTAAAGAACCTGCTCGCCTCTCTTGAACAACGTGTAGCAGACCGTACCCGCAATCTGGAATTGGCGGCAGAAGTAGGCCGTACCGTATCACAAGTGCGCGCCCTCGATATCATGTTGACTGATGCAGCAGAACTCATACGTACACAATTCGACTTGTACTATGTTCAAGTGTATTTGACAAACCCCAGCCAGACATACCTCAACTTGCAAGCAGGTACAGGTAGTGTGGGCTCAGCGCTATTGAGACGCAATCATCGATTACCTTTAAACACAGGCTCTATTAACGGACGTGCTGCTATTGAGAAAAAAGCAGTCGTGATCTCCAACACAGCGGCTAGCACTACATTCAGGCCCAATCCTCTTTTGCCAAATACCCGTTCAGAAATGGCTGTGCCATTGATGATCGGTGAAAATGTAGTAGGCGTTTTGGATATGCAAAGCGAGCAAGCAGGTTCCTTAAGTCAGGATGTATTGCCCGCCTTCGAAGCTTTGGCTGGTCAATTAGCCATTGCCATTCAAAACGCAGCTCTCCTGGCCGAGGCGGAACAAGCTCGTACCCAGGTGGAAGAGCAGGCCCAAAAATTATCGCGGACTAATTGGGTGGAATATTTGGATGCTATTCATAAGCCTGAAGAAACTGGTTTTGTGTTCGAACAAAACAAAATCTCTTCCTTGCCTCGTGAGGAGCAATCTAAATTACAAATAAACCCGAACGCATTGAGCGCGCCCATTGCTATCACGGGCGAAGAACTTGGAAAATTAGTAGTGGAATTGGAAGGGGATGCACCAATCACACGCACATCCGAATTGGTAAACACAGTAGCACAACAGGTAGCACAACAGATCGAAAGTTTACGCTTATTGGAAAGTGCTGAGCGCTTCCGTGCGCAGGCAGAAGAAATCTCACGCCGTATTGCCCGCGAAGACTGGAAAGATTATAAGCAATCTAACACGGATAAAAGCTTGAGCTATCTATATGATCTGAAAGAAGTTCGTGCATATGATTACAATGACAAAGAACAAGCCGAAAACGCTGATTTCAGTCTGCCGCTAAAAGTTCGTAATGAAGAAATTGGAAAAATTATTATTCAAGACTTTGAGGCCAATGATACAGACAACCTTGTAATTGCCAATGCCGTTGTTGAACGTCTCAGCCAGCATATTGAAAGTCTGCGCTTGCTGGAGAAAACAGAAGAAAGTCGTTCTGAAATTCAATATAGTCAAGAGCGTTTATCTGAAGCGTTGGGAATTGCGAAACTCGCCAACTGGGAATACGATGTTGAGAAAGACATCTTCACATTCAACGATAACTTCTACTCGATATTCCATACCACAGCCGAAGAGGTGGGCGGATATTACCTGTCTTCTGGCGAATATGCCCAGCGCTTTGTGCATCCTGAAGATGCGCCGCTCGTCGGTAGTGAAATTGGGCGGGCACTAAGTTCCACTGAAGAGTATTACACAGTCACACTCGAACATCGCGTGTTATTTGCAGATGGTGGTGTTGGGCATATTTCAGTAAATGTGCACGTAGAACGAGATAACCAAGGTAAGATATTGCGTTTCTATGGCGCGAATCAGGATATTACTGAACGTAAGATGGCAGAAGAAGCGTTACGTGCCCGTGAGATGCAATTATCTGCAGCACTCACACAGACCGAAAAACTTTATGAAGCCAGTGGCCGCCTTGCATTGGCAACAAACTTACAAGAATTGGTAGAAACTGTCGTCAACACACTGAAGATCTCTGAAATTAACCGAGCGCTATTAGTTTCCTTTAACTATACTCAAAGTGGCGACTTGGATGGAATGGATGTTATCGCAAACTGGTGGGATGGAAGAGGTCATGAAGTGACAACCGTCGGAACCCATTATTCCCTCGAAGTTATTCGCCTCATGCCCATGTTCATTAGCCCAACGCCGGTCTTTTTCCATGATGCATACAAAGATGAGCGTGTGGACCCCACCACAATGGACCTTGTAAAAAGATTGAACCTTCGTGCGGTTGCAGTTCTCCCCCTGCATTCAGGTATACATCAGATAGGCGCCTTGATCCTGGAAGCGGAAGACCCACACAACTTTACTGAAGATGAGACCCGTCTATATAGTGCACTTGCTCCACAGGTAGCTACCGTGTTGGATAACCGCCGTCAGTTCGAACGAGCACAACAGCAGGCTGAACGCGAAAGTAAACTGAATGTCATCAGTCAAAAGATCCAAAACGCCACCACCGTAGAAGCTGTGCTTCAAATTGCCGCACGTGAGTTGGGACATGCCCTTGGCGCTCCAATGACCATTGCCCAATTGAGTATGAAAGATAAAAATTAAGCGGCACAGTCCAGGAGACGTTGCTCATGCATCCCGACGACAAATCACAAAAACGGGTTGAAAAACTCTTTTCAGATCTGGACCAGATCGCCAAGATGCCCATTTCTACGGGTGAAAATAAGCCTATAGAAACAGGATCAGTTTCACTCGTTGGGTCTGAGGCGTCTGCTTCCAATGAGATGAGCGCACTGCTCTTGCGCATCCGCGAGTTGGAATCGAAATTACAAGAAAGCGAAAAACGTACTGCGCCTATTAGCATTTATGAAAATGAAAAACTGGGGTACGCGTTTCGTGACAATCAGGTATTTCCGTTTCAGGCAGTTAATGATCTAACCATTGAAGGAAAATTGGAAAAGGCTATCAACAGCCCGCTGACTGCAAGCGGTGAGATGATCGGCGAAGTAAAGATAGCGCCACCTTCCAACCGTGCATGGACGCCAGATGAGGAAAACCTAGCAAATGCAGTAGCACAACAGGTTTCGCTTCAGATCCAAAACCTACGCTTGCTTGCTGCAACTGAACGCGCCCGTGCCGAGGCACAGGCAGCCAACCGACTATTCACCCATCAAAGTTGGGAATCCTTTATGGATGGGATTCGCAATAGTGAACGTATTGGATATGTGTATGAC
>Ga0209066_10005216_pt1 | contig 13798 bp, 7 predicted proteins | sample All_14_2_FD_187198 | JGI IMG/M metagenome (GOLD analysis project Ga0209066, IMG submission 187198) | Freshwater microbial communities in response to fracking from Pennsylvania, USA - Allegheny Zone_MetaG_DW_15 (SPAdes) (version 2) ...
CACCCCCTCGCCCGAACCCGTCGCACCTGGCGACGACGTCCAGTACGTCTCGCTCTACGAGGCCACGACGAAGATCTACCCGCGCTCCGTCACCGGCCGCTTCGTCAGCTGGCGCTGGGCGGTGGTGTGGCTCACGCAACTGGTGTTCTACGGCCTGCCCTGGCTGATGTGGAACCAGCGCCAGGCCGTGCTGTTTGACCTGGTCAGCCGGCGCTTCTACATCTTCGGCCTGGTCTTCTACCCGCAGGATTTCATCTACCTCACCGCGCTGCTGCTGGTGGCGGCCTATTCGCTGTTTCTCTTCACCGCGGTGTCGGGGCGGCTGTGGTGCGGCTATGCCTGCCCGCAGACCGTCTACACCGAGATCTTCATGTGGGTGGAGCGCAAGATTGAGGGCGACCGCGCCAAGCGCATGAAGCTCGATGCCGGCCCGTGGACGCTGCAGCGCGCCGGCCGCAAGCTGGCCAAACACGCGGTGTGGATCGCCATCGGCCTGTGGACAGGCTTCACCTTCGTGGGCTACTTCACGCCCATCCATTCGCTGGGCGGCTCGATCCTGGCGCTCGGCCTGGGGCCGTGGGAGATCTTCTGGGTGCTGTTCTACGGCTTCGCCACCTACGGCAACGCCGGCTTCATGCGCGAGCAGGTGTGCAAGTACATGTGCCCGTATGCCCGCTTCCAGAGCGCCATGTTCGACAAGGACACGCTCATCATCACCTACGACACCGAACGCGGCGAACCCCGCGGTTCACGCTCGAAGAAGGCCGACCCGAAGCAGCTGGGCCTGGGTGCCTGCGTCGACTGCAACCTGTGCGTGCAGGTGTGCCCCACCGGCATCGACATCCGCAAGGGCCTGCAGTACGAATGCATCGGCTGCGCCGCCTGCGTGGACGTGTGCGACGACGTGATGACCAAGATGAACTACCCGCGCGGCCTGGTGCGCTACGACACGCAGAACGGCCTGCAGCAGCACCTGGGCCGCGCACAGGTGCTGCGCCGCATCTTCCGCCCGCGGGTGCTGATCTACACCGTGGTGCTGTTCATCATCGTCGCGGTGGTGGCCACCAGCATCGCGCTGCGCTCACCCTTCAAGGTGGACATCCTGCGTGACCGCGCCTCGCTGGCCCGCGTGGTGGACGATGGCTTCGTGGAAAACGTCTACCGCCTGCAGGTGATGAACGCCACCGAATCACCGCAAACCTACAACGTGCACGCCGAGGGCCTGCCCGGCCTGCAGCTGGCCGCCCCGGTGGCGCTGAAGCTCGGCCCGGCCGAGGCCAGCTGGCTGACCCTGGCACTGCGCGTACCGCCGGAGACGGCCAGCGGCCACAGCACCGGTGCGCATGAGATCCACTTCACCATCGAGCGGCAGGCCACGCCCGACGATGCGGCCTACACGGTGCGGGAGAAGTCGACCTTCATGCTGCCGCGATGAAGCCGCCACCGGGCGCCGTCAAGCCAGGTTGCCGAAGTCACCCTGGATGCGGTTGCGCCCGGCCCGCTTGGCCTGGTACATCGCATCGTCGGCCTGGGTGAGCAGGCCCGAGACGTCCTGCCCGTCCTGCGGGCAAAACGCCACCCCGATGCTGGCAGACACCCGCGCCGTTGATGCGTTGGCCAGGGGCACCGGCTCGTTGATGGCCGACAACACCCGTTGCAGGATCTGCAGGCACTCTTCAGCGCCCGGCAGGTGGCTGAGCAGCAGCACGAACTCATCGCCGCCCAGCCGGGCCACCGTGTCGTGGCTGCGCACATGCTGCACCAGGCGGTTGGCCACCACGCGCAGCAGCTGGTCGCCAGCGTCGTGGCCTAGCGTGTCGTTCACGGCCTTGAAGCCGTCCAGGTCGATGAAGCACACGGCCAGCCGGTCGGTGCGCCGCAGGAACAGCGGCACCGCCTGCGCCAGCCGGTCCATCAGCAGCGAGCGGTTGGGCAGGCCCGTCAGCGGGTCATGGAAGGCCAGCCGCTCCACATGCTCCTGATGCCGCTTGAGCGCGGTGATGTCGAGCGCCAGCCACATCGATTCGCCGGTCTCGGGGGTCAGCATCACGGCGCTGAGGTCCACCCAGATCGGCTCGCCGCTGTGATGGCGCATGCGGATCTGGGTGCGGTAGGTGCCGCCGGCTTCGATCTGCACGCGTGAGGCCGCCTGCACCTGCTGGTAGACCTCGTCGTCCAGGTAGAGCTGCCGGCCATCGGCGCCGGCCAGCTCACCGCCTTCCACACCGAAGATGCGCTCCAGGGTGCGGTTGTGCCAGATGATGCGGCCCTCGCGCATCTTGGCGATGCCGATCAGGTCGTTGTCGAGCATCAGGCCTTGCTCGCGGTTGATGCGCTGCACTTCGTGGCGCACGCGATCGAGGTCGGTGAGGTCGTACATCACCGTGCGGCTCATCAGGAATTGGCCGTCATCGTCGCGCAGGGCGGTGGACATCACGCTCACCCGGCGCTTGCCGCCCTGGCGCGGGTACAGGTCAAACTCCATCGGCCCGAAGTGGCCCTCGGCCAGGAAGCGCGGGAACACCTCGGCAAACGCTGCGCGGCCGGCATCGTCAAAAAAATCGCGTGGGCTGCGCAGGCCCACCACGTCGTCGCGGGTGTGGCCCAGCCAGGCCAGCATGGTCTCGTTGATGCGCAGGTACTTGCCGTCGGCACCCAGCGAGTAGTAGCCAAACGGGGCGTTGTTGTACAAGTCCTTCAGCTCGAACGAGGCATGCACCAGCTCGCGCTCGGCCGCCTGCGATTGCGCCAGCACGGCGCGCAAATCGGCCTCTCGCTGGGCCAGCGTGTCCACCACGCGGCACACGCTTTCCTTGTGGTGGATCTCGCGCTGCACCAGGTGGGCCAGGTCTTGCAGCAGGCGCAGATCGTCGTCGCTGAAGTGGCGGGGTTGGTGATCGATGGCGCACAGCGTGCCCAGCGCTTGGCCGGCGGTGCTGCGCAGCGGCACCCCCGCGTAGGCGCGCACCTTTGGCTCACCCGTGACCAGCGGGTTGTCAGCGAAGCGGGCATCCAGCAACGCATCGGCCACCACCAGCGGCTCGCGCTGATGGATGGCATGGCTGCAGAAGGCCACATCGCGCGGGGTTTCGGTGGCGTCCAGCCCGACCCGGGCCTTGAACCACTGCCGGTCAGCGTCGACCAGCGACACCAGCGCGATGGGCACGTTCAACAGCCGCGCCGCCAGGCGCGTGACGGTGTCAAACGTGGCCTCGGGGGGTGAATCCAGCAACCCGAGCTGTTGCAACAGCGCCAGGCGCTCGGCTTCATCGTCGGTGGGTGGGGCAATCAGCATGTGACCGTTGCGATGGCATCACTGCCGCTGCAGCTTGCGCGCCTTGTTGTCGAACTCACGTTCACCCGCGCGGCGCTCGGTGCGGGCGGCCGCGGGCGGCACGTCCACCACCACCTCGTTCACCGCGGCGGCGGTGGCGGCGCGGGCCTGCAGCTGCAGCGTAGCCGCAGTGGGCAGCGCCAGGGTGGCTGAGGGGCCGCCCAGCGAGGCCAGCTCGGCGGCCGTCCACGAGCGGTTGCTCAACAGCATGGCGTTCAGGTAGCCGGGGGCGGTTTCGTTGCTGTTGTCGGTGAGTACCGAGAACTGCGGGCCCAGGGCAAAGCGCTGGCTCGCGGAGGTGACGGTGCCCACGCTGGCCCCGTTGATGAAGAACTGCAGCGAGCCACCGGTGGTCTGCGCGTTGACCACCATCGCGATGCGGTACCAAACGCCCGGCTGCAGTGCGCCAAAGTACTGCGACAGGCCGATGCCGCCGCCCAGCGCGTTTTTCACAAACCAGTCGCCGTCGTCGGAGTTGGCTGCGTTGGTCTGCAGCAGCGAGCGCCACACGCCATCGCTGCTGGTGGGCCACAGCACATCCATCACCAGCGTGTAGTTCGAGACCAGGCCGCTGGCCTTGAACGCGCCGTTGGCCGCGAAGTTGTGATTGACGCTGTAGCCCTCGCCCGGTGCCGTCTTGGGGAAGGCCATCACCAGCGACGCGCCTCCGGCCGAACCTGGTAGGTTGGGCAAGCCGGTGACACCGGTGGTGGTGAAGCGGGTGCGGCTGGGGCCCCACCCCGTGCCGGCTGTGTCGCGGTAGCTCATCACCGCCACGCCGCGGTCAGTCTTGAAGGGCGCCGTGGCGTCATTGAAGTTCCAGATCGTGGTGTCGGTATCCGGCAGGCACGAAGGCAGCGTGGTGTCGGTATCGAGGTACATGCAGCCGGCGGTGCGGGCGCGGCCGTATTGATCCAGCGCCGACCAGGTCTCCGACATGAAGGCCACATTGCTCAGCGCCGGGCCCCAGGTGAAATAGGTGGCCGGGTTCAACGCGGGCGACTTGTGCAACAGCACCTTGTAGGCCCCAGCCGCACTGGGGTTCACCGGCCCCACGTACACCCAGCCGGGCTGGGCCTGCTTCATGCGCAGCAGGTCGGCGCCGCTGACGGTGGCCAGGTACAGCCCGTTGAAACCGGGCGTACCGGACTTCTGCCGCTCGACCCGGTAGAGGTTGTTGAACATCTGCTCGGTCACACCGCCAGCCGCAAACGACGACACCCAGGTCAACGCCGGATCCATCAACGCCGCGTCCGCCTGGAAGCCCGCCATGCCCGCCTTCGCCGCAAGCGCGGCCAGCTCGCCAAAGGCACGGCCGGCTTCGAGGCTGGTCAGTTGCCGGTCGGCATCGGGCGCGTATTGGGTGACAAGGTTCTGCAGCGTCTGCTGCAGCGTGGCGTTGGTGGCCGTCAAACCCGTGGTGAGCACGTTGGTGGGCGTGGGCGTGCGTGAGACCAGCTTCCTGGCCTTGATGTCCCACACCAAGTCGACGCGGGTGAGGCCATCGCCATAGAACTCGGGCTGGATGATCAGCGTGTTCTTGACGACCTGGCGCTGGAAGCCACCATGGTTGTGGCCGCCCAGCACCAGGTCGATGTTGCTGGTGTTGCGGTCAGTGGTCTTGGGCGTGTTGTTCACCACCGAGGCATCGGTGCCGATGCCGAGGTGGCTCACCATCACCAGCACATCCACGCTGCTGCGGCGGGCGGCGATGATCTCCTTGGCGCGCGCCACCCAGTCCCAGCGTTGGGTGAAGTTGGGCAGGTAATCACCGGTGTACTGCACATCGAACTCGTTCCAGGGCTTGGAGACGAAGCCGAAGAAGCCCACCTTGACGCAGCCCACCTGGATCTCGCCATAGTCCACCGCGCCGAAGCCGGCCGGGTCGGTGCCTTTGTAGACGGTGTTGGACGCCAGCACCAGCGCCTTCGGGTCGCGTGAAAACGCCAGCAGCTCCTGCTCGCCCCAGGCGTAGTCGTGGTTGCCGATCACGCGCACGTCGAACTGCATCGCGTTCACCGCGTTGCGCACCGCCACACCTTTGGACAGCTGCTCGGCCACCGAGCCCTTCTCGTAGTCGTCCCCGCCGTTGGTGAACAGCGTGTAGGGGTTGCTGCGCTTCACATCCTGGTAGTACTGCTGCAGCCGCGCCCACTTGTGCGAGAAGGCGCCGCCGAAGCGGCCATGCAGATCGGCCACGTGCACGAAGCTGATGGTCTGGGTGGCCGCGCTGGTGTTACAGGCCGGGCCCACCGGGCCGGCGGCGCTGGCCACGCCGGGTGATGCCACGGCCACCAGACCCGCCAACCCCCATCGGGCGGCGAGACGCTGGCAACGCTGCGACAACATGACGATCTGCGTAGGCATGACCAAGCTCCCAGACTGATGTTCGTCGAGGATGCCACGGTGCCGTCCATGCGGCCGGGCGCTGCGGCACCCTGGCGTAGTCCCATCGTTGAAATTTGCCGGATGGGGATTCTGAGCGGCGCAGGCCAACTCGCGAGCCTGGGCGCCTTGGCACTAGCACTTGAACCCTCCACCGTCTACCCAGGTGAGCCGCGTGGACGGCACGGCGCGACGCTGCCAGGATGCAGCATCTGACACCCGCTGACCCGCCATGACCACTCGCCCACTGATCGACCCCGAACTGCTGCCCTTGCTGGAGCTGTTTCCCTCCACCACGGCCACGCTGGAGACGCTGGGCGAGATACGCCAGGGCGTGGCAGCCCTTCAGGCATTGATGCCGCTGCCCGCCACCGCAGCGACCCTGCGCGAACAGGTCATCCCCGGTCCCTCGGGCGCGCCCGACGTGCGCGTGGTGATCTACACCCCCGCCGGGCAGGCCACCGGCCGCCCCGGCTTGTTGCACACCCATGGCGGCGGCTACATCCTCGGCGCGCCCGAGATGTCCAGCGCCCGGCTGCTGACGCTGGCCGACGAACTGGGCTGTGTGGTCGTCTCAGTGGACTACCGCCTGGCGCCGGAGCATCCGTACCCGGCGCCGGTGGAAGACGCCTATGCGGCCTTGACGTGGTTTCATCAGCACGCTGGAGACCTCGGTGTGGACCCCGCCAAGATCGCCATCGGCGGCGAAAGCGCGGGTGGCGGCCTGGCCGCGGCACTGGGCCTGCTGGCACGCGACCGCGGCGAAGTGCCCGTGTGCTTCCAGTTGCTGATCTACCCGATGCTGGACGACCGCACCTGCACCGCGGCCACACCCAACCCGCACACCGGCGAATTCATCTGGACGCGCGAGGCCAACCACTTTGGCTGGTCATCGCTGCTGGGCCGGGCCCCGGGCGCAACGCAAGCATCGTGTTATGCCGTTCCAGCCCGCGCCGAAACGGTGGCTGGGCTGCCGCCCACCTTCATCGCTGTAGGGGCGCTGGATCTGTTCCTGGAAGAAGACATCGCCTACGCGCAGCGGCTGCTGCACGCGGGCATCGCCACCGAACTGCATGTGTACCCCGGAGCCTTCCATGCCTTCGACATGATGGCCCCGGCGCAGGTGGCCCAGCAGTTTGAGCGCGACTTCCGCGGCGCGTTGCGGCGCGCCTGGGCCTGAGCGAGCCCGACGAGCCGTTCCCGGGGGATGGCGCTCAACGCGCCAACCATGAGGCCTGCACTTGATCTGGCGCATACCCGCACCAGGCCGCAGGCCCGTATCCTGTACGATATGTGCTGTTTGCACATACGTGTTGTACCCCCACCAAAGAACGCCTCGAAGGAGACCCCATGCTGGATCGCGTCCTCTCGCCTACAACACCATGTGCAACCCATCATCCGCGCACGCTGGCGATGGCGGCACTGTCGGCCGCTGCCCTGCTGTCCACGCTGGTGGCCGGCGAAGCCCGCGCGCAAAGCTACCCGATCTACACCGTCACCTCGCTGCCCGCCGTCAGCAGCGTCACGGCGCTCAATGACAGCGGGCTGATCCTCGGCCGTGGCTTCGTGCCCTGCACCGGCCTGTGCACCCAAAGCGATGTGCCGGTGTTGTATGACACGCTCACCGGCACGCTCACGCCGCTGGGTGGCGGCTTTGGCAGCGGCGCGCAGTTTGATGCGATCAACGCCAACGGGCAACTGGCTGGCAGCACCAGCACGCTGGACGGCACTGGCGCGTTGGTTCGCAACGTGGTGATCCGCCAGCCCGACGGCACCATCACCAAGCTGGCTGCGCCCACGCTGTCGGCCACGCAGATCAGCGGCCTGCGGGCACGCGGCTTCAACAAAGCCGGCCAGATTGCCCTGGCACACACCGACGGCCTCGACACCATGATGCCGATGTGTGGCAACTACCAGGCCTGGATCGGCACCGGCGCCACCGCCGCGGGCTGGAAGCCGCTCGGCCCGGCCGGCACCGTGATGCGCCCGGCCGCCATCAACGCCAGTGGCGTGACCGTTGGCGCCGCGGTGGCGGCAGCCACTTGCAGCAACGCCGGCGGCGGCACCGGCGGCGGCTTCCATGCCACCGCAGCCCAACCCACCGGCGTGCTGATCGACCTTCACGGCACCATGCCCGGCAGCTTCAGCCGTGCCAACGCCATCAACGACCTGGGCTACGCCGTGGGCGACTACGACACCGGCGCCCGCACCCTGCCCGATGCCTACAACCCGCAAGGCATGCCGATCGTGCACGCCGCCGTTTGGAACACGGCGGCGAAGGCCTGGTTCGACATCAGCCCGGCCGCCAGCCTGAGCCGGCTGAATGCGGTGAACAACCGGGGTGAAGTGGTGGGCAGCGCCAGCGGCCCGGCGCTGCCCGGCCAGCCCTACGCCTACCCGCCAGCCCGCGCGGTGCTGGGCAACCTGGCCACCACCTGGGCCATGGTCGACCTGAACACACTGTTGGCCAACAACACCGGCGGTTGGGTGCTGCAGGATGCCGTGGCCATCAACACCCGCGGCCAGATCGTGGCGCGGGGCACCTCGGCCGCTGGCAGCGGCTACGTGCTGCTCACCCCGGCCACCGTGCCGGCCGATCCCTACGCCACCGTGCCCGCTGCACCGGCCAGCCTGGCCGCGTCGCAGCTCACCGCCAAATCAGCCCTGCTGACCTGGACCAACACCGCGCGCAACGCCACCCGGCTGGTGGTGGAGCGGTGCAAAGGCAACACCTGCACCAGCTTCGCCCCCGTGGCGACCTTGCCCAGCGACACCGCCAGCTACAGCAACACCGCGCTGGCAAGCCGCACCACCTATCGCTGGCGCGTGCGCGCGGGCAATGCCAAGGGGCTCTCGGCGGCCAGCAACTCGGTGACGGCGACCACCCTGAGCTGACCGCGCACCGAGCCGGGCGATGAGTGCTCGTCGCCCGGCCCGCTGCCAGCCAGACCGGTGAGGCGCCACCGCGCGGCGCGATCAACGCACTATCATTAGGCGACGCCAAGGCACCCGCCCTGGCCATCGAGGACAAGCGGCTTGATCGACAACAAGCTGCCCCCCCTTCCACTCGTCGCGTTGACGTGATGCGCACCATGCCACTCGCTGTCTTGCTCACGCAGCCCCTTCGGGGCGCGGCGTGACCTCACCGACGGGTTCCCCGCCGATGCCTGCCCCGCCGCCACGGGGCGAGGCGTCCCCCGAGCTGTTGGCGCGTTTTGCCGAGTGTGTGCCGGGCTTCTTCTGGGCCTGGTCACGCCAGCCCCGGGAACGGGTGAGCTTCGTCAATGCCGCCTTCGAAGCCATCTGGGGGATGCCCGCCGCAGCGCTGCAGGCCAACCCGCGCGCCTGGGTGGACGCGGTTCATGCCGACGACCGGGCAGCGGCGGCTCAAGCATTCGACCTGTGGCTGAACGACCCACGCGCCCATGCCTACACGCTGGAGCACCGGGTGCGGCATGCCGATGGCGACATCCGCTGGGTGCGCGTGCGTGGCCATGCGCCACGAGACGGCCACCCCACCGACCCCTGCATCGGCACCGGCGAAGACATCACCGAACACCGGCGCGACGCCGAGGCCCTGGCAGCGGCGCAGCAGCGGCTGGCGGCACACGACATCGAAGCGCGTGAAGCCCGCAAGACCGCTGCGCACTACCGCGCGATTTTTTCGCTGCTGCCCGAAGGCATCGTCGTCAGCGATCTCCAAGGCAACGTCGTCAGCTGCAATGCAGCGGCTGAACGCAACGCTGGCGTGACCGAGCACCAATGGCGCGGCAAACCCGCCCTGGCTGTCGGATGGACGCGCACCTATGCCGATGGCAGGCCGATGCCGCAAACCGACACCCCCAGCGCCCGGGTGCTGGCCGGCGGCCCAGCCGAGCACGGCGTATTGACGGCGGCCCACGGCCCCGAAGGTCAGTTCCACTGGCTGGAGGTTGGCGCCATCCCCCTGCACGATCCAGACGATGGCAAGCTGGTCGCCATTGCCGCCGTCTTTGCAGACGTGACCCGGCGCCAGCAGCAAGAGGATGAACTGCTGGCGCATCGCCATCGCCTCACGGAACTCTTGGCCGAGCGCACCCGGGATCTCGAGCGAGCCAACCAAGCCCTGAGCCGGCTGGAGCGATTCAGCCGCACCATCATCGACAACCTGGTCGGATCGGTCGCGTACTGGGATGCGGGGCTGTGCTTCCGCTATGTCAATCGAGGCTTTCTCAATTGGGTCGGTCTACCGGCAGAACAGGTACTGGATCGCCACGCGGCAGACATCCTCGTCGGTCGCCTGCGGGGCCAGCACTTGTCGCGCCTGGCGGACGCGCTGCGCGGTCAGGCACAGCACTATGAAGAGACCGAACAGCAAGATGACGGCAGAGCGTCCGTCTACCAAGTGCATCTGATCCCGGATCAACGGGACGGGCAGTCTGTGCAAGGCGTCTACGCCATGGCCTACGACATCTCCGCGCTGAAAGCTGCCGAGGCAGAGCTGCGCCTGGCCATCGACGCGGCAGACACCGCCAATCGCGCCAAGAGTGCCTTCCTGGCCAACATGAGCCACGAGATCCGCACGCCGATGAACGCCATCATCGGCCTGACCCACCTGATGGCGCGCGACACCCGCGATTCATTGCAGCGCGAACGCCTGACCAAGATCGATGCGGCGGCCAAGCACCTGCTGCAGATCATCAACGACATCCTCGATCTGTCGAAGATCGAGGCGGGCAAGATGACGCTGGAGGTGGCCGAGTTCTCGCTGGACCACCTGCTGTCGCGCACTTTTGACCTGGTCAGTGAACGCGCTCGCGAGAAAGGCCTGGAGTTGGTGCTCGACACCGACCATCTGCCCAAGCGCATGCGCGGCGATGCAACGCGGCTGCTGCAGGTGTTGGTGAACTTGCTGTCCAACGCGGTGAAGTTCACCGAGCAGGGCTGGATACGGGTGCGCGGCGAACTGTTGCGCCAGGAGCGCACACGCTTGCAGGTGCGCTTTGAAGTGCAGGACACCGGCGAGGGCATCTCGCCCCAGGCCCAGCAGCATCTGTTCACAGCCTTCGAGCAGGCCGACAACACGATCACGCGCCGGCACGGCGGCACCGGACTGGGCCTGGCCTTGACCCGCCACATGGTGAGCCTGATGAACGGTGAGGTGGGTGTTCACAGTGCCGTCGGCGCCGGCAGCAGGTTCTGGTTCACCGCCTGGTTGGACCGTGCCCCCGAGGCGGGTGAGCAGGCGGCGCCACTGCCCATCCAGGGGCTACGGGCCCTGGTGGTGGACGATCTCCCGGAAGCCCTGTCCAGCATCTGCGACCGCCTCACCCTGATGGGTCTTGAGGTGCACACGGCCGGCAGCGGTGCGCAGGCGCTGCATCAGGTGCAAGCGGCCATGAAGACAGGAGCGCCCTACGACCTGCTGCTGATCGACTGGCGCATGCCGGGCATTGACGGCATTGAAACCTACCGCCAGCTTCAAAGGCTGCTGCAGCATGGCATGCCACCGTCCATCCTGGTGTCGGCCTTCGACGAGCCCACCATGTGGCAACAGGCGCAGAGCGTGGGTTTCGATGCCGTGCTGGTCAAGCCGATCACGCCCTCGGCCTTGCATGACACCCTGATGCGGGTGTTTCGTCGCCAGGCCACGCTGGAGCCTCTGGTGGACAGCGCATCCGGCACCGCTGAGGCCCTGCTGCGACAGCGTCACGGTGGACAACGTGTGCTGGTGGCCGAGGACAACCCCATCAACCAGGAGGTTGCCGAAGAACTGCTGCGCTCGGCCGGGCTGGTGGTGGATGTGGCTGACGATGGCCAGCGCGCGGTGGAACTCGTCAGTGGCCGCACCTATGACGTCGTGCTGATGGACGTGCAGATGCCGGTGATGGACGGCATGGCCGCCTCGCGTGCCATCCGCCAACGGGTCGGCAGCGGCCTGCCCATCATCGCGATGACGGCCAACGCTTTTGCCGAAGATCGATCAGCCTGCCTGGAGGCCGGCATGAACGACCACATCGCCAAGCCAGTGGATCCAGAAGACATGTACCGCACCTTGCTCCGCTGGTTGCCGGTGCGCTCACAGGCAGGGCAGTCTCAGACCCCTGCCCCGCTGCCGCCGGAACGTGCCGCCCTGCGCGATCAAGCGTTGACACGCGCGGGCCTTGATCTTGAGCGGGCCATGCAATCGGTCAACGGGCAACGGCCCTTGCTCGACCGCTTGCTGGCGCGGTTTGCCACCACCTATGCCGCAGGGGCCAACGACCTGATGCTGGCGGCCCGCTCGGGCGAGCTTGACCTCTGCCGACAGTGCTGCCACTCCCTGCAAGGCGCCTGCACAGCCATAGGCGCCGAAGCCCTGGCCGGGGAAGCGGCTGCCACGGAGCAGGCGTTCTCCGGAGCCACCCTGGATGCAGCGGCGCTGCGCCAACGCGCTGAAACGCTGAACGACGCATTGATGGCCTTGGCCCGCCAATTGACCCAGATCCTCAATGCGTTTGGCGGTACGGCTCTGCCGCCCCCCAAGCTGAGGCCACGCTGAACACGTCCCCCTTCGTCGACGCATGCCGGCTTTGGGCAGCCACACAGCTCAACCAACGGGTCTTACAGCGTTGCCGCAGTCGGTGTGCTCAGCCCAACATCAACCGCATCGGCAACATGCCAGACGCTACAAACCCCTGCCGGGCATAGAAGCGCTGCGCAGCTTCATTGGCGCGATCGGTGAGCAACGTGATGCGCTTGCAGCCACGGGCCCGGGCCGTGTCGATGGCGGCGGTGAGCAACTGCGTGCCCACGCCAGTGCTGCGGCCGGCGGGGGCCACCACCATGTCTTCCAACAACGCCACCGGCTCGCCCAGCGCGGTGGAGATGGTGAACAGCAGGTTCACCATGCCCATGAGCTGTTCGCCCTGGCGGGCCACCAGCACGGTACCCCTATCGGGGTGATCGATGATCTGCGCGAGGCCGCGGCGCTGGGCTGGCGCATCGGGTGTGAACTCGGCCTCTTGCGAGAACAGCACGGTGAGCAGATCACTGAGGGCCGGGACATCGGCGGCGGTGGCTTGATCAATACGCATGGTGGCTGGCTTGCTTCATTGACGATGTGCGCTGCGCCTTGAGCCGAGCGTGGCCTGGCACTGCCGCTACAGCAGCACAGCTTCCAGCTCGGGCGCTGGCCGCACGCCCAGCGGCAGCACACACAGCGTGACCCCGTCGAGCGTGAGCACCAGGCCCAGCTGCCCACCCACCTGCATCACGCCACAAGCCGTCTGCGGCTGTGGGGATGCGGCCGGGGCCGCCACGGCGGGCCTACCCGCCAACGCCTGAATCGGCGGCTGGCGCAGCATGGCCCACAGGGTTTGCGGATCACGCAGCTGCAAGGCCTGCAGGTACAGCCGAAAGACAGTCTCTTCGCTCGGCTCAGGCTCGGGCCCCGCCTGACCACCGGCCTGCCGCAGCCGCAACAGCGCCCGCCGCAGCTGCTGCCGGCTGCCGGCTTCAGACTGGCCACCGGCCTGGGCCATCTCGGCATGGCTCACTTCAAACACCTCCAGCAGCAGCACTGCAGCGCCTTCGGCGGGCGTCAACCGGGCCGCCAGCAGGCGCAAGGCGTGGGCGGCCTCCTGCGCCAGCGCTGCGTCCATCTCGGCTGACGGTGCAGCCCGCAGTGGGCTGCCGGCCGTCGCCTCGGCCAACCACTGCTGCAGCCACTGGCGCCGGCGCAGCCGGTCGATGGCCAGGTGCCGCACCACGGTGAGCAGCCAGGCCTGGGCCACGTTGAGCGCCAGGGCATCGGCCTCCAGCGCACGGAGGTAGGCATCCTGCACCGCATCCTCGGCATCCGCCGGGCCCAGCAGGCGGGTGGCTGCCCGCACCAGGCGGCGGCGGTTGGTGTCGATCAGGGCCAGTTGACGGTCATCGTGCATGGGCGCAGCTTGCCACAGCAAAGGCACGGCTGGGCTGTCACGCCACCCGCGGCTCATTCGTCTAGGCAGCGTCAACACAAGGACCTGACCATGAACACCCCAGACACCACGGCACCCGCCAACACCACCGACCCCCGCACCGCCTACCTGGAAGAAAAAGCCTTCAAGGCCCGCA
>Ga0209066_10005219_pt1 | contig 13792 bp, 12 predicted proteins | sample All_14_2_FD_187198 | JGI IMG/M metagenome (GOLD analysis project Ga0209066, IMG submission 187198) | Freshwater microbial communities in response to fracking from Pennsylvania, USA - Allegheny Zone_MetaG_DW_15 (SPAdes) (version 2) ...
ATTGCGATCAGAAGCTTGCGGCGTCGAGCTCCATCAGGCCGTCTGCGCCTTTCTGGGCGCGTTCGGTCCAGGCGGCGGTCATCGGGATTTCGCGTTCCATCCAGTAACGCGCCAGTGTGAGCTTGCGCTTGTAGAATGCGGCATTGCCCGTTCCTTCCTTGAGCTTTGCAAGGGAGAGCTTGGCCATCTGCGCCCACATGTGAGCCAGCGCCACGGTGCCGAAGACATTGAGCATGTCGTAGCTTGCCGCCCCGGCATGGTCGTAGTTTTTCGGCGCATTGGCCATGAGCCAGCCCGCGCATTCGCCAAGGCGCTGATAGCCGGTGCGCAGGGGGTCGATGAAGGGCTTCATCTCGGCATCGTTTTCGTTTGCCTTGATGAAGGCATCGACCTTGCCGAAGAAAGTGAACGTGGCGCGGCCGCCCCTGGCGGTCATCTTGCGGGCGACGAGATCGAGCGCCTGAATGCCGTTGGCGCCTTCATAGACCTGATTGATGCGGGCATCGCGAACGAATTGTTCCATGCCGTGATCGCGGATATAGCCGTGACCGCCAAAGACCTGCATCGAGGCATTGGCCGCTTCAAAACCCTTGTCGGTGAAATAGGCCTTGATGACGGGCGTCATGAGCTGGGCGAGATCGTCGGCTTCCTGGCGTTCGGTTTCGTCCTTGCTGGAGCGGGCGACCGAGAAGAGGAAGGAGATATAGAAGGCGAGGGCGCGGGCGCCTTCGACGAAGGCGCGCGAGGCGAGCAGCAGACGGCGCACATCCGGGAAGACCATGATCGGATCGGCGGGGCCATCGGGATTCTTGGCGCCCGTCAGCGCGCGACCGGCGAGGCGTTCATTGGCGTAAGCGACGCCGTTCTGATAGGCGACTTCGCCGACCGCGATGCCCTGAATGCCGACGCCCATGCGGGCGCCATTCATCATGCCGAACATGCCTGCCATGCCGGCGGATTTGGATTTCACGACTTCGCCGGTTTCGGTTTTCTTGACCGGGGGACGACCGCCAAGGCGATAGGCCACGGCCTCGTCAAAGTTCAAGACGGCGGTGGCATTGCCCTTGATGCCCATCTTCTTTTCGATGGAGCCGGTTGAGACGCCATTGCGACCTGTGATCTTGCCGGTTTCCGGATCGATCAGCATTTTCGGAACCATGAAGAAATTGACCGTCGAGAGATCATCGGCGAGCTTGCCGTCTTCGCCCGGCACCTTGGCGATGACCATGTGGATGATGTTGTCGGTCATGTCATGGTCGCCACCGGAAATGAAAATCTTGGTGCCGGAGACGCGATAGGTGCCGTCTGCCTGTTCGACGGCGCGGGTCTTCATGAGCTTCAAGTCAGTGCCGCAATGGGGCTCGGTCAGACACATGGTGCCGGTCCATTCACCATCGACCATTTTGGAAACGACATGTTCCTTCATCCAGTCTTCACCGGTCGCCCAGAGAGCCGAGTAGGCGGCGGTTGTCAGGCCGGGATACATCGCGAAAGCCTGATTGGCCGATGAGCCCATTTCGGAGAAGGCAAAGGTGATGACGGCGGGCAGATTGGCGCCGCCGACTTCTTCGGGCGCGCCAAGACGGTTCCAGCCGCCGTCGCAATATTGCCTGAAGGCATCCTTGAAGCCCTTGGGGGTGCGGACGACGCCGTTTTCGAGGACGCAGCCTTCCTCGTCGCCAACCTGATTGAGCGGCTGAAGCACTTCCTCGCAGAACTTTGCGCCGCCTTCGAGAATGGCGCGCGTCATGTCTGGCGTCAGATCGGCAAAGCCCGGCAGATCATCCCGCTTCTCGATTTCGAGAAACTCGTGAAGCAGAAACATCATGTCATCGACGGGGGCTTTATAGCTGGGCATTGAATCCTCTACTGTCATTCCTGTAAGTATTAAAGCGCGCGCATCATGCCTTCGGATGCTGCGTTTGTCGAGTATTGCGCAGCTTTGCAGGACCTGTTCGTGCCCGCAGTCAGGGGCGGCAGGCGAGGGGCGTCGGGGGAATGGCGGGGCTGGCGCTTGCCGGGATGAGCGTTTCGTCGCTCGCGCCACGCGCCTTGAGGCTTGCATTGGTGGCGAGGTCCTGAAGCGCGGGATCGAGCAGGCCTGTGCGCATGACGAGACAGCGGGCGCGCAGGCGTTCAGGCGTCAGATTTCGGGTGGGCGTTGGCGTGACATCGAGACGGGCGGCGGTGATTTTGGTCCGCCGCAGCCAGGCGAGATCCTCGGCGAGTTGCGGGGCGAGGCTTCGGGCATCGTTCGGGGCAAGGCCGGCGGCGAGGGCTGCGCGGGTTTTGTCCATGCGGGTTTCAATTGCATCGAGACGGGCCATGGCGGTGGCATAGTCTGCGGCCGGGATGGGCGCGGCGCAGGCCACACCAAGCGGCATGAGCAGCGTGAGGGCGAGCGCGATGTGAAGGGCGTGGCGCAAAATAAACTTATCCCCGGCATGGAGTCCGACACCATCTTAGCAGCATGAGATGGATGCGTATGTTGCTGGTTTTTTGGGACGCCCTGGTGGCGTTCGTATGGAAAGGCGTGGATGGCCCGGATGAACCGGGCCATGACGAGTTGGTTATGGCATGTCTGTCGTCCCGGCACTTGTTGACGGAACCCACAGGCCTTGTGTCGAGCCATGTAGCTTGCAGGGGGATCCCGGGATTTATTCCCGGGATGACAGGAAAGACAGGTCTGTCCTCACCCGTAGCGTATTTCCATTTCATTGAGAATGTCGAGCGGCAGGTCGAGCCAGCGCATGGCGAGGATGCCGCCTTGTTCGACGCGCATGATTTCGGCGATGAAGGGCGACTTGCGGTCCGGATTGGCGGCCCAGCTCAGCATGCCGGGGATGATGTCGCCAATGGCGATGTCAGCGGCGACGCCTGGCACACAGGCACCGCCCACCGACCAGTCGCGGGCGCGATAGCTCAGGCCACCAATTTCCACCATCAGTACCGGCGCGTTGATGCGTCCGGCGACACGATGGTCGGCTTCCTCGAAATTGCCACGAAAGCGGTCGAGCAGCCTGGAAATGAGCGACATGCAACCTCGTTTCGGTCGGTCTCCCCATCCGGCGGCCTTGCGCAGGGTAACCATCGGCTTCTGCGCAATCCTGGCAGCCAGATCAGGAGTTTCCTCCGTCAGCCTGTCATTGGCAACCACGCGTTTGACCATGCCAAGCTGTTCGGCCCGACGTGCAGGCAGATCAGATATTGCGCTGCAAGAAGCAGGGTCGCTAGCCGGGCAGGCGGGCCTGCACCGCCTGAAGCACTGTTTCAGGCGAGAGGGCCTGGAGGTCTGGCACGTCGAGGGCCGAAAAACGAGCCCGCAGGATGCCGGTGCGCTCGGCAGGGGCATAAGGCCCGAACAGCGCCAGCCCCGGCGTACCGATATGGGCGGCAAGATGACTTGGCCCCGTATCATTGCCGACAACGAAGGCGGCTCCCTTGAGGACGCCGGCAAGTTCGCTCCATGACAGGAGGCCATGGGCTTTGGTGAGGTCGATCGCCGGAATGGTGGCGGCGAGGTCGCGTTCGTCGGGACCGGGCGCGATGACGACGCAGTGGCCTTGCGCCGTCAAGGCGCGGGCGAGGGCGGCATAATGCGGCCAGCGCTTTTGCGGATGGCGCGCCGAGCAGCCGGGAATGAGCATGATATAGGGTGGCGTGACGCCGGATTTGGCGAGCAGGTCCGTTACATCATCGGCGAGCCAGGACATGTCCGGTTCGCGCGTATGAAGAACGGGGACACCCGCATCGGCAAGCTGGCCGGCGAGCCGGTCGAGGGTGCGGATTTTTTTGGGGTTGGGGGCGCGGTGCGGCAGGCTGCATCCTCTGGCGGTGCCTGACCAGGGCGTGTGAGAGAAGAACCAGTGAAAATAACTCGCCGTGCGCGCGGAGTTTTGCAGATCATAGACGAGATCAAAGTGCCGTTCCCGCAGCGCGCGCCGCAGCTTCCACATGGCGTCAAGCCGCCAGCGCGGGGCGCGCGGATCCACCATCACATCATCGACATGGGGGCAACGCGCCAGAATGGCGCGATAGGCGGGCATGGTCAGGATGGTGATATGGGCCGTGGGGTGATGGGCGCGAATGTCGCGCAAGGCGCCATCGGCCTGCATGATGTCGCCAAAGGCGCCATGCTTGATGATGAGGATACGGGTCATGTGGGCGAGCATGGCACAGGGCCTTACGTTCATGAAACGGGGCCGTCAGCGCCAGATGGCGTGACGAGCAGCGCGGGGTGTCAGACTGGTTATTTCCGAGTGATTCATGGCACAAATCCATCGCCATGCCCATTTATAGCCGATCAACGAACAAGCCAGATGAAACGGACGGACCCATGAGCCAGATCGACCCTCAAATGGCGCAGCAGCTTGGCCTTGATGCCAGTGGCGCCGAATTGCCCAAAAGACGTTTGCCCGGCGGCAAATGGACCTGGGCCGGGATTGGCGTCGTCATTCTGGTTGTGCTGTCCTGGCTGATCTTTTTCCGCAGCGAGCCAATCGCCTATCTGAGCGAGGCCGCCACACGCGGCGATCTCACGGTTATCGTCACGGCGACGGGGTCGGTCGAACCGGTCAATACGGTTGAAATTGGCAGTGAAATATCCGGCCGCATTGATCAGGTGTTTGTGGACTACAACGACAATGTGACGAAGGGGCAGTTGCTCGCGCGGATCGATACAACCGTGCTCATGTCGAATGTCGAGAAGTCGCAAGCCAGTCTCGACGCGGCCAAAGCCGCCGTGGCGCAGGCACAGGCCACCCTGACCGAGGCGGAAGCCAAGCTCAAGCGATCGCGCGCGCTGATGGCGAAGGGATGGGTTTCCAAGGAGGCGCTGGATACGAGCACGGCGAGCGCGGGGCGCGCGCGGGCCGATCTCGATAGCGCGCGCGCCAAGGTGGTGCAGGCGCAGGCGCAGCTCGACTCCGACAAGACGACGCTCGCCAAGGCAGAAATCACCTCCCCCATTGATGGCGTTGTCATCAAGCGCGACATTGATCCCGGCCAGACCGTGGCGGCAACCTTCCAGACACCGACACTTTTTTCCGTGGCGGAAGATCTGCGCCAGATGGAACTGGAAGTCGATGTTGACGAGGCCGATGTTGGCGGGGTGATGGCCGGACAACATGCCAGTTTCACGGTGGATGCCTATCCCAACCGTCCTTTTGATGCAGTGATCACGTCGGTGCGTTATGCGTCGGTGACGACAAATGGCGTGGTCAGCTATACGGCCGTGTTGAGTGTTGACAATTCCGGTCTGCTGTTGCGGCCGGGCATGACGGCAACAGCCGATATCGTGACGGCTGAACGGAAGAATGTGCTGAAGGTGCCAAACGGCGCCCTGCGCTTCACGCCGCCAGATGCCACAGCACCGGCGCCCGCCAAATCCGACAAGGGCGAGATACGCAAGACTGTCTGGACGCTTGAAGGGAAGACGCCCAAGCCTGTCATCCTTGTGCCGGGACTGACAGATGGTCAGCATACGGAAGTTCTCGCAGGGGATGTCGCTGATGGCATGTTGCTGTTGACGGATGTCGACACGAAGAAGACAGCGAGCGCTGCCCGGTGATGGAAGCCAGCCCGGGCAAGGGCGCTTTGGCGCCGCTGGTTTTGTTGCAGGCCGTGTCCAAAATCTATGGCACGGGTGAAGCGGAAGTGCGGGCGCTTGATGGCATCAATTTGCAGATTGAGGATGGCGAGTTTGTCGCCGTGATGGGGCCGAGCGGCTCCGGCAAATCGACCTGCATGAACATGCTGGGCTGCCTCGATACGCCGACAAGCGGTTCCTATGCGTTTCGCGGCATTGATGTGGGGGCGCTCAGCCATGACGGACGGGCCCTGTTGCGCCGCCACTATCTGGGCTTTGTGTTTCAGGGCTTCAATCTCCTGAAGCGCACCACCGCCTTTGAAAATGTTGAACTGCCGCTGATCTACCGCGGTGTGGCGCGGGCAGAACGGGTCAAACGTGTGCGGGCCGCACTTGATGCGGTCGGCCTGGCCGATCGCGAACGGCATACGGCGTCGGAACTTTCCGGCGGACAGCAACAGCGCGTGGCGATTGCACGCGCGATTGTGGCGGACCCGGCGTTGCTTCTGGCGGATGAACCGACGGGCAATCTCGATTCCTTGCGCTCGCGTGAAATCATGGCGCTTCTCAACCAGCTCAATCAGGAACGCGGCATCACCATTGCCATGGTGACGCATGAACCCGACATGGCGGAATATGCGCGTCGGGCCATTCATTTTCTCGACGGGCATGTGGAGCGCGATGAAAGCCAGCCCGGCAAAATCTGGAGGGCAAAGGCATGATTGCCATGATCCTGGAAGCCTTTCGTCTGGCGCTGCGCGAAATCAGCCGCAACGTCATGCGATCCGGCCTGACAACGCTTGGCATTGTCATTGGCGTGGCGGCGGTGATTGCGATGGTGACGCTGGGCGGTGGCGCGCAGCAAAAGGTGACGGGCGATATTGCCAATCTCGGCAAAAATCTTCTGGTGGTGACGCCGGGCGATGGACGCAATGGACCGCCGCAAGCCGCGATACCCTTCAAGATTGCCGATGCCGAGGCGATTGCCCGCAATGTCACCGGCGTGGACCAGGTGGCGCCCTTCGGTTCCTCGACCGTGGTTGCGGTTTATGGCAGCGAGAACTGGAAGACGCAGGTTGGTGGCGGCAATAATCCCTATTTCAGCGTCAGGAACTGGGTGCTTGAAAGCGGGCGCCTGTTTGACGATGGCGAGGTGCGCGGCGGGCGCATGGTGTGCCTGATCGGTGCGACGGTGCGCAACGAACTCTTTGGCCGGCAGAATCCGATTGATGCCAAGATCCGCATCGGCAAGGGCACCTGCACGGTGATCGGCACACTGGCGCCCAAGGGGCAATCAAGTTTCGGGCAGGATCAGGACAATGTCATCACCATTCCGCTCGCCGCCTATCAGCGTCGCATTTCGGGCAATGACGATATTGCGATCATCTTTGTCTCGGCCAAGGACGGGGTGGATACGGGCCGTGTGAAGAAGGCGTTGGAGGCGCTGATGCATCAGCGGCGGCATATTCCAGCCGGTCAGCCGGATAATTTCGAGGTCAACGATCTCAAGGAAATCGCCAAGGTGGTCGAGTCAACGACCGGCATTCTGACGGCCCTGCTTGGCGCGATTGCGGCGATCAGTCTGGTTGTCGGCGGCATCGGCATCATGAATATCATGCTGGTGTCGGTGACGGAGCGCACACGCGAGATCGGCATCCGGCTGGCGATTGGCGCTTTGGAGCGCGAGGTGCTGACGCAGTTTCTGGTCGAAGCGGCGACGCTGTCCTTCATTGGCGGCTTTCTCGGTATCGCCCTGGGTCTTGTGATTTCGGCGGTTGCGGCCCCCTATCTCACGATCCCCTTTGTGATGAATGTGCCGATTGTCCTTATCGCCTTCCTGTTTTCAGGCGCGGTGGGGCTGGTCTTCGGGTTCTTTCCGGCGCGGCGCGCGGCACGCCTCGATCCGATCGAGGCGTTGCGCTATGAGTGATCAGCCTGCCAGACGCTGCGCGTCATGCGGCACGGGGTTGGTGAATTGCAGCACATCATCCTCGACATTGCCAAAGCGCAGCGCCATCAGATCCAGCGCATAGTTCTGATAGAGCTTCCATGGCTTGCGCGACCCCTGTTTGGGAAAGAGATCGGCTGTGCGCTGAACATAGCCCGAGGCGAGCGACAGCCATTGCTCGGGCTCAAGCGAGGGGTCTTTGTTGACCGGCGTGGCCTGGCGCAGCCCCAGATCGTCGAGATGGTTGATGATGCGGCAGACATAGGCCGAGGTCAGATCGCATTTCAGCGTCCATGAGGCATTGGTATAGCCGAAGGCGGAGGCGAGATTGGGGATGGTGCTATACATCATGCCCTTGTAATTGAAGGTCTTGGCGAGATCGACGGGGGCGCCGTCAATCCTGACCTTCAAGCCGTTGAGCACGGTGAGATTGAGACCTGTCGCGGTGACGATGAGGTCTGCCTCCAGCTCGCGGCCTGATTTCAGGCGAATGCCCTTGGGCGTGAAGGTTTCGATGTGATCGGTGACGACCTCGGCCTTGCCGGATTTGATGGCGTCAAACATGTCGCCATTGGGGACGAGGCAGAGGCGCTGGTCCCATGGGTTGTAGCGCGGTGTGAAATGCGTGGCGATGTCATAGTCGGGTCCGAGCTGCTCGCGCAGTTCGTTGAGAATGAACTCTTTCACCTGTGCCGGACGGCGACGGCAGAGCTGGTAGAAATACATGCCGAAGAGCACGTTTTTCCAGCGGGTCAGGGCATAGGCCCATTTGGCAGGCAGGTGGTCGCGCAGCCAATCGGCGGTCGCATCCACATCGGGACGCGAGACGACATAGGTGGGGGAGCGCTGGAGCATGATGACATGGCTTGCCCTGGCGGCAAGTTCCGGCACGAGCGTGACGGCGGTGGCACCCGAGCCGATGACGATGACGCGCTTGTTGTCGAAGTCGATGTCAGGCGTCCATTTCTGCGGATGAACGATGCGGCCGGTAAAGCTTTCAACGCCTGGAAAATCCGGCGTGTAACCCTGCTCGTAATTGTAATAGCCACCGCACATGTAGAGAAAATGGGTGCTGTACTGAAGGCGTTCGCGGTCAGGGCCGCGCTCGACATCGACGATCCAGCAGGCATCTGGCGTTGACCAATTGGCGCTGACGACGCGCTGCTCGTAGCGGATATGCCTGTCGATGCCGAACTCGGCGGCGGTCTCATGCAGATAGGCGAGGATCGAGGGGCCATCGGCGATCGCCTTGGCATTGGTCCAGGGCTTGAAGGAAAAGCCCAGCGTGTACATGTCGCTGTCGGACCGGATGCCGGGATAGCGGAAGAGATCCCATGTGCCGCCCATGACGGCGCGGCCTTCGAGAATGGCGTAGCTCTTGGACGGGCAATCGCGTTGCAGATGATAGCCCGCGCTGATGCCCGAAATCCCTGCGCCGACGACCAGCACATCAAAATGCTCGATTTGTGACTCGGGGGCCATGATGCCTCTCCTTATTGTTGTTGCCGACACCATGTCACAAAAGGGGCGGGCTTTACCAGTGCGCGGTACCTGCCGCCGCTGCGTCAGCCGCGTCTGGCGATATAGGCGTCGGCGAGCTCGATCAGCCGGGCGCGGCCAAAGCTCGGATCGTGACCGGCATGGACGATATTGACCGGCAATTCACGCAGGCGGCGCATGGTGGCCAGATAGACGCCGATGTCGGCGCCTTCAATCTCATCAAGCAGGGGGCCGTCATAGATGGCATCGCCTGAAAAGAGCGTGCCGGTCGAGGCTTCCCAAAGGCCGAGACTGCCCGGCGAATGGCCCGGCAGGTGCAGCACTTCAAACCGGCGATTGCCGAGATCGACCATATCGCCTTCATCAACGATCTGCGTGACGGCGGCCTCGCGCAGGCCATAGGCGTCGATGTCATAGTCAGCCGAGGGCAAGGCGGTGATGAGATCGCTTTCGACGTCGTAGCCCGCGCGGGTCAGCGAGGCGACATAGGCGGCGTCCATCTTGTCCCGGCGCAAGGTGCCGCGATCAGAAGGGTGGGCAAGTTCATGGGCTTCGAGTTCATGGACGAGCGTTTCCTCAAACTCGTGATGGCCGCCGATATGATCGATATGGGTATGGGTGGCGACGGCTGTGACCTTGTGGCCAAGGAGGTCGCGTGCGGCCTCGCGCAGGCTCGCAACACCCAGCCCTGTATCAATGAGGAGATCGCGGTCGCGCCCGCGGACATGCCAGATATTGCAGCGCATGAGCGGGATGACATGCGGTTCCCAGAGCAGCGTGATGTCCTCGCTGAGGCGTTTGGTTTCAAACCATCTCTCGGCGATTGGCAGAAGCGGCATGAGGCAATCCTGCGTGAGAGAAGAATGGTGACCCCGGCGCGATTCGAACGCACGACCCTCAGATTAGGAATCTGATGCTCTATCCTGCTGAGCTACGGGGCCACTTGCCGCCTTATAGCAAATGCCTGGCTTGAACGGAACCGCAACGCATCCCGCTAGAGACGCCCGGCCGACCAGATGACGCGCCCGAGGATGCGAATGCGGTCAAGTTCTTCGCGGGCGATGTCTTCGGCGGGATAGCGCGCGGCATTGTCGCTCGACAAGGTGAAGCCGCCATCGAGCCGCAGCTGAAGGCGGCGCACCGCCAGCATGTCGCCGACACGAAAGACATAGAGTCCGGCGCCGCGCAGGCGCGGTTCAGCGTGATCGACCAGCATCAAGTCGCCATTGCGGATTGTCGGCTCCATGGCATCGCCATGCATTTCCACCAGCATGAGGCTTGTGGGTTGCGTGTGCAGCTCGCGCTCCAGCCAATCGCGGCGATGAGGCCTGTCCGAGTCTGGCGTCAGAACAGGTCAATCCGGCAGATCAATCCCGTTCTGAAGCAAAGGACCCGGCTGAAAGGGGTGGCCGGCCCGCGCTGAGCCTCCGGCATCCGGCTTGCAGTACATCCTTCGATTTAGCCGGGACAAAAGGCGAGATCGGGCAGACGGGTGTTAAAGCGACACAAAAGGCCATTAATCCGCCTGAACAGGCGCGAATTTTGTCTCAAATTGATCTGGAGCCGCGTCAAAACGCGCTTGGAGTTAACAGAAAATTAGGCCTACATATTTGGTATGCTCCTTTTGGTTGTTATGAGTTGCATCCCATCAGGACGAAGTTGCGGGCCAGGCAACGCAGAGGCGCCGGGCGCGAGGGTGAGTGGCTCAATGGGTGGCTGGGCGGAGAGGATGTCACGATGCGGGTGGTTATAGTCGGCGAGCAACCGGTGTTCTGTGAAGGACTGGCGAGCATTGCCCGGCAACTTGATGACGCAGCGGAAGTGAGCGTGCTCCTGGGCAGCGACGGGCTGGCGCGGGCCCGCGGCATCAAGGCGGATATCTATCTTGTCGAAGTGTCGAGCCAGCCGGGCGGGGCGGATATTGAAGGCCTGCGCACCATGGCGGCAGAGGTCGGCTCCAGGATGAGCATTTTTTCCGACCGCGATACCCCTTCCTTCGTGCGCGAAGTGATGGAGCTTGGCATTGCCGGTTTTATCCCGAAGTCGCAGACGGTCAATGTCGTGCAGAGCGCCTTGCGTCTTGTGGAGATGGGCGGGCGCTATGTCCCTGACTCGCTTCTGGGCACGCGTGTTGAAGGATTTGCCGAAGCGCCGGAAGGTTTTCTTGCCGCGGGCTATGACAGGCTGACGCCCCGCCAGCGCGAAGTGCTCAATGAATTGGGCAAGGGCCGGTCCAATCAGGAAATTGCCAGCGTCCTTGGCATTTCCATCGCCACGGTGAAGCTGCATGTGAATGCGATCCTGCAGGCGCTGGGCGTGCGCAATCGCACCGAAGCCGCGATCATCGCGCTGCGTTCGTCGGCGCCGGTCCCGTCAGAAGGAACGGCCGCCTGAGGTCGTTGCCCGCCAGACTGGCGACCAGGCCGCTTCTGGCGGTGAGCGGGATTGCCGGTTTTGCCACCATCAGTCTTCTCAGCCTGTTTCTCTTTTTTGATCCTTTGGCGGCGAAGGCCGCGGCGGGTTGCGCGCTCACCAAGTCAGAGCGGCTCAAGGTGCGTTCGGTTGTCGATGGCGACACGCTGGTGCTGGATGATGGCCGCGAGGTCCGTCTGGTCGGGACGCAAGCGCCAAAGCTGCCATTGGGCCGCAAGAATTTTCCGACCTGGCCGCTGGCGCCAGAGGCAGCCGACAAGCTCGGTGCGATGACATCGGGCCAGATGGTGACGCTGAAATATGGCGGTGCGCGCATCGACCGGCATGGGCGCGTGCTGGCGCATCTCTTTCTCGATGACGGCACATGGGTTCAGCGCGCCATGGTGGCGGCGGGACTCGCGCGGTTTTACAGCTTTGCCGATAACCGCGAATGCGCCAGCGAACTGCTGGCGGCTGAACATGATGCCCGGGCGACCCGACGCGGCATCTGGGCGGTGCCTTATTATGACATTCGCATGGCAGAAGATGTGGCCGGTCTCGACAAGCGCGTCGGCACGTTTCAACTGGTTGAAGGACGCGTGCATGATGCTGAAATGATCCACGGACGGCTTTATCTCAATTTTGGTTCCAATTGGCGTGACGACTTCACGGTGACAGTGCCGCCGGCTGGCGTTAAGCTTTTTGCCAAAGGCGCGTGGGCGGAACTGATTGCAACGCCATCGCGTCTGGTGGGTCGAAAGATTCGCGTGCGTGGCTGGCTTGACAGTTTCAACGGGCCACAGATCGAAGCGGACCACCCCGAACAGATCGAAGTCTTGAACCAGTAGCCTGAGGGGCTGCGACGTGGGGGAAATGATGGGGCGTGTGCCGAGGGATCAATCGGGCATGAAGCGCATGATGTGGGGCGCAAGACCCGTGCTGCTCGGTTTATGCGTGCTGATGAGCGCCGTGGCGGCCTGCACCACCAATCCGGCGACAGGCAAGTCGCAGCTCATGCCCCTGATGTCGAGTGCCGATGAGGCGCGGGCGGGCGCAGAAGCCCATCCCAAGATTGTCGAGGCTTATGGCGGCGTCTATCAGGATGCCAGGATCGGCGCCTATGTGGCGCAGGTGACGACGCGTGTCGTCAAGGGTTATGGCGCGCAAGGGGCGGGCAGCTATCGCGTGACGGTGTTGAACAGTCCCGTCGTCAATGCCTTCGCGCTGCCCGGTGGCTATGTCTATGTGACGCGCGGCCTGCTGGCGCTGGCCAATGACGAGGCGGAGCTTGCCGGTGTCATCGGCCATGAGGTCGGGCATGTGCTGGCGCGACACTCGGCGCAGCGGCAATCGGCAGCGCTTGGCACATCGCTGCTCGGTGCCGTGCTCGGCGCGGTTGTCGGCAGCAATGCGCTCAATCAGGCTGTGGGGCTGGGCGGTCAGGGCCTGCTCGCCAGCTATTCGCGCGATCAGGAATATGAGGCCGATGAGCTTGGCGTGCGCGCGCTGGCAGGGGCGGGATATGATCCACATGCGGAGGCTGATTTTCTGGCAAACCTTGGGGCAGAGGATGATCTGACATCGCGGCTCAGCAATCAGGCCAGCAAGGGCAACCAGGTCAATTGGCTGGCAAGCCATCCGGCAACGCCAGCGCGTGTACAGGCGGCGACGGCGCATGCGCAAGCCAGCGGTGTGCCCGTCGGCAAGGGCGATCGCAACCGCGCCCTCTATCTCAAGACCATCAATGGCCTGATTTATGGCGACAGTCCCGAGCAGGGCATGGTGCGGGGGCGCGACTTCATTCATCCCGCTTCGCGCTTTGCCTTCAGCGTCCCTCCTGGCTACCAGATTACCAATTCGGCACAAGCCGTGCTGGTGCAGGGCCCCGACAAGACGCAGATCAAGTTTGATTCCGGTGTCAAATCATCCGGGCGCGACATCGCCGATTATCTCGCCAATGACTGGGCGAAGGGCGTGCAGCTGGTGAATGGCGCGCGGCTGACCATCCATGGCATGAAGGCGGCAAGCGCCTGGACGCGCATCAATGGCTATAATGCCCGCCTCGTTGTCATTGAATATAGTCCGACCACGGTCTATCGCTTCCTGATCGGTACGGCGCCGCAAATCGGTACGCGCCGCAATGGCGAGCTTGATGGCATGGTGAAAAGTTTCCGCAAGCTGAGTGCTGCCGAGGCCAATGCGGTGAAACCCCTGCGCCTTCGTGTTGTGAGCGTCAAGAGTGGCGAAACGGCGGCCTCGCTTGGTCGTCGCATGGCGTTCAGCGACAATCAGGCGGCGCGGTTTCGCGTGCTGAACGGATTGCGCGGCACTGAGGCGCCCAAGCC
>Ga0209066_10005224_pt1 | contig 13784 bp, 7 predicted proteins | sample All_14_2_FD_187198 | JGI IMG/M metagenome (GOLD analysis project Ga0209066, IMG submission 187198) | Freshwater microbial communities in response to fracking from Pennsylvania, USA - Allegheny Zone_MetaG_DW_15 (SPAdes) (version 2) ...
GCTCGGCACGCAAAAACAACCCTTCGCCACCCTTCAGCAGGCGCGCGACGCGATCCGAGCCGCCAGAAAGGCGGGCGACGCCGGCGCGTGGACCGTCCATGTCGGCAAGGGTTTCTACCCCTTGACCGAGCCGGTCGTGTTCGAGCCGGAAGACTCCGGCACGGCCGCCGCGCCGGTCATCTACCGGGGTGAGGGCGCGGCCGAATCGCGTTTATGCGGCGGCCTCGTGATTGCCGGCTGGAGCGAAACCCCGGACGGCAAATGGGTCGCCGACATCCCGGCCCTCACCAACGGCACCCCCGCCTATTTCGAAAGCCTTTTCGTCAACGGCCGCCGCGCCACCCGCGCGCGACACCCCAACACCGGATTTTTCAACCCGCTCGCGGTGAGCCAGACGCTCCTGACCAACCAGAACCCGCGCGCCGAATATGCGCGGGCAACCATCCGCGGGCGCCCCTCCGACATCGCCCTTCTCTCGCAATCGCCCAAGGGCGAGCTCCGCTATGCGCAGGTGGTCGTCCACCACAAATGGGACACCACGCGCCGCATGCTTGTCGAGTTCGACGCGGCGACCGACACCCTCTGCACGCAGGGCGCACCCTGGAAACATTGGAACAAGTGGCAGACCAACTCGCTCTACTATGTCGAGAATGTGCGGGCCGCGCTGGACGCTCCCGGAGAGTGGTTCTACGACGGCTGCAACGGCAAACTCTTTTATCTGCCGCGCGAAGGGGAGAAGCTGGGCCGGGCCGAGGTGATCGCCCCCTTTCCCGGCTGCAAAACCCTTGTCCTTTTTAAGGGCAGCCCCGAAACGACGAACTTCGTGAGCCACCTCGCCTTCGAGAACCTCGCCTTCCTGTATTCGGACTCGCCGCGGCGTTCCGACCAGGTCATCCGGGGGGGCATCCCTTCCGCGGTCCTCGGCAACCCGGAGGCGCCCGGGCCGACCCAGTTCGAGCCCATGCAGGCCGCGGCCCGGACCGAAGCCGCGATCATGGCTGACGGCGCGCACGCCGTGGCCTTCCGCGATTGCGACATCGCTCACACCGGCGAATACGGCATCTGGTTCCGCGCGGGGTGCGTCAGCAACCGCATCGAAAGGTGCGCCATCACCGACCTCGGCGCAGGGGGCATCCGCATCGGCGACCCCGGCGGCAAAGGCGCCAGCGCCAGCAGCAACAGCGTGGTCACGGCACTGACCTCTTTCAGCACGGCCTTCAACGTGGTCGACAACTGCATCATCACACACGGGGGACGCTTTCATGCGAGCGCCACCGCCGTCTGGATCGGCCACAGCCCCGACAACCGGATCACCCACAACGAGATCAGCGACCACTACTACACCGGCATCTCGGTCGGCTGGGTCTGGGGATACAAGGGGAGCGTTGCCCAGCGCAACACCGTCGCCTTCAACCGCATCCACGCGATCGGCCAACGCGCGTTGGGCGACATGGGCGGCATCTACACCCTCGGGACCTCTTTCGGGACCTGCATCAGCAACAACGTGATCTTCGACGTGGACTCCTACACCTACGGCGGATGGGGGCTTTATCCCGACGAAGGTTCCGAAGGGATCGTTTTTGAGAACAACCTCGTCTACGACACCAAAGACGGCTCTTTCCACCAGCATTACGGCCGGGACAACGTGCTGCGCAACAACATTCTCTGCTTCAGCCGGGAATGCCAGGTGGCGGTCACCCGCGTGGAGCCGCACCGTTCCGTGACGGTGGAACAGAACATCATCCTCTGGGAGAACGCGCCGAACTTCAGCGAGAAACGCTACCCCAACTCCACAAAAGCCAATGTGGACTGGAAGAGGAATCTCTGGTGGCGGACCGACGGACCGGCCGATTTCAAAGGAATGTCCTTCACGGAGTGGCAGGCCTTGGGACGCGACGTTCAGGGAGCGGTCGCCGATCCGCTCTTTAAGAATGCAGGCAAGCGCGACTTCCGCCTGAAGCCCGGCTCGCCCGCAGAGAAAATCGGGTTCAAACCGTTCGACTTCTCCGAAGCCGGCGTCTATGGCAAGCGGGCTTGGCGACGCAGAGCGCACCAGTGAGGCAGCACGATGGGCTACTTGAAAAGATTATTCTTCGCAACGCCGTGGCACCTGATCCGGTTCTTCATCCCGTTCGTCGCCGTTGTTCCGGCCGGCGTCTATTACCTGACCGTTTTCGAGCACGTCTATCCGGGGACCTCCGCCTTTCTCACGGCATCGGCGGCCGGCCTCTGCCAGCAGGACGACCTCTCTAACCCCCTGTTCGGCCTGGCCATCCGGGCCGTCGCCGAGATTCCCTTCGCCACGCTACCGTTGCGCCTGAACCTTTTTTGTGCGGCGTGCGGCGCGCTGGCGGTTTCGTTTTTCTACCTGTTTACCGCACGCCTGGTCTTCATCTGCGCCTGCGAGGACCCGGGTGGCTCCATGGCCGCGCTGCCGCCGCGGACACGTGAGACGAATGACCTTGAGCCAGCCAACGGGCAACAGGGATTCTCGCTCAACGCCGACGGCTCGGTCTCCATACCCGTCTCGGTCCAGGCCCACAATTGGCGCGTCGCGCGGGCGGCTGTGCTGGGCGGGCTGGGGGCGGCGCTGGCGCTGGCTTTCTGCGCCCCGTTCTGGCTGGTGGCCACACGCCTCTACCCCTTCACCTTTGACCTCGCGCTCTTTTTTCTGGTCATCAACCTGCTGGTGTCTTATGACCAGCGCGCACGGTTCCTGCCCCTCTTTACCGGCGCGTTCTTGCTCACGGCTTGCAGCGTCGAGTCGCCCCTGTTCCTGTTGCTCTTGCCCTTCGGGGGGCTCTTCCTGCTCCGTGCGCTCATCTTGAACGAACAGGCAACGACCTACAAGATGCTGTTTGTCATCCTCGCGGGTTTGGCGGGCGCCGTCCTCGCCGTGGTTTTCATCTGGCAGGCGTCTGCCTGGTGCTCGGCCGTCCCGATTCCGGCACCCCGGCCACTTCTGCATGTATTCCTGGCCACCGTCACGAGCGAGCTGGTCCGCTGGATACCGAGTTTCGGATGGAGTTATGTCTTTGCGCAGCTTCTGTTCCCGACCTCGATTGCGCTTTTCGTTTTTTCCTACTCCTTCCGCAAGCGGACGTTCGCTCTTTTTGTTCTGCAACTCGCTCTGATCACCACTCTCCTGCCCAGCCTCCTGAACCTATCATTCTCGCCTTGGGCCATTGCTCGCCTGACGTCCAAGGTCCCTGTTTTCGGCTACACCATCATCGCGCTGATGACAGGGCTGATGATCGCCGTCTGGTACCTGATGCGAGAGCTATTCGAAGAGAAGATCGACGACGATCTCGACTTCTACGAATACCGCGACAACCCCGTTGTTTGCCGGATCGGCTCTCTCCTCTGCTGGCCCTTGCTGCTGATCGTTTTTGCCATGCCGTATCGCAGCTTTACCGACGTTGACCCGCGTGACGGCACTTTCGCAGATGCCGTCACCAAGCACGTTTACAGCGAGCTGGGGGCCCGCGACTGGCTTGTGAACTGCCGGCTGCTGCCCCACCACCTCATGCTCCGGGCCCTGCAGGACGGCCGCCAGTTGCACGTCATCACCACAACGTCGAACACGCGGTCCGCCGACACCCTGCCACTTATCGCCGCGATCAGGAACGATCCCTCCTTCGCTCCGTACCGCAACAGGATGCTGAACGCCGCCGACCTCTCCCCTGCTTCTTTCCTGCGCGAGTGGATGCAGCATGAAACCAACACCTATCAGAGGGTCGTGCTTTTCGACAGCCCCGAGCTCTGGCGCAAGAACGGCTTCACGGCGGTACCGACGGGGCTCTTTCTGAGCGGGCTGCCGCAGGGGAAGCCGGTGGACTCTGACGCCATCATCGCCAATCACCGCGCGTTCGTCGAGACGTTGCGCCCCTATCTTTATCCCGAGACCCCCGATAGCATCCGGCTCTTCGCCACTATCAGAACCGCTCTGCGCAGTCAGCTCGCACTGATGGCCAATGAGCTCGGTGTCCTGCTCGTGTCTCAAAACCGGGCGGCGGATGCGATGGACCTTTTCAAACAGGCCGAAGTCCTTCGTCCCGACAACCTCTGCATCCTGCTGAACCGCTATCACCTGGCGGCCAACCTGAGCGTCCAGCCCGAAACGCTTCCCGAAATCGAAACGCGCCTCCGCGATGTCCCGCGGCGGGTCAACACCTTCTTGCTCACCCCCGCCAACCTTCAGACCTCCGGCGGCACCCTCGTCGATCCCGACAGCCTGGAATACGTCCGAAAGAACTTGTGGATCCGGGGGACAACCTTCCGCAACCTGGCGATCACCACCCAAAAGTTCCACTCGGACCCGCTCACCGCTTTGCGTGACAAAAAACGCGAACTCCATCAGACCATTTCCTCGTTCATCGACACCTATGAATTTGACGACGCCGAGCGCCAGCTCAACCTGCTGCTCGACCTGGACGACAAGGACACGTTCGCGCTCATCAACAAAGCGCGCATCGCCATCGAGCGCCGGAACCTGCCTGAGGCCGGTCTCTGGATGGACCTTGCGAAAGAGAACGGCGCGACCGCTGACCAGCTCATCTGGCATGAAGCAGCCCTGCTGATTCTCGACAACAAACTGGCCGAGGCGCGCGCCATGCTCAACACGGCCATCCCCGCCACCCCCAGCGATATCCGGCTCTGGGGCTTGTTGGCCGACATTCTGCTCCGCCTTGGCGAGTACTCCGAACTTGAGAACCGCGTCTATCCTGCCCTGCGCAGCGCCACCAGCAAAAAAGAGCACTACCTGATGTATCTGGTGCGCGGGCACATCCTCAAGAGAAACGGACCGAAAGACTATCCTTCGGCCCGTGCCGCCTTCCTGCGTGCGCTGGCCATCAACAAGAATCTGACCTCCGTCAATGAGGAGTTGCTCCGGCTCGACGACGCCCTCGATGTGCCCGCCTTCAGCGAACAAGACGCCAAGGAAATCCTGCGGCGGGATCCCGAACACTCCTTCGCCAATTTCCTGTGGGGAACCGTACGCCTGCGCCGAGGCGAACTTGACTTGGCCGAAGACCTATTCAAGCGCAGCCTGGAAAAGGAACACAACGCTCCGGCATATGCCGGCCTCGGCGCGGTCATGCTCGAAAGAAAGGCTTACGAAGACGCCGAGAAACTTCTCCGGCGGGCGCTTGAGCTCGACAAGACACGGCTCTTCACCTTGCACGCCCTCGCCCGGCTTTTTCTGGACACCGACCGGCTCTCCGAAGCTTCAGACGCACTCGCCCCCGTGCTGGACGGGCGCCCCGAGGACCTCGACGCACGCATCACCCTCATTCGGTTGCGCATGCAACAAAAGAAACTGGAGGAAGCCGCCGTGCTCATTTCTGACTTGTTGGAGAACGAAGATCTCCTGCCCTACCCCATTGTCTCGAAACTGAGACCCCTTGCCGCCCAGTTGAAAGAAGAACTCTCAAAATAATCCGCCGTATGAACGTTTTTCGCCTTCTTCTCGCTTACATCGAATATCTGTCGATACGCCTGCTTGGCCTGCTCTACAGCCTGATACCTGCCCGGAAGGCCTATGCCATCGGAGCCGCCGTCACCACCGCTTTTTATCCTCTTTTCAGAAAACGACGGCGCATCGCGATCGACAATATCCTCAAGGCCGAAATCACCCGTGACCCGGATGAGGCCGACCGCATCGCACGCAAGGCTTTTGGCCACTTCTCCGGCCACCTTTGCGAGGCCCTCAAGACGGGCTCCGTCATCCGCCCAGAAACCTGGCGCCAACACATTGTTTTCGACGGGCCAAAAGAGTCGTGGGAGCTCTTGATGGAGTCTCCCGGACTTCCCATCATGATCCTGACCGGACATCTCGGGGCCTGGGAATCCGCTGTGTCCATAATTTCTTTAGCGCGCCCCATGATTGCCGTGGCCCGGAAGATGAATAACCCCTTTATCGAGCGCTTTCTCAAAAAGCACCATTTCCGCGGAGAGATCACGATTGTCCCAAAAACGATGGGGTTCGCTCCCAGTGTCCTCCGGGACTGGAAAGAGCGGGGCGCAGCCATGACCCTCCTGATGGATCAACACGCCGGCAAGAAACAGGGGGTGACCGTAAACTTTCTGGGCCGCCCGGCCTCCACCCACACCTCCCCGGCACGACTCCATCTCAAAACAGGGGCGCCCATCATCGCAGGCGCCTTTATCCGGGAGGGGACCTTCCAATACCGCATGGTCACCGGACAGCCGATCCGCTTCAACCCGACAGGCGACAAGGCGAAAGATATCGCAGCGCTCACCGAAGAAATCAACGCGCGAATCGAAACCGTGATCCGGCGCTATCCCGAACAATATCTCTGGGCGCATAACCGTTGGCGCTAAAAAAGAACGGCGGATAAAAGCTTTCGCTTTTACCCGCCGCCAGGGAGGACATATATTATTTAATGTGACCGTACAGGGGGGAACCTGTATCCGCGATCGCGGGGGAAGCGTCGCGGTAGGCCACATGGTTCAAGAACCTGGGGGAGGTTGCTTGAACGGGGTGTATATTATGCTATGCACCCCTATCTGTCAAGGGGGTGGCCAAAAATATTTTAGCTTTTCTGTTTTTCCGCATAAAAATGCGCTCTTTGGTCAAAAAATCCCCTGTCCACAGCGACATGATCACATGTTTTCTCCTGCATACTCCAGTGCTGACCCAACGCTCTGTATTTACTTGACGCTGGCGCGGCGATTACTCATACTCAATCAACATAACGAACGAAAAAGGATAAACGTCATGAAGATCAAAGCGAAGAGTCCAGCGAAAACCGTGGCCGCCAGCACAACCTCCACAAAAGTCAAACCGGCCAAACCCGCTTCCAAAAAGGCCGCCCCGAAAACCCAACGGGTCTCCTTCAGTGTTCATGCTGAAGTCGGCAGCAAGGTGTTCATCGCGGGCAGTTTCAACAACTGGGATCCCACGGCCAAGGCCATGGTCGACAAGAACGGTGATGGCCTCTATACCGCCACGCTTTCGCTTGCCACCGGGACACACCAGTACAAGTTTGTGATTGACGGCACCTGGTGCGCTGACCCCGAATGCGCGGATTGGGTTCAGAACGACCACGGCACACTCAACAGTGTCAAACACGTCGGATAATCCGGCGTTTCGTTTGACCGTGACTGAGGTGGCCATGCCCCCCGTCCGTACACGCTGTGCCGTAACTCTTGGCGACTGTGCCGGCATCGGGCCAGAACTTGTGCTTCGTGCATTAGCCTCTGGCGTTCTAGACAACGTTTGCCAGTTGCTGATTTACGGGAACCGGACCATCCTCGGACGCGTGGCCTCGGCGATCGGCGAACGGTTACCCGATGCGTTGACTGTCGTGCCGTACAACAGCCGCATCGGGGCAACCTTGCCGCACGACCGCCACATCCTCTTCGACTTTCCCTTCGAAGCCGCCGTTTCCGTCACGCCCGGCACCGTACAGGCCGCATGCGGCGCTCAAGCCTACCTCTGGCTCTGTACCGCCGTCCGCGATATCCTGGGGCATAACCTCGCCGATGCCATCGTCACGGCCCCACTCAACAAAGAGGCCTTGAACCTCGCTGGCATCCACTTCCCCGGCCATACGGAAATCCTTGCCGATCTGACCGGTACGCGCGACCCCTGCATGATGTTCTACTCCCCCGATTTGCGCGTCAGCCTGGCGACGATCCACGAGGCGATCTCAGAGGTGCCCCGCCTTTTGACGGAGGCCTCGCTGTTAAGGACAATCCGGCTCACCCATGCCGCCTGCAAGGAAGAGGGCATCTCCTCGCCCCGCCTCGGCGTACTCGCGCTCAACCCCCACGCCGGCGAACAGGGTCTCTTCGGGCATGAAGAGCAGTCCGTAATCATCCCTGCGCTGGAAAAAGCAAAAGCCGAAGGCATCGCTGCCTTCGGCCCTCTTGTCCCAGACACGGCGTTTGCCTGGCTACGTTCTCGACCCGCTTCCGCCCCCTTCGACGCCTATGTGGCCATGTACCATGACCAAGGCCTCATCCCCTTCAAAATGGTCGCCTTCGACACCGGCGTCAATGTCACGCTCGGCCTTCCCCTCATCCGCACGTCCCCCGACCACGGCACCGCTTTCGATCTCGCTTGGCAGGGCAAGGCCTCGCCATCGAGCTTCTTCAGCGCACTCTCCCTTGCCGCCCGGATGTCCCGGCAGAACCGGCCTTAACTGTGTTCCGGACCTCCGCCCTCCAGCGCTTCACGAAGCTTAGCCGCCAAGCCCGCCTTGGAGAAAGGTTTCTGCAAATAGTTCACGCCCTCTTCAAGCACGCTGTGGTGCGCGATGACGTTAGCGGTATACCCTGACATGAAGACGCACTTCATCTCCGGCCTCTCGGCCATGAGCCGCCTGCTGAGATCCCGCCCGCTCATCAAAGGCATAACCACATCCGTCAGCAGAAGATGAATGGGGCCCTTATAGTCGGCCGAGATCTTCAAGGCCTCTTCTGGGCTACCAGCCGACATCACTTTATAGCCAAGCCTTTCGATAAGGCGGTGCGCCGAACGCAACAACCCCGGCTCATCGTCGACCAGCAAGATCGTCTCCGTGCCCATCGTCGGCTGCGACTCCTTAGGCGCCTGAGCCTCACCCGCCGGTTCTGCACCTGCTTGAGCGGCCAGATAGATCTTAAACGTCGTCCCCTTACCCACCTCACTGTAGACGTGGATGAACCCGTGGTTCTGCTTGACGATTCCGTACACCGTAGCCAGCCCCAACCCCGTTCCTTTACCCTGCTCCTTCGTCGTGAAGAACGGCTCAAACAGCCGGTCTAATGTCGCACGACTCATCCCACAACCATCGTCGCTGACCGCCAACATGATATAGGTTCCCGGAGTGAACCCCGGGTTCAAAGTGCAGTAAGACTCGTCGAACACCATTTTGCAGGTCTCGATCGTCATCCGCCCGACACCTGCGATCGCATCACGCGCATTGACCGCCAGATTGGCCAGGATCTGGTCGAGTTGACTCGTGTCCATTCTTACCCAGCACCGGTCAGATGCGGGCCGCCAGCAGAGGTCAATATCCTCGCCCAAAAGACGGCGCAACATCATCAGCGTCGTGCCCACCGCTTCATTGAGCTCGAACACGTCTGGGTTGATGGTCTGTTTACGCGCAAACGCCAGAAGCTGCCGAGTCAGGGCCGCGGCACGCTTGCCTTCGGACAATATTTCGCAAACATAGGCATGCGACTCATCCTGCTCCGGCATTTTCTCGGCCAGAAGCTCGCTGTACCCGATAATCGCCTGCAGAATGTTATTGAAATCATGCGCAACCCCGCCCGCCAAACGCCCAACCGCTTCCATCTTCTGCGATTGGCGGAACTGTGCCTCAAGCTTGACGCGCCCCTCTTCCGCTTGTCGCGTCTCAACCAACGAGCCGATGAGTTTAGCCGCGGTATGCAGACGGCTCTTCGCCATCTCAATGATATAGCGAGGACGGGAATCATAAGCGTTTGCCTCACGGAAAAGCTCCGCGTACTCGACCTGGTAAGCCTCCGCCAGCGCATGCAACGTATCGGGATCTCGCGGCGGATCACTGTACCCGAAAACGACCGAGCCAATCACCTCGTCATGCGACAATACGGGCACTGCGTACAACCGGATACCGCCGTAACACGTAATATCCATCGGCGCACGCCGCTCCATCGCCTCTTTGCCACAACAGGTCCAACACGACTCATGACATTTCCAAAGCCCGGAAGCCAACGCCTTCGCGTTGTCCTCGGTATCACACAGTTGCCGGGAGGCTCTATTCAATAACCGGCACCAACCCGAATCATATAAACCGAACGCGTAATCGCCGTTCGCCTCAAACACCGCGGCCGACGAGCCAAGCAGATCGAGAAACTCAGATACGATACGCGCAAGGGTCTCGTGCCCAACGGTTTTAAGAATGCGCCCCTCGCGGTTATATTGGGTCAGATCCCCATAGCTCGACAACTCCTCCGCACCGATCCGTTTGGCAGCCTTCGGCGATAACATCCACTCCAAGCGCCTGAGATCCGCTTCCGATTGTTTGCGCGCCGTAATATCATGCAGGGCAACGATCACATACTTTCGCCCGTCTAACAAGACCGGCTCCATGCTGAACTGGAACCAGAGGTGTTTGGACGCTACACCCGGGCTGTCAAGGATGACCTCCGTCTCACCGTCATGCACCCCCTGTCCCGTTTCGAAAACGGAACGGATAGCAATAAGCAACGAGCATACCGGACAGTGTTCGGTGTGGCCACACCCACTCGGATTCTCGTGCCGGTGGGCACATCCCAGAAAATCACCGCACGGCCGATAATAGACGTCTGCAAACGAGCGGTTGAACAGACGCTCTGCCGCCGGATTGGCGTCGACGATCCGCTCGTTATGGTCTAACACCATAATCCCTTCAGGCGACGATGCCATGATTGCCCTCAGGTTATCGCGCTCCACCTTCAAAGCCTTCTGAGCAGTTCGTTCGGCCGTCTGATCTCGGAAGACCAAAACCACGCCGACAATTTCGCCTTCCTGATCACGGATAGGCGCGCCGTTGTCGGCGATCGGGCGCTCACTCCCGTCTCTCGCAATCAACAGAGTGTGATTGGCCATCCCGACAATCTTCTTTTCGCGCAGCACCCGCTGCACAGGGTTCTCAACCATATCTCGCGACTCTTCGCGGATAACCCGGAAAACTTCTTCGCACGGTTTCCCCCGCGCTTCGGCCTCGCTCCAGCCCGTGAGTCTCTCCGCAACGGGATTCATTTGCCGGATATGGCCCTCTTTGTCCGTTGTGATAATGCCATCGCCGATACTGTACAGCGTGGTGCGCAACTCTTCCTGATTCTCGCGCAAAGCCCCGACAAAGTGCTCGCGGGCAAGTTGATCCGACAACACTTTGCCTACCAAGACTGTCGCCAACGGATACATCACCATGACGGGGAGCGCAATTCTCCCGAGAACACCCCAAACTATGTCGGCCGGCAAAGCAAAAACGCACAACAACATGGCGGCATGTACAACCAGTCCGAAATACCAAAGCTGCCAAACCGTTATCTCCTCACCTAAGTATGACCGTCGATAACGGAACCCGACCCCCAACATGACCGACGACACAACAACAAGCGTCCCCATAAGCGCTCCAGGGCCACCCTGGAGCAACCGGAAGGAAGCGGCCAATATGCCCGCGATCACACCAGCCAGAGGCCCGAAAAACAGCCCGCACAGACTGATCATCACTGACCGGCCGTCAAAAATAAGGCCCGGAGCCATAACAACCGGATGCTGCATGCCGATCACCGCCGCACACCCAAATACCAACCCCTGCAGAAACGCCTCGTGCCGACGTTGCGTATACCGGTTCCGGATAAACCCGGAGAAAACGCTCAGGGCGACCAGTAATGCCAAGTTATTCACAAGACTTATCACGATCATATGTGCGTACTCTCCTTGAAACGCGCCTTACCTGCCACTGCCAGAACGGCCATTTGCGAAGTGCAAATGAAGCCAATAGGCCCAGTAACCGAGAAATTCTTTCGCCATCATCGAGTTCTTGTTCAACGTGTCTGGATTCGGAAGATAATACAGCATCATCGACGGTGTCTGTGTCGCGGCTGCTGTCAGAGCCTCATAATCCGTGCCGGCAGGAATCACCTCAACACCCATCTTCTTGAAAGTCATGACCGATCGCCGCAAATGCCACGCGGACGTCACAAGGATCACCCGCTTCGCTTTCAACGTCTTCAATCGCTCACGGACAAACAGGCCGTTCTGATAGGTGTTCTTGCTCTCTGACTCTAAGATGATTTTGGACGGCGGAACACCGAGGTCGACAAGAAACTGCTTCATCCCCAAAGCTTCCCCCGCGCCTGAAAAGAGGATCCATGGCGCCTTGCCGGCATGGAAGCAACGTGCCGCATGCCACCCCCGGTCCGCACCCGAATAAAGCTCTCCGTACACCGTTTTGGATGTCGGCTCTCCAATCCCTCCGCCCAACACGATAATCGCATCCGCCTGAGGTAATGCGGACACCTGTGCCGGCGGATACTGTCGCTCGAGCGAGCCACCTATAATAATAAAGAACCAAGGCGAAGACCAGACCCATAGCCACATCACCGCACACAGGCACACCATCAAAGCCGCCCGCATTTTCCCGCGCCACAGCATCATGAGCCCGCTGGCCAGAACCGCGGCAATTCCCACAGCTAAAGGGCTCAGCAGCCAAGTGACAAACTTCATGAAGCCAAAAACCATGCTCACTCCCCAATGATCTTCACCAGCACACGCTTGTTGCGCAGACCGTCAAACTCACCGTAAAAGATCTGCTCCCAAGGCCCGAAATCGAGCCTCCCGGACGTGACCGCCACAACCACCTCGCGCCCCATCACCTGTCGCTTCAAATGCGCATCGGCATTGTCCTCGGCACCGTTGTGCGCATACTGGCCGTGAGGCTTCTCGGGAGCGATTCTCTCCAGCCACTTTTCAAAATCCGCATGCAAACCGCCTTCATCGTCATTGATGAACACGCTCGCCGTAATGTGCATCGCATTCACCAAACAGAGCCCCTCGCGGATTCCGCTCTCTCTCAGGCACGCCTCCACCTCCGGCGTTATGTTCACAAACGCCCTCCGGGACCCGACCTTGAACCACAACTCTTTGCGAAAACTTTTCACACCCCGTCTCCCTCTCCGACGCGGAACCCGTTTAAGTCACCCTTCCGTTTTCAGGACGCTGCCGTGCAGTGAGTTGACAATCTAACCCGACATGGACAAGACACGCTCATCACAAGACCAGACCGTTACCAATACGCCGAGGTCATCTAACACCCCAGCCACACTGACCTGCTTCTCGGGTTCCATCAGACAGGTGATAATCACACCGTCAATCCTGTGCCGGACAACCCATGTCTCTATCTCCTCGAAGCTTCCAAGCACCGTGTGTCCTGCAATGATCCGGCCCTTGAGATTGATGTCGTCATCGATGATTCCAATAATCACACGGTCATTATGGCCCGAACGCTCGGTCAACTCACGCAGGTAACTGCGGAAACGCAGCCCGCCGCCATAGGCGAGAATCCTCAACGTCCCGGGTTTCTCCAGCAAGACACGCCGCTCCAACGCCTGCATCACACCTCTCATGCTGTCACGCCACAACCGCAACCCCGCAATCGGAAAAACCGACAGCGTACAGAACAGGACCGAGAAACGAATCAAATGCACCTCATGCTCGTTGAAAAGCCACACCAAGCCGGAGCCAACCACCGTCCCGGCCAGAATGGCTCCGACAAGAACCGCAAAATCGCGTATCTGTGATCGCGACCAAACCCGCCAGTAAGTTTTTGTCACCACCAAGATCACAAACACAGGCACCACATACATCGGCAAGCCGGAAAGAACCGCCGCGCGCCCCAAGGGCAACCCGGCCAGCCAGCGCGCCGTCAACCATACTGCACATAAGGCCGAGACATCGGCAACAATGTACAGCGGCACCAGCAACCCTTGCCGCATGGTGTGCCGCCTGTACGAAAGCAGCCGCCCCGTGTCCCACAGCTCAACACGTTCCAGATGACGCACAACCACATAGATCGCCACGATGAAGGCGATCAGAAAAAGGCCCGGCGCGCGCCCCTTCAGCAACGTTCCGACGAGGCCAATGGCCACGAGACACGAGCTGATCAAATAAAGCGTGATCGCCGCTGAACGCTGGCTCAACGTGTCGCGCAAAATCCTGTGATGCACATGATCTTTGTCGGGTTGCATGAGGCGAACCTTACCGCCCACGTTGATCACACTTTGAGGCAACAGTGCACGTA
>Ga0209066_10005228_pt1 | contig 13776 bp, 7 predicted proteins | sample All_14_2_FD_187198 | JGI IMG/M metagenome (GOLD analysis project Ga0209066, IMG submission 187198) | Freshwater microbial communities in response to fracking from Pennsylvania, USA - Allegheny Zone_MetaG_DW_15 (SPAdes) (version 2) ...
GCTGGCGCTGCCGTGGTTCGAGCCGGAGATCACGCCGCCCGTGCTGACGCCCGGGATCAGGTCGAACTTCGCCTTTGCCGCTGCCACCCCGGAAGTGCGCATCCGGGCGGTCGTCGAGGCGCAGGCGCTGGCCCTGCGCAGCCACGCGCTGTGGATCGGCTCTTTCGACGTGCTGCGCGTGACCGGCGGGGCATCCAAGAGCCCCGGCATCCGGCAGACGCTGGCCGACGTGTTTCAGGCGCGCGTGGAGAGCATCGCGGTGGCGGACTCCGCGGCCTTGGGCGCGGCGCTGCTGGCGGCGCGCGCGGACGGCGTGCCGCTCGCTGAAATGACGGCCCGCTTTTCGCCGGTCACCGCGGTGTGCGAGCCGCGCCCGGCCCAGGCAGCCGTTTACGAGAACCTGCTGTCCGAGGTGCGCCGACTGGAAAAATCCGCGCCGGCCGGCTGAGGAAACGGAAGCGGCGGCGCGGCCGATGTGGCACGCCGCCCGAGACACCCCATCATTCTTTCGGAACGTTGGGCTTCACGCCCGGCGCTTTCCCGTGTTCGCCCGCCTTGCTAAACGGCGAGTCTTTGGGGAGCTGGAAGAACGGCCCCTCGAGCGCAGGCGAGCCGATGACGGCACCCGCCATGCGCGTGTGGCCCGCGACAAAACCGGCCCAGTCCGACAGGGCGATCTTTCGCGTATCGACCACGACCTCGCCGAGGTCCAGAACGGTCTTGTCGATCGCTACGGCATCGACGGCCCCCTTATCCATGCTCACGGCGGTCGGGCAGCTCGCGATGATGGAACTCCGGACCGACGCCGCGCGCTGCACGCTCAGGCCGACGGGACTGCTGACGATCGTGCAGTGGTCCAACCGTCCCTGCTCCATACGCACGGCGGCACCTTTACCCGCTGTGCCCAACCCGACGATGAGGCAGTTGACCAGACTGGCGGACGCCTCTTTCTCGACCTGGACCTGAACACCGCAGTTGCCGCTGATTCTGCAATTGTACATGGCGTGAGCGAACCCCGAAAAGAGCACACCGAGCGGATAGTTCGAGCGAACTGTTGTGTTCCGGTAAATCGTGGTGCAGGACATGACGTCAACGATCCCGCAACCGCCATTGCGCTCGATCAGCGCCCCGTCGATCAGCGTGGTGCTGTTGCCGTGGAACGAGACCCCTTGGTCGCAGTTGAAGCACGCGTGGATGTTCCGCAAAACCACGCCCTGCCCCCAGAACCCCGCAAAGCCGTCGTCCTGCGAGTACCGGGAACCGAGATTACAGATCGTCACGTAGTCATCGCTCACGTAGACGCCGCGGTTGAGCGGAAGCTCGACGGAGCACTCTTTCAGCGTCTTGCCGGGCGGAAGCCTGAAAAACAGGCAACGCTGGCCGGGAAGGTCCTTGAGAACCAGGGACTGCGCGTCGTAGAAGAATCCGCCGGGCTGGAGTCCTTCGAGCGTCAGACTGTTCGGGCCGGTTTTCCCGTCGAGAAGAAAGATCTCGGGAGCTTCCTTCTCCGCGAACCACCCTTGGTGCTTCATGAAGCCGAGCCAGTTGCTGTTGGGCATGATGCCGTATACGGCGGCCCCGATCTTGCGCTCGAACCACCCCCGAGGCTTGAAATCGGCGTCGCCCACCTTGTTGGGAAAATAGTAGACGTCGCCCTTGAAAGACACCCATTGCTCCGGCGACAGCTTGACCAGCCCTGTGACATATGCGCCGTGCCCGTCGATGATCAGCGGGGCGTCGGCCAGCCCCTTCTTGAACCCTTCGATGGAGACCGTCTCGCGATAGTCCTCGCCGGTATGGGCGATCTCGATCCGCGCCCCCGCTGCGCATCGCCGCACCGCCTGCATGATCGTCTTGAACGGGCCGGCCTTCCCATCCCCTGCGGGTGCAGCCGCGCAGCCGTTGAAGTCGTCGGAGCCGGTCAGGTTGTTCACATGGACGACGGCGCGTTCCGCTTGCGGAGGCTCGCCCCGCGCGGCTCCGCACAGAAAGGCCGACAGACAGGCGGCGCTCAGGCAAAACAGCCTTGTCGTCATCTCAGTTAAAGTCCCTCTTTATTGCAGCAGGATCATCGTCCCCGGACGCCCCGGCACCTTGGTGAGCACCACGTTCTTGCCCACGATCGTGACCTCGCAGCCCGGCGGCTCCGTCTCGATGGTCATGGTGGAAAGGTCCGCGTTCATCGACCCGCTCGGCTCGATCACGGAGATCAGAGGAACCGAGACGTTCCCGATCACGCCGGCCTCCTGAAGCTTCGTCGCGTCCACGACCAGCTTGGTCGACTCCCTCAGATAGGTGTGCCACCTGACCCTCAGCGGCCTGAAGTTCGTGGAGTCCACCCGGAACTCCAGCGCCGACATCGCATTCGTGAGCGATAGGTACGCCACGACGACCGTGTTGCTGTCGCCCAGCAGCCGGAGACGCCCGCCGTTTCGGACATGCGTGTAGTTGTTTGACGTCGTGAAGGCCGAATTCTCGACCGACAGCAGGTTGTTCGTCGCGGTCGCTGTACGCCCGATGAACACTTCGCGGGGCAGGTTCACGACACTGTCTTTCACCGTGAGCAGGTTGTCGTTGCCGGCATAGCCCACGTCCAGATCGTACTGCGAAGAGACATACCGCGACCGCACCAGACGCATCGCGTTGTTCGACGCCCCCGCGCTGTAGCCGATATACAGGTGGCCCCGCAGCGAGAGCGTGCTGTCCGTCGCCAGAATCTCGTTGTCGCTTGCGCCTGCACTCTCGCCGATAAAAATGTAGGAGACGCGCACACTGGCGCCGTCCTCGACAATCAGCCGGTTTCCCTGCCCGCGTTTGCCGAGGTGGAGACTGTCGGCGTTCCCCCCCTCGTTCGTCACCACCGTTCCGGCCCCGACCACCCGCAGCGTGTTGTTGGAAGGCCAGCCGGTCACGCTGTCCGGCTCGCCCCCGACATAGAACGAGCGCCGCGCGACCACTTGGGCGCCATTGGAGACCACCATCGTGTTGAAGTGCCCCAAGGTCCCGACCGAGATGTCATAGGCGCGTGTGCGCAGCAGCGATCCGGTATCTGAGACGACCGCCACATTGTGGGTGGAGTTGCTGGCGCCGCCCAGCCTGACATGCCCCCAGATGTTCACCATGCCGCCGTTTGAAATATCGAGCCGGTTGCTGTCCGCCGCGCCGCCGCCGACATAGAAAACCGTGCCGTACTCGTTGCTGAACACCCCGCCGTCGACCCGCAGCGTGCTGAAGCTGCCGTTGACGCCCACAATGGCGGCGTTGCTCACCACAAAGGTTCCGCCCGCCAAGACGTTCAGCGTGTTGCGGAGCGCGGTCGCGTTCCGTCCCAGATACAGAGAATAGAAAGTTGTTAAACAGCCGGCATAGACCTTGCCGCCGTCAGCGACCGTAACCGTATTGTCGCACCCGTCGCGGCCGATCGCGACCCCGGCCGCCATATCAGTTCCTTCCGTGGATGTGGCGTGCAGCAGCGAACCCTGCCCCCGGATCTCCGCCGTGTTGTTCGAGGCGCTGACCGCACTCCCGCCGACGTAAATGCCGCGCGACGACAGCACGGATCCGCCGTTGGTGACAATCAGCCTGTTATTGTAGCCCGTCCTGCCGACCCAGACATCCCACGTCTGATTGGAGACCATCGTCCCCGTCCCCGACACGCTCAAGGTCAAGTCGTGACTGGCCGCGTCCGACGCGAGGTTAAGATGCCTGCCCATGACCCACGTGCCGCCGCCGCTCACATCCACGGTCGCGTTCTCGCCCGTGTAGTTCACGTAGGAATCCGTCGAGTACGGCAGCATCGACCAAGAAGCGCCCGGCAACAGACTGAGCCCCAGCCGCTTGCCTGAAGGAAAAGCAAACGTGTGCGAACTGTTTATCGTTGTCGTTGCGCTGTTCGTCACCTGCACGGTGTATGTGCTGCCCGCCGGGAAACTGGAAGCCGGAAAGGCAACGGAATCCGACGCGCCGGGCACCGTGGCAGCCGCTCCTCCACCAACCGTCAGGGACCAGTTCTGTCCATCGTCGAAATATCCTCCGGACGAATTGATCCAGTAATAGTCCGATCCCCACGTCACTCCGACCAGAGAGAGAACTGCCACAAACACTGTCATGTTCTGTTTTTTCATTGTTTTATTCCTTATCTCGACTGAAAAGGGATCTGGCCGAGAAAACAAGGACACTCCCTCAACCACATTGCGGGTGACACTTGCCTATGCTTATGTGAAGCAAGTCCACGCCACACTCAAACATTCTTTGATTTATTTGCTCAAATTTTATCAGACAGAATTGCGGGGTCAAGCCTTATGCCTAAAGAATATATTCCTTTATGCCACGCAGGGCGACACCCGTTTCAAGCATAGCCTCAGGACAACTGCTGACACCTTCCGTCAAATTTGTTAACCTTTCTTCAAACCGGAACACCGCCCATGCGAACCGGTACACTTTCAAAAGGGGCTCCCGTGACGGAAGCGTTAAGCGATATCGCCTACAGGCACATCACAAAAAAACTCATGTCGTCTGAACTGGTCGCCGGGCAGAAACTCTCCGAGCAGACGATCGCGTCGGAGTGCGGGATCAGCCGAACCCCGGTGCGCGAAGCCGTACGCCGCCTCACCGAAGAAGGACTGCTCTACCAGATCCCCTCCAGCGGCACATATGTCGCCCACCTGAACCGGCACCAACTCATCGACGCTTACGAGGTGCGCATGGCGCTCGAGTGTTTCGCCCTTGACCGCGCCACCAAGAGCCTCACCCGGGAGAACCGCCAGGAATTGCGCCGCTTCTGCGACGAGATGCACGCGATCGCCGTCCGTCTCCGCACCCAGAAAAACCCGATTCTCGACGGAAGCCCGCTCGTGACGTTCCTGACCGCCGACCTCTCCTTCCATCTCCTCCTTCTCAAGGCGGCGGGAAACAGTTTCGCCATCAAGATCGTCACCAGCGCCTATGAGCGCAACCACTTTTTTGGACACTACAGCCACCGCCGCGACTTGAACCATGTGGCCTGGGCCTGGCACCACCACGCCAAAATCGAACAGGCGGTCCGCCGCGGCGACCCGGAGGGCGCGCGCTACTGGTTGCGGACCCACATCACCCGCAGCATGGAGGACGCGCTGGCGGCCTTCGACCTGGCTGCGTCCGCCTCTGCCACCGCGACGCAGCGCGACCCCGTGAACCACGCCCTCGCCCAGCTCACCGCCCGCTTCGCCTGACACGGGCACTCCCCGCCTCCCGCGCGATCACAGACTTTAGTGTCTTGCGGACCAACAGACACGATAAAGAACAAGTTGTTTCACCACGAAGACACGAAGAGCACGAAGATCTTTATTGACTCGCCCCTTCTTCGTGTCCTTCGTGACTTCGTGGTGAGGATTTTGGTCGCGGGCTCCGCCCGCGTTAAAACTTCAGAACTTCAGAACTCCCTTTTCCCCTTGACACCCTTCGCCCTCTTCTGTTAAAAAACCGGTATACAGCTAATTGAAACCGGTGTTCTTATCGGCCCACCGCAGGCCTGCGAGCCCCGGCGGCGCCCATACCTCGGAGAGACATGAAAGCAACCTTCTGCCGCACCCTTGCCGCACTGTGGCTCGCAGGACCCGTCCTTGCCCAGCCCTCGCCCCGGGCCGACGGGACAGCCAAACAGATGCCGGTCATCGTCAACATGGCGGCCGACGGCGTGGTCAACTTCTTGACGCCCTCCTTTCGGGAGCACGGCACCAACCGCGCCGTGGCGGAGGCCGCCCTCGATAAGGAGGTCGACCAGTATCAGGGCACCGGCGTCTCCCACCTTTTCTGGAACGTCAACTACCAGCGCGCCGGCTACAACAGCGCCGTCTGGCCCAGCTACTGGGATGTGCCCGACCCGGAGAAACAGGTCACGGATTGGCCCTGCATCTATTACCTGCTGCACAAGCTGGGCCTCGACGACATCTTCGCACGTCTCATTCCGCGCACGCGCGAAAAGGGCATGTCGCCGTGGGTGTCGCTGCGCATGAACGACCACCACTATTTCAACGACTTCAGCCGCGTCAGCCCGCTGCTCTTCAACCATCCCGAGCTACGCGTCAACCGCAACGGCCTGTTCAATTACGCCAAACCCGAAGTCCGCGAGCACTACATGAAGCTCATCGCCGAGGTCCTGCAGCGCTATGACATCGACGGGGTCGAGCTGGACTGGATCCGTTCCCCCAACAACTTCGAGGCCGCCGACCTGGACAGGGGGCGGGGCATTCTCACCGATTTTGTGCGGGAGGCCCGAGGACACGTTCAAGCGGCGGCGCAGCGTTGCGGCCATCCGGTCAAACTCGCGGTGCGCGTTCCCGCAACGCCTGAATTCGCTTATGCCAAGGGCTTCGACGCCGTCCGCTGGGCACAAGAAGGCCTCGTCGACATGATCATCGTCAGCGACTTCTGGAGCGGCTGCGGCGATCTCCCCATCGAGCGCTGGCGCTCAGAGATCGGGTCTGCTGGCGACCGCTGCACGCTCATGGCCTTCACCGCCGGCACCTATTCCTGCGTACCCAAAGGCTTCCAATTCGTCCACAACGTCGCCTCGCAGCGCGGCTTCACCGCGTCGATGGCCGACCGCGGCGCAGACGGCATCTACCTCTTCAACCATTTCCATGCCGTCGCCGGCATTCAGCGCATGCGCTCACCGGAGGGCAAGTCCGTCGAGGACGGCACGCTCGGCGACATCTTCCGCGCCGCCGCCGACCTCAAGGGCGCGGCAACCCATCGTCGTCTCCACGCCCTCACGCTACACGATTGCCTGCCCGACAAGACAGACTACCGCCCGGCCCTGCCCGCAGCGCTCGCCCCGAACACGCCGCCCACATCGCTGCGGCTCCATACAGGTCCCAAGCCCCCCGCCTCCTCCGTCTGCCGCCTCTTCATCGGGCTGGGTGCCACCAACGGCGTGGAGACCGCGCAGATTGCCGCGGGCGTCAATGGTGCCGCCTGCGGTCCACTGCCCGATCTCCCGCGCCCGACAAAACCCGAGTACCTCAAGCCCAAACCCGACAACTGGATGACGCCTCCCCGCCGCAACATCAGCGAACTGGCAACCCGGGTCCTCGTTTTCGATGTCCCCGCCACCGCGATGACGCGCGGGCACAATACGATCGCGCTCACCCAAACCGACGGCCTTCCCCAAACCGTCACTTGGCTGGAGGTCTCCATCGCCCCCTCTACGAATTCCGTCGCCGCAGCAGCGACTCCCTGATCCCTTTTTCGGGTTAGAAAACATGAACAGGAAAGGAATATAAAATGAACAGGCAATTGATGCGGAAAGCGATTCTGCTGGCAGGCGTTCTGTCGGTTCAAAGCGCGTGGTCACTCCAAAACTGGGTCGCAAAAACGGATCAGGCCCTGAACGATTTCTCAGACATGAACAACTGGCCCTCTGCCACGGACAAGGACATTCAATTCAATGTGACGCTGTTGTCTTCCGCACCGGAGTTGTGGTTGAGCGCGGATGCGACCTTCGGCCGAATGGTTCTTGGCGCGACGAACATCGTTTTCAATCTGGGCGCGGACCGCACTCTTTCGGTCGGACAGACTGGCGAAACCAAGCTCAACGCCACAAAGACGTTCGTCCGGCTGACCAGCGGAACGATCAGCCAGACGGCCAATCAACTCAACATCGGGCAAAACGTCAACAATTCAAACTGTGTCTTTGTCGTGGACGGCCCGACGGCGCGGTATCTGAACCCGCAGCGCACAATCGTTATCGGGGCCGTCTCGAACGCAGCGAACTGCGGAATGGGCGTTTATAACGGTGCCGTCGTGGACGGTAATTTCAATATCGGCAGCCATGCGTTCTCTTCGGGAAACTGGATGGAGGCTTCCGGAACAGGAACGGTTGTCGTGGCGACGAACGGCCATTTCTATGTCGGCAACACAGCGACCAGCAGTTGGAATACGCTCAAGCTTTCCGGCTCCGCCGTTCTGCAGATGAAGGGGAACTCTTTCTATGTCGGCAGCAATTACGGTTCCAATTCCAACCGGGCGGAGATCCTGTCCGGAGCGGCCGTGACAGGCCAAGGCGAGACGATTGTCGGCAACCGGGGTGCGGGAAACAATCTGAATGCCGAGAACGCCACGCTCCAGATGTCTTCGCTGTTCACGATCGGCTTCTACAACGGCTACAATTCCGTCCGGCTCACGAACACGCTGGTGCAGTCTTCGGGAATCTACATGGGACGGGATCCTTCGACCGCCGGCGAGAACTCGCTGGAGATCTTCGGCGGCACAGTGACGAACACCACCGGCGGCATCCGGGTCGGCATGTACGGCAACCGGAACACAGCCGTCATCAGCAACGCGTACGTGTGCCCGGCCGGAAATCTTTCCGCAGGCGAAACCGGTTCCGAGAACAGCTTATCGCTGTATGGTGACGGGACCGAGGCCCGTGTCACCAGTTTGATTTTTGGCGGAAGCGCGGGAGCGAACAAAAACACCCTGCGGCTGTCTGGCTGCGTGATCACCAACACGGGCGGGCTCGGCAACAACGGCGCGGAGAACCTTCTCGACATCTGCAACGGTTCGAGGGTCTGGTCCGGCGGCAGCGTCGGCGGCAACGCAACCGCCGTCTCGAACGTGGTGAAGCTGACAGGCGGTTCGTTTTTCTCTGCGACCGGCCCCTTCAACTTCGGCAACGTTTCCTCCTTCAACACGCTGATTGTGGACAACAGCGCGTTCATCGCCAGCAACGTCACCTTCTGCCTAGGGTATGCCGCAGGCACCGCCAACAGCAACACGCTGGCGGTCATCAACGGCGGCTATCTGTTTGCCACACGGCTGCGCATCGGCGACCAAGGTGCGTATAACAGCCTGATCATCAGCAACGGGACGGTTTACGCCGGAATCGACAACTGCACCATTCCATATGCCGCGAGCGGCGTTTCCACAAACAACACGGTGGCTTTCGCCGGAACGAACTGCCTGCTGAAATCCGAAGCGGACATCAATATCCGATGCGGAACGACGCTTGAATTTGCGATTCCCAGAGGCGGCTATCTGGCACCGCCCATCCAGACGGTCGTCAACGCGACTCGGAACATCAACGTGGACCCCACGACAAAGATCAAGCTTGATATCACCGAATTTGCGAAAGGCGGCGGCGGGAAACAGGTCCTGGGCCGGACGATCAACGCGTTCAACATTTCCCAGACGACGCTGAATTCGCTCAATGCCCAGATCGCTGACCAAAATTGCTCCTTGGCCATTGTCGACAAAGATCTGGTCTTGACCACGCCGTTCACAGGCGGCACACTTTTCAAAGTCTTCTGATCGGCAAACGGGTGAATAGGAGATGATGCGATGAGCAAAATGACTCTGTCCCGTCGCGGGTTCCTGTCAGCGGGAACAGCGGCCGGGTTCGCTTTCTCGGTTGTTCCGGGCCACGTGCTCGGACTCGACGGCAAAACGCCGCCATCGGGCCGGCTCAACATCGGCTGCATCGGCATCGGAGGGCAGGGCAGCGGCGTCACCCGCGAGCTGGCCACGTTCCCTAACGCGAATATCGCGGCCCTGTGCGACGTGGACACCGCCTATGCCGCCCACACGGTCAAGCAGTATCCTGGACGCCCGTTCTACACCGATTACCGCGTGATGCTGGAAAAGGAAAAAGGGCTGGACGCGGTCATGATCGCGACACCCGACCACTGGCACGCTCCGATCTCCCTCGCCGCGATGCGCTGCGGCAAACACGTGTATGTCGAAAAACCGATGGCCCACACGGTCGAGGAGGCGCGGCTGATGGGCAAAGTCGCGGCCGAAGCGGATGTCGTGACGCAGATGGGCAACAACGGCCACGGCGGCGAGGGACTGCGGCTGACCAAAGAATGGATCGACGCGGGGGCGATCGGCGCGGTGAAAGAGGTCCACGTGTGGTCGGACCGCCCCGGAAATTTCTGGAACACGCAGGGCAGGCGGCGTCCGTCCGAGACGCCGCCCGTGCCCGCCACGCTGGACTGGAACCTGTGGCAGGGCCCCGCGCCGGAACATGCGTATCATCCCGACCTTGCGCCGCGAAAATGGCGCGGCTGGTTCGATTACGGGTGCGGCGCGCTCGGCGACATGATGGTTCACAACGCCGACCCCGCCTGGTATGTGCTCGACCTCGGCGCGCCGGAGTCGGTCGAGGCCGTCACCTCCGAAACCAACCCCGACAGTTTCCCCCTGTGGAGCATCGTCACCTGGAACTTCGCGGCGAAAGGCAAGCGGGGCGCCGTGAAGCTGTCCTGGTATGACGGAGGCAAGCTGCCGCCCCCGCCCCCCGGAATGGAGCCAGACCGCAAGCTGAACGACAACGGCATCTATTTCGTCGGCGACAAAGGTGTGATCCTGTGCGGCGGCTGGTCGGGCACGCCACGGCTCGTTCCCGAAAGCGCCATGGCCTCATTCGTGCGCCCCGAAAAGACGATCCCGCGCAGCCTGGGCCACCGCAGAGAGTGGGTCGAGGCGTGCCTGGCAGGCAAACCGGAGGATGCGAAGGCGGGGTTCTGGTATTCCGCGCCGTTCACCGAATCGCTGCTGGTCGGCGTGCTGCCGATCCGCCTCGGGAAAAGGATCGAATGGGACGCCGCAGCGATGCGGGCGAGAAACGCGCCCGAAGCCGACGCGCTCATCCGCAAGGCCTACCGCAAGGGTTTCGGATTGACTTCGTAAAACTCGGGATATCGATTCACAAGAATAAGAATGAAAACCTTTGTTTGTTTAGCGTGCCTGCTGGCCTTGACCCTCGGCAACGGCTTCGGAACCCTGCCCGCATGGGGAGAATGGCCGCCGTTGCTGATCATCAACGAGGACAACGACCATTACTTCAAGCAGGCGCCGGAACGGATGACCGAAGAAGCCCTGCGTTCCTATATCGACACCTTTGCGAACTCGCAGGTCACCCACTTCTTCATGTGCCCGCAAGGCCAGCGCACCAGCTACCGTTCCGCCGTGCACGAGGCGATCTGGGATCCCGTCGGCGGCGTGGCCCCCACCAACATCTGGTGCGTCAACTGCAAGCTCCTGTTCGACAAGGGCATCGATCCCTACCAGGTCTGGACCGACCAGTGCCGGAAGCGGAAGATCTCTCCGTGGCTCACCATGCGCATGAACGACGTACACTTCGTGAGCACGCCCGGATACTTCCGCAACACGACCTTCTGGAGGAGCCGCCGCGATCTTTGGCGCAATCCGCAAACGACCTCCAACGACTGGATGGAGTGCGCTTTCGACTACTCGAAAAAAGAAGCCTACGACTATCACCTGGCGGTCGTGCGCGAGCTGTTCGAGCGCTACGATGTCGACGGCTTCGAGACCGACTGGCTGCGCTTCCCCTTCCACCTCACGCCCGGCAAGGCGTTTGAGCAGCGGGAGGTCCTGACCCGCTTCATGCGCGACGTTCGTGCGATCGCAAAAGCGTGGGAAAGCAAGCGCGGCCACGCAATCAAGATCTCCGCTCGTGTCGCCGCCCATCCCGACGCGGCGGCAGGCTTGGGCACCGACGCGGTGGACTGGGCACGCGAAGGACTGGTGGACCTGATCGTGGCGTCCTGCTTCTTCTCATCGGCCGATTTCAACATCCCACTCGAACTCTGGCAAGAGCGACTCGGCCGTCTCGCAAAGAATACCCCCGTCGTCCCCGGCATCGACAACGGGCTGGCCCCCTATCCGGGCGCACCGCGCCAAGATCTCGACCTCGGGCTCTATTACGGCTGGGCCGAAGCGTGCCGTTACCGCGGCGCCACGTCTTTCTACCTGTTCAATCTCGTCTACTTCCCGTCCGACCGGCCGCCCTTCCGTACCCTTCTTGAGAAAGGGCTGGGCGTGGAGGTCCTGCAAAACAGCGCCCGCCGCCATGCCGTCACCTATCACGATGCCGGCCCCAAAGGCTTCCCTTCCGGCGCGCAGTTGCCCAAGGACACCGCCACACCCGTCATTGTCACGATCCAAACCGGCGGGCGTCCGCGCTCCGGCACGGTGATCGTCATCATCGGGCTCTCGGAAAAAACGGCCGTGAAAGAGGCCTCTTTCACAGCAACCCTCAACGGCACACAAGCCGCGTCGTGCGCTGAAGCCGACAAACCGAAAACCTATGGCGGCACGACCGTCCGCGCGCTCCGCTATGCGATGCCGCTGACCGCCCTGCGTGACGGCGCGAACACCGTCGTGATCGAACCGCAAGCCGGCATGCCGCCCCAACAGATCGTTTGGACAGAAATTGAGATCGCCCCAAATGTCGCGATGCAATAAACTGTACATCTCTCTTCATGTCCAACAAGAAAGGAAACAACATGCGATACGCCTCTCTGCCCTTCACATCCCTGCTGGCCGTTCTTCTTTTCGCCCTGGCCACCCCTTCTTATTGTGCCGAGTCCGTCCCGTTGCAACATGTCGGGGCTCCGCTGCCGGAACACGCCGTCACCAACCGGGCCTTCACCGGCATCTCCAGCCTGGCGGTCGCCCCGAGCGGCCGCCTGTGGGTCACATGGTATGCGGGACCCACACCCGGTGAAGACAACAACAACTACGTCGTTCTCAGCACGAGCGGCGACAGCGGCGCCACCTGGAAAGAGGTCCTGATCGCCGACCCCGACGCAGAAGGCCCTCGCCGCACATTCGACCCTGAGGTCTGGATCTCGCCGGACGGCAAGCTGCGCTGGTTTTTCGCGGACCGCAAGAATGGATTGGCAGCAACCGATGTGCTCTGGATGATCGTGCTCGACGATCCAAATTCCGAGTCCACGGCTTGGCAGCCGCCCGCGCACGTCGCCGACGGCGTCATGATGTGCAAACCTCTGGTCCTCTCAAACGGCGAGTGGGCTCTTCCCGTCTGCACGTGGTTCACCGAGCAGAGCTCGAAGATCGTCGTCTCGTCGGATCAGGGCAAGACCTGGGCGCTCCGCGGCGGCGCGACCATGCCGAAGGAGGAGCGGCTCTTCGACGAGCACCTGTTCATCGAGCGCAAGGACGGCGCCCTCTGGTGCCTCTCGCGCTGCAAGTCCGGCATCCGCGAAGCGTTCTCGACCGATTGCGGCAAAACGTGGTCTCCGCTGGAGCCCTCCAAAATCCAGCACCCGTCGGCGCGTTTCTTCATCCGGCGTCTCGCCTCGGGCAACCTGCTGCTCGTCAAGCACGGCCCGATCACCGAGAAGACCGGACGCTCGCACCTGACCGCTTACGTCTCGACGGACGACGGCAAGACCTGGGGAGGCGGGCTCCTGCTCGACGAGCGCAGCGGTGTCTCCTATCCCGACGGCCAACAGACGGCGGACGGCACGATCTACCTCACGTACGACTTCGACCGCATCAACACGCGCCACATTCTCTTTGCGACCTTCCGCGAAGAAGACGCGGCGGCAGGCAAGGCCGTGTCCGGCAAGGTGCGTCTACGCCAGCTCGTCAGCGAAGGTTCGGGCGGAATGCGCAAGCCCGCCTCCAAGGCGACCCACCCCGTCGAGGCCAATGCCGACGGCGAGCCGCTCATCAAGGCCCCCGCAGGCACGCTCGCGGCTGAAGCGGCACAGGCCGTGCCGCTGGCGTCCGGCGCGGCCCTGTTCACCGACCGCGCCTACACCTGCGCCGAAGTGCCCGCCGCCCTCGAAGGGGCAACCTTCCTGCGCGTGCCGCTCGACGGGAAGAAGTCGGTGCAGTGCTCACGGGCGGGGCGGGTCTTTTTCCTCACCCCCGTGACCGCACGCAACAAAGACAGCGTTGCCCAGTCCCTGCTCGACCAGGGTTTCAAGAAAGTGCTCCTGCCCGAAGTGCGCCTTTTCGACCCGT
>Ga0209066_10005230_pt1 | contig 13773 bp, 13 predicted proteins | sample All_14_2_FD_187198 | JGI IMG/M metagenome (GOLD analysis project Ga0209066, IMG submission 187198) | Freshwater microbial communities in response to fracking from Pennsylvania, USA - Allegheny Zone_MetaG_DW_15 (SPAdes) (version 2) ...
GATGCCGTCGTGCGATTCGATCTGCGTGGTGAGCACGTTCTGGCTCAGGCCGAAGCGCCCCTCGATGACCGACCGGGCCAGCGCTTCCCAGTCCACGTCGGGATAGGCGGCGAGGTGGGCGTTGAAATTGCCGACCGCGCCGTTCATCTTGGCGGGAAGGACGATCGCGTCGAGCTGGGCGGCCTGGCGGCGCAGGCGCTGGACGAAGACCGCCAGCTCCTTGCCCAGCGTTGTGGGCGAGGCGGGCTGGCCGTGCGTGCGCGCCAGCATCGCGGCGTCGCGGGTTTCCTGGGCGAAGGCCGCGAGCGTGTCAGTCAGCTTGTCTTGGGCGGCGCGCAGCACGCGCAGGCCGTCGCGCAGCATCAGCGCATGCGCCAGGTTGTTGATGTCCTCCGAGGTGCAGGCGAAGTGGACAAACTCGCCGAGCGCTTCGAGGGTCGTGCCGGTGAGTTTCTCTTTGATGAAGTACTCGATCGCCTTGACGTCGTGGTTGGTGACCGACTCGATGGACTTGACCCGGCGCGCGTCTTCCACGGAAAAGCCGTCGGCGAGCTTCTGCAGGAATTCGCGCTCGTCAGCCGTGAGGCTGCGGGCCTCGGGGATGGACGGGGCGTCGCAGAGCGCTTCAAGCCAGGCGATCTCCACGGCGACGCGGCGCCGGATCAGACCGGCCTCGGAGAAAACCGGGCGCAGGTCGCCCAGTTTGCCGGCGTAGCGGCCGTCAAGCGGCGAAAGGGCGGTCAGGGTGTCGATCGGTTCCATACGCAAAAGCTCCATGAGTAAGGTGTTCGGGCTGAAGGCAATCAGACGGTTCGGCAGACTCAAGCGACGGCCTTCTCACCTGAAATCTTTTTAATGATAGCGTTTTCCGTTGGATGCGGCAAACAGACAAATCGGCCGCGCTTTCGGGTAATCGGTTGGTGGCCGGGGTTCGCGATCATGACGCGTTTCGCGTGCGAAGTAGGGCGGGACGTCCCCGGACCGCCCCTTGCTGGTCTGACGTCCGGCTTTCGCTCGGCGGTCCGGGACGTCCCGCCGTACCCGGCCTTGCGCGTGGCAGATGAGATCCTTTCTACAGCCCGGACCGACATGCGTTTCAGGACTGAGCTTCAGCGCTGTGCCTCGGGGCGTCGCGCGGCGGCCGAGGGCGTGGGGGAGGACTCCGGCCAGAGGGGCACACGCTTGCGCGCGAGCGCCAGCCGCAGGCGGGCGATCGCCACTTCTTTGGCCTTGGCCTCGACCTCGACCGTCAGAGCCAGCGGGTGCCACGCGCCGGGGAAATCGGAGGGCGCAATGAAATCGTGGTGGGGGCGCGGGTTCTTGCCGGCGTGCCCCTCTTTGGGGCTGGAGACGTGGAAGAGCGGCTCGCGATCCCAGGTGGCGAGGGCCTGCCGCGTGACCTCCTCGACGGAGAGGCCGTCCGGCAGGCAGCGGTGGTGGTGGACGTCGTAAACAAAAGGGGTCCGGGTCGCGCGGCAAAGGGGCAGCAGGTCGGCGGGCGCGTAGAGGCGGTCGTCATTTTCGAGGGTCAGTCGCGAGCGCACCGCCGGAGAGAGCGTTCCGATCGCGGCTGCGAGACGCTTGAGGGCCTCCGGCTTGTTTCCGTAGCCGCCGCCCGCGTGGAGGTTGATCACGTCGGCGTGGACCCACGCGGCGACTTCGGCCTGATACTCCAGATCCAGAAGCGACTTCCGGAGGATCTCGGGGTCGGGGGCGCTCAGCAGGATGAACTGGTCGGGGTGGAACGAGAGCCGCAGGCCGTGCGCTCTGGCAAAGCGCCCGCAGGCCGTGAAGGCGGCCACGATCTCAGCGGCGCCCGGCAGCTCGCCGACTGCGTAGCCGACGGCGGGATGCGTCTTGACAGGCAGGATCTGGCTGTTCACGCGGAAGCACCCGATCCCGTGCGCGGCGCAATAGGTCAGCGCGGCCTGCAGCGCCTCGGCGTTGGCGAGGGCGAGCCGGGCGAGCTTGGCGAGCTGCCCGCGGCGCGGCAGGCGCTGGAGGGACGTGGCCGTCGCGGTCTTGAACGCGATGGCCTCTTCGTGGAATTTGCAGCATAGCCCGAGCCTGATCACGCGCGCTCCTTTCGGTCGCGCATATCATACACGGCGCGGAAATAAAGTCGAGGAGGGGCGCAGCTCTCATCCCATCTATTCCCGTCGAAGTTACCACAAGGGCTTGTCTAATCCGGGCCGGACAGGTATGATTTTGCCCCTTTATCCATCTGAACCGACGAACGAGAGCGACACCATGAGAATCCTTTCTGGCATCCAACCTTCGGGCAAGCTGCATTTGGGAAACTATTTCGGTATGATGCGGCCGGCCCTTCAGCTGCAGGAAAAGGGCGAGGCCTATCTCTTCATCGCCAATTACCACGCCCTGACCTCCGTTCACGACCCTGCGCGGCTGCGCCAGGACACGGTCGATGTGGCGCTGGACTTTCTGGCGTGCGGCCTGGACCCCGAGCGGACGGTGTTCTTCCGCCAGAGCGACGTGCCGGAGGTGCACGAGTTGGCGTGGCTGCTGTCGGTCGTCACGCCCATGGGGCTCTTGGAGCGCTGCCACTCGTACAAGGACAAGATCGCCAAGGGGATCGCGCCGACGCACGGGCTCTTCGCCTATCCGGTGCTGATGGCGGCGGACATCCTGATCTACCAGTCCAACATCGTGCCGGTCGGGCGCGACCAGAAGCAGCACGTGGAGGTGACGCGCGACATCGCGGTCAAGTTCAACAACGAGTTCGGCGAGGTCTTCACGATCCCGGAGCCCTTCATACCCGAGGAGGTGGCGGTGGTGCCGGGGCTGGACGGCCAGAAGATGTCCAAAAGTTACGGCAACACCATCGAGCTGTTCGGCGACCTGAAGGAGACCAAGGCGCGCATCATGAAGATCGTGACGGACAGCAAGGGGCTTGAAGAGCCGAAGGATCCGGCGGCCTGCAACATCTTCGCGCTCTACAAGCTGTTCGCGGACGAGGCGCAGCGGGCGGCGATGGAGGCCAACTACCGCGGCGGCAACTACGGGTACGGCCACGCCAAGAAGGCGCTGGCGGCGCTCTTCGAGGAGACGTTCGCGCCGCTGCGCGCGCGCCGGGCCGAGCTGCAGGCGAACATGGACTATGTGGAAGAAGTCCTGCGGAAAGGCGCGGAGCGGGCGCGCGCGGAGTCGTCCAAGACGGTGGACCGCGCGCGGCGCGCGGCAGGCTTGGCGTAGGTGCGGTCGGGGCACGGGCCCCCTAAGATTGGGGATGACATGTCGGTTGAAGCGCTGCTGCAGGACGATTACAAAGTGGACCTGGAGGTTTTCGAAGGCCCCCTCGACCTGCTGCTTTACCTGATCCGCCGCGAAGAGGTCGACATCTACGACATCCCGATCGAGCGGATCACGGCGCAGTATCTGGCGTACCTCGACGTGATGCGCATGCTGGACTTGAACATCGCGGGCGAGTTTCTGGTCATGGCCGCGACGCTGATGATGATCAAGAGCCGCATGCTGCTGCCGGTGGAGTCGCGCGCGGCGGAGGAGGAGAGCGAGGAGGACTGGGTCGACCCGCGGCTGGACCTGGTGCGGCAGCTCATCGAATACAAGAAGTTCAAAGACGCCGCCGGGCAGCTGCTGGAGCTGGAGACCCTGCAGAGCGAGGTGTTCTCCTACGGGGGCGAGCAGCCGGTTTTCGACAGAGAGCCCGCGGACGCGGGGCAGGCGCTCGGCGACATCGGCCTGTTCGACCTGCTGAGCGCGTTCCAGGAGGTGCTCTCGCGGGCGCCGATGGAGCCGCTGGGGCACATCGAGCCGATCCGCTGGTCCGTGCCGGACAAGATGGAGTCGATCCTCGCGCTGACACGGGCCGGCAACCGGGTGGCCTTCTCCTCGCTGTTCAACCCCGAGTCGCACCGGGGCGAGGTGATCGTGACGTTTCTGGCGCTGTTGGAGCTGATACGGCTGCGGCAGATCACGCTGTGGCAGAACGCGGCGTTCCATGAGATCCTGATCCTGCCGGCGGAGGAGACTTCAGGCGGGGGGCTTCAGGCGCCGCTGATCGGAGGAGGCGAACATGTCGAAGCCTGATGATGTCAAATTGCCGATGGCGTCGAGCCTGCAGCAGATTGTGGGCGCGCTCCTGTTCGGCGCGGATCATCCGCTGACCGTGGAGGAGATCCGCGAGTGCCTCAAAAGCGTGGCGGAGAACGCGAAAGACGAGGAGGGCGCGGCCACGCTCAAGCTGTTCGCCGAAGCCTCGCCGCGCGAGGTCGGAGACGCCTTGGAGAGCCTCGCCAAAGAGCTGTCGAGGCTGGAGCTGGGGCTCGAGGTTTCGGACAGCAACGGCGGGTTCCGGTTCCAGACCCAGCCCTGCTGCGGGCGCTGGGTGCGCAACCTGCTCAAGGTGGACCGCCCGAACCGGCTGTCGCGGCCCGCGCTGGAGACGCTGGCGATCATCGCGTACCGGCAGCCGATCGCCAAATCGGAGATCGAGTCGGTCCGCGGCGTCGCGGTGGACCACATCGTCAAGGCGCTGATGGAGCTGCACCTGATCCGGATCGTGGGGCGCAGCGATCTTCCTGGGCGCCCCTTCCTGTACGGCACGACCTCAACCTTCCTCGAGCATTTCGGCCTGAGCAGCCTGAAAGAGCTGAACGAGCTGGACCCGACCCTGCAACGCTCAAAAGCCTCGGAGCGCAAGGCGATCCACCGGAAAGAGAAAAAGAAGGACGAGCCGGCGGACGCTTCTCAGGACGCGGAGTCGCTGTTCAATCAGGATTCCGGGGCCGGAGACCGGGCCAAGGCCGAGCCGTCCGAGGCGGTCAAAGAGATCCTCGGCGACGGCGCGCCGGCCGGGGAGAACGCGGAGCCGCTCTACGAGGCTTGAACGCGCGCCCGCGTGTCGCTTCGTTGATCCAATGAGCGGTTTCAAAACGTCGTTCACGACATGTGATGGAGAGCAGCCCAACGCACATGACCGATCGCAACGAGAGCGTCTGGCGCGAGGCCCGGGAGCGGCTTCAGGCGCTGGACGCGGACTGGCAAGACCCGTCCAAGCGCCGTGACGGGGTGGCGTCGTGCCGCGCCTGGATGGCCGCACAGACGGGGCTGCCGCGACTTGCCGCGCTGGCCCGGCTGCTGACGCCGGGGCTGACGCGGCGGCAGTTCTGGAGCGTGCTCGTGCCCGTCGAGCGCGCGGTCGCGCGGTGCAAGGTCACCGATGTGGAAATACTCGACGCGGACCTGTCGGCCGGGACGGCGCCGACCGCGCCGCGCCTGCCGCTGACCGTGGTGGCCGATTCGCTGCGCTCGGCGTTCAACTTGGGCGGGCTCTTCCGGACGGCGGAGTGTTTCGGGGTGAGCGAGGTGGTGTTGTGCGGGTACACGCCCTTGCCCACGCAGCCGCAGGCGGCGCGCGCCGCGCTGGGCGCGGAGAACCTGGTGCGCTGGCGCCATGTGGAAGACCTCCGGCAGGCGCTCGCCGGGCTGAAGGCGGACGGCGTGAGGCTGGTCGCGCTCGAGACGGTCGCGGGGGCTCAGGACCTCGCGGAGGCCGCGTGGACGTTCCCCTGCGCGCTGGTGCTGGGCAACGAGCGCTTCGGCCTCGACGCGGAGGTGGTCGGGCTGTGTGACGCCGCGGTCCGGATTCCGCTCTACGGCTGCAAGAACTCGCTAAATGTGGTGAGCGCCTTTGCGGTTGCGGCGCACACGATCCGGTTGCGGTTTGACGAAATCCCCGTTGTTTAACGTGTTGGAGGGGCGACCTCCGTGTCGTCCGACAGACGTTTTCAGCTCACGCCGGCCAGGCGCCCGGAGGCGAAGGCCCAGGTCAGGTTATAGCCGCCGCAGCGCCCGTCGACGTCCACTACCTCGCCCGCGCAGGCGAGGCCCCGCAGGCGGCGGCAGGCCAGGGTGGCGGGGTCGAGCTCGCGCAGCGCCACGCCTCCGCGCGTGACCATGGCGCGGTTCCAGTCTTCGGTGCCGGTGGCGTGCAGCGGCAGGTTGGCGCAGGCCTCGGCCAGCGCGGTCAAGACGCTCCTTTTCGCCCGCGCGGCCGCCGTGTCGGTCGCGCCGGCCAGGTCGCACAGCGTGGCGGCCAGCGCGCGCGGCAGCTCGCCGGACAGCAGGTTGTGGAGGGCGCGGCCGCCGTGCCGCGAGCGCCAGTCGTCGAACAGCGCGAGCCACGCCTCGGAGGAGCGCGTCGCGTCGAAGGTGAGGCGCAGGGGGACGGCGGGCGCGGCCGAGAGCCGGGCGGCGACGTCGCCGGAGAGGTCCAGCGCGGGCGGTCCGCTCAGCCCTTTGTGCGTGAAAAGCAGGGGCCCGGTGAGGAAGCGCTTGGAGCCGCCCTTGACGTCGAGGCGCAGGCCGCCTTTCTCCACGAGGATTCCGGCCAGGGCGGCGGGCCAGGCCTCCCGTGTGAACAGCCCGGCCAGTGCGGGCACGGGCGGGGTGACCTCGAGGCCGGCCGCTTTGGCCAGTGCGAAACCGGAGCCGTCGGAGCCCAGGTCAGGGTAGGACTGCCCGCCTGCCGCCAGGATCACGCGGTCGGCATGCAGCGGCCCTTGGGCGGTCTCGACGCCCGTCACGCGGGGCGTGGTGCCGGGCTCGCCGGGCTCGACGAGGAGCCGCGTGGCGCGCACGCCGCAGCGGATTTCCGCGCCGTTGGCGCGGGCGGCGCGCTCCAGCGCCTGCGCCACGTCGGAGGCTTTCTGCGAGACCGGAAAGACGCAGCCGTCCGGTTCCACAAGGGTCTCCACGCCCAGATCGCGGAAAAAGGCGCGGATGGCTTCGGGCGGAAAGGCATACAGGGCGGGAGCGAGGAAACGCGCGTGGCACCCGAACGCGGCGCTGATCCCGGCCGCGTCCGCGGCATGGGTGAGGTTGCACCGTCCGCCGCCGGTGGCCAGGAGCTTGCGCGCCGGCGCGCGAAGGCGGTCGATCACGAGGGCGGGTCCGGCAGAAAAACAGGCGGCGGTGAGCCCTGCAGGGCCACCGCCGATAATGAGGGTGTGCATCGGGCGGTTTCTATCGCTGCTGCTCTTCGGCGATGAGGGCGATCATCCGGTTGACCGTGAGAACCGTATCGTTCTGAAGCTTCAGAACGTTCTGGCAGAGGTTCACCACCTCGGCGCAACGGTGCAGGGTGATCATGCGGGACTTCTCGAGTTCCGTGCGACGGACCTTGACGCTGTTGAGCGTCTCCTCCAACTCGGCGATGTGCTGTTCGTTTTTGAGCAGCATCCGGCGCGTTTGGAAGAGCTGCGTGAGCAGTTCGCCGGCGGAGAGATCGAGATCGTCGATCTTCATCCCGTCGGGAATCGGCACCAACACGGTCTCGCCGCAGGCCACGCAGTTGATCTGCAGGCCGGCGCCGCGGTAGTCGATCGCGAGGTTATGGCCACAGCGAGGGCAGTCGAAAACGATGTCCGTCGCACGGATCTCATCGCCTTCACCCTCTGCGGCGGCAGTGTCGGAGACTTCGTTGGCCACCGCGTCCACCTCTTCCTCAGACGCATTCTGATCCGTCGGATTGTCCTGCATGAAAACCCCCTCCCGGATGAAGCCCTCTGTACCCGTTCCGCTCGCCGCAACCCCGCCGGCAGTGTTACGGCTTGGCGACTTTCCCCTGCCTGATGCAGGAGGCGCAAACCTTCATCCGGCTCACGCTGCCGTTCTCGGCTTTGGCGCGCACGTTCTGTATGTTCGGCAGGAACCGGCGTTTCGTGATTCCCGTCGTGTGCAAGCCGATGCCGCCCTTGTACTTGGCAAGGCCATGACGGACAATCGTGTTACCCGCCATCGGACCCTTGCCGCAAATATCGCAAACTCTAGACATGACCGTTTCTCCTTTAGAAAAGGGTGAGTATGTTAACACCTCCCGCCTTGACCGACAAGGGGAAACGGAAACTTTCTTTCACCGGACCGGCACCTCATGCGCACCAGAATCGCATTGGTTTTTTTATACCAAGAAACCGGCAAACGGGCAAGTCCTTTCGCGTGATCGCCGGGCTCTTTTTTTGGTTTTCCTGACAGGGCGGGTGGGGTATACTGCGACGCCTCACGTGTGTTCCGGCTGAAGCGGCGTATCGCGCCTGCGGCGCACGGGAGGGAAGGGTGAGCGGCGGATGCGTTTTTTGAGTAAGATCCCGAAACCGGAGACGTTCGGGGATTTCGGTGAACCGCGGGCGTTCGACATCTGGATGAAATGGGCCTTGGGGGTTGCGGCGGCGGTGTGCGTGACCGGCCTTGCGGTTTGCATGAGCCTGGAGGGGTGCGGCAAAAAGGGGGCCGCGGAGACCGTCGCGCGCGAGGCGGTCAAGCAGCCGGCGCCCCCGCCGCCGGACCTGCACAACCCGGTGCGCGCGGAGCCGGCGTCATTTCCGCCGGACTCCAACCTGCCCAGAGGCAAGGAGATCTACGCGTCGGGGCCGATCGACCTGGCGACCTTCAGCGAGACCAACGACCTCGTTCGTTTCGAGGACAAGCGGGTGTGGTTCGAGAGCGACAACGACCATCACGGCGACGACGAGGACGACCACGTGATCCACCGGGCGCTGGAGGTGCCGCTCAAGCGGCTGGTGAATCTGCTGGAAAAGAAGGGCGGCACGCTGAAGATCCAGGACGCGTACCGGCACGTTGACAAAAACCGGATCCACATGGCCTCCTCGCTACACTGCGAGGGCCGGGCGATCGATCTCACCTGCGAGAAGGTGAGTCTGAGCGAGCTGGCTAAGCTCTGCTGGCAGGCGGGCTTCGATTTCGTGCTCTACGAGGTGCCCAAGAAATCGGGCGTCCACCTGCACTGCTCCGTCAAGCGCAGCCCGGACGCGCCGCTGCCGACGCGCCCGGCCAAGTGAGACGGGAACTTCAGACTGTCTGACCGGGCGCGTCTGCGTCCGGCTGATCACGCTCCGGGGCCTTCCTGTTCGACTCAGTCGGGGTATAGTTTCTTTACGCATTCGGGGCATATCCCGTGACTAAATTCGGCCTCAGTATGCTCCTTGATGTAGACTTCGATTTGACTCCAATATCCATTGTCGTCGCGGATCTTCTTGCAGGAAGCGCAGATCGGAAGCATGCCGCGTAATCGCTTGATCTCGTGCTCTTTTTCTTTCAAGAGCAACTTCCGGGCCTCGACTTTTTCCGTAATGTCGATGCAGCTGCCGATATAGCCGCCAAACTCCCTCAGGTCATTCTCGAAAGGCACGCCCCGATCGAAGATCCACCGATACGTGCCGTCAGACCTCAGGAGGCGGTATTCCATTTCAAAAATTTCGCGCTTTCCAAAAGCGGACAGGTAGATCTCAAGACAGCCCTTCAAATCCTCTTGAAAAACGCCTTCCACCCAGCCGTTGCCAAGTTCCTGTTCAAGCGTCCGCCCGGTAAACGTTAACCATTGTTGATTGAAATAATCACACTCGGCCGACGTGTTGGCCCGCCAAATCATGATCGGCGCCTGTTCGACAATGGTCCTGTATTCGCTGTGGGACAATACGTATCTTTCCAAGGCACATCCCTTCATTCCTAACCGTAATCTTAATCACGTTCGACGGGCCGGATTAGGATTACGATCAGGATTATTACTGCTCCTGCGATAAAGCGCTACAAAGACGCGAAGGCGTTTGTGCTTTATTACGCGACGGTGACCTGTTTCTCCGACGCCCAGAGGCCGTGGATGTTGCAGTAGGCCGTGGCGTAGAGCGTGCCCGAGGCCGCGAGCTTGGCGCTGACCGAGACGGTGCTGCACGTGTAGGCCGGACCTTTGTCGGGTCCTTCGACGGCGGCGCCGTGCGAGCTGAACTCGCAGCGGGTGATCTCGATCGAGGCCTTGGCCCCTGCCGGCACGTAGTGCAGGGCGATCCAGGCGATGTGGTGGTTCGTGGTGTTCGGGTGGGCGATCTCCTTGCCGACGGAGATCGTGATGGCGAGCGGCTCGCCCGCCTTGGCGGTGTCGGCGCACTCGATGACGGGGACGTGCTTCTCGCTTTTCCAGTCGGCGCTCTTGACGAATTCTGACAACATGGCGGTGTTCCTTTCTTCTGTGGATTTGGGATTGTAGTATAACTTAAACGCGGGCGCATTGAGAACAACGAAGACGGAAAAAACCAGATTTCCGTGTTTGGCACAGTCAAATCAGTTCGATGAAGTCCGTCACGCCTACCCGGGCTTGCTTGAGAATATGTGCAAGCGTGGATCGCTTAACCGGACGATGTGCGGGAATCGTCGTAGAGTTCAATGGCCTCGCGCACATTCAGCAGCGCTTCTTCTTTTGTCTCTCCCTCAGAGATACAGCCGGGCAGCGAAGGCACCACCGCCGTATATCCGCCCTCATCACTGGGCTCAAGTATGATCTTCAGTTTCATGTCATCCTCCAGCTGAAAATTACCACCCTCCTTTTCATACGATAGTATAACGCTTATCCAGACCTAGGTGATACTGCAAATTTGAGAGTTAGGCGAGAACCATCAAAACCTCTTCCCGCTCTGCCGGAAACGGAGCGGTTTCGCAAAAACCGCAACATGCGAGCAACGATAGGGTCCCGGCGAGCCCGCACGGGTACCCTTGTCCGCCTCACCCGTGAATACACGGATTGCGATTCCGACCTACTTCAGCGCTCTGAAACGCAAGAGCGCTTCAAGGAAATAGTAGTCCGCGTAGTTGAGCGGCACGTCGATCTCGCTGTTGCCGGGCAGGTGGCCGACGCTGTGCATCAGGATGAAGTTGCCGTTCTCGCCGACCGGCGCGCGGTAGGCCGGCGAGCACAGCGTCAAGAGCTGCCGGACGGCGGTGTCGCGGTAAAGCGCGGCCTTGGGCTCTTCCACAAACGTGCCGAGCTCGAGCAGCGCGCTGGCCATGATGGCGGCGGCCGAGGCGTCGCGCGGCGCGTGGGGGATCTCGGCGGCTTCATAGTCCCAGTAGGGGATCTTGTCGGCGGGCAGGTTGCGGTGGCCGACAAGGAAGTCGGCCGATTTGACCGCCCGCGCGAGGTACTCCGTCTTCCTGGTTTCGCGGTACATCAGGGTGAAGCCGTAGAGCCCCCACGACTGGCCGCGCGCCCACGGGCCGTCGGCCGAGGCGCCCTGCCCCGACAGGTAGCCGAAAATTTTCCCGTTGAGCGGGTTGTAGTCCACGATGTGGTAGGCGCTGCCGTCGGGGCGGAAGTGGCGCGCGTCCGTCTGGTCCGCGTGGCTGAGGGCGATCTCGCTGAAGCGCTTCTCGCCGCTCTGCTTCGAGGCCCACATGAGCAGCTCGAGGTTCATCATGTTGTCGATGATGACGGGGTTGTTGTGGCTGTCCCATGAGCGGATCATGCCGAGGCGCGGCACATACCGCTCGCAGAGTGCGGCGGCGCCGTCGAGCAGCACCTCCCTGTAGCCCTCGGGGCTGGCGAGGCGCAGGCCGTTGCCGTAGCTGCAGAACAGCATGAAGCCGATGTCGTGGTTGCCGGTGTAGTGCCGGATCTGCTCCAGCATGCCGGTGTAACGCAGGGCGGCCTCTTTCCATTCGGGCGCCCGGGTGTAGTCGTAGAGGAGCCAGAGCGAGCCGGGGAAGAAGCCGCTGGTCCACTCTTTGGGGTCGACGGTCACGAGCGCGTTGTTCTCCCAGCGGCGCGGGAATTTGTCTTTCGTGCCCTCCAGCCGCTTGAGCAGGGCGCGGTATTGTTCGGCGGCGGCCGCGAAGGCGTTCGGGACCATGGCCCGCAGCGCGTCCGCCGCGTCGAAGGCGCCGCTCGCGCTCTCCAAGGTGCCCCCGGTGAAATAGACCGGCGCGTCGGTCAGCGGCAGGATGCAGGTCGCGCCGCTCCACCGGGTCTCGACCGGTTCGCCGGTATGCGAGGTGAAGGCCACCTCCTTGGACGAGAACGTCACCTGGTAAAGGCCGGGCTTCCGATAGGCCCACACGGCGCCGGCGAGGCGGCCGTCCGGCCTTTTCCAGTGCGGGTGATAGAGCGCGCCGTCGAGCGATTTCCACGGGCGGTCGCGCACGACGGCAGAGCCTGCCGGGCGCAGGGCGGTGAGCGTTCTGTAGGCCAGGAAGGCGGGCTTGGGCGAAAGGTCGCGGTGCGTCAGGCCGAAGTGGCTCTCGGGGTCGAGGTCGTCGGTTTCGGGCGCCTGGAACTCGTACCAGAAGACGCGCTCGACGCCGAGTTGAAAGGCGATGAGGTTCGCGCGCGGCACCATCTTGGCCTGCATGCTCTCGCTGCTGCCGCGCTGGCCCCTCTCGAACAGGGCGGAGACGATGACCGCGCCTTTGAGGTCGCTGTTGAAAGCGTAAACGGCTGCGGCCGTGCCGGTGTAGCCGTTGTGCGTGCCCGCCAGCAGCGGGATGAAGCGGTCGCCCTCCTTGAACCGGTGAGGGGTCAGGAAGCGCTCGCCGGTGAACCCCTTCTCGGGCTGCGGCGTGCCCTTCGCCGGGCCGACGAAATGCACCGGCAGCTCTTCGGGGATCACGCCCTTCTTGTGCCACCACGCCTCGACGCCGATGCGGAGCCGGTCGCGGAAGGGCTCGCCGTAGAGCTTGGCTTTCTCCCACGTGCCGTCCGCGCCGCGTGTCATGGGCTCCCAGACGGGCATGCCGCCGTACTCGATGAGGATGCCGCCCCGGCGCACGTAGTCGACCAACTCGTCGAACCGGTCCGCCGGGAAGCGCTCGTCGAAGGGCAGGACCACCGCGTCGACCGCGTAGGCGGCGAGGGTCGCGAAGAGCGCGTCGACGGTCAGGCGCTGCACGCGCGTGTTGGCGGGGAGCTCGTCCGACAGCAGCTCGGCGGAGGGCGCGGAGGTGGCCGAGAAGGCGGGGTCGTCGATGACCGCGATGCGCCACGCGCCTTTCTTGCCGGGCTTGGCGGCCTGGAGCCCGGCTCTGAGGAGGCCCGGCGCGGCCACGCGCGGCTTCTGGGTGGGCCAGCCGATCTCGGTGATCCAGACCGGCTTGGACGCGTCGCCGTGTTTCGTCATCACCGCCTTCAGTTCCGTGAGGCGCTGCTCGAGGCCCACTTCGGGTGCGGAGGGGTGGGTGTACGGGTGGACGTTCATGATGTCGAAATACTTCGCCCCGCCGAGCTGGTAGAGGCGGTCGATGAAGTTCGTGGGTACGCCCGAGTAGCCGCCGACGGCGACGAGGAGTTTCGGGTCGACGGCCTTGACGGTCTCGTACGATTTTTTCAGCAGCGGCAGGTACGCCTCCGGGCTGGCGTTTTTCCAGAAGCCTTCGAGGTTCTGCTCGTTCCAGACCTCCCAGACGGGAAGCCGGGCATGGTAGCGTTCGACGAGGACGCGGACATACTTTTCCCAGAGGTCGAGGTGCGCGTGCGCGGGGTTGGCGAAGGAGACGCTGTAGTCGAGGATCGGCAACATCTGGACGCCGGCCTGCTCGGCGTCCGCGAGCACGGCGTCGAGGTGGGCGAACGCCCAGGTGTCGGGAGCGGGCTGGACGCCGCTCCAGTCGAAATCCGACCGCGCCCACGCGAGGCCGGCCTGGCGCATGAGGCGCAGCTCTTCGGCCCGGGTCGTGAACTCGCCGCCGCGCGCGAGGTGCGCGCAGACGCCGTACGGGTTTGCCGGCGCGCGTGAAAGCTCCGCGCCCGCATGAGCGGCGAGGGCGATGAAAAGAGGGATCAACACGTTTCGCATGAGGAGTGCTCCAAACTCGGTGAACGTTTGCTAGCCGAAACGGCTACACTTTAAACAAAAACCCCGCTAGACGTCGATCTTGATGATCTTGCGGATGAAGAACCAGCCGACGGCGATGAGCAGGGCGGTGATGCCGATCGAGAACATGCCGTTGACGGAT
>Ga0209066_10005231_pt1 | contig 13772 bp, 17 predicted proteins | sample All_14_2_FD_187198 | JGI IMG/M metagenome (GOLD analysis project Ga0209066, IMG submission 187198) | Freshwater microbial communities in response to fracking from Pennsylvania, USA - Allegheny Zone_MetaG_DW_15 (SPAdes) (version 2) ...
GGCCAGTGTGACCGGGGGCGGGGCCGAAAAGGCTAGAAGATGGCTCCACCGACACCGCGCGGACCAAAAATTCGCACAAAGCCATATTGATGTTTTGATTTGCTCAATGTGCATCGTTTTACTTGCGGAGATTTACTTACTCTCTGAAGTAAAACGGAAAATTCGAGCGCAATTTCGGCTCGGAACGTCGGTCAATTAGGAAATCTCAACATGGCCGTGGATGCATGCCGCTGCAAGCTATTCTTGACACGAAAACCGCAAAAACAGCCCAAAAGGAGCTATTTTCGATGAATAACGACATTCCCAGCGTGCAGAACGCGCAGGACGCGCTGCGCGCGCGCCAGGCATTCTCCGATCTTCATGACCATCTGCTGCGCGAGGGCATCGAATACCAAGCTCTGATTGCCGGCGCGGGCATGATGATTGCCGAAAGCATCATCAACAGCGCCAACGTGTCGGCCGCCGTTCGCTGGTTCGCGACGCAGGCGGGGACGTGTGCGCGAGCGGGCACGGCCGAAAAGCCGAATTGACGGCGATTCGCTCTCAAGCTATTTACTGTCCCTGTCGAAGCGCGGGTGCCCGCGCCAAGGCTCCAATCTTCCCGCGCGGTGCGCGCCGATTGGCTGAACGGGACAAGGTTCCCATTGCAGTCGAGGTGCGCCCATATGGAATACGCGGCATCCCCGTTTGAATTGAAGCATCTGGACGTCGTGGGGCGCAGCTACGCCCCGCGTGGTCACGCCGTGAGCTCAGGTTCACAGGGGCTTCCAGCGTGATGCAGTTCAAGAACAGCAGTATCACGCTGGATCAAAAGGCTGTCGATGCGTCCGGCACGATCGAGGGCTATGCCAGCGTGTTCGGCGTGGTCGACAGCTATGGCGAGATTGTCGAGCGCGGGGCGTTTATCGATAGCTTGGCGGGCGCCCGGCGAAACGGCCGCAAGATCAAGATGCTCTACCAGCATGATCCGTCCATGCCGATCGGCGTGTGGGACGATCTGGCGGAGGACAGCAAGGGCCTGTACGTCAAAGGCCGCCTGCTGGTGGAGAAGTCGCCGAAGGCCGCCGAGGTTCACGGGCTTCTTCAGGAAGGCGCGCTGGACGGCCTGTCCATCGGCTACCGCACGATCAAGGCGGAGCCGAAAGAGGGTCGGCCAGGGATCATGTCGCTGCTCAAGCTCGACCTGTATGAAAACAGCATCGTCACCTTCGCCGCCAATGAACGGGCGCGCGTCGAGAGCGTGAAGTCGATCGCCAGCCCAGCCGACATTGAAGAATTCTTTCGCTCCGCCGGCATGTCCGGCCGGGAGGCGAAGCGCATGGCGAGCGCCGCGTGGGGCGCACGTCGCGCCGATGATGACGATGCAGACCTTAACGAAATCGCCCGGCTTTTCAGCGCGCACAGCAAGGCGCTGACCGGGAGCGTGTGACCCTCTTTGGAGTGAATGAAAATGGAAATGTCGGATATTCTCAAGAAGCACTTTGAATCGATCGACACGAAGTATGGCGAGTTGCCCGATCAGGTGAAGGAGGCGCTCGGTCGCCTGGACGAACTGGAGCAGAAGGCGGCCCGCGCTAGCCCTGAGAGTTTGCCCACGTCTGCCCCCTCGATCGGGCAGCAGTTCATCGAGGTCGATCAGGTGAAATCCTTCCTTGCGCTCGCTGAGGGCGACCGCAAGGGCAAGCGGATCGGCGCGGAACTGAAAGCCACCATCACGTCGGCTACGACGCTGGCGGACGGCTCGGCCGGTGACCTGCTGGTGCCGAACCGCGACATGTCGGTAAATCTGCCGCAGCGCGCCTTGGTCGTGCGCGACCTGCTGCCTACCATCCGCGTGACGCAGGGCAACACGGTCGAATTTCCGAAGCAGACGGGATTTACGAACAACGCCGCGACGGTGGCGGAGGCCGCGCTCAAGCCGCAGTCGGATACGCAGTATGACCTTGTTCAGTGCCCGATCCGCACGATCGCGCACTGGGTTTTGGCCAGCCGCCAAATCCTTGACGATGCGCCCCAGCTGATGGGGTTCATCGATACGGACATGCGCTACGGCCTGGCGTACGTCGAGGACGGCCAGCTGCTGAACGGTGCGGGCACCGGCACGGACCTCTTGGGCATCAATCCGCAGGCGACCGCGTTCGCGGCCGGCACGCTGCTCGTGGCGACGCCGACCAAGATCGACGCGATCGGCGCTGCACTGCTGCAGGTCGGCCTCAATGACATGATCCCTGACGGCATCGTGCTCAACCCGGCTGACTGGACAAGCATGCTGATGACCAAGGATGCGGCCGGCGGCTACATCATCGGCAATCCCTATGAGGCCGTCTCGCCCCGCCTGTGGGGGCTGCCTGTGGCACTGTCCAAGACGCAGGCGGCGGGCAGCTTCCTTGTGGGCGCGTTCAAGGAATCCGCGACCCTGTATGATCGCTGGGAGGCGCGCGTTGAAGTGTCGACCGAGGACAGCGACAACTTCAGGCGCAACTTGGTGACTGTGCTGGCGGAAGAGCGCATCGGCCTCGCTGTGAAGCGCCCGACCGGCTTCGTCAAAGGCACGTTCACGGCGGCGCTGGCCGATCTCTCCAGCTAAGAATTCCGCTTCGGCGGAGCGCCGTCGGCAGGCTTCTGGCTCCCCCCGCCTGCCGGCGTCGCACACAAATCCGATAGAGGAAAACGACCATGGGATGGCGCGACATTTACCCCACCGCTCCCTTCGATTTCGCGAAGAAGGGCCGTCCGATCAACCTGACGCCCGGCGACTGGACGGCCGGCGATGAAGTTACCGGCGTCATCGTCACATCGGCCGGGAACGTCGTGCTTCGCCCCCGCGAGGGGGATACGGACATCACGCTGACCGGCATGAATGCCGGCCTATGGCTGCCCTATGACCTTGGCATCATCCGCAAGACCGGCACCACGGCCGGCCTCGCCACGACGGAATTCTGATCCATGGCGCGCCCCGCGTGGAAAGGCATGAAGGCCGGCCGGCGGCTGTTGCGAAACATGCCTGAGAGCGTCCGCAAGGAAATGGTGGACGTGCTGGAGGATGGCGGGCGACGGTGACCTGAAGGCGGAGGCGGCATAAGCCATGGCGACGCCCGACGTTGAGGCGCTGATGTTTCAGGTCGACGCCAGCGTCGAACTGTTCAAGCGCAACATGGCCGAAGCAGAGCGGGCCATGGGCCAGCTGGAGGGGCATGGCGAGCGCACGTCGAAGCGCGTCAACAGCGCCTTCGGGGATATGGGAAAGACCCTCCCAGGCCTGTCGCGTGGCATTGACGGCGTAAAGGCGTCGCTGGGCGGACTGGCGGCGGGTCTGGGCGCGATCGGCGTCATAGGTGCCGGCCGGGCCTTCCTGTCGCTGGCGGACACGTCCAAGCAGCTGCGCGCCCAGCTTCAGCTTGCCACGTCGGATTTCGGCAACTTTAACGAAGGGCTGGCCGATGTGGAGCGTATCGCCTCCAACACCCGGATCGGGCTGGAGGCTACGACCAAGCTCTATACAACCATGCTGCGCACCGCGCCCGCGCTCGGCAGGACGCAGGAGGATGCCTCCCTTGCGGCGGAGAACTTCGCGAAGGCGTTGAAGCTGGGAGGGGCCAGTGCGGCGGAGGCTTCGGCCGCCACGCTGCAATTCAGCCAGGCGCTGGCGTCGGGCGCATTCCGAGGCGACGAATTCAATTCGGTAGCCGAGGCGTCACCCCGAATCATGAAGCTGCTGGCGGACAGCCTTGGCGTCCCAACCGGGGCGCTGCGCGAAATGGCGGCGCAGGGCCAGTTGACGGCCGACAAGCTGTTTAATGCGCTCACCGATACGAAGATCACGGCCGGCCTCAACCGTGAATTCGCGCAACTGCCTGTCACCTTTGACGAGGCGATGACGAAGGTCCGGGATGCATCGATCATCGCTTTCGGTGCGTTCGATCGCGGCGGGCAATTCAGCACGGCGCTGGCCAACTTCGTGTCGGACGGCGCGGACGGCTTCGCCAAGCTCACTGCACAGGCCGAAACGGCCGGCCGGGACGTGCGGGCCGCGTTCGAGGGCCTGCGCACCGCATTCGAGCCGTTCAAGGCCGGATGGGCCGAAGCGTTCGGGATCGTGAAGGGTCAGGCCTATTCCCTGCGCGACGACATCGCATCGGTGCTGGGCACGATCGATGACATGGCGAACACCATGCCGAACATGCTCAATGCGGCCAACCGGGCGGAGCGGGCCGTGTTCGGGCGCAATTTCCTGTCCGACGACGCGCCGTTGTCGAACCTGCGCGGCGACTTCCTGCGCGGCTACGATCAGTCCGCCAACCGGATGACCTATGAGAGCATCGTGGGGGGTGACCCGTTCCGCAACGTCCCCGGCTATCAGCGCAGCGGCTCGACGCCGGCACGCACCACGCCAGCCGCGACCGGGGGCGGGTCATCGCGCGTATCGGGAGCCGGCCGGACCACGAAGGATGCCGCCGCCGCGCTGACGAAGGAATTTGAGCGCCAGACCGCCGCGCTGGAGCAACAGGCGAAGGTGCAGGCCTTGCGGCAGGCCGGGTTGAGTACCGAGGCCGAATTTGAACAGATCCGTTACGACCTGATCCGGCAGATGCCCGGCCTGGACGAAGCGCGCATGAAGATGCTGGTCGATCAGACGCAGACGCTCGCGGCGCAGAAGGCGGTTTATGACGACATGCTCAAGCTGTCGCCCGAAACGGAAAAGCGACTTGGCGAGGAGTTGAAGGGGCTGGGTGAGGGCCTGCCGGCGCTGGAACAGGTCAACGCGCGGGCAGGCGAGTTGGGCACCATACTCAATGAGGAAGTGACCCGAGGCCTTCAGGGCATGATGCGGGGCTTCGGTTCGCTGGAGGATGTGGGCCTGAATGTGATCTTCCGGCTGGGTGACGCGCTGATCGATCAGTTGCTTAATCCCATGAGCCAGGTGGGCGGATTGTTCGGAGGCCTTGGTGGGGGAGGTGGCATCCTCGGCTCTGTCATTGGCTTGGTGGGATCGCTGTTCGACAAGGGCGGGTACACTGGCGACGGATCGCCTACCGACATTGCCGGCATGGTCCACAAGCGGGAGTATGTCTTTGATGCGGCGTCGGTCGCTCGCATCGGCGTTCCGACGCTGGAGGCCATTCGGGCGGGCACCTATCGGGGGCCGGACGTTTCGACAAAATCGCTACAGGCGGCGGCGAGTGCTGGCGGTGGAGGGCGACAGGAAATCGCGTTGCGGCTCTACATGCCGGAGGGTCTGGAAGCGCGCATGGCGGAAATTGCCGCTGGCGTGTCTGTCGAGGTTGTGCGCGCAGCTGCTCCAAGACTTCAGGCCGCAACGGTCAATGAAACATATCGGCAGCTGACGAGGCAGACGATATGACCAGTGCGGGCGACGCCGTGGAAGTCGGCGCATATCAGTTGCTCACTGGCACGGCCGGCACCTTGGGACCGATCGTCGGCGCGCCCGTCTTCCAGCATGTCCCCCAGGACACATGGCCGCCGGTCGTCATCATAGGCGACATTGAAGCGGAGCCATTCGGCGCGAAGGGCGACCCGGACAGGCGCTGCTCGCTCCAGATCGTCACTGTCACCGATGGCGAGGCGCGCAAGCCGCTGCTCGACCTTCAGGCGCAGGTAGAGGCGCGGCTGGAGGGCGCACGGCTCGATATTGACGGCTGGCGGCTGGCGTTCACGTTCGAGGGGGCATCAGCCACCATGTCGGGTGACGGTGATGGCTATGTGGGCAACAGCCGGTTCGAGGTGTTCGCGCTCAGGCTCTAGACACGCGAAAACGGCCCCGCTTGAAAAGCAGGGGGTTTTCGTCGTACTGTAGGAATTGGGTGTGGAAGCCCGGACCGAAGATAGGTCGTGCGAGCCGTTGGCGCGGCATCGTTCGACTGAAACAGAAACGCGGGGGATTGGCGTCCCGTCGCGACCGGACCATTATGTCCGGGAGCGGGGCGTCATACAATACCTTCGCGGGGAAATCGTCCCACCAGTCTCTTCGGCTGGCTTCCACCCTCCCGGCACCGGGTCCGTCACCCGGAAAACGGCTGTGGAAGGCCAAACCGAAGGTAAACCCGATGATTGCATATCGGACTGACGGAGCGCGTGCGCGCCCCGACCATACGCGAATTTTCCTACAACCCGATGCCCGTCTGATCGACCAGATCGAGGCCATATGCCGGATGACCGGCACGCGGCCCTCTCGATTCGGGCGCGACGCCGTGGGCGACCCCTCCCTCTACGCGGACATGCGGCTTTCCGGCCGCCAGCCGCGCGGTGAAACCCGCGTACGGATCCTTCACCACATCAACCGGCTGGCGCTGAATCACAGCGGCGCGTGCAGCGCGGGGGCGGTGCATCATGTCTGAGGCGCTGGCATTGGCCCAAGCGGGCATCGAAGCGACGCAAGCGAAGATCGGATCCGCCGTGTCTGAAATTGAGCACCTGTCGGCATTGGCGCGGGCGGCGACATACTGCCTGGAGCGGATGGACGACACGGCGCGATCCCAGATCAAGGCCGGTCCCGACCCGGACCTGCACAATCCTTGGCACTACGGCGAATTCAATACCTGCATGTCGATCTTGTCGCTCATCACGTCGCAGGGCGAGAGGGGCGTTGACCAGATGGAGGACATCGAGCGCGCCACCACGCATTTGCTCCGGCAGATCGCGGCGGCCGGGAAGGCGGTGTGCCATGCATAACCCCACACAAGCCCGCACGCTGGAAATCCTCAATGCCGTTTCGGAAAGTGCCCAGTCGGGCGGCTGCGCCCTGGAGTTTGTGGACGCATTGGCCGAAGCCATCAACATGGCGCTGGAGAGTATGGACGGCCAGCTTAAGTTGTACTCCGAGGTTGTGCTGAAAACGCATAGCGTCGACGCCCATGACAGCGACCTGCGACTGACAGTCTCGCTCCTGCATTTGCTCCAGAAGCAGGCGAAGGTCGGCAGGGACTTATTCGAGAAGATCGAAGTCGCGCAGTTCGAGGCGAAGCGCCTTGTCGCAGGGTGATCCTTCCCGGCTGCTCAAAGGGCACAGTGCAATCGCTGCGCACCTAGGCATCGGCAACCGCCAGTTGCAGCACATGCACAAGGCCCGCCTTATCCCGACATGGGTATCAGGCGGCACCGTCATGGCGACGACCGGCGGGCTGGCCGAATGGTCGGCGCTCTATCGGAACGGCAAATTTTGAAGGCTGAACCCCGCCCGGTCACCGCCGGGCGGGGCTGACCTGTGACGCATGAAATATCGCTGTGACCCGCAGAAAACTGCGCGTCGCAGAGGTTTTGAGAATTAAGGAGTGACGCATGGCGAGCGTATCAAAGCGGAAATGGACCCATAAGGGCGTCGAGAAAGAGGCGTGGGCAGTCAGATACATTGATGCTGATGGGGTGCGCCGATCCCGAAACTTTGAGATGAAGAAGGAGGCAGACGCATTCAGGCGGAAAATTGAGCGGGAGTTGGAAGACGGCGTGCATGTGGCCAAGGCGGCGTCACAGTCGTTTGAGCTGGCGGCCAGAGAGTACATGTTGGGCCTGGAGCGCCGCGAGCGCGAGGGGACGATCCGGCCAGCTACCTACCGGCGGGAAGAATCTTTTATGCGGGTGCATATTGTGCCTTGGTTTCGAGGCAGATCGCTCGCCGCCATCACAGAGCAGGAAGTCAGCGATTTCATCAATCACCTTCGCGACGGCCCGCTGGGTCCGCATTCGACCCTTGGCGTTATGAAAACACTTGGGCGGCTCATGGCGTTCGGGCAACGCCGCAAATGGATCAAGGTGAATGTTCTGCGCGATGTGCGCGCATGGCCCGAAAACAGACTGCCGACGCCAACGCGCATTAGGACGCTCAACCGCGACGAGGCTGCCGCCATCTATCGGTACTTTTGCGATCCAAGGGCTTTCAACCCAACATGGTCGCGGCCTTATGCCGCGATGGGGCGGGCCATCGTCTGGCTGGGCATGTTCGCCGGGTTGCGCTCGGGCGAAATCCGGGGCCTCACATGGGGGGCTGTCGACTTTGAGGCTGGAACCGTGAGGGTGTATCAGCAGCTGACCGAACAAAACGTGTTGGCCCCTCCAAAGACGCCCTCCAGCATCCGGACGGTGCCGGTGCCAGACATAGTGCTAGAGGCCATCGAACAGTACCGGCGTTATGCAAAGCCGAACCCCGACAATCTGATTTTCACTTGCGGGACGGCGACGCCTTTCCGATCATCGGCGCTTCATAATGACATTTGGAAACGCGCGCTGGTCGACCTTGGCTATTCCGCCGACGATGAGGGCGGCTGGCCGCACTTCCATGCGCTCCGGCATTTCGCCAGTTCGATGATGGTGCAGCACATGGCGATAGGCGATGTGGGGCCGATGCTAGGCCACCGGGATTTTGACACGACGCTGCGCGTTTATACGGGAGCGACACTCACCGCACCAGCAAAGCGCGCGGCCGTGCAGGATATGGCGAAGGCCATACTTTTGCCCCCCGTTGCGGCAGATCAGTGACGCATGGGTGGCACATGGCGGGCGCAACAATGACGCAACGGCCCTGAAACCCGCATAAAACTGCCATTCTTAAATACCGCTGGGGCAATTACTGGCTGGCAAAGGAGCGCGCGGTGAACAAGATCGACTGCGCCGTTGCCATCTGCATGGCGATCGGGGCCGCCATGCGCCATCGCGGCGGGTCGTCGGTTGACGACTGGATCAAGAGCCTGTCGGCGGCGTGAACCTGCTCAAAAAGGCGGTGCTCTATGTAGCGCGCGCCGTCGGCCTCACTGATCCGCGCCTGTATCAGTATATTGGCGCGCGCCATTCCGAGACCGGCGAAACTGTCACAGCGTCGTCGGTGCTGGGCCTGTCAGCCGCATGGGCCTGCGTCAATCTGGTGGCCGGCAGCGTCGGATCGCTGCCGCTCATGGTGTACCGCACCACGGGGGATACGCGCGAGGTCGCGCGGAATCATCGGCTTTACCGCATCCTGCATGACAGCCCGAACGCCGATCAGACATCGCTGGAATTTTGGGAATTCATTGCCGCGTCGCTTGAACTGCAGGGCGCTGGCTTTTCCGAAAAGGAGCTAAACAGCGCGGGCCAACTGGTGGCGCTGCATCCGCCGATCACGCCCGAACTGATGAAGGTCGAGCGCCAGGCGAACGGTTCATATCAGTATCGCTGGACCGACCAGTTCGGAAAGGCGCGGGTCGTTGGCGAGGACCGGATGTTGCACATCCGGGGTTTCGGCGGCGGGCTGTCCACCCTGGCATTCGGGCGGCAGACGTTCGGGATCGCGCAGGCGCTGGAGCGCACCACGGCGCGCACCTTCGCCAACGGAACGAATTACACCGGCATCTTCAAGGTGAAGGAATCGCTGGACGCCACCCAGCGCGCCCAGCTTGAAAATCTGCTGCAGGGCAAGTTTGTCGCCTCGCTTCGCGACGGCGTACCGATGGTCCTCGATCGCGACGCCGAATGGCTCTCGCTTTCGATGTCGGCCGAAGACGCGCAGATGCTGGAGAGCCGGGGCTTCTCGGTGGAGGAAGTCTGCCGGTTCTTCGGTGTGCCGCCGATCATGATCGGCCATGGCGAGAAAACGAGCAGCTGGGGCACCGGGATCGCGGAAGTCACGCAGGGCTTCGTGAAATACACGCTGCGCAAGCGCCTGAAGCGGATCGAACAGGCGCTTGAGAAGCAACTGCTGACCGTCGCGGATCGCGTCGCCGGCATCACAATCGAATTCAACCTTGAGGGTCTGTTGCGCGGGGACAGCAAGGCCCGCGCCGAATTCTACCAATATGCGCTGCAGAACGGCTGGATGACCATCAACGAAGTGCGCCGGCTTGAGAACCTGCCGCCGGTGCCGGGCGGGGATACGCCAAGGATGCAGTCCCAAAACGTCCCTATTTCAGGACCAAGAACTGTTTCGGATTCACAATCCGAGGACGAGCAAGTATAAGAAAAGTCGGCCTAGGCAGGTGTTTGCCGCACCAACCTAGGCCTAACCAAGTACGACCGTGGAGGGTCGCAATGGCTAATGACCTAAGTATGCGAACGTTTGGGTCGGCGCAATGTGGTGAGTGCCAATCCGAGTTCACTAAGCGCAGTCCCAGGGCTGCTTATTGCGGGCAGGCATGTAAGGACAACGCTAGGCGGCGGAACGTTCGTCGGAGGCTCGCCGCTCGCCGTGCATTGGCTGGTCCGACCCTACACAGTCGGGATTGTCGTCGGTGTCGCGGCACGTTCAACACGACCGGCCCTTACAACTACTACTGCGCGCCGTGCATCACGGCAGCTGAGAAGTCGGGCCGCAGCAAATACCAGTTTCTGAGCCGCAAAGCCGAGACGATACCTGCGAGCAGAAAGTGTGGAGGGTGCCACGAAGCGTTCGCGCCTCAGTGGGTCACGCAGAAGTATTGCGACGACGGATGTAAGGCGACGGCTAGAAGGACGACACCCAAGGGGCTGCTGAACAGCAGGATGGCCTCCGCAGTTCGTCGGGCGATGAATGGGCTAAAGGCGGGGAGAAGCTGGACCCGCTTGGTTGGCTACACCGCCGAAGAATTGCGGGAGCATATCGAGCGCCAATTCCTCAAAGGCATGTCGTGGGAAGAGGCGGACAAGTTTCACATCGACCACATCGTGCCGCTTGCGACGTTCAATTTCGATAGTGCCGAACACCCCGAGTTTCGGGCCGCTTGGGCGCTTACCAATCTCCGCCCGCTTTGGGCGACCGCAAACATCAGCAAGGGCGCGAGACGCACACACCTAATTTGATATTGATCCGATGGGGGACCCCACATGAGCGAAGAAGCCGTCCTGTTCCTGAAGGCGTTGGTTGCGTCGATGAAGGAAAAAGATCAGGACTACAATGCGCAAGATGCCAAGTTCGTGAAGGGGATGATCCCGCATCACGAGATGGCGGTCGAGATGGCGGAAAAGCAGATCGCCAAGGGTGAGAACGACCAGATCATCGGCATCGCAAGAGCCATAAAGACGGCTCAGCGGGCGGAGATTGCTAAGCTGAAGAAGTGGCTCGCAGATCGCGACATCGCTGGCGGTGGCGGTGGCATGAGCGGAATGTGATGCAGATGCAGAACGTGCCGATCACAGAAGCTGGCCAGGCCCAGCTCGCCGCTCCGGCGCCTTAAGGATCAATGCCGATGCTGATGACCAAGAACAGCGGGCTTCCGCTGGACCAGAAAGCTGTGTCTGACAGCGGCGAGATCGAGGGTTACGCTTCGATTTTCGGCAACGTCGATAGCTACGGCGAGATCGTCGAAGCTGGCGCGTTTGCTGATAGCCTCGTCTCGGCAAAGCGCTCGGGCCGCAAGGTCAAGATGCTTTACCAGCATGACCCGCATCAGCCGATCGGCGTGTGGGACGATCTCGCGGAAGACAGCAAGGGCCTCTACGTGAAGGGCCGCCTGCTGGTCGACAAGTCGCCCAAGGCGGCGGAGGTCCATGGACTGTTGCAGGAAGGTGCGCTGGACGGCCTGTCCATCGGTTATCGCACCATCAAGGCTGAACCCAAAGAGGGCAAGCCGGGCATCATGTCGCTGCTCAAGCTCGACTTATACGAAAACAGCATCGTCACCTTCGCCGCCAACGAACGGGCGCGCGTCGAGGTGGTGAAATCGATGCTTGACGGCGGCGTGTTGCCGACCGTCCGTGAATTTGAGGAATTCCTGCGGGAAGCAGGGTTCCCCAAAAGCAAGGCCGTGGCGCTCGCCTCGGCCGGCGCTCAACATCTTCGGGGGGAGCCCGAGGTCGTGGGCGATCCACTGGCAGCGTTCTGGGAAGCACTCCGTAGCGCGCCGATCGAAGACCTCACGGGCGACGATTAAGCCCCGAATTCAAGGAAATCATCATGAAGAAGGTACTGTTTGCCAGCACGGCGCTGGCAGCAATGAGCGCGCTTGGCCCGATGACTGCCAACGAACGCCGTCTCGGTCGCTACATTCGGGACGCCAGCGGCCATCCCAGCACGAAGACGGCGGCCGAACTGGCGACCGAGGTCAAGAACGAGTTCGGGCAGAAGCTCGATACGGTGAAGGGCCTTGCCGAAAAGGCACTGGCGGAAGCCAGCAAGGGCGTGAAGCTGTCGGAAACCGACAAGCAGGCGATCGATGAGGCCCTCGTCGGCATGAACGAGGTGAAGGGTCGCCTGGATGAACTGGAGCAGAAGACTGCTCGCACTGGCCCCGAAGGTGGCGCGCGGGTCCAGACGCCGGGTCAGGCCTACGCCGAAAACGATGATGTGAAGGCGTTCATGGGGCTGAGCCAGGCCCAGCAGGGCGGCAAGCGCGTGGCCGTCGAGGTAAAGGCGATCGTCTCGTCTCTGACGACCGACGCCAACGGTTCGGCGGGTGATCTGCTTGTGCCGATGCGCGCGCCGATGGTCGAACCGGTCACGCGCCGTATGACCATTCGCGATCTGCTGACGCCCGGCCGCACCAGTCAGCCCTCGATTCAGTATCCCAAGGAAACGGGCTACACCAACAACGCGGCGACCGTCTCGGAAACGACCGGCGCCACCAAGCCGCAGTCTGAAATCAAGTTCGACATCGTGACGACTTCGGTCACCACGATCGCGCACTGGCTGCTTGCGACCCGCCAGATCCTTGACGATGCGCCGATGCTGGAAAGCTACATCGACGGCCGCCTGCGCTACGGCCTTGCCTATGTCGAGGAAAACCAGCTGCTGAACGGCGCTGGTACGGGCACCGATCTGCTGGGCATCAACCCGCAGGCGACCGCCTTCGCGGCTGGCACGGCCATCGTGACGACGCCGACCAAGATCGACGTGCTGCGTTACGCCATGCTGCAGGCAGCACTGGCCGAACTGCCGGCGACCGGCCATGTCCTTAACCCGGTCGATTGGGCCAGCATCGAGACGACCAAGGATGCGGCTGGCGGCTACATCATCGGCAACCCGGTCGGCACGCTGGCGCCCACCCTGTGGGGCCTGCCTGTGGTTGCCACGCAGGCGCAGGCTTCCGGCGCTTTCCTCACAGGCGCTTTCCGCATGGCCGCCCAAATCTTCGATCGCTGGGATGCGACGGTCGCGGTGTCCACAGAGGACAGCGATAACTTCCGCAAGAATCTGGTGACGATCCTGGCCGAAGAGCGCCTCGCGCTCGCGGTCTACCGCCCGGAGGCCTTCATCAAGGGCACGTTCGCTGCGGCGATCACCGACCTGACTTCCTGATCAAGAGAGCGAGGGGCCTTCGTGCCCCTCCTTTTTCGACGGCCGTCCGCGACCGTCCAGAAAGGAGAACCGCGATGACGAATGTCCGCATGACGGCGCTGACCGTGCTGCACATCAGCAGCGTTCAGGCCGAAAATATCCTGACCGGCGAAGAGTTCGAAGTACCCGGCTACGTGGCCGACGAACTGATCCACATCATCGTCTCGCCGGTCCGCCTGGACGACGTGCGCATGATGCCGGTCGCGGCGCCCGCGGCCGGCGTGGTTTGAACGCCGCTTCCGGTGGGGTAGACCTCGCCGCAACGAACAGTATCGGCCCGCCTGGCCTCGGGATGGCGGGCCGCGAGACGAATGGGGAGGGACGATGGCGCTCGACGCACAGGAACTGATGGACCGCGCCCGGCGCGAGACCGGGCTCACCGCCTTCGGCGACGCGCCCATGCGCGAGGCGCTGGAGCAGTTCGTGGCCTCGCTCAACACCGAGGCCGGCCTGAGCGAGCCCACGCTCGCGGCCGCCGGGCAGGCGATCCTGGGGACGCTTTGCGAGCGCCTGAGGCTTGAGGACTGGTTCACCCGCCACC
>Ga0209066_10005234_pt1 | contig 13770 bp, 11 predicted proteins | sample All_14_2_FD_187198 | JGI IMG/M metagenome (GOLD analysis project Ga0209066, IMG submission 187198) | Freshwater microbial communities in response to fracking from Pennsylvania, USA - Allegheny Zone_MetaG_DW_15 (SPAdes) (version 2) ...
AGCGCCTGGGCGGCGGACGCCCAGCGGGCATGCAGCGCCAGATGCCTGCCAAACAGCCCAGCGCCAGCCCTGATGCTTCGCCGAACCAGGCCGCCAAGCCTGGTCAACAAGCCAATGCGGTGCCTGCACAAGGTGCGGCGCCTGCTGCGGCAGCCGGCAAACGCTCGTGGATGGGCCCCATTGCGGGCATCGCAGCGGGCTTGGGTATCGCTGCGCTGATGAGCCACCTGGGTATGGGTGAGGCTTTGGGTAACTTCCTGACCATGGCCCTGGTTGCCCTGGTGGCCGTGTTCGTGATCGGCTGGCTGGTGCGCCGCTTCAAGGGCGGTGCCGCATCGAGTGGGCCTCAACTGGCCGGTGCGGGCGCGCCTTACGTGCAGCAGCCTTTCGAGCGTCAGGCTCAGCAACCGGCCTTCACACCGGCTGGTGGGTCGGGTGCGGCGGCGGGCGCTGTGGCCGGTGCCACCGCGGCGGATCTCAGTCAATTGCCAGCTGGCTTTGACGTGCAGGGCTTTCAGCGCATTGCCAAGATGATCTTCATTCGGCTGCAGGCAGCCAATGACGCGGGCAATGTGGATGACCTGCGCAAGTTCACCACACCCGAGTTGTTCGCCTCGCTGCGCGTGGACTTGCAAGAGCGTGGTCAGAAGGCCAACCAGACCGACGTGATGCAACTGGACGCCGAGGTGGTGGATGCCGCCAAGGAAGATGGTCAGCTGATCGCCTCGGTGCGCTTCCATGGCCTGATCCGCGAAGAAGCTGAACAAGGTGCGCAACCCTTCGATGAGTTGTGGCACCTGGTCAAGCCGCTGGACGAAAGCCGTGAATGGGCCATTGCCGGTATCACGCCCATCCAGGGTTGATCCTGGCTGAAGGGGCTCACCCGCGCTGTTGAAGCGGGGGTGAGAACAAAGAAAACCCGCCGTGCGGCTTGACCGCAGGCGGGTTTTTTAATGGGCGTTTCCCTGCTCAGGCGTACCTGGACTCAGGCCTTCTTGGCCCAGGCTGTGCACCAGCCCTTGCCATTGACCTGCTTGCTGCCCAGCAGCGGGCAGGCTGCCCAGGCGTCGGTAGGCTTGCCTTGGTAGAACTGGCAGCCGCCGCACACATTGCCGGCCTTGAAGGTCGGGTACTTCTTGGCGTCAACCTTGGTGGCGTCGTGCTTGTAGCCCAGGCCCGTGGCGGCCGGGTCTTTTTCATCCACCTTGGCCGCATCGGCGGCTTGGGCGCAGGTCATGGCCGACAGCGCAGCGGCTGCAGGAACGAGGGTCATCATGAATTGGCGACGGCTGGTCATGGAGGGGCTCCGTGGTGGGGGTGGGGGAAGGATGTCTACGGTTTGACGCATTTTCAGCTGTTTCAATGTGTTGGCATAGGGCCGACAATGCACAAAGTGACTTCAGTTTGGGGTCATTGATGTTTCAAAGGTGTTGCATGATTGAACTAGACCCCAAAGACGAGGACAACAGCTCGCCACGCTACCGCAGCAGTGCGGCGGCCCGCATGGTGAATATCCCGGTTGCCACGCTCAGAGTTTGGGAGCGGCGTTACCAAGTGGTCGGGCCAGTCCAGGCGCCTTCTGGACAAAGACTGTATTCCAGTCGGGACGTGCGCCGCTTGGTGTTGATCAAACAACTGGTGAACAGAGGGCATGCCATTGGCATGCTGGCGCGCCAGGAAACGCCGCGCCTGCAAGACTTGCTGGATGAGGCCAGCCACACTGACAGCGTGTTGCAGGGGCAGCAGCCCGCTACCTTGGACCCGGATCGCCCAGGCCTGGCAGCACAGGGCAGCGTTCGGGTCTTGCTGGTCGGGCCAGACGCCGCGGCGCGCTGGGCCGGGCCCCTGCAAGCGGCCTCGGAGTTGCAGGTGGTCGGCCGTGTGGATGCCAGTGCGGTGTCCGAGCTGTCCGTGCGACACCTGCAGGCTGATGTGGTGCTGGCCGACCTGGGTGCCATGCACATGGAAACCGTGGACTGGCTGGCGCGCCTGACGCAACTCGTGGGCGCGCGCCAGATGCTGGTGGTGTATGGCTTTGCCAGCAGCCAGGTGATCGATGCCTTGCGCGCCCGCGCGGCCATCGTGCGCCGTGCGCCCCTGGCGCCAGACGAACTGATGCAGGCTTTGATGGACGCTGTGCGCGGCTGGCGCAGCGTGGCGCAGGCCTTGCGCACGGTGCCCGACCCGGCGCCCGCGCGGCGCTTCAATGCGCAGGCTCTGACCATGTTGGCGCAGGCCATGCCTCGCGTGGCCTGCGAATGCCCCAAGCACCTGGCCGATCTGGTGACCATGCTGGGTGAGTTCGAGGCCTACAGCGCGGAGTGCGAAAGCCGGCAGCCGGCCGACGTGGCGCTGCATGCCTATCTGTACCGCGTGGCCGGGCACGCACGGGCCTTGATGGAAGAGGCCCTGGTGACCATTGCGCGAGCCGAGGGTATTGCCTTGCCTGACAGCCAGGGTGCCAGCGCATGACGTCGGCACCTTGGGATTGGGCGCGGGGCGGCGCGGTCTTGGTCGTGGGGGCCTCCGGCGGCGTGGGGCAGGCGCTGGTCGGCGCATTGTCGTCGTGGCGGGATGGTCCGGCCGTGCTGGCGCTGTCCAGGCAAAGTGAGCCGGCCTTGGACCTGCTGGATGAAGGCAGCGTGGCACAAGCCGCGGCGTCAGTGCATGAGCAACTGCGCTCACAAGGGTGCGACCTGCGTCTGGTACTGGATGCCACCGGCTTTCTGCACGGTGACGGTCATGAGCCTGAGAAGTCCTGGCGGCAAATTGACCCGGTCCACATGGCTCGGGCGTTTGCCATCAACGCGATAGGCCCGGCCTTGTTGATGAAGCACTTCCTGCCCTTGTTGTCGCGCGATGGCAAGGCCGTGTTCGCCACGCTGTCAGCCAAGGTGGGCAGCATCGGCGACAACCGCCTGGGCGGCTGGTACAGCTACCGGGCGTCCAAGGCGGCGCTCAATCAACTGGTACACACCGCGGCCATCGAGCTGGCACGAACCAGGCCGCAGGCCGTGTGCGTCGCACTGCACCCGGGCACGGTGGACACGCGCCTGTCCTCGCGTTTTGCCCGATCTGGTCTGAATGTGCAGACGCCTGAGCAAGCCGCTGGCCGCCTGCTGAACGTGATCGACAAACTGGTGCCAGCCGATACGGGCGGCTTTCTGGACTATCAGGGGCAGACCTTGCCCTGGTGAGGCGACTGGCCAGGCGCTCAGGCCACGGCCTGGCTGGCGTCGTCTGCGTCTTCACCGAGAAAACCGCCGCTCTGGTGCGCCCACAACCGCGCATACAAGCCGCCTTGTGCGAGCAGCGCCGCGTGGCTGCCTTCTTCGACGATGCGGCCCTGGTCCAGCACGATGAGGCGGTCCATGGCCGCGATGGTGGACAGGCGGTGGGCAATCGCCACCACGGTCTTGCCCTCCATGAGCCGGTACAGGCTGGCCTGGATGGCGGCCTCCACTTCGGAGTCCAGCGCGCTGGTAGCCTCGTCCAGCAAGAGGATGGGCGCGTCCTTGAGCATCACGCGGGCGATGGCAATGCGCTGGCGCTGCCCGCCCGAGAGCTTCACGCCGCGCTCGCCCACATGGGCGTCGTAGGCGCTGCGGCCTTTGGGGTCGCTCAAGGTCTGTATGAAGTCATGCGCCTCGGCCTTGGTGGCAGCCAGGATCATGTCGGCGTCGCTGGCCCCAGGCTTGCCGTAGAGGATGTTGTCGCGCACGGAGCGGTGCAGCAGCGAGGTGTCCTGTGTGACCATGCCCACCTGCGCGCGCAGGCTGTCCTGCGTGACGCGGCTGATGTCCTGGCCGTCGATCAGCACGCGGCCTTGTTCGACGTCATGAAAGCGCAGCAGCAGGTTGACGATGGTGGACTTGCCCGCGCCCGAGCGCCCCACCAGGCCGATCTTTTCGCCTGGCTTGATGTGCAGGTCAAGGTGCTCGATCACCGGGCGCTCGCCGCCATAGGCAAAGCTCACGTCCTGGAAGCGGATGTCGCCTTGCTGCACGCGCAAGGGTTGGGCTTGCGGGTGGTCCAGCACGGTGTGCGGGCGTGACAGGGTGTTGATGCCATCCTGCACGGTGCCGATGTGCTCGAAGAGCATGGCCACTTCCCACATCATCCAGTGCGAGATGCCGTTCAGGCGCAGGGCCATGGCCGTGGCGGCGGCCACCGCGCCGATGCCCACCTGGCCTTGTGTCCACAGCCACAGCGACAGGCCGGCCGTGGCCAGAATCAGCAGCATGCTCAGCGTGTGGTTGACCGTCTCAAAGCCACTGACCAGGCGCATCTGGCCGTGCACGGTCTTCATGAAGTCCTGCATGGCCGAGCGCACATAGCTGGCCTCGCGGTTGCCATGCGAGAACAGCTTGACCGTGGCGATGTTGGTGTAGGCATCGGTGATGCGGCCGGTCATCAGCGAGCGCGCGTCAGCCTGTGACTTGGCTGTGCGGCTCAAACGCGGCACGAAAAAGGCCACCGAGCCAACGTACAGCACCAGCCAGCCCAGAAAGGGTGTCACCAGCCACAGGTCGAAGCTGCCCACCACCGCCGTCATGGTCACGAAGTAGATGGTGACGAAGACCAGGATGTCGGCGACGATGAAGCAGGTGTCGCGCACGGCCAGCGCGGTCTGCATGACCTTGGTGGCCACGCGCCCGGCGAACTCGTCCTGGTAAAAGCCCATGCTCTGGCCCAGCATCAGGCGGTGGAAGTTCCAGCGCAGCCGCATGGGGAAGTTGCCCGCCATGGCCTGGTGCTTGAGCAAGGTCTGCAGCAGCACGGCCAGCGGGCTGGCCAGCAAGATGCCACCCAGCATGAGCAGCTTGTCTTGCGACTGAGTCCACAGCGCGGCGGTCGGCGTGGTGCTGAGCCAGTCGACGATGTTGCCCAGCATGTTGAACAGCAGGGCCTCGAAGGCGCCGATGGACGCGGTCAGCAGCGTCATGCCCAGGATGTAGCGGCGCACACCGTGTGTGCCGGCCCAGATGAACGCAAAAAAGCCCGTTGGGGGGACCTGGGGCGGGGTATCGGGATAGGGGTCGATCAGGTTCTCAAACCAGCGCAGCACGGGGGGCTCCATCAAGGCCAGGGCGTCAAACGCCGTAGCGTACAGCCTTTGCCTTGGTGGTGCGCTCCCGCCGCGTCAATAGACCTCGGGCACGATCATGCTGGCCGGGACGGGCTGGCGGATGTAGTCCTCGCGGCGCTCGCGTGGCGGCAATTGCACGGCGGCTTGCTCGACCTCGTGATATGGGATCTGCTGCAGCAGGTGGTGGATGCAGTTCAGGCGCGAACGTTTTTTGTCCACAGCCTGAACCACCCACCAGGGCGCTTCGGGGATGTGGGTGCGGTCCAGCATCACTTCCTTGGCGCGGGTGTAGTCCTCCCAGCGGCGGCGGCTTTCCAGGTCCATGGGGCTGAGCTTCCACTGCTTGAGTGGGTCGGTGATGCGGCCCAGGAAGCGCGCCTCCTGCTCGTCGTCGGACACCGAGAACCAGTACTTGAACAGGCGGATGCCGCTGCGCACCAGCATTTTCTCGAACTCGGGCACCGAGCGGAAGAACTCTTCGTAGTCGTCGTCCGAGCAAAAGCCCATGACGCGCTCGACGCCGGCGCGGTTGTACCAGCTGCGGTCGAACAACACGATCTCGCCAGCTGCGGGCAAGTGCGCCACGAAGCGCTGGAAGTACCACTGGGTTTTTTCGCGGTCGTTGGGGGCGGGCAGGGCGGCCACGCGGCACACGCGTGGGTTCAGGCGCTGGGTGATGCGCTTGATGGCGCCACCCTTGCCGGCGGCGTCGCGGCCTTCGAACAGCACCACGATGCGCTCACCGCTGTGCACCACCCAGTCCTGCAGCTTGACGAGCTCGCCTTGCAGGCGGAACAGCTCGCGGAAGTACATGCGGCGCGTTTCGCGGGCCTCGGGTGTCAGGTTGAGGGCGCCGTCCAGGAAGCGGTCGTCCACCTCCATTTCGAGTTCTTCGTCGTAGCTGTCGATGACGTCGTCCTGCAGGCGGCGCAGCATGTCTTCGTCAAAGGTGTCCTTGGGTGTGCTCATGGCTTCATCGGTCTTGGTCGGATCAGACCGGCCACGCTGCCACAAGATTGTGTCAATTTGATGAGCATCACCAACGGGCAGAAGATGCGCCCTGGTTCTCTGAGAAGATGACGCCCAGGTATCAGCGCGGTCGTTCGCGGTGACTTTGGCAGGTCGATGGCATTGCTGCACATCTGTGCACATAATCCCGACCTGTCGTTTTCCTACCGGGCAACAAGCCCTCAAGCGTCATGTTTCAACGGATCGTGTCCGTCATCAAAGCGACGGTTGCCAGCCTGGTGCTGCTGACCAACATCGTGGTGGTGTTCTCCATCATGATTCCCTTTGCCTTGCTCAAACTGCTGCTGCCCTGGCGGCCCGTGCGCCTGGTCACCGACTTCGTGCTCAACAGCCTGGCTGAAATCTGGATCGCCATCAACAGCATGTGGATGGCGGCCGTGAGCCGCACCCGCTGGCATCTCAAGGGTTTTGAGCGCTTCAATTACAAGGGCTGGTACCTGGTCAGCAGCAACCACCAGAGCTGGGTGGACATCCTGGTGCTGCAAAAGGTGTTCAACCACCGCATCCCCTTTTTGAAGTTCTTCATCAAGCATGAGCTGATTTACGTGCCCATCATGGGCCTGGCCTGGTGGGCGCTGGACTTTCCCTTCATGAAGCGCAAGGGTGGCGCCAGTGCGGCCAAGGACCTGGAAACCGCACGCAAGGCCTGCGAAAAATACCGCGTCATCCCGACGTCGGTGATCAGCTTCATGGAGGGCACGCGCTTCACGCCCGACAAGGCTCAGCAGCAGAAATCAAGCTACAAGCACCTGCTCAAGCCCAAGACGGGCGGCGTGGGCATGGCGCTGGAGACCATGGGCGAGCTGTTTGATGCCATGCTGGACGTGACCATCGTGTACCCGCATGGCGTGCCCACCTTCATTGATTTGCTGACCGGCCGGATCGACGACGTGATCGTGACCGTGCGCCAGGTGCCCATCCCCAAGCACCTGCTGGTCAACGACAAGGGCGAAGCCCCCGGCCGTGGTGCCTTGCAGCTGTGGGTCAACGAGATCTGGCAGGCCAAGGACGCCGAGATCGATCAGATCACGGCGCAGTTTGCGGCTGGGAAGCTTTGAGAGGCGCACGCAGGCGCTCGAACTGAGACGGCGCCACGTACTGCAGCAACTCCTTGCCTTCGGTGTCCAGCGCGATGTCCAGGCCCTTGTCCGGGTAAAGGAAGTGTTCCAGGTGCCCGTTGCTGCGCACCCGCTCGGCCGGTGGACCAAAGCGCGCCAAGACGGTGGCTTCGTCCAGGTTGGCCTGGGGGATGAAGCTCAGGGCCGTGATCGGTGCCTTGAGTGCCGCAGCCATGTCGGCCGTGGCGATGGTGTATTTGCGGGTGGTGCTCTCCATGAAGTCGGACTTGATGGCGCGCTCGCGCATGCCCCGCACCTCGGCAGCGGGCAGGTAGGCCGTGATGACGACCTTGCCGCTGATGAAGCCGGCCTGGGCCGGGTCGACAAAGGCTTCGAGCGTGCCGTCCTCACCCGGGGCGGCAATGATGGCGATCTGCGTGTTCTCGCCCCAGCGCTGCTGCGCGTCGGCCAGGGTGCTGCCTGCCTCGCTTTGACTCAAGACCAGGCCCATCACCCGGCTGGTGCCGCCAGGCTGCACCTCGATCTCCCAGGGCAGGCCTGACGGCGCGGCCTGTGAGGCGGTGGCGCCGCTGCCTTGCGGGCTGCGGCCGCCGACGATCAGGGCACTGAGCCCCAGGGCGGCCACGACGGCGCCGCCCACGATCCATACTTTGTTCATGTCTTGTAGCCAGGGTCGGTTCGTTCGAGTTTGCGGATCAGGGCCGGCCAGACAAAGGCGCCGCCCATGCCGCCAGTCTGAACCTTCATGGCGTGCGCCACGCCCTGCACGATCAAGGGGTTGACCTCGGTCAAGGGCGCGCCACCGGATTGCGCCGCCAGCTGGATCTGGCAGGTGCTCTCGAACACATACATGTGCAGGAAGGCGTCCGCGATGCTGCGGCCCACGGTCAGCAGGCCATGGTTGCGCAGCATCAGGAAGTTTTTGTCGCCCAGATCGGCCTGCAGGCGGGGTTTTTCGTCTTCGCGAAAGGCCACGCCCTCGTAGTCGTGGTACGCCAGTGATGACAGCACAAACGTGCTTTGCTGCGAGATGGGCAGCACGCCGTCCTTCTGGGCCGACACACCCACGCCGGCGCGCGTGTGCGTGTGCATCACGCAGCCTGCGTCGTCACGCACGGCGTGCACGGCGCTGTGGATGGTGAACCCCGCCGGGTTGACGAAAAAGGGTGAGTCGCTGAGCTTGTTGCAGTCCTGGTCGACCTTGACCAGGCTGGACGCCGTGATCTCGTCGAACATCATCCCGTAGGGGTTGATGAGGAAGGCGTGCTGCGCGCCAGGGATGCGCGCCGAGATGTGCGTGAACACCAGATCGCTCCAGCCATACAGCGCGACCAGTCGGTAGGCGGCGGCCAGGTCGACGCGCAACTGCCATTCTTCGGGGCTGACCTTGTCTTTCAGGGATGGGATGTCCATGTTTGTCTCCTCGTTGTGGGTCATTGAGCTTGTGGTGATGCGAAAGTGTCCTGGTAAGCCTGGCGCAGCAGGTTTTTCTGTACCTTGCCCATGGCATTGCGAGGCAGGTCGGCCACGGTGAACACGCGCTTGGGCACCTTGAAGCCTGCGATGGTGTCCTTGAGTGTCTGGATGAGTTGGGCCTCTGATGGCGCCTGGTCAGGCTGGGTCACGATGACGGCGATCACCCCCTCGCCAAAATCGGGGTGGGGCACGCCGACCACGGCCGATTCGACCACACCGGGCAGCTTGTCGATGTGGCTTTCGATCTCGGCGGGGTAGACATTGAAGCCACCCGTGATGACGAGGTCCTTGGCGCGGCCTGACAGGTGCACATAGCCCTGCTCATCGATGCAGCCGACATCGCCGGTGCGGAACCAGCCGTCTGGCGTGAAGGCCTCGGCGGTCTTGTCGGGCATGCCCAGGTAGCCCGCGAACACATTGGGGCCGGTGACTTCGACCTGACCGATGGCGTGAGCAGCCAGGGCTTCGCCAGCGTCATCGACGATGCGCACACCCACACCGGGCAAGGGGCGGCCGACGCTGCCGGGCAACCTGGTGCCTTCACTGGGGCGGCAGGGGTTCGAGCACAGCATGCCGGTCTCGCTCATGCCATAGCGCTCCAGGATGGTGTGCCCTGTGCGCTGCGCAAAGGCCTCGTGCGTGGCGCTGAGCAAGGGCGCCGAGCCGCTGATGAACAAGCGCATGTGGGTGGTGGTGTCGGGCGTGAGCGAAGTGTCCTGCAAAAGGCGCCCGTACATGGTGGGTACGCCCATGAACACGGTGGCGCGCGGCGTTGGATGAGTTGGTGGGGACTGGATCTGTTGCAGCACCTGCGCGGCGTCGAACTTGTTGAGCCAGCGCATGGGCGTGCCCGACAGCAGCGCGCAGTGGCAGGCCACGAACAGGCCGTGGATGTGGAAGATGGGCAGGGCGTGGACCAGGCAGTCGTCGTGGCGCCAGTCCCAGTGGCGCAGCAGGGTGCGGGCGTTGCTCAGCAGGTTGCGGTGGGTGAGCAGGGCGCCCTTGCTGCGGCCGGTGGTGCCCGAGGTGTAGAGGATGGCCGCCAGGTCATCCGCACCGACGTCCGCGATGGCGTGGCGGTCGTCCTGCTGCGCGGCGTGGGCCAGCAGGCTGCCGCTGCGGCTATCACCCAGGGTGAACAGGTGCTCGACATGGCCGTGGGCGGCCAGAGGGATCACCCAGTCCTGATCCTGCGGGCGGCATACCAGCATGGCGGGCCGCGCGTCCTGCACGAAGTAGTCCAGTTCAGTGGCGCGGTAGGCTGGGTTCAGGGGCAGGAACACGCAGCCCGCACGCAGGGTGGCCAGGTACAGCAACAGCGACTCGACCGATTTGTCGACATGCGCGGCGATCACAGGCGGGCGACCATCCACCCCATGCAAATGCAGGCTTTGGATGAGGTTGGCCAGCATGGCGGTGGCACGGTCCAGGTCCTGCCAAGTGTAGGCCAGGCCTGTGTCGGTGAGGATGGCGGTGTCGTGCTCGGTGGCGGGCCAGGCGGCGCGCAGGGCGGTGAACAGGTTCATGGCTGGTGTCGGGGCGACGGCGTGATGGGGCCCGGGGTAAAAAGGGTCAACCCGAAAGGTAACTCAAGCGGCGTCGTTGGCGGCCTTCAGGGGCGCTTGTGCTGGATCGATGGACGCCAGCTCGGGGTGGTAGAGCTGCACGCGGTTGCGGCCGTGGCGTTTGGCCGCGTACAGCGCGGCATCGGCGTGGGCGAGCATCGCGTCGACATCGGTGTGGCCCGGGTGCCATTGCACGGCGCCGATGCTCACCGTGGCGTAAATGGTGTGCTGGCCGAAGGTGATGGGGCTGTGGTCCAGCTTGTGCCGAATGCGCTCCAGCGCATTGAGGGCTTCGACCAGCGGGGTGTTGGGCAGCAGCACCGCGAACTCTTCGCCGCCCACGCGGGCCGGGGTGTCGGTGTCGCGCAAGGCGGCCCGCAGCACGTCAGAGAAGGCTTTGAGCACCGCGTCGCCCGCAGCGTGCCCATAGGTGTCGTTGATGTGCTTGAAGTGGTCCAGGTCCAGCAGGGCCACCGTCATGGGCGTGCCGTATCGGCGCGTCTGCACCAGGCCTGCTTCGGCCACATCAAAGAAGTCGCGCCGGTTGGACAGGCCGGTGAGCGCGTCGCGCGTGGCCATGCGCAGCAGTTCCTGCTCGGCACTGACGCGGGCCGTTTCCTGGTCACGCGCATGGAACAGGGTGCCCAGGGTGACCACCAGCGGCTCCAGCAGTTGCACCATCTGCTCGTCAAAGCCTTCAGCGCGGTTGCCCAGGCCGATCATGCCCAGCACCCGGTTGTCAAAGCGGATGGGCATGCCCAGGAAGTTGCCCAGCTCGGCGAGCCCAGTCGTGTCCGGGTGCGCTGGGTGCATCACGGGATGGTTGCGCAGCACCACATGGTTGTTCACAACGACCTGGCCGAAGATGTTGTCCAGTGAGTGGATCTCCAGCATGCCCGCTCGCCCCGCCTCCCGGCGCATGCCGCTGGGGCCGATCAGTTCGCTGCTGGCCGACATGGTGGGCACGTTCAGATAGGGCTGGCCATCTGCCGTCTGTTGCACGATGCCGATGAAGCCAAAGCCGCTCTCGCTGAGCTTGAGCAAGGGCTCGAACAGGGCCTCGCAGGCTTCATGCACATTGCGGCTTAGCAGGAAGCAGGCCTGGGCTTGGTTGAGCAGGTCCAGCAACTGGCGCTGGCGGTTGCGCAGGGCCTCCTGCCTTTTGCTCTCGGTGATGTCGATCAGTGTGCCCACCACGCGCTTGGGGCGACCACGTTCATCATGCTCCACCGTGCGGCCAAAGCTTTGCACCCACACGTAGTGGCCTTTTCTGTGCCGGATGCGGTACTCGACGGCGATCACGTCTGTGGCCTGGGTCAGATAGGCTTGCACGGCGCGGTCGATGTTGGCGCGGTCATGCGGGTGGATCATGTCCATCCAGACCAGGTTGTTGTGTTCGACCTCGTCGTCCCGGTAGCCCAGCATGGCCGCGGCACGCGCATTGATCACGCGTTCCTGCTTCTGGTAGTTGAGGTCCCAGGTGCCGATGCGGGCCGATTCCAGCGCCAGGTACAGGCGCTCCTTGGTGGCTTCGATGGACGACTCCAACTGCTTTTGCCGGGTCATGTCCAGCAGGTAGCAGCGCACACGCAGCAAGGCGCCGGCCTCGTCGTAGTCGGCCTTGTTCACCTGGTGCACCCAGCGTGTCCCCTGGCTGGATGGGCGCAGCCGGTAGCTGAACTCCAGCGAGGGCAGGTGGCCGTGGTGGTGGCAGCTCATGCTGCTGCGCACGTCGTCCTGGTCCTGCGGGTGAACGATGCTCAGGAAGGGCTGGTGCGCGCGCAAGGCCTCGGCCCGGCGCGTGCCGATGATGTCGTGCAGGTTGTCCGACATGTACACGGGGTGGGCGGTGGTCCGGGCGTCCCACACCAGGGTGGCCACCGGGCCTGACGAGAACAACGTGTGCTCTTGCTCGACTTGCAGGCGGACCTGATCGTGCACCACTTCGCTGAAGCGCACCAGTTGCTGCACCTTGCTTTCGTCGAAGTCATGCCGGGGGCGCTGGTCCATCACGCACAAGGTGCCTACCACCTGGCCCTCACCGAACACCAGTGGCACGCCCGCGTAAAACCGCAAGGGCGGCAAACGCCGAACCACCAGGTCGTTGTCGGCAAAGCGCTCGTCCAGACGCAGGTCATGCGCCAGGATCACCTTGTGACCCGAGACCACATGGCCACAAAAGCTCAGGTCGCGCGGCCATTGGTTGCCGTCCACGCCGTGGTGCGCGGCGAACCACAGCCTGTCGCCGTCCACCAGCGACACCAGGCAGATGGGCACACCCAGCACGCTGGCGGCCAGGTCGGTGATGCGCTTGAGCTCCGGCCCGCCGTCGACATCCAGCAGTTTCAGGTCACGCAGTACCGCCAGTCTGATCTTTTCATCAGGCGGAATCGGGGCAGCGGGCATGCAGGGGGCTCCAGGTGTCTCGGCAGCAACTCATCCGTGACGGCGCCCATCGGGGGCGTCTTGTGTCCGGCCTTGGGGTTCTTGTTATGGGCCGGTCCACATGTGGCACTGATCTTACGCAGAAAGTCCGTGCAAAGGCTTGGGACATTCACGCGATCGGTGCGGAGCGCATTGCCAGGTGTTGCATGCGAGCCGTAGGGGGCTTTACATGCTGAAACGCAGGCGGACTTGAACTTGCGCACTTCGGCCCGATCTCACCCTGACACGAACAGGAGCAGCAATGCGCATGACCCGATACTGGATGACAGGCTGCATGGCCTTGATCCTGCTGGTCGCTGGGCGCTGGCCTCAGCGTGACGAGCAGGAAGACGACCGCCAGCGACAAAGCGGCTGGATCACCCTGACCAGCAAATACGGCATGGAAGAAACCGTGCGCCAGATCGAGCGCTCGGCCCGCCTGACGGGTTTGCCAGTGGTGGCCCGCACAGCGCCTCAACCCCCGAATGCGCAGTCCGGGGACATCAGTCGCGCACGCGTGCTGGTGCTGGGTGACGAAGGCGGCCAGACGCCCATGATGCAGGCCGGCAGCGACACGCAGCCCAATCTGCCCTGGACGGTCCTGATCAGGCAGCGTGCCAACGGCCAGACCGAGGTCAGCCTGAGCGACCCCGATGCCATGGACCTGCCCGAGGGCGCGTCCGCCAGCCTGCTTGAGCGCGTCACGGCCCTGCCTCAGGCCGTGAAAGACGCCATCACCTGATCGGGCCTGTGGCCGTCAACTGTTGATGGCCTGGCTGGAGCCGGCCAGCTTGCGCAACTCGAACTTCTGGATCTTGCCGGTGGACGTCTTGGGCAGGTCGCCAAACACCACGGCGCGGGGCACCTTGAAGCCCGCCAGATGCAGCCTGCAGTGGGCGATGATGTCCTCAGGCGTGACCTGCGCGCCCGTCTTCAACTCGATGAAGGCACAAGGCGTTTCGCCCCACTTGGGATCGGGCTTGGCCACCACGGCCGCGGCCATCACGGCCGGGTGTCGGTACAGCACATCTTCAACCTCGATGGACGAGATGTTCTCGCCGCCCGAGATGATGATGTCCTTGCTGCGGTCCTTGATCTTGACGTAGCC
>Ga0209066_10005235_pt1 | contig 13768 bp, 10 predicted proteins | sample All_14_2_FD_187198 | JGI IMG/M metagenome (GOLD analysis project Ga0209066, IMG submission 187198) | Freshwater microbial communities in response to fracking from Pennsylvania, USA - Allegheny Zone_MetaG_DW_15 (SPAdes) (version 2) ...
GAATACTATTTCGATGTTTCAACCGGCATTGAAGATCAGGAAACTGCCATTACTTCAGCAACACAAGCAGGCAAAGAAGAAGGTAGAGAAGTTGTCGCGCTGTTCAATCCAAAGCAGAATCGAACGATCTTCCTGAAATCAACTTAACCGACATGAACTTGCATAAAATACGCCATTGCCTGCCGCAATCCATACAACGGAACGAGCAGAACAAGATGAACGATATTGCTCAACGCAAACAATAAGGCGACTGAGCGCAACAAGGGGTCAAATAAAGGGGCAAGATTCTGCAACATCCATGTTCCTGCCCCGGCAAAAACCGCAATCACCAATAACGCTCCAAGCCACATTCCCAATGGCAGCCAAGCATGACGGTCTGATTCAGAAGGAAGCATAGTGCTGGAGACGGCAAAGGTCAGATAGAACCAGAGGAAGAAATCTGGTACGGTAGGCAACAGTTTCAACCCCATCCAGAACAAATCTGCCTGTCCATTGCTGAGTACATGCCAGAGCGCATCCAACCGCAACTGGACAACACCTGTGTATGCTACGACCAGCGTCCCCGCAATGATGGGAGCCAAACCAATTAAGGAATCACGCAAGATATCGGTTCGCTCGGTCTCTACATAGCCAAGTTGCAAATGTCCAGTATCCAACGATTGCGGGAGCAATGAAAACTTCCCTGTACGCACCCCTAGAATTTTTGCCATCAAAAAATGGCTCGCCTCATGCAGGAACACACCAGGGAAGAAAAGCATGGAGAACAAGGCAATCGTCAATGGCTTATTACGGGTGATCAGATAGAAGATGATCTGGATCTCACGATGCAAAAGCCGCTGGAGATACACCAGCGGCACGAGCATTAACGCAAACCAAAGTAATCCGGTGAACTGCACAGTTTATTTCACAGCCGCCTTTGCAATGGAAATAAATTCCTCTGGCTTCAAGCTTGCACCGCCCACCAAAGCACCGTCAATATCGGGTTGGGAGAAGAATTCTGCGGCGTTGGCAGCAGTTACAGAACCACCATACAGGATGCGGATGGCTTGAGCCGCTTCGGCACCAAAGAGTTCGGTCAACACCGGGCGGATCATCCCGCCGTGAACGGCTTGAGCGTTATCCGCGCTGGAGGCTTTTCCGGTACCAATCGCCCAAACCGGCTCATACGCAACCACGATCTGGGATGCAAATTCAGTAGCAACACCCTTGAGCCCTTCCTTCGTTTGCGAAGCGACCACATGTTGGGTTTCACCGGCTTCATATTGTGCCAAGGTCTCGCCCACACATACGATCGGAATCAAACCGGCTTTTTGTGCCGCGAGCAATTTTTTATTCACAGTCTCATTCGTTTCACCAAAATAGGTTCGTCGCTCCGAGTGACCGATGATGACATATCCGCACAGTTCCTTCACCATCCCCGGCGCGATTTCGCCAGTGAAAGCGCCTTTCTCCTCCCAATGCAGATTCTGCGCACCCAGCCCGATCTCCGTTCCAGCAAGCATTTCTGCCGCGACCATCAACGAAGTAAAGGGCGGGCATACCACTCGCTCCACACCGTTGACGGCGCTCAACCCACCAGAAAGTGCAGAAAGCAACTCACGCGTCTCTGCAGTATTTTTGTTCATCTTCCAATTTCCAGCCACAAATGCTTTTCTCATCGATGAATGCTCCTATTGAATAGTTTTTAGAAATTCCGTTGCCGTTTCTCTCACCCACAATGGGGCGCCAAGATCTGAAGAGAGGGACAACAAAATGTTTTTTGCAGTTTCACGACTGCCAACCTGCATTTCAATCTCCGCTTTTAGAAGGAATACCTCATACATATCTGACCTGATCGCTTCTGCATTGGAGAGTTGAAGTTTGGCATCTTCAACCGAACCGTTATAAAGTGCATACCGACCACGGGCAATATACCCAAGAGGTAGGTCAAACGCATCAATGCGTTCGAAGAACACATACAACGGCATTTCTTTTTCCTTCGCCGCTTTATAGACTGCTTCATGCAAGCCGTTTTGAATCTCTGGTGGCGCGTTCTCTGCTTGCCCCAACCCTATTACCCGCAAATACATTCCGGCAGCTGGTACCCAGGCTTCACGCTTTTTGAATTCCTCTGCCGCTTTTATAAAGAAATCCTTGTTCGTGCCAGCAAGGTTAGCAGCTTGCGCCAGTGCTTCGTAAGAGGGATTCTTCTGTCCGTCGTCCCACATGGCAAGCGAAAGCTGCAAATGGGCATTTGGATCACCTGGATTTTTCTGTACAGCTTCACGTGCAAATGTTATTTCAGAGTTTTCTACTACCACAGGTAGTGTAGCCGTCACTTCTTCAGTGATTTCTACGATCACTGTTGGAACAACCGACTCAACTGCTACAGGAGTTGGACGCAACCCTACTAACATTTTGCGAATCAGATTATTACGCGTGACATAGATCCCAGCCGCACAAAGGGCAATGACAAATAATCCAACACCAATCCAAACGAAAGGTGATTTTCGCTTTGGGGTCGGTGTTTTTGAAAATTCAGTTTTTGCGTTGCTGTCTACAACCTTCGAGGCTGTGGACGGCTCCTTTAAACTTGCAGGTCGCATCTTGATTGATGTGCCTTGCATCGGCACACCTGACTCGATCCATGCCTGCTTAAAAGCATGGACCAATTCCTCTATCGTTGAAAAACGATCTTCGCGATCTTTGGTAAGGGATTTCAATAAAACCCGTTCCACGGGCTCTGGTACCTCAGGGTTGATAGAACGTGGTAATGGCAGTGGTGAATAAATATGATCATGGATGATCGAAAAGGGAGTATCCGCAGTAAAGGGCACACGTCCAACCACCATTTCATATAACATGACCCCAAACGAATAGATATCGGTCTTGTTATCGAGGTCTTTTTTGCCCATGGCTTGTTCAGGCGAGATATATTGTGGTGTCCCCATAATGGAATCTGCCGAAAGTGTGGATTCGCCGTCTTGTGCAATGCGTGCCAGACCAAAATCCGCCAGATACATGACATTATCGGTGGATATCAACACATTCGAAGGCTTAATATCGCGATGCAAAACCCCTTGCCTATGTGCATACGCCAATGCCGAACCGACAGAATCTACGACCTGTTCGATCTCATGTGCAGAGAGCGGACCCTGATTCATTCTAGCCTTGAGCGTATCCCCTTCGATGAATTTCATGACCAGATACGGACGCCCCTCATGCTCTGCATAATCATAAACAGGGACAATATTGGAATGTTCCAATCTTGCAACCACCCGAGCTTCACGTTGAAACCGGCTAATGAATGTTGAGTCTTCGTTGAATGCTTGATGCAATACCTTTAATGCCACATATCGATCTAGAGCAGCATGATAAGCTTTGTAAACCGAAGCCATCCCCCCTTGCCCCAATTGCTCAATGATCTGATATGGACCAACATTCGCACCCGGCTTAAATGACATGAAACCTTCTCCGCAAATTAATTTCTCCTATTATAGCCGAGCCAAACAGGCTGCGGTTACAAGGTTGTAAATTGCTCGTAAATTGCCATGTAATAAAAAAAGCGGATGAGCATTCGCCCATCCGCCTAGAAGCCTAAAATTATGGCTGGAATTCTACTTCCACATTCACGATCCCATTTTCAGGAGTGAATTTGACCGGGAAGGTCTTTGTCGTTCCGTCACCGCAATTCACATTCCAATCTTCGCGCCAGACACCGCTTGCATCCGGTTCCTGAGTCACGGTGATGGTGGTGCCTTCTACAGTAGGAGCATTACAACCCGACATGATGCCGATCAACTGCACGGATGCCCATGCAAAAACACGGGTTTCTTCATCGGCTAAACCGCCTTCGGGTACTTCACCACTGGTGTCAAATTCTGGAGAGCCCGGGGTAGCGTTCGGGTCACTAGGAACAAATGGCACATCTGTGGGGATCGGGAAATTCTCAAAATCTTCCACAGCTTGTTGAGCAGTAACATATGCCTGATAACCATAATAGCCGCCCACACCAGTCACCACACAACAACAACACAATACCAAAGCAATAACAACACCGATGATGACATTACGATTGCTTTTTGGGGGTTCCGCCTGGGGAACAGGATTCGTTTCCATTTCTAAATTCTCCTCGTTTATTTGATTAGCGGCATTATACAAAAGAAAGGAGCAGAAGGATATAAAATCCTTCTGCTCCTTTTGTCCTATTCGTGAAAAGTGGTTTTACTTGTCGAGCAAGGCTGCCACACCGGGAAGTTCTTTGCCTTCGAGGAATTCGAGCGAAGCACCACCACCAGTAGAGACATGTGTCATTTGTTTGGCAACACCAGCTTTCTTGACCGCGCTCGCAGAGTCGCCACCACCGATCACAGTGACTGCTTTGGATTCAGCCAACATCTTCGCGAGGGCGAATGTCCCTTCGGCGAACTTCGGCATTTCGAATACGCCCACCGGTCCATTCCAGACGATGAGCTTGGCACCGTCTAATGTTGCTTTGTACAAGCTGACAGTTTTCGGTCCCACGTCCAACATACGCCAACCCGCGGGGATCTTGTCCACGTCCACAGTTTGGGTGTTGGCTTCGGCATCAAATTTATCTGCAATAATGGCATCCACAGGCAAGACGAGTTTATCGCCCAATTTGCCGAGCAGGGTCTTGGCAGTTTCAAGCGACTCTGCTTCGACGAGGCTGTCTTGCATGTTCAAACCTTTGGCGGCAAGGAAGGTATTTGCCATACCGCCGCCGATGATGAGCTTGTCACATTTTGCGGCGAGAGTTTCAACGACAAGGATCTTGTCGCTGATCTTGGCACCACCAAGAATGGCGATATAAGGATGTTCCGGATTCGCCACTGCTTTACCGAGGTATTCCAGTTCCTGCTCCATCAAGAAGCCAGAGACAGCGGGCAAGAAACGCGCGATACCTTCAGTAGAGGAATGTGCGCGATGGGCAGAACCAAACGCGTCATTCACATAGACTTCACCAAGTGCTGCCATTTGCTTGGCAAGGTCGAGGTCATTCTTCTCTTCGCCTTTGTGGAAGCGGGTGTTTTCGAGCATTACCACATCACCGGGCTTGAGAGATTTGGCAATCGCTTCTACTTCGGGACCCACACAATCGGGCGCCATGGTCACGGGACGAGCTAACAGCGAAGCCAAAGCTTCAGAAGCGGCACGCAGGCTAAATTCCGGGTCTGCGCCGCCCTTGGGACGTCCCAAGTGGCTCATCAAGAGGAGAGAAGCGCCTTGGTCCAAAACATATTGAATAGTTGGCAGGGCGGCTTTGATGCGTTTGTCGTCAGTCACTTTGCCATCTGCCATGGGCACATTGAAGTCCACACGCATGAGGACTCGTTTGCCTTTGAGATCGATGTCTTTAACGGTTTTCTTGTTCATGTTTCCACCAAAAATATAGGGGCGGGGTAACCCCGCCCCTACTAGATATTACAGAGATTTTGCCATCATTGCCGCGAGGTCTGCGGTGCGGCAGGAGTAACCCCATTCATTATCGTACCAGGTGACGACCTTGATGAAGTTGTTCTTTTCTTTGCCCAAAACAGATGTGAAGGGCAGATCGACGGAGGAGCTGTAGGGGCTGCCTTTGAAGTCCATGCTGACGAGCGGTTCGTCCACAGCTTCGAGAATGCCCTTGAAGCGCGGTTCCTTGGCTGCGTCGCGGAACATTTGGCGCAGTTCTTCAGTGGTGGTCTCTTTCTCTACTTCAGCGGTGAAGTCTACAACAGAGACGGTTGGGGTTGGAACGCGCAAGGAATAACCATCGAACTTGCCCTTGAGATCAGGGATGACCAAGGCAACAGCCTTCGCAGCACCTGTGGTGGTCGGAATAATATTCAAACCAGCGGCGCGAGCGCGGCGCAGGTCGGAGTGCGGAAGGTCGAGCACTTTCTGATCGTTGGTGTAGGAATGCACGGTGGTCATGAAAGCGCGTTTGATGTTGAGCTTGTCATGGACAACTTTCGCCGCCGGGGCAAGACAGTTGGTGGTGCAGGAAGCATTGGAAACGACATGGTGCTTGGCGGGATCGTATTTGTCTTCGTTGACACCCAATACAATGGTGAGGTCTTCACCTTCTGCGGGAGCAGAGATGATCACCTTCTTGGCGCCGCCGGAAGTGATGTGATTTGCGGCACCCTTCACGGTCTTGCCTTTCTTGTTCACGCCGTCTTCCTTGATGGTGAACAAACCAGTCGACTCAATGACAATGTCAATGCCGAGGTCGCTCCATTTGATCGCGGCAGGGTCAGTTTCCTTGAAAACCTTGACCTTCTTTCCGTCAATAACCAGACCGTCATCAGCAACTTCCACCGAGCCATTGAAACGACCATAGGTCGAGTCATACTTGAGCAGGTGTGCCATGGTCTTCATATCGCCAATATCGTTGAAGGCAACCACTTCAAGTTCATTCGGGTACATGTCGCGAATCGCCTTCAAAACCTGGCGACCGATACGTCCAAATCCGTTAATACCAACTTTGATAGTCATGTGAGAATCCTCCGTCAAAAAATGAGTTTACAGGAAAACACCAGTTCCCATAATTTGGTGTCATGCCTGGTATGTTTCTTCATACCCCTGAATTGTACATCCATTAGACAAATTTGTGAATTTTTGTACGTCTTGGATTTTTTATGACAAATGTAATCGATTACCTTTGAAGTTTCGGCATTATTGCCCTGATTTCTTAGTGTAAACATCCAAAATCGTCTGTGCAAGTTTTACTGAGTCGTGTCGCCAAGGGTGGGCATCATCCACGAGATCTGTAGCGTAGGTTCTTTCATCTGAAAGCGTTTTTTTGTCTGCTCGAACCCAAACAGATGAAGGTCCAACATCGCCCTCATAATTGTTGTTACACAAAATGACATCGAACAGATTCTCGCCCACATGGCCTTCCAACGCGCGGACATGGTCATAGCAAGTAAATGAGTCTGTTTCACCAGATTGTGTTGCAATATTGCAGACATATATCTTGATCGCCCGGCTAGCATGCAGCCCGTCCAAAAGATCGCGCACTAAAAGGTTTGGCAGAATGCTTGTATAAAGACTTCCCGGACCCACAACGATGACATCCGCTGTGAGCAGTTCCTTGATCACTGGAGGAAACGCTGGCGCGTTATCCGGCTCAAGCCAGACGCGTCGGACTCGCCCCGCCATTTCTGGAATCTTGCTCTCCCCTTCTACGCGGACCTCATTTAAGGAGTGCGGTAATTCCATACTGGCTACAAGTTTTACATTATGCAATGTAGACGGATAGACCCGTCCATTCACCGAAAGTACTCGCCCTGACTCTACGACCGCACTTTCAAAACTTCCGGTAATGTCTGCAAGGGCAGTGATGAACAGATTTCCAAAAGAATGCCCTTCCAAATCTGGAGAGCCGCTAAAACGATATTGAAAAAGCTGGGTGAGCATTGCTTCATCGTTGGAAAGCGCCGCAAGGCAATTGCGGATATCGCCCGGGGGTAAGATGCCAAAACTTTCACGCAGTCTGCCAGAAGAGCCGCCATCGTCTGCGACGGTGACAACAGCGGTGAGGTTTCGGGTATGGTTTTTTAGTCCACGCAATAGCGTTGAAAGTCCATGCCCGCCACCGATGGCAACGATGCGAGGTCCGCGTTTACGGCGTTGGAACTCAACCAAAGTACCGAGTACATCTGAACCGGGCTGCAAGAATGGACGCAGAAGTGAACGGTTCAGTTTATACATGCCATAAACGATCAACATCACGCCAATTCCGCCAAAAATCACGGCACGCACAAGACGGGGTAAAAACCGAAGCGAAGCATAGGAAAGGATTGTCAATAAAACTGGGTCCGTTGTATCTGTGCGATAAATATCGATCAGCACCACAGCAATGCCCAGCCCAATCATCGTAATGCCCACCATCATAAACAAAAGCCAACGTTTGACCCCCAACCCCGGACGAAGCCAACGCGGAATATCCCGCAATATTTCCCAAAAACGCCTGAATATATAATCCATAAAAAAGATGATAGCAGGGTTGATGGGCGGCGTCAAACTACAAGAGGCTAAATTCCCATACGGTATAATTGTTCACATGCCCACAATCGTCGCCGTTGATATAGGCGGAACGCAAATGCGCGCTGCTGCCTATACGCAAGACCAAATTCACCCAATAAAACAAAAAAAAATCCCCACACTTGCTTCAAAACCTGGTGGATTAGACCGCCTTATCCAAGTTATTGAAGATGTTTGGCCCGAAGATGGCAATGTTGCAGCCATTGGACTTGGTTCGCCAGGTCCACTTGACCCACATACGGGGTATTTGTTAGCCCCACCCAACAACCCAGAATGGCATAATTTTCCGCTTGCCCCTAATGTTGAAAAACACTTTGGGGTGAAAACTTTCCTTGATAATGACGCCAATCTTGCCGGTTTGGGTGAATATCGGTATGGTGCCGGTAAAGGGCACCATCATGTACTGTACATCACCGTGAGCACAGGTATTGGCGCAGGCGTTATCACTGATGATCGTTTGTTACAGGGCTATCATGGACTTGCCGCCGAGTTGGGTCACAGCATAGTAGACCCGAATGGACCGCCCTGTTCATGCGGATTCAATGGACATTTGGAGTCGTTCTCGTCGGGACCCGCTATCGTGAAGTATGTGCTCGGAGAGTTGGAATCAGGCACGAGGTCCGTTTTGAAGCGTGATGCTCATATGACAGCCCGTGATGTTGCGGAAGCGGCTCAACAAGGCGACGAGCTTGCGATCAAAGCATATCAACGTTCGGGAACATATCTCGGCATTGGTGTGGCTTCTTTCCTGCATGCGTTCGATCCTTCCATCGTTATTTTTGGGGGCGGTGTTTCACAAGTGGGACGATTATTGTTCGATCCATTTGAAGAGAGCTTGAAAAAGCGGGTGTTTCATCCGCGTTATTTGGAAGGGTTGGTTATCACCACTGCCCAATTAGGTGATGACGCAGGCTTACTAGGCGCGCGGGCGTTGGCTGAAATGAAATCAGGTTTGTAATTCACATCAAGGAGCAATTATGCAAAAAGTAAATCTTCCCGGTCCGAATACCCAGGCAATGATCGACCGAGATCACAAAGTGATCTCTCCGTCGTATCCGCGTGGATATCCATTTGCAATGGACCATGGAAAAGGCACAGAGGTTTGGGATGTAGATGGAAATCGCTTTTTGGATTTCATGGGCGGGATCGCTGTTGTAGCAACTGGACATTCACATCCGCAAGTTGTCAAAGCTATTCAAGAGCAAGCTGAAAAGTTCATTCACATTTCTTCCGATTTCTATCATGAAAAATGGATCCAACTTGGAGAAAAGTTGAATGAGATCGCACCTTTCAAAGAAGATGCACTTTCTTTCATGACCAATTCAGGCACTGAAGCTGTGGAAGCTGCCATCAAATTAGCGCGCTACCATACCAAACGCTCGAATTTTATCGGCTTCACAGGCGCCTTCCACGGACGAACGATGGGAGCCGTTACCTTCACTGCCAGTAAGGCGAAATATCACAGCGGGTTTTATCCGCTGATGAATGGCGTGACTCATGCGCCCTACCCCAACCCATATCGCCCCATTCTGGAGCGTCGCAAGGGTGAAGATTACGGTGAAGCCGTAGTCCGCTACATTGAAGAAGAGATCATTGCACAGATCCTTCCTGCCAAGGAAGTGGCTGGTGTTTTGGTGGAAACCATTCAAGGTGAAGGCGGTTATATTGTCCCACCCGATGGGTTCTATCCGGCATTGCGCAAGTTCTGCGACAAGCACGGCATTTTGTTGATCGTGGATGAAGTCCAATCGGGTATGGGACGCACCGGCAAATGGTGGGCGATTGAGCACTTTGGCGTGGAGCCAGATATCGTCACCTCGGCAAAGGGTATCGCCTCCGGCATGCCGCTTGGCGCGTGCATCGCCCGCAAATCTGTCATGGATTGGGAGATCGGCACCCACGGCAATACCTATGGCGGCAATCCCATCTCATGCGCCGCATCTCTCGCGACCATCGACCTGATCGAAAAGCAATATCTGAAGAACGCTCAAGAAGTTGGCGAATACGCCATGGATGCCTTGATGGAAATTCAGGCGCGTCATCCAAGCATTGGCGAAGTGCGCGGTAAGGGTTTGATGATCGGTGTGGAATTCGTAAAAGACCGCGAAACCAAAGTTCCTGCCAAACAATTAACCGACCGTGTCGTAGACCTCGCATTCGAACACGGTTTGCTGACCCTCTCTTGCGGGCAGAGCGTCATCCGCATTGCTCCACCACTGTCCATTAGCAAGAGCGAAGTGGACGAAGGTTTACAAATGTTTGAAAGTGCAATCGCACAAGCCGAAAAAGAATTGATGTAACATATAAAAAAGCCTTCGAGAAAATCTCGAAGGCTTTTTTATTTCGTATTATACGAGTGGTTTGGCTCCCACTTTTTCAGCGCGCAGGCTGAGGCTTTTCAACAGTTTTTTCTTGCCGCTTTCCGTGTATAGATCCACCCATTGATAATCACGCAAACTAAATGGCAGGTCAACTTCTTCAAAACGGGCTGGGATGAGAAAAATCTCTCCCTGTGGAACCTCCAGTGCCTGGTCCAGTGCGAGGCGCATTTCCTTTTGTACATACCCCTCACGCGTCACAGAAGATTTTGAAAGGCACAACAAGATCAGGTCGGTTTCATCCAATGCTTTGGAAATTTCCATCTTCCAATCCTGCCCTGGCAATAGATTTTCCGTATCAAGCCAAGGGTCCGTTCCTTGCGCGGAAAGATAAGCATGAAGTTCTTGTGCCTTTGAACGATCGCCAGATGCATAACTGATGAAGATCTTTAGTGGATGTTTGGATGCCATGCGCCTATTATAAAACAGGAAACAAAAAAGGCGACGCCTCTCGACGCCGCCTTTTTCTGAATCTACCTAGCGAACATTCTTTCCGCTGGGAGTTTTATCTACCTGCGTTCCGATCAACACAGCACGCACCGCAATACGATTCGAATACGTATCCGTAGACTCGACGTAGGTCTTACAAGTCAACAGGGTCAGCCATGATTCATCTTCATGCTTGAGAACACTAGTGTCGTTCGGGCTGATGACACGATTGGCACGCACTTCATAGATGTAGACCGTTCCATAGGCATGAACCAAGATACGGTCACCCCATTGCAACTTGCCAAGCGAAGCGAACGGACCGGCTTCACCATTTGGTAAAGTGACATGGCTGGTCAACACACTATTACCTCGCCAGCTCGGGAAGGCAGTACCTTCCAACCAACCCGCTTCCTTCCACAACCAGGAAATATCCCAGTCATCTTTATACAGCGGGACACCCACAATCGGCATCTTCAACCCAAGCCTCGGCACTTCAAGCCACACGCTGGTTGCACGGAATGCCAATTCCTCAGGCTGTTCCGGCAGAATGGTCACTCTGTTCGGCGCGAAACCTGTCGCGGGAAGGAGGCTTGGTAATACTGCTGGGTCATTAGAAGCGGCAGAACCACCACCATCTGCTGGATTGATCGTTACACTATCAGACACCCCATAGACGTTCACATCATCAAGCGGGTCATACCAACGCTCTGTCGATTCAGTGTTATGTATACTCAACTGAACGGGCTGCCCGCTGGGTTGCGGATCAATAGGCAGGGACGTCCATGCTACATTGCTCGAGTTGGTAGCAGGTGCGCTCACCAGCCGGGCGTTGAATGTAATAGTGGAATCGGCAGTCAGCGGGAAGACAGACCAGGTAAACACCAAATCGGTAGTCGTCGCGCCAGGATTACAGTATGTATTGGCTGGCGTATCTGGTGCCAACCCGGCAGTATATTGAACCGTACATTGAATATATTCTAATTCCGGCGGTAGGAAATCTGTCACTACTACATCGAAGGCATCCACTTGGCTTAGAATGGCATGATCAATGGTCAACGTGAATTGAATCGGCGTACCGATTGCCACCCCGCTAGTGGGAATGGCAGATTTATCGATCGACAATTCTGGTTCAATAATGCGGATGTTCGGCGCACTCGCGGTGAAAGATCCACCAGTGAATGCCCACGTTGCGCTGTTATTCAATGTAACGTTCTGTTGATTCTCGAGAACATCCAGCACAATGGCGCGATATTGAATCCGCAGGGTGGAAGCGCTTGTCTGTGCGGCAATATTACCGATGGTAAAGACAACCTGCCTTCCTGGGTTTGCTGGGTTCGTTGGAGAATCACCAGGATTAGTAATAGAGGAAACAGTTGGTGGACAAAGTGTCGAGGTCTGGTCCACGCCAGCCACTTCAACAAGCAAACAGTCAACAAATGCAAGTCCCTTATCCATTTGGTCAGTGACGGTGACATCATTCAAAGGCGTACCAATCGGCAAGTTGACCAATACCTCATATGTGACGATCTCACCAATGGCAACATCTGTACCATTAGTGAAGGTTTCATTCGTACCAACTATGGTTTTGGTCACCGCGCCATTGTTGCCGACAAAACCAAAGTCCATTGTCGGATTAGACGTTGTACCGTTAGCGTTGTTAACTGTATTGTTGTTAAGCGCGCCAGCACTACCGGGTGTTAAAGTAATAGCGTTACTGGACACTTGCCCTACACTCGTACCAATACCATTGTCGTTGTTATCTACATTTCCATTCGGGTTGGTTGTGTCTCCCGCATTGGAAGTATCCACCGTGCTGGAATAACCAACCGGCGGGGTAACTCGTACAATGTAATCACCTTGTGGCAAGCCGCTGAACTGATATGTGCCGCCCACTCCCGTGGTCACTCCACCCGCTGCATCATCACTTGTGCCCAGAATGCCATCCGGTCCAACGTTGATCTCCGTCCCATTGCTGGAGTACAACTGCACCACTGCACCTGCAAGCGCCGTGTCTCCTGCGTTGAACGCGCCATTGTTATCCACATCCACGAAGACCTGGTTGCTCAATTCCTGGCGGTAGAAGCCAAAGTCCACGGTCATGTTGGCAAAGCCATCCACAGCTCCCTGCCCACCCGAAAGATCCGTCTCGTTCAACGGTTCGCTTGAACCCGGTCCCAAGGTCACAGCGGCTGATGAGACATAGGTAATGGTATTGCCGCTCAATGTTGAATTACCATTTTCATCACTGTCGGTTGCGGTCGTGTCCGGGTCGTTCGAAGTTGTATCCGTAACCACTCCAGCTCCGCTCAGTGTTGAGCCGCTGCTGTAGTATCCTGCCAACGGATCGCCCGGAACCGTATCTCCTCCTCCCACATTGCGGAAGTTGTCTGCGGGCAGCACAACCACATAATCGCCTGCGGTCAGATTGTCAAAGCGATAGTAGCCGCCTGAGGCGGTTGTGGTGAAGCCCACAAAAGTATCTACGCCCGGCGTGTAAACACCATCTCCGTTATCCTGGTACAACTCCACCCTCACACCGTTGACCCCAACCTCACTCCCATTAATTGTTCCACTATTGTCAGTGTCAAACCACACCCGGTTCCCCAGACTGTAACTAGAGGATGTGAAACCAAAATCGACAGTTGGGTCTAAAGTTGTGCCAGTGCTCTGAGTAACGACGTTGTTCGCCGCACCTGCATTTCCACCAGTACCTTGTCCGGGTGTCAAAGTTACAATGCCGCTACTTACTTGTCCCGTTCCTGTGCCAATACCATTGTCGTTATTATCTGTGTTCGTATCCGGATCGTTCGTATCTCCTGCATCGGAAGTATCCACCGTGCTGGAATAACCAACCGGCGGGGTAACTCGTACAATGTAATCACCTTGTGGCAAGCCGCTGAACTGATATGTGCCGCCCACTCCCGTGG
>Ga0209066_10005236_pt1 | contig 13763 bp, 22 predicted proteins | sample All_14_2_FD_187198 | JGI IMG/M metagenome (GOLD analysis project Ga0209066, IMG submission 187198) | Freshwater microbial communities in response to fracking from Pennsylvania, USA - Allegheny Zone_MetaG_DW_15 (SPAdes) (version 2) ...
GGCCACGACTGGGGCTCAATACGCCCCGTATCTGCCCTTTGAACGCAAAAAAGTGTCGTCATCTGAAATAACAGCCCCAAGCCGCCGCGTCAGCGGTGGTTGTGCAGACCTTCCTTAGGCTAATTGCACTACAAACAAATAGTTTGCGCAAGATGCTGCAGCGCGACAATCAAATATCTGGATTCAGGGGGAATTAGCTCTTGAGTTGAGCGCCAACCGCACGGCGGCCAAGAAACCCAAGATCACGGATGTAAGTGTGGGCAGCCACCTGCTTGCGTAACATTTGAGCCTGCTCGGACTCGCCATCAAGGGAGTGGAGCTGCAAACCACGAGGTCTTTTATACGAGGGCTTGAACGAAGCCAACTCCAGCCCCTCTTGTGTCCTGGTGACAAGCTCAACGACATTGGAGCGACGCTCCAAGCCTGAGATGTAAGACCGGACAAACACAAAGTCAGACAAGGGGTGCTCGACCACTTTCGACTTGAGCAACAGGGACAGTGAATGGACCCTCACCTGCGCTCCAGCGGCGTCTATTTCGACCCAACGCCTCGCTGTCCTCCACTCAGCCCAGAACACAACCAGGGCAATGCCGAGCACCACCGTCAGGCCCACACCTTCTGCCTCGGTGAAACTTCGGCTCAAGAGAGCCCTCAATGCTAAGGCCGAACCTAGCAGGAGCAGGACATAGACGCCAACGAAGGAGCGTTCTTGGCTGACACGGATCATCATGCTGCCTCCACCTCCCCGGACAGGATCGAAAGGGCACCTCCGTACTTGGCCTTGAGCCGCTGGGATACCTGGGGTGTGAGCACGTTCAAACGCTCCTCGTCCAGGTTGTCAGCGAGGACACACCGTTTGACCAATACGGCGCGGTCACGAGCGAGCACGCCCCGTATGTAATCCAAATAGCTCTGGCCTTCCCGGCGCGTGAGAACGGCGATCAGGTCAACCGCAGTACGGGGTACTCCCATTTCCAACAGGCTGTCTTGAGTGGCGTGGCCATCTCCAATGGCGGAATAAAGCAATGCCGCAATTTGCTGGTCCCGCTTGCCACCTTGCTCCAAAACACGAATGAACACACGGCTCAGGTGCTCGATGTACGGGCGTCCGTTCTGGTCAACGTCACCGGCGTGAAGGGTGGCAGCCAGCTTAAAAGCGTCCAGCAATTTCATTGACGGCATCAATTCTCTGAATTCACAACACGCAGGAAGTTTTCATTCAGAAAGCTGTTAGAGACCCTATTCTCGAAGAGTTGCATGTAGTCGCGTCCAAACACAAACGTCACGTACTGGAACGAGCGTGCTGTGAAATTGAAAATGGCTTGGTGGGCACGCATCTGAAGAGACACGATACGCCCATCTGGTGCCACCTCAATCAACGCGTTTTCAGCCTTGAAATAGTTTCTGATGTTGCTGTCAGGCTTGAACTCGAAATGGTTGTCAAAGAAACGGCTCATCTCCGCGCCCATGGCAGGCTTGTAGAGATGGACAGAATTCCCTCGGGCCTTTGCGAATGCGATATATTCCCGGCCCATTTCATCGTCCATGGGCGTTTTGCCAAATTCACGCATCTCACGCGAAATCTCGGCCATGTTGTCGCCAACAAAGTACGGCTTTCGCACAGTCAGCGAACCTTCAGTCAGGTTGCGGAAGGTATAGGGGGTGTTGGTAAATTTCTCATTCAGTCCCTCTTTTTTCCCGTCATCGGCCATCCAATAGAAGTGGTCAACGAGCTGCTTGTCCAGCACCTTGCTGTATGTCTCCAAACGGCGCTTGGAGCCACTGAAGTCCAAATTGTCGAACAGGCCAGCGTGTGCGCTCGATGTCGCAACGAAAGCTGCAGTGGCGACCACAGCGGCAAAGAACTTCTTGAATTTCATGACAATCATCTGCAAATGGTGTTGCAAAGATTGTATGTATCACGAAAAAGAAAAAGCACCCGGAACCACCCCTGAATGGGTGATTACGAGTGCTCTTTCTAGGTGGCGGGTGTGTTAGTCGCCCGTGATCAGATCACTGGCTTGGTTCTTCCCATACGCGTGCATCACGCTCCTCACGGAGAGCAGCAATGATCTCATCGTGGATGTAGTTGTCACGCTTGACGGCATTGGGGTCTGAGTTGGGAGTCACCGTCGAAACAATAGTTTGAATCGTCAACAAATCATTTTGACCTGTCGAGTCCATAACGCGAGTTGTCTTGGTTCTTGTCTCCGCTGCATGGTCAAAGTCCACATCGACCTGAACGGCCCCCACAGCCTCAGTCCTCACATACCCGCCAATGCACAACTTTACCAACGCCATATTCATTCCCTAACGATTTTCAGTGCTTGATTGCAAAGTGGATCAGATGCTACCAGATCCTCTCCTCGCTCAAGCTGATCTACGGCCATTCGCAGATTAAACACCATCTCGTTGCGAACATCGGATTGATCAATCGCGGTCGAGTCAAGCAGATGAACAGCCCGTGTGACCGCCATGCCGGAAAACGGTCTCAGGGTCTCCGCCTTGAACTGGAACCTCGGGCCGCTCTTGCGAGCACGCAACTGCTTGGGAGCCACCAGGCAGCCAAACCACTTCACGTACTCACTCGGATGCACGAGAGCCAGCCACCATGGAGCTGCTTTCATCACCCCACGCATGTACGCCTGGATCGCCGGGATCTCATGCGGGCGTAGGTCTGCTGGCCAGCCCTCGAAGTTCAACCTCAGAGACATCCAGTTCTCACTCAGCCTGCTCACCCCCGAGGCCATCCCATCGATCACGCGCAGGAAGGTCGCCACGTCTCGCTTTTGGACTACCCCGGCAGGAATGGTGACGAAAAGAACGTGTCCGAACAGCGGGTGCCGTGCCCGGTCAACCTTGAGTTCGGTCGTGCCCGTGCCCTCTGGCGTGGTTTCACGCGCATGAGCCCAATGAACCTCCAGACAGTCCTTCAGCAGCTCTCGCACCTGGCCATCGGTTGCCATCACGAGCGTCAAGAACCGCTTGCGAGCCTCCAGGGACGAGAGCACCTGCTTCACCCATTCGACAAGCATCGCCTTGTGCGACACCTCGAAGGTCAGGTGCAGGCCCGCCTCGGTCACAACGTAAGCCAGGAACCTCTCCCCATCCATCTCCCAGCGTTCACGGTACTGACGAAACAGATCGTCATTCAACTCATCGGGCAGATCCAGCTCGCCAGCCTCAACTCCTTTTTGCAGCACCACGCCGCGACCACCGATAGGCAATCCGCCACCGGTCAGGTCAAGGAATTTGAGATCGAGAGACATGGGGAACTACATGAAACGCAGTAACGCTAGGTATTCAGATTACGCCTGGGACATGCCGCCACTTTACATCCACTTCCAAATTAGTGCATGTCGCAGCCATTGCGGTGCGAACACCATGACGCATGAAGGCATCGTTAAATCTGCATGTCGGCCTATTCCACGCGCCAAATCACCGAATTGCGGGATGGGTTCAAAAATGCCTCCTTCCTAGAATCAACCGGCTTAATTTCAACCCTACAGGATTCAAAACCATGCGATTTGCTGCCACCCTCACCATCTGTGCGTCCGTCTTGGCGACAGGCTGTGCGACCCAGACCATGAGCGAAGCCGCCGCTAAATTCAAGGAAGATGATGTCGCGGGCTTCGTGGCGCTGAACATCAGCAACAAGCGGGTTCAGTCGGGCCGCCCCGTCTTCAATGCCTACTTCAACGAGGTCAACGCCAGCCGTCTCTACGTGCCTTCTCGCCGCTTGGCTGGCTTCTGCGAGGCAAAGGGGGGAACCTGGGAGCGTGACCCCTCCAATCTCGTTCCCTCCAACTCCAACCTGAGCATCCCAGTGAGCGACGAGGCGCGGATGGTTGCACAGCATCGCAAGGTCTACAGAGAGGCTGTGAATCAAGGCATCGTCGGGTCGTTCCGATGCACAAAAGGCGGCAAGCCTATCTGGGCCGCAAGAATCGAAACCGGCACCTACTCGTACGACAACTCAATGGGCGGGAACAGCGTCATGCCGCTGATCATCGGCACCGTGGCCCCCGCGTCGATGTGACTTCAGCCGCCCCACAGCGGGTGGCGTTTGCCCCGATCCATGAAAGATCGGGGTGCAACTCATCGCTAGACTTGCTGCAGCGTCAACGAAATCAAATTCAAGTAGCTGGAGCCCTATCGAATGAGCACCCTTTCCCTCACCAGTGCATGTCACAGGGCCAGTGTCAAAGATGGTGCAACCGGCCTGGAGCGAGCATTCAAAGCACTTTGGGAGCACCTGCGCTCAGTGGTTGACGACCTGGAGCCGCCGAAAGAGGGAATTCATCAGTTCCAGCGTCAGTCCCGCCGCTTCCGCTATCTCTACACACAGGGTCTTTGGGCTCTTGAGTTCGACGACCTAAATGCGGGTGAAGCCTGGGAGTGTTTCGGCCTGATGCTCGAAGATGGCAAGGCCCGAACCGGATGGCATAGACGGGGCACCAAGCCCGGCGACGAGCCCCTGCCCTGGTTGGCAGCGTGCTGCGAGATGCAGCTTGAGGGAACGGTCGAACCCAAGCTGTGGCCGGATTTTCTGAGCCTGGCCATCGCCTACTCAAGCACAACCGTCCCTCAGATTTCCAGTGATGACACCGAGGAGCGCCAGTCCCTCATCGCAGAGGTGAGCCACCTGCGGCAACAAAGCGGCGAGCAATCAAAGAAGCTCCGTGAGCTGCGCCTGGCAGCCCAAGCCATCCGCGAGCGGGCCAGCGGGCGCAAGGGGGCCGAAGCTGGCGATGTGCAAGAACCTGCGCGTGCCTGGAAGCTCAGCGACATCGAGGAGTGGGCCGAAGAAAACGCTGACCGCATCCTCATCATGCCGCGAGCCCTGTCCGAGTGCCGAAAATCGGAATACGAGAACCATGCCTTGTTCTACCAATGCCTAGATTTGCTCGGTGACACTTATCGTCTCGTGAAGCTCGGGCAAATGCCACGCGAGACCCTGAAGGAACAGGCCGACAACCTGGGCCTCGACATCGGTGGTTCTGTTGACCCATCCATGGCCGGGTCGTGTGGTGACGAGTATTTCGTGCGCTACGGCGGCAGACGAAGATTCCTCGATCAGCATCTTGCCTCGGGCTCGTCACGTCAGCAACGGTTCTGCCTGCGCATCTATTTCTTCTGGGACGATGATCTCAAGCTGGTGGTCGTTGGCAGTGCCCCCAAACATCTCAGCAATCGCTTCAGCTAAGGGGAGCACTCATGTCGAAAGCAAGTCAACGACGCCTGGCTGAACAGCAGAAGAAGAGCAAGAAGCTGGGACTGCCCAAGAACGATGATCTGATGCAAGTCCTCTACCATCGCGAGGACGCCATCTATGAAACACCACTGGCTTTTTGGCGGTGTATGGCAGCCGCAATAGGCACGGGTGCTGCAAAACGCAAGAAACACCCCGATGACGAAAGGCTAGAGGCGTTTTTCCAAGAATCTCGGATTGACATAGAGCGCCTGCACGATGCAGCCATTCAGGCAGAAATGCTGGGAGCTGATGCGGTGGATCTACCGGGCGTTGCGCTACACGGCTTCGTCGATCCCAAGCGAATCTACGATGCAGCCATGTGGCCCCTGGCCGTAAATCGCTTCACACCCATTGAAACAGCAGAGGCAATGGTTGAGGTGCTCAATGATGACCGAAGGCGCTCTGAACATGGTTTTGACGCATCGCTGTGGATCTTTGGCCTACCCTTGCCTGGAGAGCCGCTGGTCTGCCTCGGCGTCTCAGAAACTGGCGCTCAATTCGTTCGCATGAAGGTTGAGGGCGAGTGGCTCATAGGAAGAGATGACAGGCTGCTGACCCTCGCCCTTGGCAAATACCATCACGAAACCGATGGCATTGACGAAAATAGTTTGGCGGCTGGTGGCGTCATGAAGGCCATGAGCAAACTCCTTGACTGGCAACCCGAAGAGCTATACGACAAGCTCACGACTGAGTTCACCGATGAAATTGGCATTAGCTTCGACGAGGCTGCGACCCCCTACCTAAACCTTGCCCTCGGTGCTCTGGAGTACGTGAGATCCATAAAGCACGTCGCCGACCGCACGGTTCACCAACAGCGCGAGCGTGCTGAGGAGCTAGAGTCCTTGCACCGCAAAGCCACCACCGAGCTGAGGTCCGTCAAGAAGCACCTGGCATCTACGCTCAATGCTCAGCAGCGAAGAGCACTCTCGCCCCCACCCCTGCAGGAAAAGCCTCAACCTGGATCAACCAAGATCCATGAGCCTTCGCCCCTTGCCACCAGGCTCGCCGCGTTCTTCTGACTGCCCGTTGAGACAAAAAAAAGCACGCCGACAAGGACGTGCTGATGGAAATCCATCCAAGAGAGAGAAGGTGAAAGCGTAGGGATTCAGGGCTGTCTACGCTGCGACCAGGCACCAGTTCTGAATGCTTCGACGGCATCAGCCCGGTGCTTCCAATACTGCGCTGACTCCCGCGACACCGGCAGCCCATCCTCGTCACACGTTCCGATGTAGAAACCTGCAGAGGATTGCATCACCTGAAGGGGAAGGGTCTTGCGGCAGTAGAGGTTCGCCAGTTTTCCGATTTGAGGGTCCGAGAGAGTGAGCATGGTCAGATCCTTGAAGGGTGAGCATCACAGGGGTACTGCCTGGAGATGTCGCCCGATCTGAAAGTCAACTCCCGTTCTTCGCTCTGTCCACAGCAGCCTGCGCCAACGTCATTGCATTGAAGGCTTCAAGCACCTTCCCTATCGCTGCGCCGTGACGAACCATGGTGCGAGCCTTACCTTTGTTGAAGCCCTCGAATGCCTGGGCCACCCGTTCTTCTGGGCTCACCTCGCTGTCCTCATAGGAAAGCGAATCAGCGAATTTATCGGCTGCACGCTGCACACATTCAACGAGTCGGCCTGGATATCGGTTCAGCCCATCCAGAAGAAACTCATCTACTGCGCACACAAAAGCCAACTTGTCAGCGACATCAGCCAGCTTGTCGCAATGTGCTTTGACCAGTGGCTTCAGCTTCACGCTCCGATCAACTCTGTTTTGCTCCTTGAGCTTTGCCAGGCTGGCAGCCTTGACCGCTTGCTCTGCTGCAGCCTCCAATAGACTCGCCGCCTCCAAGAGGACTAGGCGCTCCTTTTCACTGAAGCCAGCCACACCCCACTCAGACCCCTGAGACCTGAGACCTCCGGCCAGCCGCCTGAGTGACGCTGCGCGAGTCTTGTGATCGTTCTCGCTGGCGAAACGCTTTTCAGCGACGATTTCTGAAGCCTTTTTCATAGGTCTGCGTGTGAGTGCAAGGGGAGTGCTGCCGCCCTTCCCTTTGCCGGGCCGGTCGTCAGCTACCAGGGGGCATTGTGACGGCATCGTGGCCACGGCCAACGCAAAAGCCTTCTCCGAAGAGAAGGCATGGGGTGTGTGCTCGATGCTCGCTCAATGTGCTGCCAGGTAACGCTCGGCCAGGTTGTAGTGCTTGACCGCAACAGCGAGCGCCGCTGATTCACTTTCTGCCAGCGGGGGAAATTCCATAGCAGTCAGGTCACTACCCGCAGTCACAGCCACGAACCACTTTTCATGATCAGCGGGATTGGCCTCCATCGGGAAGACTTCGCCTACCTTGTATGCCGTGATCTCGTAGCGAGCGCACAGCATTGCAATGGCGATCTTGTGCCCGGTGCTGCCGTGCTCATGCAAACCATGCAGCAATCGACGAACGAGGTCGGTGCCGCTGGCCATCTTCGTTGCGCTGTCCGAATGAGCTGAGTGCTCGAAGGTCAGTTCCATGTGGATCTCCAGTTGAAGTTGAACTCACTGGAAATGTCGCCACGGCGGAAACGAGCAAAAGGAAAAGACGCCACGAGGGCGTCTTAGGGAGTGCTCGAAAATCAACCGATGCCGAGGGCGGCACGGATCTCTTGCGACTTTGCAGCCATACCACGCTGGATACCAGCATGGAGACTGCGTTCTGCGACGCGCAGCATTTCTGCGAGGTCACACATCTTGATCGTGCTGCTGACAGTACAGATCAAGTCGGTCTCGTCATACACATGGATCACTGGGTCTCCGAAGTAAGAACCACTCTTGCCGACATAGTTCTTCGACTTCAGGAATTGCTGCACTTCAGCGGGAACAGCGGGGTCTTGATCAACATGGATGGCGACGGCGATAAGGGTCATGGATAGCTCCAATAATTAAAGATCAGCAGCGGAATTGCTGTGACTGATTGAGAGATGTCGCCGAAAAAAAAAGTCGATGAAGGGGTGATCCTGGTTGGCGTGAGACACCAAAGAAAAACCGCCACGAGGACGGTTTGGGGGTTGATCAAGATCAGCACCACATGGGCACTGGTCACGCGGGGTGAGCCGCAGCAAGATTGACAGCCATGTCGGGCTTGGCGATCAAGTTCCCTATGACCGAAGGCCAAAGGATCACGTTTCCATCCCAGTCCAGGCCAGCTTGCTCGCCAGAATTAAGCAGACCCTCGGGCACGTCCACGAAGTCACCGAGCTTTTCGACCACATAGCACCGGCATGCGGCAACCAGTGGCGTCGGGCCTTCAACCTCAAGTTGCCGGTCAACGCGTTGCGACTCCATCATGTAGGCGGCCCAAGACTTCTCGGCTGACGACCAACACAGATCGATGTGCTCGTTCTCGATCAGAGGGCCGGTCTGATTCCAGCTATGGCTCCAGCGATAGAGGTACTCACCATTCTTGGCGACACTCCGGCGTTGTTCACGGAAGTCTTGAGGCCCATAGGTCTCGATGCCCTGTGCCTTGGCCATGAACCAGTCCAAGGCAACGCCAATCAGGTAGTCAGATCGAATCTTCATTTCGCAGTTCTCCAGGTTATGCCAGCCAGCGGGATTGCTGTTGACTACCCAAGAGATGTCGTGCGCTGCGAAAGAGAAAGACCGTCCTCGAAAGGACGGCCATGGGTTAAGTCAGGTCAGCTTGAGAGGCTAACTTGCAGCAAGGTTTGTGGCAGCTTGGCATGGAGAAGTCTCACGCGCCCGAAAGACCTCTTGGCCTGGTGCCTTGTGCAATGGAAAAGTCGCCCCTTGAAAGGAGCGACTTGGGAGGGTTCGACATCAGGTATCAGGCGATACCCGTTTCAGTCAGCTCAAGACTGCAGTGACACCGCAGCACCCGACATCAATTGCACGGGCACCGTGATCTCGTCGCCGAGCTTGGCGGCCACGTAGCAGCGCAGGCCCGCCTCCAACATGGTCTGACCATAAGCGTTCACCGGCTCACCATTGCTGTCGTACTTGGTTGCGCACCACAGGTGGGGGTGATGGTTGCTGCCGTTGTCCAGGTTGACCCACTCTCTTTCGAGAATCGCTCCACCTTGGCTCCAGTCAGTAGATGGGTTGTACTTCACCCAGTCCTTCTGGTAATGCAGAAGATGCCCATGGCTGATCACGAGATCGTTGCTGCTGTCCGTCCAAAGCCGCACACCCTCACACTTGGCCACAGCCCAATCGAGCGCCATGCCGGTCAGTTCAGTTGATTTGGTTTTCACAAGAAGTCTCCAGGGTTAGCGTCACAGCGGAATTGCTTATGACTGCCAAAGAGATGTGTGAGCGTCACCTAAGTCGATGGGTGCCATGCGGCAGCGCGAAGCTCGGGGGTAAACCGGGGATAGGTCGTCGCCAACCGACTCCACAGCGCCGTGCAAGCAAGGTTGGCGACCTTGATTGTGCGAGCAAGACCCCAAAGGGAAAGCCGCTCCAAAAGGAGCGGCCTGGGTGGATCGAAAGAACTGACCGATGTCAGTTCGCTACGGCTTGAGCCGAAACGTCTGACTCATCGGGCATGTCGTCAAGGTCTTGGTACATGGCAGCGCACGTAGCCTCAACCCGCTCACAGCTATCGGGCCAAATGTCAGCGACGTAGCCTTCAGTGTCGGCCTTGATGTGGATGTCGCCGGGCCTGTCTTCTCGACGAACAAAGACCCGGTTTGACTCGTCGCTGTCGAACTCAATGACCCAGCCGTTGTGCTTGATGGTTGTGCTCATTGCAGCACCTCCGGCACGTCCACTTCTTCACCGAGCTTGACCAGGACAACCAAGCGCATTGCCGCCACCAGAGGCGTTGGCCCGTAGGCAAACACATCATCGTCTGTCTGAGCAGACCACCGATCCTTCTGATGCGTAAGGGTCAGCCCCTCGCGCTCAATGATCGGGCCAGCCTTAGCCCAGTCCGATGTCGGCGAATAGGCAGGTTTAGGCTGGAACCAGAGGCACAGTGCATCGGGTTGAACCTTGAGGCACTGTTCGCCTGCGTGTTTCGTGGTGTCTGCCTGACACTCAAATGTCAGATCAACACCCATGTCCGACTCCAGAACGAAGTGGACAACCCAGTTGTTGCGGCTTTCGATTCCTTCGCACTTGCCTACTGCCCAATCAAGAGCACGGCCAGCGAGTTCAGACGATTTAACTTTCACGTTCTTCTCCAGGTTAATGTCTCAGCGTGATTGCTGATGACTGCCTGGAGATGTCTGACCGGCACCTAAGTCGATTGCTGCCATGCGGCAGGGCGAAGCTCGGGGCTAAAACGGGGATAGGTCGTCGCCAACCGACTCCACAGCGCCGTGCAAACAAGGTTGGCGACCTTGGTTGTGCGAGCAAGACATCAAAGAAAAAAGCCACCCTGAGAAGGGTGGCTTTGTGTGGGAGTTAAACATTTATGGGCCGACTATTGCCAACACGTTTTCTGCTCAACGATTGTTGCTACCTTCGATCCTTTTAGACTTCATGCCTTCAAGTGGCTTTTCGATAGACGTGCCATGCTTGACGTTGTAATTGGACACCCCGGCGTTGAACGCATCGATGTCCATTTGATCGCGAAAGGCAGGTACACGGCCTCGACCGGCAGCATACTCATAGCCGAGTATTGCCATTTCATCAATGCGGCGGTAGTTGAAGATGGTCATGATGGGGATCTCCAGTTAAAAGGCTCAGCGGGATTGCTGACGACTGCATGGAGATGTATGGAGGAGCGAAACCTCCTCCTGCCTGGTGCCCTTCAAGCCGCAACGGGAAGGCCCGATGCGGGTCTGCGCTTGCGATATGCAAACGCCAGTACGACCCCCACGACTGGTTGACTGACGTGCAACCAGTGATCCCATCGCGTCGGCACCCCGCCGCTCAGCGTCACCAACACCACCGGGGTGATGGCCACGAGGGCGATCAGGACTGATTTCATTGTCGCGCCGAACATCAATCGGAGCGGCAGCATGAACAGGGCTACCCCCAACACACTCACCACGAACAGCACGCATACAAGCAATGGGCGAACGTAGCCTTTTCCGAACGCATGGTTCATCGGCTCGAACAACGGCTTCAAGGCGGCGATCACCCAGGCATCCCATGTGCCTGCGATGACGTGAGCGAAATAGAGAAAGAACAGCACCGTCACGATCAGGGCGACCGTGACAGCCTTCGATGCCGACAAAGCGATAGGGAAGCGGGCAGCCATCACTTGCCTCCACCGGAAACCAGATAGATGAACGTCCTCACGTTGGTGAGACCAGCTTGGGGTTCCACGTTTGTCGCCTCCATCGTGTAGTCACCGCTGAGCAATGTGACCCAACCGACGCTCCTAGTCCTTGACGCGTCTACATGACCCATGGCGCAAAGCGAGGTGAACTGCTTATCGACGACCACCGATCTGTCCTTTGCCGCTCGAATCACAACGCGTATGGGAATCGGTCGTCCGTATTCGGGGTTGCCGACCAGGGAGTTGGAGCCGTCATCACACTCGGGCCTGTACTGACGCTTGCCAACGATCTCGTCGTTGAGACGCGCTTCAGTGGACTCGAAATCGAACCGCAGGACGAATTGATAGCGTTTGTCCACGGGCGCAGTGAACGACGCGGAAACCGTTTCGCCACCACTGCTCAGCGGGAGCGAGACAGGACTGACCAAAGCCGGGAACGCACACAGGCCGGTGATCCACATCAGAGGCCCGATCAAAGCCTTCTGACACAGCGGATATGCGATTGGTCCCATCGGTTGTTGAGTGACGATCTGGAAGCCGCCACTGTATTTGGACAGGCGACTTCACACCATCATCACTCCGGGGGGGCACCCTCACCGGCTGCCATGCGGCAGCGCGAAGCTCGGGGCTAAAACGGGGATAGGTAGGTCGCCAACCGACTCCACAGCGCCGGGCAAGCAAGGTTGGCGACCTTGGTTGATCGAGCAAGAGCCCATGGGGAAAGCCGCTCCGAAGAGCGGCCTGGGTTGTGGCTTAAAAACAGTTTCTCAACTGCGTGTCAGTGAGCTGCGCAAGGCAGACCCTCAGGCACATGGACTTCATCGCCGAGCTTGATGGCAACGAACTTGCGCATTGCGGCCTCAAGAGCGGTAGCCCCCTTGATCGACGCTGACGCTGAACACTTGCTCGTGAACGCATACCAGGTGAACGAGCCCGACACTGGCGTGCCGTTTGTCAGCATGATCCGCTCGCTCTCGATGATCGGGCCAGCATGCTCCCAGCTCGTGCTCGGCGAGTAAGGGTTCATCTGCTCAGCACCGGCAATCGAACATCGTGGATAGGCGTTCTCGCATTGCTCGACCGCGTGCTCACGGTCGTCAGCCCTGCACTCGAAATCAACGATCTCGTCAGTCTCAGCCTCGAAAGGCACGAAGTAGACGGACCAGTTGTTGCGAGGCTCCAAGCCCAAGGCATGGCCAACAGCCCAATCCAAAGCAGGCCCGGTCAGTTGGGTAGTTGCAACTTTCATTGTGTGGATCTCCAGGTTATGTCTCAGCGGAGTGCTGATGACTAGCCAGGAGATGTCTAGCCATTGCAAATGGCCCGCTGGCTTGGTCGCACGCTGGGGGCATTGATCAAGGCTCGCCGGGCACGGAAGAGCAAGAACCCGCTATGCGCTATCCCGACGACGCTGGCCATGTAAATCAGCAGGCCGGGAACGAATGCGACACCCTTACCGTACTGGAGCCAGAGAACGAACGCTACCACCGTAACTTGCACAATCGAAACAACGCAGTCGATGAATCTGGCAGCCAGGATCTCCCCGGTCTCGTGAATGCGCAATCCGATCAGGCTTTGCCAGTTGTCCTGCTCGCGAAGCACTGCCGTGATCGTTTGCCCGGCAGCCAGTTTGGGCCTGCCCAACACCAGCACCGACAAGTACCTCTTGCCACCGGACTCGAAGCTAAAGCACGTCCTTTTCTGATGCCCGATGGGGTACGGCTGGATGTCGAACACCCGATCCATTTTCAAAGTCACGCACTGCATGCCTCTACTCCTGAATGCCCACGCACCCACACGACGCTGGCCGACCCTTGTGCGCCAGGCTGAAATTGAAATCCGACGCCCCTTTTGCCTGGCAGACCTTCTTGCAAGCCTGGTAGCCGCCGTACCCATCGACCAGGACGTACAGCGCCCCCACCAGCAGCATCGGCAAAACGAACCACTTGATGAATGCGGCTTGGCCGCTCGATAGCCTGGAGGACATCACGGAGCTGCAGATCTATTGCCGAACCAGATCCCAAAACCGACGAAGGCCAGGCCCATCAGCAATGGCAAGCGGTACAGTTGTCGTTTTCAGAAGACGGCTGCACTGAACGTCAGAAGCCGACTGCACTATAGCAGCGGAGGGGTTGGATCCATCAGGCAACGACGGGCTGCTGCCGGCCATCAGCGGACGCAGGGAGGACTTTCCGCAACCGGCCGTTCGATGCGGCACCGATGGCCTTCGCGCAGGGGTAGTGAATCCGCCAGGATTGACTTGCGCTGCCCTACCTCTCACTAGTGAGGG
>Ga0209066_10005237_pt1 | contig 13763 bp, 10 predicted proteins | sample All_14_2_FD_187198 | JGI IMG/M metagenome (GOLD analysis project Ga0209066, IMG submission 187198) | Freshwater microbial communities in response to fracking from Pennsylvania, USA - Allegheny Zone_MetaG_DW_15 (SPAdes) (version 2) ...
GATATATTCCTCCTGCCGAAGCTGAGGCAAACTACTACCGCTGTCAAACCGAGCAGGCCGTTACCGCCTGACTCAAATCAAATGGCCTCCGCGATTCCCGGGGCGATTCAAGATGCGAATTGCAATTTCGCTGCGGTTGGCCACGAGCAAACTACGGATTAACTTCATAAAGGAGTCTTCCTTGAGGACGAAAAAAAATGGCCCGACTATGCGGGCCAAAATCCCGATTCAAATTCCGGATGAATGACAGACAACATCATTCGGAACCGCAGAGGAGACCAAGGAATCGGGAGGGGAGAAAGGGGAAAACCTAGGTAACGATGTCCATTTCACGCAACGTGGGTGAGACAGCGAAGGGAGCAGCGGTTTTTTCGGTCACCAATTCCAAAGAAGCGCCAGGAGCGAGCTCGTGCAAAACAAATTCGCCATAACTGAGTCCAAACACCGCGAGTTCGGTGACGACCAGGGAAACCCGACCTTTGGCTGTCAATGGCAGCGAACACTCCTTCAGCAATCGAGGATCACCATATTTCGTACAGTGCTCCATGGCCACGATGACCTTGCGGGCGCCGGTAACCAGATCCATTGCCCCGCCCATGCCGGGGACTAGCTTGCCTGGCACCATCCAGTTGGCGAGATTTCCGTGCTGATCGACTTGAAGCCCACCCAGCACCGTAATATCGACGTGACCGCCACGAATCAAGGCAAACGATGTTGCGCTGTCGAAAATGGCAGCCCCTGGAACCAAACCGCAGGGGCGCCCCCCGGCATTTACAACCCCCGGTTGCGGCTCACCCTCAAGTGGCCCCAAGCCCAGGAAGCCATTCTCGGACTGAAGCGTGATCTCCAGACCGTCCGGCAAGTATTGCGGGACTTGCGTCGGCAGGCCGATTCCGAGATTGACGATGTAACCTTCCTTCAGCTCTTTCGCGACACGACGCGCAATAATTTCTTTGGCTTCCATTTGATCAATTCCTCGCCAAGATCATGTAGTCGACCAATGCAGCGGGCGTCATCACCATATCCGGGTCAATTTCTCCGACGGGGACGATTTCATCCACCTCAACAATGACCTTCTCTGCGGCGAGCGCCATCAAGGGATTGAAATTGCGATTTGCGCGTTCATAAACTAGGTTGCCCGCCACATCTGCTTTTTTGGCCTTGAGGATTGCCCAGTCGGCTTTCATTGGAAGCTCGAGCAAGAACTCACGATCGCCAACGACAATCTTGCTTTTTCCTTCCTCCACGACCGTCCCTACGCCAGTGGGCGTCAGTACTCCGCCCAAGCCCGCACCACCGCAGCGAATACGCTCCGCCAGCGTTCCCTGGGGGATCAACTCAACCTGAATCTCACCGGCGATCATCTTCTTGCCAGTAATCGGATTTGTCCCGATATGAGAGACGATGACTTTCTCAACTCCTCCGCCACTAATCAGGGGACCGACTCCGGTCTCGGGGAATGCCGTATCGTTTCCAATTAGCGTCAAATTCTTGACACCCTTCTCCAACAATACCGAGACAATGCCTTCAGGAGTGCCGGCCCCCATGAAGCCACCGAACATGATGGAAACACCATCACGGAAAAACTCCCCGACATCGTCCCATTCCACAATTTTTGTTTTAGCCATTACCCGTTCCTTTTACCAAAGCCAAATCTAATGAGTCATTACTGAACATTTGAAAAATTTGGCTTTCGCTTTTCTTTGAATGCCGCAATCGCTTCCCGAAAAGCCGGCCGAGCCAAATAGTCACAAAACAAAGTTATTTCTTCGCTCATTTGAGCCGCGAGTTGCCTATCCTCGGAGGACAACTCCCCTTGTTTCTGTCTGCCGCGCAAGAGGCGCTTGGTCGCCCTGACGGCAGCAGTAGGTAGCGAGATGAGACGGTCGGCTTGTGCAATCGCTTTCTGTAATACCTCACCGGCTGGCAACACTTGGTTAACAAACCCCAATTTCAAAGCATCTTCAGCGCCAAATGGCTGGCCGAACAGGAGCATTTCCGAGGCCTTCTGATGCCCCGCCAGACGTGACAACAGGAAACTTGAGCCGCCTTCAGGAACCAGGCCAAGAGAGACGAACGGAAGCACGAACTTCGCGTCCTCAGATGCATAGACCAGATCGCAATGGAGCAGCATGGTAGTCCCGAGACCGACTGCGACCCCTTCAACTGCAGCAATGACTGGCACGGCCAGGGAACTGAGCTTCGCGAAAAACTGAAATACCGGAGCAGTTGCGTCCTGGGGGGGATGTATCAAAAAATCGTCAAGGTCATTTCCTGCGGTAAATGAGCCGCCTTCCCCACTAAAAATCATCACTTTGATGTCCTCAGAGTCAATCGCCTTCTGAAGAGCCTCGTTAAGTGCGCCGTACATTTCCTCCGTCAACGCATTTTTCTTGGTCGGCCGGCTAAAAATGATGTGGAGAATCCCACCCGCACATTGGGTCTGAATATCAGTCATGGCTATCTTTCAGTGGGATCAGCTTTTAGCGCGAGGCTGCTCGGACTTCAGCAGGAAGCGTCCCAGCGCTGGCAACAGGATGCCTGCCCCAAGCATGTTCCAAACGAACATGAACCCGAGAAGAATGCCCATATCGGCCTGGAACTTGATCGGCGAGATCACCCAAGTTGAGACGGCCACACCCAAGGTAATCCCGGTGAGTGCAACAACCTTGCCGGTGAACAAAAGTGCCCTGTAGTAGGCATCGGAAAAGGACATGCCCTCTCTCAGCCTCGCCAGCGTCACCGTCAGAATATAGAGGGCATAGTCGATACCAATCCCGACCCCCAGCGCAATGACCGGCAATGTTGCCACCTTCACCCCGATGCCCAGCATGACCATCAGCGCTTCGCACAGGATGGAAGTCAGCATCAATGGAACGACGGCACAAACGACCGCCTGCCAGGAACGGAAGGTAATAAAAGCCAGCACAATGACCGCGGCGTAGACCAGGAAGAGCATCTGCACGTTGGCCTTTTTCACGACGATGTTGGTAGCAGCCTCAATACCGGCGTTTCCGGCGGCGTTGAGATACTTGACCTCAGCCGTGTCGTATCGCTGCGCAAAATCCTCGACTAGATTGACAACTGACTCCAGGGTGTCAGCCTTGTGGTCCTTCAGGTAGACATAGATCGTGAGCAGATTGCAGCTCTGGTTGAACAATTCCCGAGGAGCACGCGTGGCAATGGCATTCAACATATCCTGGGTACGCGGCAAGTCATACCACTTGAGGCTTCCCTCGTTCATACCCGCGGCAGCGCGTTTGCTCAGGGCTGCAAACGAATTGGTCGACTCCACCCCTGGCAACTGCTGCAGCTCACTCTCCAGCGAATCCACCTGGGTCAGCGTTTCATAGCGAACGCAGGCGAATTCAGGCGTGCGCACCATAATGACGAAGACATCACTACTGGCGGCATAGTTTGCGGCCATGAAGGCGTTATCACGGTTATAGCGGGAATCGGCCCTCAGCTCTGGCGCGCCGGGATCAAGATCACCAATCTTGAGTTGCAAACTGATGACGAAGCCGATCACGCCCAGCACCAAAGACACCAGAATCGCTATGGAGGCCCATTTCCGCTGGGTAAAAAGATCCAGGAAAGCCCAGAAGGGATGCTTTTTATGGGCCTTGTCCGCGATGTCAGTCGCCTCTTCCTTCAGGCTGCGCTTTGCCGCCTGGGGGCTGACGCCAGAATATGACAAAAGGATCGGCAGCAGGACGAGGTTCGTGAAGATCAAGCCGGCAACACCCATGCTGGCGGTAACGGCGAGGTCTTTGATGACCGGAATGTCGATCACCATCAGTACAGCGAAGCCGACAACATCGGCAAGCAGCGCCGTGACACCGGCAAGGAACAGCCGGCGGAAGGTGTAGCGGGCAGCGACCACCTTGTGAGTGCCCCGGCCGATATCCTGCATGATGCCGTTCATCTTCTGGGCGCCATGGGACATGCCGATGGCGAAGACCAGGAAGGGAACCAGGATGGAATAGGGATCCAGCTCGTAGCCGAGCGTCGGCAAAAGGCCGAGAAGCCAAAGGACGGCAACCAGGGAGCAGAGGACAACCAGGATCGTGCTGCGGATACAGCGGGTATAGCCGTAGAGAACGACGCTGCAGATGGCGATGGCCAGGGCAAAGAACATCAGCACCTGCTGCAAGCCGTCGATCAGGTCACCAACGATCTTGGAGAAACCCGTGATGTGGATGGAGACGCCTTCCGCCTCGTACTTGGCGCGAAGCTCCTCGAGGTTGTTGGAGAAGGCGTGATAATCTAGGCGCGAGCCGTCCTCTCCCATCTCGTTCAGCGGAACCAGAATGATGCTGGAACGGTAATTTGCCGCGACCAGCTGGCCCACTTCGCCGGAACGATCCACGTTCTGCCGGACCTGCTCAAGGCTATCAGGGCTCCCGTCATAGTTCTCGGGCATGACGGGACCACCGTCGAGACCCTCCTCGGTCACCCCCACCCAGCGCGTGGACGACGTCCACAGGGATTTCATGTAAGGACGGTCTACGGCCGGGAGCAGGAACAATTCATCGTTCAGGCGACGCAAGGTATCCAGGTAGGCGGAATTGAAGATGTCGCCGTCCTTGGCCGCGACCGCGATCCGGACACTGTTTCCGAGACCGGCCAGATCCTTCCGGTTTTCCAGGAAATTCAGGATGTAGGGATGGCCGCTCGGGATCATTTTGTCAAAGCTCGCATTGAGCTTCAGGTCGACGGCCTTGAAGCCGAGCACGACTGACAAGAGAAGGCAGACAACCATCACGATCAGGCGATGGTTGAAGAAAGCGCGCTCGATCACATTGCCTGTCTTGGGGTCAAAATCCGCCAGATTGCGGATTACCGGGTGTTCTGCCAAAGACTGATCGTGGTTCATTTCTTGATTTCCGAAGACAGTTGTTCTTGCTTGCCTGAGTTCGCGATTCCGCGAGCACCGCCGAACAACAATTGACCGTCCGACACCTCAATCACCGAGGTCAGAGGAGGCATTTTTTTCACTGGCGCACGCAGGAAGGAAATGCCGCCATCACTGCTCTCAAAGACGTTGCCACCATCGTCCACCAGCACCAATTCGCCGTTCTTCCGGGTATAGCCAGCGGTCAAGGAATTGCTGGTGGCAATGGAGGATTTGTTCCAGGAAATCCCACGATCGGAGGAGTAGAAGGCATTCCCGCGCATGCCGAAAGCGACCAGGTTGTTACCCGCCTCGGCGATACCAAAATAGGTGCCCTGATAGGGCGAGTTCACCGACTTGAACTTTTCACCAGCGTCATTACTGACGAACAATGATCCCTGCTCGCCGGCTATCCAGATTTCCGCAGCCGACTTGAGAACGGCATAGAGGTGGGCACCCTTGGTATTTTCCGTACGCTGCTGAAGCGGCGTCCAAGTCGCCCCGCCATCCCGGGTTCCCAAAATCAGGCCGTACGCGCCAACAATCAGGCCGGAATTCTTGTCAAAAAACTGAACGCCGAGGAGCGGCTTGTCAGGACCATCGGCAACCAGGCGATTCGCCTCGTCAAGAAAACGCGGATCTGCCCCCGGTTGAGAGGCTGCTTCCAGGACCAAGGCAGCGATCTTTTTGCCATCCAGCTGCTTGCCCCAATTAACACCGCCATCTGTGCTTTTCAGCAAGACACCGCCATGCCCGACGATCCAGACGGTTTCGGCGTCGCTGAAAGAGACCCCGGTCAAAGTGACGGTTACCGGGCTCTTGACCTGACGCCAGCCGGCACCAGCGCTCTCGGAGATCAAAATCAGGCCGCGCTCGCCGACAGCGACCGTCTTCTCCCCCTGTTTGCCGAGTGCGGTTACGACCAGTCCCTGAAATCGATTGTCTTTCCAGATCGGTGCGTTGCGCTCCAGGACATCCTGCTCCGCATAAACGGGTGTGCTGAAACAGGCTGCTGCAAGCATGGCACCAACCAGTCTTTGCAATGCATTAGTTCGATTTTTCTGCATTTGCTGTTCTCCTCTACCAGGGAGAGCGAGAGGGAAAATCATGTTTCCCCCTCGCCCTCCACTTCCTGCATGGTCTGTTACGTTTAGGGTTCAGCGAACCCCGGAGCCCGCCAGTGCATCCGGCGAGAAATAGGCTTCGGGACGCGGCGCTACGACCTTGTATTGATTCGGCAGATCGTTGTAGAGATTGTTCACCATCCACGTACCGGCTTGCAGATTGAAGGTCGCCCAGGTTTGCGTAACCAGAGCCGGGATATCCGGCGCTACGATGGGCACGGAGTGCTGGGTACGCCACAATTTGCCGCTCGCGTCATAGCCATCGGCCAGCAGGACAGCCCAGGAATCCTCGTCAAGGTAGAACCGGCGCTTAGGCACCACATGACGCTTGCCCGGGGCGACCGTGGCTTCCACGACCCACACGCGGTGGAGTTCCCAACGCAGTTTGTCAGGGCTCAGATGGCGGCCGGCAAAGACCTCTTCGGTTTTGGCCAGGGCAAAGCGGTTATTGTTGTAAGGAACGTAAATTTCCTTTTTGCCCACCAGCTTCCACTCGTAGCGTTCCAGAGAACCCAGGAACATGAACACTTCGTCAAAGTATCCCTGACCGGAAGCGACGAAATCCGGGGTATCGAAGGCTACGGTAGGTGCGCGGCGGACGCGACGCTGACCAGCCAAGTACTGCCATGCCTTACGCCCTTCGCCTACCTGGTCGACCGGGTCATGGATCAGCAGGGACTCGCCAGCCTTGAACGGCGGGTTGGTCTGCACCTGACGGAACATCCAGTAGTTCCCAGAGAACTTGTCAGCAGAACCGCCTTTTTGATAGTAGGGGAACTGGTGATCGTCCTTGGCCTCGACCGCCATGGTCCGGCTGCCGTCAGAATTGCCGATCCAGATGCGGAAGGCGCTTTCAGCAGACTCACCACGCCAGCGCAGCAGGTGATTCCACATGGCCTCGGCACCGGTCTTGGGAATCGGGAACGGGATGCCACCGTAAGCACCTTCGATGTTGTTCCCGTTTTGGGTGGCCTTCGCACGGGTGGCGTTCTGAAGGGTGTTGTCATAGACCCACTGGGGAGCAGCCGCTGTGCGATGCGTCGGGTAGACGTCTACGCGGTTGGTGTCCGGATACTTTTTGAGCAGCTCCTGAACGCCGTCGGACAACTTGTCCTTGTGCTGATCGAAATTCTTTGCGCTGATCTGAAGAATTGGCTTCTCGTCGGCGAACGGATCCTGACGCGGCGCACCAGACTTATAGCCCGCCGGCGCCTTGGTCAAACCACCATCCCATGCGGGGATGGTGCCGGCCTTGTTACCCGCCTTTTCAGCGCCAAATGGTGTCAGCGTGGTTTTCAGGGTAGCCGCTTCTTCTGCCGTTACCCCCGCCAAGGCTGGCATTGCGACGACCCAAACTGCGGCAACCGCCGATGCAATAAAAGTTCTTCTCAACATGATTGTCTCCTCGTTAGAAAGTCGTCTGCACCGTGAAGGAAATAAAATCGCGATCCCGCAAGGTCTGCGCGCCGGTTTGCATGAACGGGCCGTGGGTAGGATCGACGGTATTCGGCGTCAGGAAGGCATCCTCTTTCCCAAAGTAATGGGTGTAGTTGAGCGCCATGCGCCATTGCTTCTGGTAGTCGCCCTTGATGCCGATGCTGAAGTCGCCACCGTGCCGGGCTCCGCCATTAAGCTTGCCAACTGCGGAAGACCTGCCGCTCGGGTTGTAGCCCAAGCCAATGGGGACGGAGAGATCCAACCCGGGCAGCACCTGGAAATACTGGGGCGAGAACATGAAGCGAACCGCCGTGGCATCACGGGTCACATTGGCGTCAAGCGCCAGCGGGTTCTTGTCTACCGATAACGTACGGTTCCATGCGAATTCACCGAGGAACTCGGCACCATCCCACAGGGCACTCTTGCCCAGCAGATAAATCGCCGAGAGATTCACGTGTGCCGTCTTACCCACGGCATAAAGCGGATTGTCCCGACCGTTGCCGGCAAAACCGATATCCAGTTGCGGACCGGAAGCGAGAGGTGCGTTCCAGCGGTATGAAACCTCTCCGGACACGTTCGCATCGGCGATCACCGTGCTGAAACTTGCACCCACGGTCTTGATTTTTTCGGCATACACATAGCGGAACTGATTGACGGTCGGCCGCGGATCAAACATGAACTGCGGTGTCTTGTCGTTGTATTGCGCTGCGTACAACCCGTACTCGACATCACCGGAACCGGGCTTGAAGCGAATCTGCAGGCCGCCCTGCCGGCTATCCGGCCGTTCTTGTCCGGCATAACGCCAACCCAGCAAGGACTCGGAACCGGCACCAACGAAATCGGCGTCGCTCAAGAAGGAACCGGAGGCCGGCAGCCGGCTTTTCTGCCATTCATATTGGTAATAGGCACCAACAGAGACCTTGGGCGTCAGCTGGATCTGGGTCGACACCTGACCGACCGGTCGGATGATTTCCTTGAACTGCGAACCCGGGACAGAAAGCAGCTTGATGACATCCGTCGGCGCTTGCGCGGCAGCGATACCGTTGGATCCAAAGAACAGCGTCTCACCGTAGAGCACCGTATGCTTGCCAAGACGAACTGCATAGGGCGTCTCGGATGACGAATCGCTGTTGAAGTACACAAATGCATCAAGCAACTCCGCTTTGCGCCCCATCATGTCGCGAGTATCGTCAGTAAAGCGGCCGGCCGGCGCACTGAAAGAATTAACCGTGGCCGAGTTGTTGTCGTTACCCCGGTTGTATATGTCGTCATACCAGGCGGCACCGCTCAAACGCAACCCCATGTTTTTGTAGGCAACATCGAACTCCGAGAACAGGTCCAGGCGGTTTGAGACAAGCCCGCGCTTGAAATTGCGATCACCGTCATCCAGTTCGCTTCCCGGCACAGGCGCACCGGATGCCCCACCTGCCACTTTTTCGCTGGGATTATGCAAGCGGTAGGCGACGCTGTACTTGATCGTGTTGTCCCAGCGAACCTTTAGATCCGGGTTGTCGACCGGTATTTCAAACGCCAGGGCGAGCCCTGCGTGAGCAAGCGGCCAACAAAAGATCAGGGCCTTGCTGACTGCCTTGAGAGAAAACTCTCGATTCTTTCTTTTCATCTCCAATCATCCTCCTAGTACCCCCGCCTTCATCAGGGCCATAGGCCCTGACCCACTAACGAGGTTTTTTACCAACCTTTGATCGGCCGCCACTTAGCCGATCAGCTTTCAGAAGCGCTTAGAACCTGCAATCGATGCCAGCACCGTCCTCCTCGCGACTGCTGTTACGCATACTAACATAATTTATACAAAATTAAATTGTTTATAAATTAGCAAGGTTTGTAGATTATTAAACACACCAACAGGCAGCAGACACATTTTCAGACAAGCCTCACCCCTGCCCGTCTTGGCGAGCTTTCAGCAACCACTGCGTTAGGCCTCAGTGGTCGGCGGGGAATTAAGTGCTTGGGGAGAGCCTAGGCGGAGCGAAGTGCTTTTCCGTCGGGCAAATGGATTTCACCCAGGTAAACACTCTCGGAGACGGTCACCGAAAGCTCCGAAGAGCCAAACATCGGGTGATCGATAGCCAGGGTGTACGACGCTCCGTCCAACGGGAGATTGTCAAACTTGAAATCGCCAAATTGATCGGTATAGGCCTCAGCAACCAGCGTCGTCGAGCGCTTGAGGCTGGCCTTCGCACCCTCGATGCATTCGTCACGGCCAGCGATGGGCGCGACGACCGAACCGCCGATGAATGCTTTATTGAAGCGGTGGAGGTTCTTGTAATACACCCTTGGCTTTGTTCCCAACTCAGGCTGTAAGACCTGGAGTTGTTCAGACTGGGCCTTTGAGGCCATTTCGGCATCACTCAGCTTGAAGGCCTTGATTGCTTCCGTCGGGCACGCCTGAGCGCATCGGGGCTCAGTCCATCCCGAGTCAAGCAGATGGGCGTCGAACGGCCATGTCTGAGGAAGCGTCTCCTCCTCGTTCCAATGAATGTGGCCGTAAGGGCATGCGTTGACCAGATCTTTCTTGCCCTTTGCCAGTTCAGGATCGATCAAAACGATGCCGTCTTCGCGCTTGCGGATGGCGCCGCCGGCCGCCTTGATACACGGGGCGTCATCACAGTGATTGCAGAGTGAGACGAGATAGGCCGAATCAACCAGAGGCACCGCGCCACGGACTTTTCTGTCAATCCGGATCCACTCGTTTCCATGTCGTGGATGAGATGCGCTGTAGCCAGGAAAACGGTTGTCCATGTATTCGTCTTTGGTTGCCAAAACACAGTTATGGCAATTTTCACAACGCGCTACATCAATCACGAGGTTCCATTTTTTCATCATATTTCCCTCTACAAACTCATGCGGCCTGCGCAGCCATATCCGCCGCAACCCACGCCTCGATCTGCACAAGGCAGGAATTCGACCCCATGCCTTCGACGTTCTTCATTTGACGACGGGGCGGCGTCAACGCATTCAGGCACCCTCCGCGATCGACACGCCCAAAGCGCGGGTCATCGAAAATCTCGTACTCGGCGCTTGATTCGAATGACTTGACGACACCACGCGCGATGAGCGGAGAAATATCGACGGCGCACAGGACATTGCCTCGATCATTGAAGACCCGAACTAGGTCATGCTGCTTGAGGCCACGCTCCCGGGCATCGTCCGGGTTCACGCGCAGCACCCAGTAATAGTGACCATCGACCAGGACACGGTGATCTTCAATGTCGTTGATCGTCGAATCCTTGCCGTCACCGTAGGTATGGAAGCTGTACCTGGAATGCGTGGTGATCATCTGCAGAGGGTATCGGGCAAGCAGTTCCGAGGTATGTGGCCCCTCCCACGACGGGATATAACGATTGAGTGCCGGACGCTCCGGGTTATCCGGGTCACCGCGGAGGATCGAGCTGGCGACAAACTCGATTTTCCCCGACTGCGTCTGCAGCCCCTTGCCGAACTCGTCGGAGAACTGCGAAGGCAAGGGCATCGGCTCAGGCACGTCTTTGTGACGATCTTCAGCAAACCAGCGGAAGTAGGCTGGCGCCCGCGTTTTTTCCGGCTCGGGCGGGACGACGAAGTAGCCCTTCTTGATGAAGTCCCGCCAGGAAATATGGTTGACGAGATCAGAGGAATCAAAGACGCGCTTACACCAATCCAGCTCGCTGCAGCCTTCGGAGAACATGGCTCCGAGACCCAGGCGACTCAGGATATCGAGGAAAATCTGGTAATCCGATTTCGACTCGCCCAGCGGCTCGATGCACTTGTGCTGGAAGACAACGACCCGGTGATTCAACTGGTCCGTGTTGTGGTGGATATACCCGCCGGAATTGGCCAGTTCGCTGATGTCGAAGCGTTCGAACGAGGTACAAGCCGGCAGGATCACATCGGCAAACTGGCTGTCGCCTTCGAACCAGACCGCCTGGTTGACGACGAACTCGAGGGAGTCGTGGCGGTACATTTCGACGAATCGATCCGAATTCGCGATCGTTCCGAAGGTGGATGTACCATAGCGGTACAGCATGTGGATCTTGGAATATCCAGGCATCGGATATTCGAACGGCGCGAATTGCGACTCCAGAGAAGAGCCGTCCCAGATGTAGCCCTTGGCGTGACCATCAATGATGGCATCCGGCAAACGCTGGCGCGGCACCATTTGCTTGACCGGATTCATGGTCAGGACATGCGGCATGCGGCAATAGTTGTGGACCGGTGCCGCGGTCCAGTTGAGTTCTCCGGAAATGCCGCCATCGGCGTAACCAGGGAAATAGAAGGTGTAGTCGACCGGCGCCCCGATTTGCAGATTGCCGAAATTCACCCCCGGCTTCCCCCAACCCTGCATTGCCATCAGCAGGATCATGTGGCGCGCCCACTGCCCCCCGTTGGACGAGCGACATGCGCCACCCAGACCTGTGCCATAGCCGCCTGCGGCAAGGTAGGTTTTCTTCTTGCCCCAACTGCGCGCCAAGGCCCTCGCTATCCGGGCCGGAACCCCGGTTTCCGACTCCTGCCATTCGGGAGTCTTGGGAATTCCGTCTTCCTCGCCCATGACATAGGCTCGCCATTGCTCGAAGCCGGTCGTGCGTGATTCGACGTACGCCTTGTCGTAGAGCCCTTCCTCGATCCACACCTGCATGATCGCGAGCGCCAGTGCGGCATCGGTCGTCGGCTTGATCGGAATCCACCGGCCGCCAAACAACTGTGCGGTCGCATTCATGTGGGGATCAATATGGATGAAGTCGATGCCTAGTTCCTTGGCCCAGAACCGGCGCTGGGTTGCCTCATAGGCACTGGCGTAGCCGTTGGTAGATTCCGGATCGCTGGACCAGAAAACAATCTGCTCTGCCTCCTGCAGACAATCTTCGACGAGGCCATAGTGACCCGGCAAGCCGACCCGAAGACTGTTTCCGTAATGGTGCTGCGCGCCCCAGTACCAGCCTTCCCAGCTATCCGGGTTGTGGTGAACGCGCGTGAATCCGATCAAGTTACCGAAACGCATCAAGGAGGACAGGTAGTAATTGACATTACCCCACTGGTGATGCGAGCCGTGTTGAATAGTGATTGAGCCAGGACCATGCTTTTGTTTCTGGCGCTTGATTTCATTGGCGACGATGTCCAGCGCCTCATCCCAACTAATCTGGACATATCCCGACTTGCCGCGATTCTGCGGATTGCGCTCGCCATTGGGATCGAAGTCCACCCGCTTCATCGGATGAAGAATTCGCTTCTCCGAATAGACCATGGACTTCAGGCACAGGGCATGGGGGTTGGCCGTGATACGGCGATTGGGCATGAACGTGCGACCACGCGCCTTGATCTTCCAAGACGGCGCATCGCGATCATCCAGATTGATCGGCGTCATGCGGATGATTTTGTCGTCCTTGACGTAGACGAACAGCGGGCCGCCGTTGGTGTTCGTGGTGAACCGGGTGGTGCCATCCGGCATTTTCGTCCCGAACTCCCAGCCGCCGGACTGCGTGAGATTGAGCAACTGCATGAACCAGACAACCAGCCCATCCTTGCCCATCATCACGACCCGGAAATTCTTGGCCGCATGAATCACATCGGCCTGACTGACACCCGGCTTCAGGAAAGTCAGCGCAGTTTCAAGGTTGTGAAAGCACATCGTGACATCGGGATTCGGATGTATCCCCGCGCTGGAAACGATACGCCCCCGGTCAATCATGTAATAGCGACCGATGCTGTCGTCCTTCAGTTTGATTTGGGCGACGCACTTATGTGAGCCGGCATGCTTCAGGGCCCTGGGGTACATTTTCAAGGCCCGGCGCAGGATCAGCGTCAGGCCGAACAAGATTACTTTGAGCGTATTGCGCTTCATGATGTCTCCACAACATTTTTGTAACTGGATTCGTGTTCTTGCCGACCGCCTCCGGCGATGGGGCAGCCAGCAAGACCCGAACCTCTTTGGCGCGATCAGACCTGCAGGTTGTCGAGCATCCCTTCAGGGATATCCGGACCCCATAAATACAGCGCATCCTCAGCGTCATGATCGCCGCCATCCCACTGCATGCCCGCCGGGATGTAGTCGATATGACAGTTGAACTCCCACCAGAAACCGAAGGGGTCGCGCACATAATTGAAGTAGTTGGAACCAAGGACGTGGCGGCCAACCCCCCATTGACGGGTATAGCCGGCATCCCGCATCTGCTTGGAACCCAGGCCCAAATCCTCCACCGAGGACATTGAGGTCAGTTGTAAACGGTGGAGCCCAACGGCTCAAGCTGCTATCTGTTTTTCATAATATTGTTGCATGAACGCAGCAGGTGACAGATAGCCAAGGCGAGCCT
>Ga0209066_10005239_pt1 | contig 13759 bp, 13 predicted proteins | sample All_14_2_FD_187198 | JGI IMG/M metagenome (GOLD analysis project Ga0209066, IMG submission 187198) | Freshwater microbial communities in response to fracking from Pennsylvania, USA - Allegheny Zone_MetaG_DW_15 (SPAdes) (version 2) ...
TATCAGGGCAGCGGCGAGGCCATCCCCACCTTGCGCGCCGACGAGGGCGATCTGGCCCGCTCGGTCGAGCGGGTCTGGTGCCTGCTGATGGCCTCGAACCGGACGCCGTGGGTGTTCCGCTTCGCCGGACAGCCGACATGGGTGGTGCCAGACGACGAGGGCCGTCCGGTTGCCACCGCGATCACCGAGGAGCGGTTGCGTCACATGCTGGCGCGGCTGGCCCACTGGAAGCGGCTGAACGGCAAGGGCGAGCTGGTCGCGGCCCCGCCGCCGATCGCCGTGGTCAAATCGGTGCTGGCCACGCCCGATCCCGCGCTGCCGGTGCTGGTGGGCATCGTCAACACACCGGTCTTCGGTCGGGGCGGCACGCTGCTGACCACACCGGGCTATCATCCCGACGCACGGCTCCTCTACGCCCCGACGCCCGGCTTCGTCGTGCCCACCATCCCTGCCAAGCCGACACCGGCCGAAATAGCCGCTGCCCGCAACCTGCTGTGTGAGGATCTGCTCGGCGACTTCCCGTTCGTCGGCCCCGCCGAGATGGCGCATGTGATCGCGCTGCTGCTGCTCGGCTTCCTGCGGGGCATGATCGACGGGCCGACGCCGTTGCATCTGATCGAGAAGCCCAGCCCCGGCTCCGGCGCCACGCTGATGGTCGATGCCGTGGCCACCATCCTTACCGGTGCGGGCGCGAGCGTCATGACCGAAGGGCGCGACGACGACGAATGGCGCAAGCGCGTCACCGCCAAGCTGCGTCAGATCCCCGCCATCGTGCTGATCGACAACCTGCGCAACAGGCTCGACAGCGCGGCCGTTGCGGCGGCTCTCACCGCGCCGTTCTGGGAGGATCGCATCTTGGGTGCCTCGGAGATGGCGCGACTGCCGATCCGCTGCCTCTGGATCGCCACCGGCAACAATCCCGAGTTCTCCAACGAGATGGCGCGCCGCCTCCTGCGCATCCGGCTCGATCCCCACGAGGAGCGCCCCTGGCAGCGCACCGGCTTCCGCCATCCCGATCTGATGACATGGGTGCGCGCGAACCGCCCCCGGCTGGTCGCCGCCTGTCTCACGCTCTGTCAGGCATGGATCGGCGCGGGAAAACCGCGCGGGGCGCGCACCATCGGCTCCTTCGAGAACTGGGCGCATGTCGTGGGCGGCGTGCTCGAGGTCGCGGGCATTCCCGGCTTCCTCGGCAATCTCGACGAGATGATGGAGGCCTCCGACAGCGAGGGCGCGGGCTGGAGCGCCTTCATCGCCGCCTGGTGGGATCGTTTCGGCACCGCCGAGGTGGGCGCGGCCGACCTCTTCGACGTGGCCCTTTTCTGCGATCCGGCGCCGCCCATCAGCGGCAACAACGACAGAGCCCAGAAGACCAGCTTCGGGATCGCCATCAAGAAGATGCGGGACCGCGTGTTTGGCATCGGTGCGCGGAAGGTGCGCGTGGTCAAAGCCGGGATCGAACACAAGGCGACGCGCTGGAAACTCGAGGTCTGCGCCGACCGTCCGGTCCGACGTGGGCCGGAACAACCTCAGGTTGGGGAACCTCGACCCTGCGAGGGGAACCTCCAATCCGGAGGTTCCCCGGCTCAAGTGTCTGAGATCATTGGACGAGGGGAACCTGGGGAACCTGGGGAACCTCTTTCAACCCTTACGCACGCGCGCGCGCACGCACATGCGAAGGATGATCCCGAGAAAGGTTCCCCAGGTTCCCGAGGTTCCCAAAACCAATCGAGATCAGAGGGTTATGTCGGGGAACCTCCCTGTGAACCTCCCGCGGCAGGTTCCCGAGGTTCACCCGTCCCCGATTGGCTGAGGGAGCTCGATCCATGAGCCCCGCATGCCCCGCCGATCACCCCATCGAGCACCAAACCGGAAAGGAGCCCATCATGGCCCATGTATCTCTGACATCCACTCCAATGAGCGCCCCGTTTCCCGGCGTGCCGGTCGTCCTCGCCCTCGATCTCGGCACCACGACCGGGTGGGCCTTGCAGGCCGCGGACGGTCTGATCACCAGCGGCACCGTGTCCTTCCGGCCCAGCCGCTACGACGGCGGCGGCATGCGCTACCTGCGGTTCCGGGGCTGGCTCGAGCAGCTGGCCCACGACAGTGGCGGATTGACCGCGATCTGGTTCGAGGAGGTCCGTCGCCACGTCGGCACCGACGCGAGCCACATCTACGGCGGGCTCATGGCCACGCTGACCGCATGGGCGGAAATGCGCGGCGTGCCCTACGAGGGCGTCCCGGTCGGCACGATCAAGCGCCACGCCACCGGCAAGGGCAACGCCGACAAGGCCGCCATGGTCGCCGCCGTCCGCGCCCGCGGCTTCAGCCCGGCCGACGACAACGAGGCCGACGCCATCGCGCTCCTGCTCTGGGCGATTGAAACGAACGGAGGTGTCGCATGAGATGGCATCCCCATGGCTACGGCGGCCGACGCCGGGATCCCGAGCAGGTCAAGCGCGAGGGCTGGCAGGAACAGGGCGTCCTCGCGGTCTCCGCTGATGACGACCGCCTCACCTGGCCCGAGCGTGAACTGGTCCGCCAGCTTGGCGAGAAGCTCTACGGCCCGCGCCCTGCCGACAGGGAGGCGCACCATGACTGATCGTGAATGGACCGCCGACTGCGTCGCCGATCATTTCGAGGATGCGTTCCGCACCCTGCGCAAGCTGCCGCCGGTGAAGGCGCAGGGCTACTTCAACACCTGGCCCGACATCGTGCGGACCAGCCGCGAGATCGCGGCGATGGAGCCGCAGCCGATGCGGGTCTGGCCCTCGGCCGCCGCGATCACCCGGCTCGAGCAGACCTTCGACTGGGTGCTCTGGATCGAGGAGGCGGAGCGCAAGCTGGTTTGGTCACGCGCCGCCCGGGTGCCGTGGAAGCAGATCAGCGGCGAGATGGGATGCGACCGCACCACCGCATGGCGACGCTGGCAGCTGGCGCTGACCAAGATCGCGGCGAGACTGAATGCGTGAGCGACTCCAATGTGTTGCAACACTTTTCCTTTCGACATCTGCAACATATCCGTGCTATTCCGAAGGCAAGATGGGGAGAGTGCGCTGGAAAGCTCGCTCTCCTCTTCGCGTTGACGGGGGCCTTCTGGACCCCAGTATCCAGCGAGGGTCCCGCCGGGGGTCCACCTCACGGCAGTTTCCGGTTCCTTCCTGGGCGATTTCGTATGCTGGCGGGCGAAGCGCGGCATATCGCTAGCGACAGGGCCGGATTTTTGGGAAGCCACCCGGAAGCCAGCACCGCCTGAACTCGCCTGAAATACTGCAAATTCAAACCCTTGAAGCTGGACACCCCTGGTGGCGGCTGGACACCGCGTGGAGTCCAGTCTGGACCCCGGAGTCCGGAAGCCAGCGGTATCCACCCTGATCCGAGGAATGCCCCCCGATGACGCTGAGCTTTGCCCCGGATCGGATCGAGATGTGGCCGCTCGCGCGCTTGCAGCCCTACGCCCGCAATGCGAAGGCGCATGGCGCAGACCAGGTGGCGAAGATCGCCGCCAGCATGGCCGAGTTCGGGTGGACCGTGCCTTGCCTCGTGGCCGAAGACGGTGAGTTGATCGCCGGGCATGGCCGGGTGCTGGCCGCAACGCAGCTGGGGCTGACAGAGGCGCCGGTGATTGTGCTCGGTCACCTGACAGAGGCGCAGCGGCGGGCCTACCGTTTGGCCGACAATAAACTAACAGAATTAGGGACTTGGGATGAAGCGCTGCTGTCGGCGGAACTGAACGACCTGCTGGCCGAGGATTTCGACCTGTCGCTTGTCGGGTTCTCCGACGGCGAGTTGGACAAGCTGCTGGCCTTCGTGCCGGAGGGGGAAGGGCAAGAAGGTGGCGCCGGTGGCTCTGTGCCGCCGGTGACCATCCCCGAACCGCCGCGCAACCCGGCATCGCGCACCGGCGATCTGTGGATCCTCGGCGACCACCGGTTGCTCTGTGGTGATAGTACCAGCGCGGCGGATGTGCGCCGCCTGATGAATGGCGAACGGGCGAACCTGTTCGCGACCGACCCGCCGTATCTGGTCGACTACGACGGCTCGAACCATCCGACCCGCAACAAGGACTGGTCGGCCTCCTATGGCACGACTTGGGACGACAGTTCGCAGGGGGCGGAACTCTACGACGGTTTCATCGCGGCTGCCGTGGCCGAGGCCATCGCCGAGGATGCCGCCTGGTATTGCTGGCACGCCTCCCGCCGCCAAGCGATGCTGGAGGCTTGCTGGGAAAAGGCCGGGGCCTTCGTGCATCAGCAGATCATCTGGGTGAAGGACCGCGGGGTTCTGACCCGGTCGCATTACCTGTGGAAGCACGAGCCCTGTTTCATGGGATGGCGGCGTCCGAACCGCCCGCCGAAGGTCGCCGAGGAAACGCTGCCCTCGACATGGGCGCTGCCCAGCTTCGCCAAGGACGAACGGCCCGACCATCCGACGCCGAAACCGCTCGACGCCTTCGGGATCCCGATGCGCCAGCACGTCGCCCGAGGCGGGCTTTGCTATGAACCGTTCTCCGGCTCCGGCTCGCAGATCATGGCGGGCGAAGCCAATGGCCGCCGCGTCTTCGCGATGGAGATCAGCCCGGCCTATGTCGATGTCGCCGTGGAACGCTGGCAGGCCGAGACCGGTCGTCATGCGATCCTCGACGGCGATGGCCGGACCTTCGCGGCTGTGAAAGCTGAACGGCTGCGAGATACCCCAGCCGTGCCTGAAATCGAACCTGAAGCCGCCGCGTGACATGCATGACCTGGCTTTACATCCCTCCGGACGCGGTTCCGGGACCGGAGACGCATGCCTCTTCGGCCTCTCCCTCTGCTCCGGTGCGGGCGGGCTCGATCTCGGGCTTGCCATCGCCATCCCCGGATATCGTGCTGTGGGCCATGTCGAACGGGAAACCTTCGCCGCAGCCACTCTCGTGGCGCGGATGGAAGACGCGTCCCTGGATCAGGCTGTTGTCTGGGACGACGTTGGAACCTTCGACGGCTGCCCGTGGCGCGGCGCGGTGGATATCATTACTGCGGGCTATCCGTGCCAGCCATTTTCGGTCGCAGGCCGACGGCTCGGCAGCGAGGATCCACGCCATCTCTGGCCGCATGTCGCCCGCATCATCGGCGAGGTCGAACCGCCCTTCGTCTTCCTCGAGAATGTCGCCCATCATCTCCGCCTTGGCTTCCCCGAAGTTGCCAGCGGACTGGTCGGCATGGGCTACCGCCTTGCGGCAGGCCTCTTCACGGCGGCGGAAGTCGGCGCGCCCCACAAGCGCGAGCGGCTCTTCATCCTCGGCATCCGCGAGGGGGACGACTTGGCCGACCCCGCGCGCCTGCTCTGGCACCCGGTCGAGTGGCGGCAACCGGACGGAACTGCTGCGCTTGTGGCCGACGCCGAGGGCCAGTGCCAACGAGAACCGGCAGACGAAGCCGACGCCGTCGCAGGAAGCCGGTCAACACGGGATGAACCTCGCGACGACGGCTGCGATGTGGCCGACGCCACAGATCGACAGTTTCCGCAGCCGGGGTGGCGAGCGAAAGGACGAAAAGGGTCTGGACCGGATGGCGCGGGATTGGCCGACCCCGATGGCGAACGACGGCTGCAAGCCGAGCGCGGGCAATCGCCGGACAGCCGACCTGACCCATGCAGCCGGGATGTGGATGACGCCGACGGCGCGCGATCACAAGGACGGGGCGACGACATTGGCGAACACGCCGGTGAACGGCCTGCTTGGCCGCCAGGTCCTGGTGACGCCGATGGCTGGGAGCGATACCTGCGATGTGCGCCGGACCTTGAACCCGCTGTTCGTCGAGGCGCTGATGGGCTGGCCCACCGGGTGGACCGGCTTCGCCTCTGTGGCAACGGCGTGGTCCCCCTGGTTGCAGCGCATGCGCTGCGAACTCTCGCAACTGAACTGCTGGCCGATGGATGAGGTGACGGGATGAAGCAGTCGCGCGCCATGTCGCTGGTCGAAGCCGTCGCCAACGTTATCGTCGGCTACGGCGTCGCGGTGGTCACGCAGATCCTGATCTTTCCCATCTTCGGCCTGCACACGACGCTGGCGCAGAACCTAAAGATGGGCGCAGTGTTCACGGTCGTGAGCATCGCGCGGTCCTACGTCCTGCGGCGTCTGTTCGAGCGGCTGCGGCGGATCACGTAGCTTCGAGCAGTTTCGATCTTATCGCTGACCGTGCATGACGTATATGGTGTGCCAAGTTCAGTAGGGACAGCAGCATGCCGCAACTTGAAGTCAGAGGGCTGGATCGAAGCGAATGGGGAAACTCGATCGTTCGAGTGCATCATTCACATCGAAGCGGAATTGGGCGATATGGTGTCGCTCGAATAACCAACACGGTTGATCGGTCAAAGTCATACGATGCGGTTCTTCTCGGCCACGATGACGACAGCGCGATCTACATGGCCTTTGATGCGAGGCAGGCGCTCGGAATGGAAAAAAGCGAACGCCTGACTTTTGATCTCAAAGCGCTTGGATGGTTTGGCAAGATGCGCTGGTACCTTCGGACGCCAGATCCCCGGATCTATATCCCGGCGTGGCTCGCGGTTTGGTCGGTAGGCCTTGGCGCAATTGGGATCGTGCTTGGGGTCATTTCGCTTTGTAAATGACCAAGCATGCCGCCGCCCAGCAGCGCGGCGGCATGAATTCTCAGCTGCGCGATCAGGCCAACGGAAGCCGATACACCCGCCCGCGCCCCTCGACCTTCTCCGAGGTCACTTCGAGCCCGAGCTTCTTCTTCAGCGCCCCGGCCATCGCGCCGCGCACCGTGTGCGATTGCCAGTCGGTCGCAGCCATGATTTCCTCGATGGTCGCGCCGTCCGGCGCGCGCAGCATGGCGATCAGCGTGGCCTGCTTGGTGCCCTCGCGCGGCGCGCGCCTCTTGGGCGCGGCGTCTGGTTCGCTGGGGGTCTCGGGCGCGGCTTCGTCTGTCGGCGCGTCTGTCGCGCCCTCGGGGGCGCTGTTCGCGCCTTCGGGCTCGATGCCGATGGCGGCGAGGCCTGCGTCGGTGGCGACCAGCGTGACGCCGTGGCCGTCGCCGGTTTCGCGCCACAAGGGTTCGCCCTTGCGCAGGTCAGCATCGACGTCCTGCAGCAGGCCCTTCGCGATCATCGCGCCGACCACCTTGGCGGCAGCCCCGCCGCGCAGGCTTTCGGGCAGCGGCAGTGCGATGCGTTCGGGCCGCTGGGCGGCGGCGCTCAGGATCAGAGCTTGGGTGTCGGAAAGCTGGGTCATCGTCGTCTCCGTATCGGGGCGCGCGGGATGCGAGCCCTTCTACGAGGCCAAGCCCCGCAGGGCGGGGCTGGCGCGGTGGCTGGGTGGGTTACTCGGCGTGTTCTCCCTCGCCGAAAAGGAAATCGGTGATCTTCCGGAGGTCGCTGGCGACGCTGCCAATCGATCCGACGCTGCCCCAATTGACCGCTTCCGGATCGAAGTTGAAGTGGTCGTCGCTGAGCGCTTGAAGTCGGGCGAGCATCGCGTCGATCTCGGCCTTCTTGCCGATGAAGGCATCGAGGGCTTTCGTGTTGTCCTGTGCGCGGCGGGTCATCTTTGTGGCTCCTTGGTGAGTTGCATCGTCCTTCTGAAAGGACGTTCGCTCTGTCCGCGATGCTTATCAACGAGATAAGCGCATGATCTTGAATGATAATCGGAGCCGCCAATGCAGGGCATGAGCGAGCGCCAGTACGCCGCGCATGTCGGCCTGTCGCGGGGTGCGATCCAGAAGGCAAAGACGGCCGAACGGCTTGTGCTGTTCGCCGATGGCAGCATCAACGCGGCCGCCAGCGATGTGCGCCGGGCGGAAACCACCGACCCGTCGAAGACCCGGAAGCCGCCGGAGCCGAAGCTGAAGCCGGTGCCCGAGGCGGCCGTTGCTGCTGTCGGCGATACGCTGCGCGAACAGGGTCTGGCCGTCCCGGCGGTAGGCGGCACCACCACTTTCCTGCAAGCGAAAACCGCCAACGAGGTGCTTAAAGCGCAGGAGCGGCGCATCCGGCTGCAAAAGCTGAAGGGGGAATTGATCGAGCGAGCCCGCGCGCTGTCGCTGGTGTTCCGGCTGGCGCGCGAAGTGCGGGATGCTTGGGTAAACTGGCCTGCACGGTCGTCGGCACTGATGGCGGCGGAACTGGGCGTGGAACCGGCCGCGATGCAGAAGGCCTTGGAAAAACATGTACGCGCCCACCTCGACGAACTTGCCGAGGTCCGGCCTGATTTCCGGTGATGATGAGGGCCTGACGGATTTCGACGGCGCGGTGGAGATCCTGCGCACCTGGGGCGCGGGGCTGACACCGGACCCGGATCTGACGGTGTCACAATGGGCGGACAAGCACCGAATGCTGTCGGGGCGAGCCTCCGCCGAACCCGGGCGCTATCGAACCGCGCGCACGCCTTACATGCGCGAGATCATGGACCGGCTGTCGCCCGGTGACGTGATGCAGCGCATCGTCTTCATGAAGGCCGCACAGGTCGGTGCGACCGAGGCGGGCAACAACTGGATCGGGTTCGCGATCCACCAGGCGCCGGGCCCGATGCTGGCGGTCCAGCCGACCGTCGAACTGGCCAAGCGCAACTCGCGCCAGCGTATCGACCCGCTGATCGACGAAAGCCCCGACCTGCGGGAAAGGGTCAAACCGGCGCGGTCCCGCGACGCGGGCAACACCATGCTGTCCAAGGAATTCGCGGGTGGCATCCTGATCATGACGGGCGCGAACTCGGCGGTCGGGCTGCGCTCGACCCCGGCGCGCTACATCTTCCTCGACGAGGTCGATGCCTATCCGGCCTCGGCCGACGAGGAAGGCGATCCGGTCACGTTGGCGGAGGCGCGGTCGCTGACCTTTGCCCATCGGCGCAAGGTCTTCCTGGTCTCGACCCCGACGATCCGGGGGCTGAGCCGGATCGAGCGGGAATACGAGGCGAGCGACCAGCGGCGGTTCTTCGTGCCGTGCCCGCATTGCGGGGCGATGCAGTGGCTGAAGTTCGACCGCCTACGCTGGCAGAAGGGCAAGCCGGAAACGGCGGAATATCACTGCGAGGGTTGCGACCAGCCCATCGGCGAACATCACAAGACGGCGATGCTGGAAGCGGGTGAATGGCGGGCGACGGCCGTTGCCGCCGATCCGACCACGGTCGGGTATCACCTCTCGGCGCTGTACTCGCCGATTGGCTGGCTGAGTTGGGAGCGGATCGTGCGGTCATGGGAAGCGGCCCAAGGATCGGACGAGGCGATCAAGGCGTTTCGCAACACGATGCTTGGCGAGACTTGGGTCGAAACCGGCGAAGCCCCGGACTGGCAGCGGCTCTATGACCGGCGCGAGCGCTGGAAATCCGGCACCGTGCCAGCGGGCGGTTTGTTCCTGACCGCCGGGGCCGACGTACAGAAGGACCGGATCGAGGTCGATATCTGGGCCTGGGGTCGCGGCCTCGAAAGCTGGCTCGTCGATCACGTCGTAATCGAGGGCGGGCCGGACCGGCACGACGCGTGGTCGGAGTTGACGGCTTTGCTGGACCGGTCCTGGCCGCACGAACGCGGCGCGCATCTGCGCATCGCGCGGCTTGCCATCGACACGGGCTATGAGGCCCCGGCGGTCTACTCCTGGTCGCGGGCACAGGGGTTTGGACAGGTGTCGCCAGTCAAGGGCGTCGAAGGGTTCAACCGCTCAAGCCCGGTCTCGGGGCCGACCTTCGTCGATGCGACCGAGGGCGGCAAGCGCTTGCGGCGCGGCGCGCGGCTCTGGACGGTGGCGGTGTCGACTTTCAAGGCCGAAACCTATCGCTTCCTGCGGCTGGAACGGCCGACCGAGGAAGACATGGCCGAGGGGGCGGCGTTCCCGCCCGGCTCGGTGCATCTGCCGCATTGGGTCGAGAACGAATGGCTGAAGCAGTTCGTGGCAGAACAGCTGGTGACGGTGCGCACCAAGCGCGGCTTCGCCCGGCTGGAATGGCAGAAGCTGCGCGAACGCAACGAGGCGCTGGATTGCCGGGTCTATGCCCGCGCCGCCGCTTGGATCGCAGGCGCGGATCGCTGGACCGACGAGAAATGGCGCGATCTCGAGGATCAGCTCGGGGCGGCGCCGACGGAAATCGATAGCGCGGGGCGGGTCAACCGGCCGCAAGCAGCCCCACAGGGAAAGCGGCAGTCGGACTGGCTTGGTCGACGCGGAGGATGGTTCTGACATGGCAGACTGGACGGAAACCGAACTGGCCGCGCTTCGCCGGGCCTATGCCAGCGGCACGACCCGGGTCAGCTATGACGGAAAATCCGTCGACTATGGTTCGGCCGAGGATCTGCTGAGCCGCATTCGGACCATCGAACGCGCCATCGCCGGAACTGCGCGGCCGCTGCCGGTTGCCGGTTTTGCTGGCTTCTCCCGCGGGGATCGCTGATGCCCGCGAACTGGATGGATCATGCCATTGCCTCCGTCGCCCCGCGCATGGCGGCCCGGCGTTTGCTGGCGCGGCAGGCCTTCGAGATCCTGACGCGCGGCTATGACGGCGCGTCCAAGGGGCGGCGCACCGACGGGTGGCGCGCGCCGGGGTCTTCTGCGGACACCGAGATCGGTGTCGCCGGGGCACTGCTGCGCGATCGGATGCGCGATCTGGTACGCAACAACCCGCATGCAGCCAAGGCCGTGGCGGTGCTGGTGAACAACATCGTCGGTTCGGGCATCATGCCCCGTGCGGCCAGCGGCGACGACAAGCTGGACCGCAAGGTCGACGCTCTGTTCGAACGCTGGACAGCGGATTGCGACGCCGATGGCCAGCTGGATTTCTACGGGCTGCAGACGCTGATCTGTCGCGAAATGGTCGAGGCGGGCGAGGTGTTGGTGCGGCGCAGGCTGCGCCGGTCGTCGGACGGTTTGCCGGTGCCGCTGCAATTGCAGGTGCTGGAGGCAGACTTCCTCGACGCCACCAAGTTCAGCAATGTCGGCGCGGGCCGCATCGTGCAAGGCATCGAGTTCGACCCGGTCGGCAAACGCCGCGCCTATTGGCTCCACCCTGAACATCCCGGCGACGCGCATGGTGCCTTGCGCGGCGGTCTCGACAGCCGCCCGGTCCCTGCGACCGAGATTGCCCATGTCTATGAAAAACAGCGCACGCAGGCGCGTGGCGTGCCGTGGGGCGCGCCGGTGATCCGGTCCCTGCGCGATCTCGACGACTATGAAGTGGCCGAACTGGTCCGCAAGAAGACCGAGGCCTGCGTCACCGCCATCGTCTTCGGCGACGACGAATCCCAGCAAGGCATCGCGCCGACCGTGATCGACGCCGACGGCAACCGGGTCGAGCAGTTCGAGCCGGGGCTGATCGCCTATGCCAGAGGCGGCAAGGACATCAAGTTCAACCAGCCATCGGCCACCGGCGGCTATGGCGAATACAAGCGGGCCAGCCTGCACACAATCTCGGCCGGGTTCCGGGTGCCTTATGAGTTGCTGACCGGCGATCTCAGCCAGGTCAACTATTCCTCGATCCGGGCTGGGCTGGTCGAGTTCCGCCGCCAGATCGACGCTGTACAATGGCAGCTGTTCATCCCGATGTTCTGCGCCCCGGTCTGGCGCTGGTTCACCGAAGCGGCATGGGCGGCAGGCCAGATCCCGACGCCGGACGTACCGGTCGAATGGTCGCCGCCGAAGTTCGATGCGGTCGATCCGCAGAAGGACGCGATGGCCAACCTGCTGTCGATCCGGTCCGGGACCATGACGCTCGCCGAGGTGATCGCCCGGCAGGGCCGCAACCCGGATGCCGTGCTGGCGGAAATCGCCGCGACCAACGCCAAGCTCGATGCGCTGGGGCTGGTCCTCGACAGCGATCCGCGCCGCGTCACGAAAACCGGCAGCGCGCAAACGAGCGATCCGGCCGCCGACCCCGAAAACGACCCGGCGCAACCCGACGCCGCCCAACAGGACTGACCCCATGGACACGATGATCGAACTGCCGGCCATGCGCCGGACGGCGGAGCTTGCGCCGAACACGGCCGATGCGACCGCCCGCACCGTCGAGGTGGTCTGGTCGGCCGGGGCCCGCGTCCGTCGCGCCAGCTTCTTTGGCGAGCCCTATGACGAGGAACTCAGCCTCGACCCCACCCATGTGCGGCTGGAACGACTGAACGCGGGCGCGCCTTTCCTGAAGGTGCATGAATTGGGCGCGCTGGACGCGGTCATCGGCTCCGTCGTCCCCGGTTCCGCCCGCCTTGAAAACGGCCGTGGCATCGCGCTGGTCCGCATCTCCGAACGCGACGATGTCGAGCCAATCTGGCGTGACATTCAGGCCGGGCACATTCGGGCGGTATCCATCGGCTACCAGGTCCACCGCTTCGAGGTCTCCAAGCCCGATGGCGGCCGCGAGTTGTGGCGCGCGGTGGACTGGACGCCCTTCGAAGTTTCTGCCGTGCCGGTCGGGGCCGACCCTGCCGCCGGTTTCCGGGCCCAGCAATCCCTTCACGACTGCGTCCTTCATCGCCGGGACGCTTCGACCCAACGACAAGGAGCATCCCCCATGACCGATCCGACCCAGACCCCGGCCGCAGTGGCCGCCGAACCCCACGCGACCGAGGAGACCCAGATGACCACCCCCACCAATCCCGCTGCCGAACCGCAGGCGCGCGCCGTCGAGACGCGCGCGCTGCCGCACGCCGCCCCGGTGACCACGCCCGACACCGAAGCCATCGCCACTCGGGCCCGCGAGGGTGAACGCGACCGCGTCTCCACCATCTACGATCTGGCGGGCCGTCTGAACCTCGAACGCGGCTTTGCGGAGGATCTGGTTAAGCGCGGCGTCACCGTCGATGAATCCCGCCGCCTGATCCTCGACCAGGTCGCCGCCAGGTCGGACGAGACCCGGACCTTCCCACATGTGTCGATCCCTCTCGGCGGCCGGGATGAACGCGTGACCCGCCGCGACGCCGTGGCCAATGCGCTGCTGCACCGCTACAGCCCGACATTGTTCCAGCTGGACGACTCTGCCCGCCAATATCGCGGCATGTCGCTGCTGGAACTGGCGCGCGAAAGCTTGACCAATGCCGGGGTCAACACGCGCGGCCTGTCGCGCGATGAGGTGGCAACGCGCTCCCTGCATTCCACCTCAGACTTCCCCGAAATCCTGTCGGCCGTCACCAACAAGACCTTGCGGCAGGCCTACGAGACCTATCCCCGCACCTTCATGCTGTTCTGCCGCCAGGTGCTGGCCACCGACTTCAAGGCGATGAACCGGGTGCAACTGGGCGAGGCCCCGCAGCTGCTTGAGGTCGGTGAAAGCGGCGAGTTCAAGCGCGGGACGCTCGGCGAGAGCAAGGAAAGCTACAAGGTCAAGACCTATGGCCGGGTCGTCGCGATCACCCGCCAGACGCTGATCAACGACGATCTGGATGCCTTCACCCGGATCCCGGCGATGTATGGCAACTCCATCGCGCAGCTGGAAAGCGACGTGGTCTGGGGCATCATCACCGCCAACCCGGCGATGGCGGACGGCAACGCGCTGTTCCACACCACCCACAAGAACCTGGCTGGGACCGGCACGGCGCTGGCGGTCGATGCCGTGGGCGCGGCCCGGGCGGCGATGGCGCTGCAGACCGGGTTTGACAAGAAGACCGTGCTGAACATCCGCCCGGCCTTCTTGATCGTGCCTGCCTCGCTGGAGCTGAAGGCCGAACAGCTGGTCGCGCAGAACCTCGTGCCCGCTGCGACGTCCAGCGTGGTGCCGCAGTCGATCCGCACGCTCGCGCCGATCAGCGAGCCCCGGCTCGACGCGGCCAGCGAGACCGCCTGGTAT
>Ga0209066_10005240_pt1 | contig 13755 bp, 9 predicted proteins | sample All_14_2_FD_187198 | JGI IMG/M metagenome (GOLD analysis project Ga0209066, IMG submission 187198) | Freshwater microbial communities in response to fracking from Pennsylvania, USA - Allegheny Zone_MetaG_DW_15 (SPAdes) (version 2) ...
TTTTTTTTGATTCCAAAATAGTAACTATTCAACAATTATTTTTGAGACTAACTCTTTGTTGTTCAGCTTCAAAAAAATCGGAAATAATTGAATAGTTTTGCAGTTAATTATTACAAAAAGATATGTTAGAGCAGAAAAACAATCCTTTACATGGCCTTACATTAGAGACAATAATGGTTTATTTAGTCGATTACTATGGCTGGGAAGGCCTATACAACAAAATCAGGGTTAACTGTTTCTCGAATAATCCCAGCATAAAGTCAAGTTTAACTTTTCTGCGAAAAACTCCCTGGGCTAGAAAAAAGATAGAGGATCTGTATTTGTTTACAATCAATAAGGGAAATAGGTTTAGCAACTAGATATTGCTTTCCGAATACAATTAATATCTTTGTAACAGTAATCGATAATTGTATGTTAAAATATAAGCGTATTCTTTTAAAGCTCAGTGGCGAAGCACTAATGGGCGACGATAAGTATGGCATTAACACCTCCGTTTTGAACTCTTATGCCGAACAGATTAAAGAGGTTGCCGCAATGGGTGTTGAAATCGGAATTGTAATTGGGGGGGGAAATATCTTCCGTGGACTTAGCGGCGTTTCCAAAGGTTTCGATAGAGTTAAGGGCGACCAAATGGGAATGCTTGCCACAGTTATAAATAGTTTGGCAATTCAATCGGCCATTGAGGGTGCAGGTGGCAAAGCCAAGGTTTTTACTGCAACCAAAATGGAGCCTGTTGGAGAACTTTACTCAAAAGCTAAGGTTTTAGATGCTTTCAAGCAAGGTTTTGTTTGCATTATTGCAGGTGGAACAGGTAATCCATTCTTTACAACCGATACTGCGTCAGCATTGCGTGGAGTTGAGATTGAGGCAGAAGTCCTGCTCAAAGGAACCCGTGTTGATGGTGTTTACACTGCCGATCCAGAAAAAGATAAAACCGCCACCAAGTTCGATGAGATAACTTTTACTGAAGCTTACGAGAAAAGGTTAAAGGTTATGGATTTAACAGCATTTACAATGTGTAGCGAGAACAATCTACCTATCTTTGTTTTCGATATGAACACCGCAGGAAACTTGAAAAAAGTTGTTTTGGGTGAAAAAATTGGCACATTAGTTAAAAATTAAATATTTTTATTCCCGAATTTAAAAGGTAAAAGTATGACTCCGGATGATGCAAAAAAAGTTATAAATGTGGCCGAAGGGCAAATGTCCAAAGCCATTGACCACCTTGAGAATGAACTTAGAGTAATTCGAGCAGGAAAAGCTAACCCTTCAATGCTTTCGGGCATTATGGTGGATTACTACGGAACAATGACTCCATTGGCACAAATTGCAAGCGTTGGTAGCCCCGATGCCAGAACCATTGTTATTCAACCTTGGGAAAAGAAGATGATTGACCCCATTGAACGTGCAATTATGGCTGCCAATCTAGGTTTCAATCCTCAGAATAATGGCGAAACTGTTCGTATAATGGTTCCACCATTAACCGAGGAGCGCCGTAAGGATTTGGTTAAGCAGGTTAAGCACGAGGGCGAGAATGCGCGTGTAAGCATTCGCAACGCTCGTCGCGATGCCATTGAGGAAATCAAAAAGATGCAGAAGAACGGTCTTGCCGAGGATGCTGCTAAGGATGCTGAAACGAAAGTTCAAAAGGTAACTGATACCTACAACAAAAAAGTTGATGAGCATCTGGAAAAGAAGGAAAAAGAGATAATGACAGTATAAATAAAGAAGGGCTGAAAATTCAGCCCTTCTTTCGTATTTTACTTTTAGTGTGCTTCTAACCAATTACTGCCAATACCCATTTCAATTTCAAGGGGAACTTTTAGTTGAATTGCACCTTCCATGCACAATTTTACAATTTCCTTAACTTTTTCCAACTCAGGTTTATAAACGTCGAAAACCAACTCGTCGTGAACCTGAATAATCATTTTCGATTGCAGCTTTGATTGCTCCAACTCTCGGTGAATGTTTATCATTGCCAACTTTATAATATCGGCAGCGGAGCCTTGAATTGGTGCGTTAATGGCGTTACGCTCAGCCAAACCACGAACAGTTCCATTATTTGAGTTGATATCGGCCAAGTAGCGTTTACGACCAAATATTGTGGAAACATAGCCTTTTTCACGTGCTTCGGCAACACAACTATCCATATACTTTTTCACTCCAGTGTAAGTGGCAAAGTAACCATCAATTAAATCCTTTGCCTCGGTTCTGGAAATGCCCAATCGTTGCGATAATCCGAAGGCTGATATCCCGTAAATCATACCAAAGTTGGCAGTTTTAGCTCGGCTACGTTGCTCGCGCGAAACCTCGCTCAAAGGAACTTTGAATATTTTCGCCGCTGTTGCTGCGTGAATATCGGCCCCGTGCTGGAATGCATCGAGCATTTGCTCATCGCCACTAACGTGCGCCATAAGGCGCAGCTCAATTTGAGAATAGTCGGCCGAAAGCATCACAAAATCACCCTGCGACGGGATAAATGCTTTGCGAATTTCGCGTCCATTCTCATCGCGAATTGGAATGTTTTGCAGGTTTGGATTATTGGAACTCAACCTACCGGTAGAGGCAACTGCCTGATTAAATGAGGTATGAATTTTTCCGCTTTTGGAGTTAACCAAAGTTGGAAGAGTATCAATGTATGTCGACAAAAGTTTCTTTAGTGACCTGAATTCCAGTATCTTTCCAACAATAGGATGTGAATTGATGTACTTCATCAACTCCTCCTCGTTGGTGGAGTACTGTTTGGTTTTTGTAAGTTTTGCGTCGGGCGATATTTTTAACTTTTCGAACAGCACTTCGCCCAGTTGTTTCGGGGAGGAGATGTTTAAGTCAGGTATACCCGCCAAGGTCTTAATTTCTTCATCTAGCTTGATTAAATCGGCATTAAGAACCTTTCCGTACTCGTTCAAACTGCTAGAATCGAGCCTAACACCGTTGCGCTCAATGTGTGCAAGAACTTCAATCAATGGCTCTTCAAGCTGAAAGTATAGTTCAGTCAATCCTTGATTTTCGAGTCTAGGAAAAAGGATTAACTTCAGTTGAAGTGCAATATCTGCATCCTCGCAGGCATAATCCCTAATCTTCTCCAAAGGTACAGCCCGCATATTGATTTGGCTTGCCCCTTTTTTGCCAATAAGTTCTTCTATCGAAATTGTTTTATAGCCAAGCAGATTTTCGGCTAATAAATCGAGATTATGACGAGAATCTGGCTCAAGCAAGTAGTGCGCAAGCATAGTATCGTAGAGTTTTCCCTTTAGAGCGATACCGTAGTTAAGCAGCATCTGAAGGTCAAACTTAATATTCTGGCCAATTTTATCGATAGATGAATTCTCGAAAACTTCTTTGAACTCATCAACAACCAACTGAGCCTCATCCTTATTTGCAGGGATTGGAATCCACCAAGCCTGCCTAGGGTTTATAGCAATGGATATTCCCACCAAGGTTGATTGGATTGGGTCTAAGCCTGTGGTTTCGGTATCGAACGCAAACTCGCTGCACTGCTTAAGTAAATCAATGAGAGCCTTACGCTCATTGTTAGTTGCAGCAACCCTATAATCAACCTCAAAATCTTTATATGTTAGAAGATTTGATTGGGGTTGTGCGTTTACAACTGGCATATCTCCGAAAAGAGAACCTTGTACGTACTCCTGCTTTACGGGGGCGGTTTCCTGTGGCTTAAATTCACGTATCAACGAACGGAACTCCATCTCCTCCAGCAACGGGATTAGTTGCTTTAAATCGGCCTCTTTTATCTTTAAATCGTCGTATGTAACACCAAGCTCTAGGTCTGTTTTGATGGTAACCAACTTACGGTTTAGCGAAAGTAAATCGTGAGATGAATCCAGATTTTGTCGCATTGCTGGACTTAACTTATCAGTATTGTGAAGTATATTCTCAATACTTCCGTACTCTGCAATAAGCTTTGCGGCCGTTTTCTCGCCAATTTTATTTACACCTTTAATATTGTCCGATGCATCGCCCCAAAGTGCCAGAATATCTACGAATTGCTTTGGCGACTGAATATCGTACCCCTTACAGAATTCCTCCTCAGTAACAATCTCCATCTCGTTTCCTCCACGACCAGGTTTTGCAATTTTAATGTTTTTGGAAAGCAACTGACCGTAGTCCTTATCGGGTGTCATCATATAAACCTCAAACTCATCGGGGTTTGCTTTTACAGCAAGCGTTCCAATAACATCGTCGGCCTCATACCCTTTTAACTCAACAATAGGGATTTGCATAGCACGGAGAATATCCTTAATTATTGGAATTGCAGCACGAATATCTTCGGGAGTCTCCTCGCGTTGGGCTTTATACTCTGGGTACATTTCACTTCTAAATGTAGGCCCCGACAAATCGAACCCCACAGCAACGTGTGTTGGGTTGAACTTTTTAATAGCATCGAGCGTGGCGCGTGTAAAGCCGTAAATAGCCGATGTGTTCAAACCCTTGCTATTCTTCATTGGCCTATTGATAAAAGCATAGTATGCCCTGTAAATGAGGGCATAGGCATCGAGCAGGAGGAGGCGATTGTTCATTGTTTAGTTTTATGAGTTGTCGGATGCATACCATTCTGCATACGATGTAGCCGTTTCGTGCATTTTAAGGTGATGTAGTTTTACTCCCTGTGGTAACTGAGCCATAATTAACTCTGCAAAGTACTCAAGCATATTCTCGCAAGTAGGCTGGAATGGCAACGCCTCAATTCGGGCAAATTTTGCATCAACTAGTCGTTTGTGCATAGCTTTATTGGCCATAACCGCAACAGCGTGGTCGAACCTATGAATTATAAGCGGATTAACAATCTTCTTCAAATCGCCAAAATCCATTACCATCCCAAGTTTTGGATTGCCCGTTTGCTGAATGGGTTTTCCAATAACCGTAACCGAAAGTATGTATGAATGTCCGTGCATATTGGCGCAAAGTCCGTCGTAGCCCTCCAGCACGTGAGCCATTTCAAAACGGAACTCCTTGGTTAATCGAATTTGTGACATTTTAGTAGAAATGATATGTGTTGTATGTTATCAGTTATGTTGTGAAAACTATCGGCTCATCACGAATACTCCACAAATATCGTCGCAATCGTGGCTATGACCAACAATTTTACCCTCGCGGGTAAATGTTCCTTCCAGAATATCTAGATTATAACCAGCCAGTTCCTCTCCATTAGGCGAGGTTGCTTTTTTCCCCTCTATTTTTAGCTTATTCCTTTTGAAAGTTCCAACAACCTCCTGCTTTACCATAAAGGGCTCCTCGTCCTCAATTTTTTCTTCGTACTCGAGGTATCCAGTAATTTGAGTTCCATTCTGTGTAAGAAAGGCAAAACCACGGTCGGTTCCGCACTCAAACTCCTCGTTAAAAATCCACTTTCCAGAAATATCAGCAGCCATAGATAACTTTTTTACAAAGATAGTGAACGTAGAGAGTTGGAGATTGTTTAGGCTAAGTTATTTTTAATCGAAAACAACGTTTACTTTTGGTTAGGCTATAAATAAAAAAGGGGCAATAGCCCCTTTAGTTCATACATTTAACTAACAAAATCAATTTCTGTTCAGTTTTATGGTGACAGTTTTATTGTCAAGCGAAACTTTTACAAAGTATAGTCCTTTGGTAAGATGCTCCACCTCTACCCTTTCAGTAAAACTAACAGCAAGTTTTTCGTAAGTTGTTGTTGAAAGAAGACTCCCAACAACTGAGAATATTTCAACCTTAACATTGCCCATGATTGGTGAGTTAAAGGACAGCATTGCAATATCTCTAGTTGGGTTTGGATAGAGATTGATGTCGTTGAACCATTTTTCATCGTTAATTGCATTAGGCCCAGCGACAGCCGTTAAGGTGTTAGAATAAGAAGATGAAATCTCTCTATTAAAAGCCTGAACTTTGTAATAGTATGTTTTTCCGTTCTGGGTATTATTGTCAATAAAGTTCGTTGAGTTAACACCAAGATTCGCCACCTCAACAAATCCTGTTGTGCTATTTTGTGTAGAGCGATAAACCTTAAATCCTATTTCGTTCTGCGAGTTATCGGCCCATTGAAGGTTAACTAAAGCCTCTTTAGTTGCAATTAGTTGAACAAGATTTGAAGGAGCGGCTAATTGATCCACACAACCCACATATATTTTGAATCCAGAGCTGTTGATAGTTGCATCAGAGGAAAGTTGAACATAGAGCTTGCCATTCGAGTTTGTTGCCCATAAACTATCAGGTATTGTCGTTCCAGTATAAGAACCAACAATGGGATACGACGCTGCTGATCCATCATAAATGGTCAAATAGTCAAAATTGGTCTCTAAACTAAACTCTTTAACTTTAAGTTTTATGGTTTTCCCTGTTTCGCTCGGAGTTAATGTACCCCACGATGTTGTACTATTGAGGTAATTTCCTAATCCACCATTATCAAGCAGTGTATAGTTACAACGAATAATTTCATCACTGCCAATAAGCTCTACTCCAATTAGAACAGACACAATTGGCGTGTATGATGATACTTCGGAATTCCGAATGGCCTTAACTCTGTAGAAATATGTTTTATCGCCATCTAAGTTTGGATCGGTAAACGTAGTTACATTCGATCCAACGGTTGCAATTACCTCAAACCCTGAATTGGACTGAAGCGATCGCTCAATTGTAAATCCAGTTTCATTGGTCGAATTATCAGCCCACCTTAGCATTGCACTATTAGTTGGAGTAGCCTCTATTGTTAAATCACTTGGAGCCTTACAGCCGGTAGTTTCGGTAGAAAGATTCGCTGAATTAACCGATATGTGACCATAATAACTCGAGAATACCTTATAGTAATATTTAGTTTCAGCATCCAGATTTTCATCCCTATAGCTAAGGGTTAAGCGAGAAAGGCGTGTAATTAACTGATAATTGCTGCTTTGATTTAACGATCGGTACACCAAAAACTCACTTATTGCTGTTTCAGTTGAACTCCACCTTATTTCGATTGTCTTATCTGTTGCGCTAACAAGCGCAAGGTTTGTTGGGCCTTGAGGAATATACGTGCAAGAAACCTTTGCAACGAAACCAGATCTTACATCGCTGAAGTCGGTAACAAAACGTAAGGTTAAAGCACCTGTTGAGTTTGTTGCCCAAACAGAATCAGGCAGAGTCGTTCCTGTGTATCTGCCTATTAGTGGATCGTTTACAGTTTCTCCGTTGTAGATGTATAAGAAATCATAATTATTCTCCAGGTCGAACGATTGGAAAACAAGTTTAACTTTTTGCTCTGGAGTCTGAGCAATGAGTGTTATAGTTTTATTCTCATTATTGGCATAGTTCTGCTCTCCACCAGAATCTAACAAAAAATAATTACAGCCATCGGAAACCCCGTTAAAAACACCTACATAGCCTGCTTTAACCGAAGCGGTATTCGAAGGAGCCGATTCGATTCCACTAGATACTGCAATAATCCTATAGTAATAGGTTGTTCCAACTGTTCCAAAATCGATGTAGTTTGTAGAGTTTTGTCCAACTGACATTAATGGCTCAAAACCTGTGCTTTCAGAAAGCGACCGTTCAATCCTATAGCCTGTTTCAACACTTGAGTTATCAATCCAGTTTATCATAATTGAATTTTCGCCAACAGCTGTTGCCGTTAAACCCGAAGGTGCCTTTACTCCAGGTATAATTGATGAAGTCGAGTTTGAAAATTCGGACAAATTATCATCTCGCCATGCTTTAACTTTATAGTGATAAGTAGTCTCAACAGCTAAATTTTCATCGGTATAAGTCTTGATATTCTCACCTACACTTCCAACCAACAAGTACTCTCCATTTGCTGATAACGATCGATAAATGTTATATCCGTGTTCATAATTCGTGTTATCGTTCCATGATAGCACGACACTGTTGTTGGAAGCACCTTGTGCTGTTAACCCGGTAGGGGTGGCAAGTCGGTAAAAACAACTTGCAATTATTTTAAAACCTCCACTATTATTAGTACTATTACTGATAAACCTAAGAGTCAACTGCCCCGTTGCATTAGTTGCTTTAATCGGATTAATTGTTTGATTTCCATGGAATCTGTTAATAAGAGTTGCCCCTGTAGAGCTGCCATTATAAACATACAGGTAATCGTAACTTTGTTCCGTTGAGAACGATTCAAAGGATAACATTACTGATTCATCGGCACTCGCTGGTGTCAGAACCATGGTTAGATTCTCGCTGTTTGAGTAATTTCCCTGACTATTGCCTGAATCAAAAATGATATAATTGCATCGCACAACCTCTGTATTACTCATAATAACAGAGCCAGCAACAAAGTACATAGAGTTACTCCTATCGGATTCATCCGTTCCGCTTACAGCATAAACTCTATAGTAATACGTAGTTCCATACTGTACGGTATTGTCGTTAAAGGTTGTAGTATTTGCAGCTACAACACCCACCTCGGTAAAGTTAGCATTAGCCTCAAGCGATCGTTCAATCTTATAGTTAGTCTCGTTAACCTCTTTATCTTGCCAGTTAACTATTATTGTTTGGCTATTTGGCGATGAAAGCGAAGTAACAATTGGAGCAGCCAAGCCGGTAGTGTTGGCTTCAACAACATCGGTGAATAACGAGGATGCATCGTCATTTGTTGCTCTCACTTTGTAGTAATATTTTGTTCCAGAGGCAAGCCCGTTGTTTGTAAACTCAGTAACGTCAGCACCAACCTCTCCTACTTTCGAATATGTTCCACCGGCAGTTAGCGATCTGAAAACCTCAAACTTAGCTTCCGTGGTGGAATTATCGGTCCATTTTAAAGTTATCGAATTATTAGTCGATGCAATCTTCTCTAGTCCACTAGGAGCATTGGGCACCAAAATGCATGAAACAGAAATTTGGAATCCACTTTTCACAACCATTCCATCGGATGTAAATCGGACTGTAATTAAACCATCACCATTATTTGCATAGTAGGAAAAAGGGACTGTTTTTGATCCTGATATTTTATCAATCAAGGGAGACGATGTGTTGGGGCCATCGTAGATATAAAGAAAATCATAATTCTCCTCAGTGTTAAAAGAGTTGAATGTAATCTTCACCTTCTTTCCTGCTTCCGATGGTTTTAGAACCATGACCTTGCTCTCACTGTTTGCATAATCGCCCAAACTATTGCCAGAATCAAAAACAATATAGTTACACCGAACAACCTCAGTGTTACCCATTATAACAGAACCTGCAACAAAGTACATCACGTTGCTTTTATCGGAATCGTCCGTGGCATTTACAGCGTAAACTCGATAATAGTAGGTTGTTCCAAACTGTGCGGTATTATCGTTAAATGATACAGCATTGGCAGCTGCAGTTCCGACCTCTGTATAATTACCATTTGCCTCAAGCGATCGTTCTACTTTATATCCAGTTTCATTCAACTCGTTATCCTGCCAGTTAATTGTTATGGTACTATTATCTGGAGATGAAAGAGAAGTAATGATTGGCACTGTCAGACCTTCGGTTTTGGCCTCAAGAACATCTGAGAATGCCGATGGTGCATCATCATTAGCAGCTCTAACTTTGTAGAAATATGTTGTACCGGATTTAAGTCCGATATTAGTATATTCCAAAACATCAGCACCAACCTCACCCAAAAGGCTATATGCACCATCGACTGTTGCAGCCCCAAAAATTTGGAACTTAGCTTCGTTAGTAGAGTTATCGGTCCATTTTATAGTTATGGAATTCCTAGTAGCTGAAATTTTTTCAAGCGCTGAAGGCTTTTCAGGCATAGAAATACAGGATACTAAAGCATTGAATCCGCTACGAACAGAATAAATATTCGATGTAAACAGCAGCGTAAGGGTTCCATCACTATTAGTCGCATTGTAAGAAAAAGGAGTTGTTTTTGATCCCGAAATCTTATCAATTAATGGTGATGATGTATTTGGACCATCGTAAATGTAAAGAAAATCGTTGTCTTCAGTGTTAAAAGAATTGAAAGTTAATTTAACTTTTTTGTCCGATTCTGAAGGGGTAAGAACCATAACCTTGTTCTCGGAATTGGAGTAATCTCCAAGTCCACCAGGATCGAGCAAATAGTAACCGCATATACTGGCTGTGCTATTGTTCATTATTACACCACCTGCAAGTGCCGATGAAGAAACATAGCTCGATGAATAAACTCCAGTTATCGCCTTAATTCTATAGTAGTATGCAGTACCGGTTGTTAACCCTGCATCTGTGTACGATACTGTATTTTCCGGAAGTTCGGCTAAAAGGGTAAAGTCAACACTATTTGGCGTAAGAGCTCTTTCCAGTATAAATTTCTCCTCGTTGGACGAATTATCAGTCCATGTTAACGAAATTGAAGTAAGCGATGCTGATGTTGCTGTTAGAGCCGTTGGAGCAACTGGACCCTGAGTGGTTATTGAAACACCGCCCGACCAAGCAGATATAACCCCTGCGCTTCGAGTTCGGATTCTATAGGTATATTCTATCCCAGAAAAAATATTATTATCAACATACGATGTCGCATTCGCTTGTGCTGTTGTAATTGTAGTGAACGTAGAGCCGTTAACAGAGCGTTGAATTTCGAAACCTGTTTCAGAGGCAATTGTATCGGCCCAATTTAACTCTAAACTGGAACCTGCAATTTGATTAACCGTAATATTATGTGGCGCATTTAAAGGTGATTCGCAGGAAATATAAGCCTCCCAGCCTTGTGCTTTCAAAACGTCGTCGTCCGATGTAAATTTCAGAGTTAATTTTCCTTCGTTATTGGTTGCCATAATAGGATCTGCCGGTATACTACTACTGCTATTCAACTCAATAATTTTAGTTGCAGAAGTGCTACTTCCATCATAAACCGACAGAATATCGCCAGCGGTGAGACTTAAACTATTAAGGGTAAATTTAATTCGTTTGCCTGGAGTTGCAGGTGTAAGAGTTTGCGTAAAGTTTTCGAGAGAGCGGTATGGGTTGTTAACTCCAGAATCAAAATGATAGGTGCTACAAACGGTTTTATCGCCATCGCCAATTGATATACCTCCAGTAATAACCGAAATAATATTGCTATAGCTGTAATAACCATTTGCATCAACCGCTTTTACTCTAAAGAAGTAACGTTTTTTATTGCTAATACCATTGGTGATTGTAGACATTGAACTGTTTGCAGGAAGTGTAGAAACTTCCTGAAAGTTTGTCGGGTTCTCGGTTGATTGTTCAATAATATAGTTTGCCTCATTGCTGGCATTATCAGTCCATGTAAGTTTAATATTTAGCGGCGATTCCTCTACCCCTGCAAAATTGGTTACAGCCGCAGGTGGAGTCCCCGACACTGTTGTGTATTTAACTATCAATGCCGGATGCTTTGTGTTATCGGCATAGTCGCCCGAGGCAAAAGTTAAGTTTCGGTAATATTGCTCAGTTGCAAGTTTTAGCATAAACCCATAATTACCAAACTGTATCATATCTCTTACCAATTGGCTTACATCAACACCTAAGTAATCCTGAGTTGGAGAAATGCTATTAGGTAAAGTAACCTCGTTAGAGTTTGTTGTTGTAGGCTGATTATTCCAAGTAACAGTGCTTTTATTCCAACTTTGGGTAACGCGTTGTAAATAACTCTCGTTTGAACCACTTGTATTTGAATGCTGAGTAGAGCCAAGAGGCACATAGTAAAGGTTTAACTTCGCCTCAACAATATTAGCACCGGCAGGAATAGCCGACAAATCAAACTCTATTAATGAGCGAATCTTTGCGGTAGAGAGAGATACAGTCCATGCAGTGGTTGAAAAGTTTGGATGATCGGCCCTGTTTAAAGTTGGATTTATTGATTCTAGTATGGAATTTTTGCCTTCGGCTCCAGGTCTAATTGTTATAATCGTTGTTTGAGCCAGTAAATTTATTGATACAAAAACAACAAATAACAGGGTAAAAGTTCTTTTCATGTGTTTAAAAGTTTTTAAGTCTCATATATTCAAAAAACACAACCAATGTTTTCGTTATTCCTAAACATGAACAAATGGAATATACATATTTCAATCATTGCGTTTTGCCTAAGATCCTAAATGTACATTTCATAGGCAGATATTAGGGTTCAATCTTTCGCAATCAAATATCATTCCTTTTGTTTATTGAGTCGAGTTGAAATTGCGTGTTTAATAACACTTCAAAATTTAGATCCGATTGGCAGGTCGTTTCATACTTTAGAATTGCACCGAAGAGTTCGACTTGATCAATTAATTATTACACTACAACTCGCTTAATGGACATATAAAGCAACAATATGAATCTATTCTAGTTTTTTTCGACAGCAAATTTAAAAAAACTTTAAAAATCTCAAACATATATTTTCCGTAATGTTTTTAGAACAAACCATTTACTAAACTGTTGACAATTTATACCTTTAACTTCTTTTCAAAGAATCACCATAACTATGAAATACGTTGGAGCACACGTTAGCGCATCGGGCGGGGTTGAGAATGCCCCTGTTAATGCACGGGCAATTGGGGCTACTGCTTTTGCCTTTTTTACAAAAAATCAGCGTCAATGGATTTCGCCACCATTGACTGCAAAAAATATTGAACTTTTCAAAAAACGATGTGAGGAGTATGGTTATAAACCCAGCACAATAATTCCGCACGACAGCTACCTTATTAACCTAGGAAATTCGGATTCCGAAGCATTACAACGATCGCGAAATGCTTTTGTTGATGAAATGAAACGGTGCGAACAGCTAGGTTTAGATAGACTGAATTTCCATCCCGGAAGCCATTTAGGAAAAATTTCGGAGGAGGAAAGCATGAGGTTAATTGGTGAGTCTATCAACATTGCCTTAAAGGAAACATCTTCGGTAATTGCGGTAATCGAAAACACATCGGGGCAAGGCAGTAATCTTGGATTTAAGTTTGAGCATCTGAAATACATAATTGATTTAGTATACGATAAAGCCCGAGTTGGTGTTTGCATTGATACTTGCCACACCTATACTGCCGGATACGATTTGCAAAGCAGGGAGGGTTTTTCCAAAACCTTCGCCGATTTCGAAAGAATTGTTGGTTTCAAGTACCTTAAAGGAATGCACCTGAACGATACAAAAAAAGGATTAGGCAGTCGAGTTGACCGCCACGAGAGCTTAGGTGAAGGTTTGCTAGGAATAGATCCTTTCCGCTGGATAATGACCGATCCTCGCTTTGATGGTATTCCGCTAATCCTCGAAACCCCCGACGAGACCAAGTGGCCAAGGGAAATCCAACTTCTTGGATCATTCTAAATTCTTTTTAAGACTTATTGCGTATTCATTGACCAAAAACTTTACTTTAGATAAAATATTTCGTAACTTTCACAATATCAACCAACAAGTCAAGGTCATGAAAGCTGATTTTCTTTGTCCGGAATGTGGGGGACATTTATCTGTTGGTGGTTTTGTAATATTTTCAGCAACTAACAGTACGGGTGAGCACGGCCTTATCCTCTTGAGCCCTCATCTTGGAGATTACTCCAAAATCATACATCCATCATTTAAGATTCAGGAGAGTAGTAAAGTGGACTACTTCTGTCCTATTTGCAGTTCAGGGCTCGCAGCTCATGATATTCATGAAAACATCGTTCATTTGGTCATGATTGACGAGAAGTTCGAAAAACATGATGTTTATTTCTCTGGTGTTGAAGGGGAGTTCTGTACATACAAAGTATCTCAACAGAGTTTTGAAAAGTATGGCAAAACAGCCGAAAATTATATGAGGTATTTTATGACGCGACATATATAACGGATATGATTGTTTAAAAATTCAAGTTCCCGACATTTAGTTTCTGTTTTAGGAG
>Ga0209066_10005241_pt1 | contig 13754 bp, 15 predicted proteins | sample All_14_2_FD_187198 | JGI IMG/M metagenome (GOLD analysis project Ga0209066, IMG submission 187198) | Freshwater microbial communities in response to fracking from Pennsylvania, USA - Allegheny Zone_MetaG_DW_15 (SPAdes) (version 2) ...
ACACTGAGTAGGTCCATGTCGATCACTCCGATGCCTCCCGACTGTCAGTCGGAGGCGAGGAAACCATGGGTCAATTCTCAGTGAAAACTTCTACCCCTCCCGGGTCAATTCTCAACGCTACTCAACACTGACCGGTCACTTGGGCGACGACGTGTTCGATTTCGACGCCACATTCCACAGCGGCGCGGGAACGGCAAAGGCCGACACCATTGCCGACTTCATGCAAGGGTTCGACACCATCGACCTCAGCACCATCGATGCTAGCAGCGTGGATGTCGGCAACAACGACTTCACCTTCATCGGCGATGCCGCGTTCGGAGGCATCGCGGGCGAACTGCGCTATGACACAGCGGTAAGTCCGGGGATGACAGTGGTTTACGGCGACACCAATGGTGATGGAAGGGCCGACATGGAAATCCGTCTGACCGGCACCATCACGCTCACTGACTTAGACTTCATGCTCTGATCGCGGCGCACTATCCGGCCGGTCGTGCTGAAAAGGTCGCGGGGTCGTCCACGTCCGTTTTGGCTTCGCTTTAATGATGCGTGCGGGAATTGTTGCGGTGCGGACTTCGCCCGTTGGCGATTGGCTGTTTGATCTGTATTGGGCCATGTATCAAAAGCCCGGGCGCTCGCCGAAGGTCAGCCGCGCCCGATACATGGAAAGTCGCTATCGACATATCATGGCATCACAGAACACCCAATTGACTGAACTTGGCTGGAAGTCGTTTTTCAGCGCCCAACTCTCGGACGAGGAAATGGCTGGGTGCCTGCCCGTTCGAGTGACGGCGGTCCACCGTGGCAAGATTGCGGTGACCCGCGATGGCATCGAAAGTCTGATCGAAGCGCGCATTCCCGGGGCTGACGCGGAAGAGGACCGGCCCGCTGTTGGCGACTGGTTGCTGCTGGATCGGGAAAGCCTTGAACCGGTGCGGTTGCTGCAGCGCGCCAGCCTGTTCAAGCGGCTGGCAGCCGGAGGGCGCCAAAAGCTGCAGGTGATTGCGGCAAACGTTGATACGCTGTTCATCGTCGCTTCGTGCAATCAGGATTTCAATGTCGCGCGGCTTGAACGCTATCTTGTGCTGGCGCGTGAGGTGGACGTTGCGCCAGTTCTCGTCCTGACCAAGATGGACCTCACCGACCGGCCGGAGAGCTTTATCGAAAAGGCCCGCGCGCTTGGCCCGGATCTGGTGGTGGAAACCGTCAACGCCCGCGATGCGGCAAGTGTTGCCCGCCTCGCCAAGTGGTGCGGAATTGGCCAGACTGTCGCGCTGCTGGGGTCTTCGGGCGTCGGCAAATCGACATTGGTAAACACGCTCAGAGGCTCTGACTGCCTTGCCACGCAAGCTGTGCGTGAAGAAGACGGCAAGGGGCGGCACACCACCACAGTCCGCCAGATGCATCGGCTGGAACAGGGTGGATGGCTGCTCGATACACCAGGCATGCGCGAGTTGCAGCTTTCGGAAGCAGCCACAGGCCTTGCCGAGGTTTTCGACGACATCGTGGAACTTGCGCTGACCTGCCAATTTACAAATTGCGCGCATGAAGGCGAACCGGGCTGCCAGATTCAGGCCGCGCTGAAGCAGGGAACGCTGGACCTCGCTCGCCTTGACCGCTGGCGCAAGCTGGCTTTGGAAGACGCGACAAATTCGGCAACGCGCGCAACCCGGCGTGACCGCGCCGACGCTGCCGAGAGCAGAGGGCGCGCGCCTTCAAACACTTCAGGCAAGCGGCCACGGCGATAACGCCGGGCTGCGCAACACATTCAAATTACGGAGACTTTATGGCTGACCTCTATCTCAAGGCCCTCGAAGCAGAGCGCAAAAGCCTGTGGGCGACATGCCGCCTCAAAGGCTTGGCCAAGGACACGCCTGAACGCGTCCGCATTCTGGATCTGGACGGGTTGATTGCCGAACACAAAGCCAAGAAAAAGCCCTGAACTGACAGATTGATCGCAAGCTGCATCTGCCGCAGTGCTGCTCAGGCGCGCTGACGTGGTGCGCCGAGAGGGGGCGTGATGCAGGTTTGCGTGGTGGGCGCCTCCGGAACGATCGGGCGGGCTACCGTGGCAGCGCTGGTGGCGCACGGGTATGCGGTTACGTGCCTTGTGCGCCGGCATGATGCTTCGCTTGCCGCACAAGCGGATGTTATCGAAGCTGAGGTTTCAGACCCTGCCGCCTTGGCCGCCGTGTTTGCGCAAGGCCGGTTTGATGTCGTCGTCTCCTGCCTTGCATCGCGCACCGGGGTGCCTGCCGAAGCCTGGGCTGTGGATCACCGCGCCAATCTGCACGTGCTTGAAGCGGCCCAGCGATCAGGCGTGCCGCATTTCATTCTGCTATCAGCCATCTGCGTGCAAAAGCCGCTGCTGGCGTTCCAGCATGCCAAACTGGCATTTGAGGCTGCGCTGGCGGCATCGGGCCTGCGTTACAGCATCGTGCGCCCGACCGCGTTTTTCAAATCGCTGTCGGGGCAGATCGAGCGGGTGCGCAAGGGCAAGCCCTTCCTGATCTTCGGCAATGGCGAATTGACCGCGTGCAAGCCGATCAGCGACCGCGATCTGGCCGAATATATCGTCGGCTGCCTGAACGACGAAACCCGCTGGAACCGCGTGCTGCCCATCGGCGGACCGGGTGAAGCGATCACCCCGCGCCAACAGGGCGAGGCGCTATTTTCCATGCTGGGCCAGCCACCGCGCTTCCGCTCCGTTCCGCTTGCACTGCTCGACACCATTGGCATGGCGCTGGGCCTGTTTGGCAAGGTCATTCCGGGGCTGGCGGCCAAGGCAGAACTGGCGCGCATCGGGCGCTATTATGCCAGCGAATCCATGCTCGTGCTTGATCCCGCAACCGGGCGCTACGACGCTGCGGCCACGCGCTCCACTGGCACCGACACGCTGTTCGATTACTACCGCGAGGTGATTGACGGCAGTGCAACGCCGGAACGGGGGGACCACGCAGTTTTCTGACGCCGCGCTTTTTGCTGGAAACGATCATAGTTGATTGTTATTGATCGTTTACAAAGAACATAGGGAGAGCGCGCTTGGATTCGGGCGCAACAATCGTCATCGATCTTGGCAAGACGCTGAGCAAGGTCAGCCTGTGGGACGCAGGCGGGCATATGCTCGACCGTCAGGTGCGGGCCAACATTCCGCTGGAAGTGGGCGGAATCCGCCGCCTTGATGCGCCTGCCATCGGGGCGTGGCTGCTTGATACGCTTGGGCGCTTTGCCGATGTGCCGGTTTCGCGGATCGTGCCGGTTGGCCACGGTGCGGGTGTTTGTGCGTTGATCGACGGCGCGCTGGCTTTCCCTCCGCTCGATTACGAGCAGCCGGTACCGGAGGCGGTGCTGGCGGGGTATCGGGCGCAGCGTGATCCCTTTGCACAGACCGGATCGCCCGCCCTGCCCGATGGCTTGAACTTCGGCAGCCAGCTTTACTGGCTGGACCAGCTTCACCCCGACACAATGGCGCGCGCCACGCTGCTGCCGTGGGCGCAATATTGGGCGTGGTTCCTCACCGGAACAGCGGTGAGCGAAGTGACCAGTCTTGGCTGTCATTCGGACTTGTGGTGCCCCCAGGACGCAGACTTTTCCCCAATGGCCGAGCGCCGGGGCTGGGCAAGCCGCTTTGCCCCGATCAAGCGCGCTGGCGACGTGGTAGGCACGCTGCGGCCCGAGATCGCAGCCGCAACCGGTCTGTCGCCCGATGTGCAGGTGCTGGCCGGTCTGCATGATTCCAACGCGGCGCTCCTCGCCGCACGCGGGTTTGCCGAGATTGCCGATAACGAAGCCACCGTGCTTTCCACCGGCACATGGTTCATCGGTATGCGCCTGCCTGCCACACCGGTCGATACCACTGCCCTGCCCGAAGCGCGCGATTGCCTGGTCAATGTGGACGTCCACGGACGGGCAGTGCCCTCTGCCCGCTTCATGGGCGGGCGCGAGATCGAGACGCTGATCGAGATTGACACGCGCCGCGTGGACATCAAGCCGGATCAGCCCGCGCTGCTTGCCGCTGTGCCCGAAGTGCTGGGCCGGGGCCGCATGATCCTGCCCACGCTGATGCGCGGCTTTGGCCCTTTTGCGCAGGGGCGCTTTGGCTGGATCAACCGGCCCGAAGACTGGTTTGAACGCCGTGCTGCCGCCTGCCTTTATGCCGCGCTGGTTGCCGATACCGCGCTGGACCTGATCGGCGCTTCTGACCGCCTGCTGGTGGAGGGCCGCTTTGCCGAAGCCGAAGTCTTCGTCCGCGCGCTGGCATCGCTTCGTCCTGACACGGCAGTCTATACCGCCAACGCGCACAACGACGTATCGTTCGGCGCACTCCGCCTGATCGACCCTACGCTGACACCGCAGGGCCAGCTTGTCCGTGTGCAACCGCTGGACGCCGACCTTAGCAGCTATCGCAATCGCTGGCAGGCCGAGGTTGCCGCCTCTGCCGAAAGAACCGCTGCATGATCGCCGCCTCGATCCCCGATTTCCGCGAACTTGCCCGCCGCCGCCTGCCGCATTTCCTGTTCGAATACATCGATGGCGGATCGTACAGCGAGACGACGCTGAAGCGGAACGTCGAGGATCTGCGCGACATTGCCCTGCGCCAGCGCGTGCTGCGCGATGTGGCAGACCTCGATCTTTCGACCGAACTGTTCGGCCAGAAGCTGCGCCTCCCCGTTGCGCTCGCCCCCATCGGCCTTGCGGGCATGAACGCGCGGCGCGGGGAGTGTCAGGCCGTGCGCGCAGCGGAAACTGCGGGGATTCCGTTCACGCTCTCCACCGTCTCGGCCTGCTCGCTGGGTGAAGTGGCAATGGCGGCAACGCAGCCCTTCTGGTTCCAACTTTATATGACGCGCGACCGTGGCTTCGTGCGCGAATTGCTGCAGGAGGCGGTGGAGCTGCAATGCTCCACGCTGGTGTTCACGGTGGACATGCCGGTGCCGGGCAGTCGCTACCGCGATTACCATTCGGGCCTTGCCGGAGCTGCTGGCATGACCGGAGCGATCCGCCGCGCAATGCAGGGCGCGATGAAGCCTCGCTGGGCGTGGGACGTGGGGGTAATGGGCCGCCCGCACGCGCTGGGCAACGTGGCGCGCAAGCTGGAAGGCAAGACCGGGATCGAAGACTTCTTTGCGTGGATGCGCGGGAATTTCGACAGCTCGATTTCATGGCGCGATCTCGATTTCATCCGCTCAGAATGGAACGGCCCGCTGGTCATCAAGGGCCTGCTCGATGCCGAAGACGCAGTGGAAGCCGCCAACCTTGGCGCAGACGGGATCGTGGTTTCCAACCACGGCGGGCGGCAGCTTGATGGCGTTCCTTCCACCGCGCGCGCCCTGCCCGCCATTGCCGATGCCGTGGGCGACCGGTTGACTGTGCTGGCCGATGGCGGCGTACGCTCTGGGCTGGACGTGGTGCGGTTGCTGGCGCTGGGGGCCAAAGGCGTGCTGCTGGGCCGCGCGTGGGTGTTTGCGCTGGCCGCCAATGGACAAGCCGGTGTCGAACACATGCTGCGCCTGATCGAGGCGGAAATGCGGGTCGCCATGACGCTGACCGGCGTGAAGAACATCAGCGAGATCGACCGCTCGATACTCGTAAAACCATAAAAACAAGGGACAGGATCGATGGGCGCGAACCCCGCATTGGGCGTACTATTCCACTGGATCGGGGGCTTCTCCTCAGCCAGCTTCTATGTGCCCTACAAGCGTATCAAGCTGTGGTCGTGGGAAGTGTTCTGGCTAGCGGGCGGCCTGTTCTCGTGGTTGATCGCCCCGTGGTTCTTCGCCTCGGTCCAGACCAACGACCTTCTGGGCGTGCTGTCCGCCACCCCGCGCGAAACGCTGCTGTGGTGTTGGTTCTGGGGCGCGATGTGGGGCTTTGGCGGGCTGACCTTCGGCCTGACCATGCGTTACCTTGGCTTGTCGCTCGGCATGGCAGTGGCGTTGGGCCTTACCACCGTGATCGGCACGATGGGGCCGCCAATTTTCGACGGCACACTGGGCCAGATCGCAGCGACCAACAGCGGCAAGCTCACCCTGCTGGGTATTGTCATCACGCTGATCGGCATCGTCGTCGTTGCCCGCGCTGGCAGCGCCAAGGAGGCCGATCTTGGCGGCGCACAATCCGAAGGCGTGGCTGAGTTCAACTTGCGCAAGGGCCTGCTGATCGCGACTTTCTCGGGCATCATGTCAGGCTGCTTTGCCTGGGGCCTTGCCGCCGGGCAGCCGATCCGTGATCTGACGCTGGCTGCAGGGACAGACCCGCTCAGCCAAGGTCTTCCCGTGCTGTGCGTTGTTCTGGCTGGCGGGCTGACCACCAACGCTTTGTGGTGCGCCTACCTGCTGTGGAAGAACCAGAGCTTCGGCCAGTTCTTCGGCGCAGCTTCACCCGATGCGTCCCCCGGCCAGAAGCCTAACCTCTTGGCCAACTGGCTGCTGGCGGCGCTGGGCGGCACGTTGTGGTACGGCCAGTTCTTCTTCTACACGATGGGCGAAAGCCAGATGGGCGCTTACGGCTTTTCCTCATGGACGCTGCACATGGCATCGATCATCCTGTTCTCCACGCTATGGGGTTTTGCACTCAAGGAATGGACCGGAAGCTCCCAGCGCACGCGCCGTCTGGTGTTCAGCGGGATCGGTCTGCTGGTGGGCGCGACTGTGGTGATAGGCGCTGGCAACATGCTCGGCACGGGTGCATAAGCGGGTCGCAAGGAGACGACAGGCAAAATGCACGCAGCGGAACGGGAACGACGGATATTCGAGGCGCTGCGCCCCACCGGCTTCGTCAGCTATCGCGATCTGGAGGTCATGCTGGCCGCCTCCCCGGCAACGATCCGGCGTGACCTGACCCGGCTTGAGGATGGTGGCCAGATCGTGCGCGTTCATGGCGGGGCCAAGCTGCCCGAGGGCGAAGACACCAGCGGGCCGCGCCTGATGGGCACCCCGTTCGACCAGTCGATCACGCAAAACCTGTCTGCCAAGCAGGCCATCGGCAAAGCCGCCGCCGCGTTGTGTACGCCCGGCGAAGGCGTGATGATCGATGGCGGCACCACTACGCTGCAGATGTGCCCGCACCTTGATGGGCTGGGCCTGCAAGTGCTCACCAACTCGCTGCACATCGTCAACGCGCTGCTGCCGCAAACAGGCACGCGCATCTTGCTGCCATCGGGCGCAGTGTTCCGTGAACAGAACATCATCCTTGCTCCGGCGGGCGAGGAATCGATGCCCCGCTTCCACGCCCCGCGCCTGTTCATGGGGGCCGCCGCCATTGGCCTGCAAGGGGTGATGCAGGCAGACCCGGTCTTGGTCGCTGCCGAGCGCCGCCTGATCGACCGCGCCGAGGAAGTGATCCTGCTGGTAGACAGCAGCAAGTTCCGCAGCCAATCGGGCACCATCGTGTGCGGGCTGGACGAGATCGATATGGTGATCACCGACAGCAGCGTAGCGCCGGATACCGCGCAAAGTTTGCGCGACGCCGGGGTCAAGCTGGTGGTGGTGTGATTACTGCTTCTGATCGTGCATCGCGGCCCTGCTCCTTCATCGCAGCATAGGCCGCGTCGCGGGCGTCAGGCGAAAGGGACTGAAGATACTGGCTTGCCTGCCTGAAGGTCAGGAAAGGCACGCCATCAACCACCACCGGAACCGTTCGGCCGTTGTAAATCCGCCGCAGCAAACGCCGTTGCGGCCTGCTCAGCGCGTGATCATCTTCCGTGATTTCCATTTTTGGGCCTATAGGGCACGGCGTGGCGAAGTGGCCACTGAAACATTTGCAATGCCCGTCGTGGCAAAAGGGGAAACGATGACCGCGTCATTCACAGCGGAAGAAATGTGCGAGCACTTTGCCCACTGCGTTCAGGTTCTTGGCGGAACCACATCTGCCTCCCGGCGTCTCGGCATAGATGAACGCGCCATCCGCCGCTTCATTTCGGGTGAGCGCCCCATCGGCCCCGGCCTTCTCAATGACGCCGCAAAAGCGTTGCGCGTGCTGATTGATGAAGCAACGGTGGCAGAAGCCCGTATCACTGTTGCCTTGGGCTGATCGACCGACAAGAACAGCTGAACCGCCCCGCTTTAGCAAAGCACAAATGGGGAGACCTTGGCTTACCTCGAATACCGCTTCACCAGCACGTCTGCTGCGGCGCAAACGTCTGCCCAGGCCAGTTCGAAATCCTCTTCATCGCCGTAATACGGATCGAGCACCGCTGTGCCCTTGCGCCCCGGCACAAGGTCCATCAGCAGGCGTACTTCGGCAATGTGGCGCGAAGGTTCGATGCGGCGCAGGTCTTTCAGGTTCTGCGGATCGAGCGCGAAGACATGACCGAACTTGTGGAAGTCCTCTTCCGTCACCTGCCGGGCACTATAGCTTGAAATATCAAGCCCGTACTTGCGCGCAAGCGCTACCGCCCGTGGATCGGGCGGACGGCCTACGTGCCAGTCCCCGGTTCCGGCGGAATCGATGGTGATGGCAACACCTGCGGCCACAGCCCGCGCGCGCAGGGCCGCTTCGGCCAGTGGCGATCGGCAGATGTTGCCAAGGCAGACGAACAGAACCGAAGGTTGACTCACAGGATCACGATACCTCGCTGACAGGGTCTCCCCATGCCGATCAGGAACGGATCCTCTCCCGCATCGCAGCAAACACGTTACGTGACAAAATGTCCAGCCAATCTGGATGAATTACCGTAGGTCTACGATCTCGACAGACGGCAAAGGCATTGCGCCGGGTTGCTCTGACCAGTGCTTCATGTTCAGAACCCCGCCATCGGCGCGAAGCGATGCGATCAGTGCAATATCCACGTCTGCAAAGACCCACTGGCTGACGCCCTCAACACCTGTCGCCAGCACGCCATCGGCAGGCATACCCCGATCCGGCGGGCCATAGATCCCCGCCGCCCCGCGATTGATGTCCACCGCCGGAGACCACGCCGCCTCGCCCACCGTGGGCGATTGCACCGCATAGCACTGCCCTTCCAGCGCCCGTGCCTGTGCTCCCAGACGCACGCGCCAGTATCCATGCAGCGAATCCGTGCAGGACGGCACCAGCAGTACATCCGCTCCGGCCTCTACACAGGCCCGCGCCAGTAGTGGAAATTCGGCGTCATAACATATGTTTACCGCAAGTTTTCCGAGCTGCGTATCAAACACCCGCAGCACCGAACCCGCAGCAATATGCCACTGTTCCCGTTCAAACCGCGTCATCACCAGCTTGTCCTGCGTGCCCACCTTGCCATTCGGCGCAAACAGCCGCGCGGCATTGCGAAAGCGCCCGTCGGCATCCTTGCGCGGGGCAGATGCTGCCAGAATGTGCATGCCGGTCTGCACCGCAAGCGCTGCGTGCAGGGCATCCACACGCGGCAACAAAGCTGAAACCGTTTCAATGGAAAGCGCCAGATCGCCCATCGTTTCAGGATCAAGGCTCGCCAGTTCCATCGCCCCATATTCAGGGAACACAGCCAGCGATGCCCCCGCCACAGCTGCATCCTCCACCCAGCGGGTCAGCTTGGCGGCATAGGCATCCCAGCCATCAAACAGATCAATCGGGTATTGCGCGGCGGCAATCGTGAAGCTCACCATTGCCGCAACCAGTACTGCATCGTGTTCATCCGCTCCGCGTCATCGCCGTGCTCTTTCCACGCCAGTTCGGTCATCAGCCCTTGCACCGGAGCATAGCCCCGCTTGGTCCAGAACGGATCGAGCGGAGTGTAATCCGCTGGCCTTGCCGGATGATCCGCCGCCCGCATCACCGCAGCAAAGCAGGCCGCATTGGCCCCGCAAGCCTGCGCCTGCGCCTCGCGGTGATCAAAGAACGCATGGCCGATCCCTGCCCCGCGATATTCGGGCAAAAGCACGCTTTCGCCAAAATAGAACAACCGCGAAGTGTCGATCCCCCGTGCGTCGAACGGGCTGCGGAACTCCGCTTTCTGGTGCATCATCGGTGCCGCCGTCGCCGCACCCACAATCCGCGCCCCATCAAACGCCGCCACCAGCACCGCCTCGGGCGCACTGGCATATTCGGCCAGATATTCCGCTTCATAGGCCGCATCGCCATCGTAAAGATAAGGCCATGCCGCAAAAACCGTGATCCGCAACTGCGCCAGATCGCCAAGCGCCGCCGCGATCTCATCGCCGGTCAGCGGCCTGACCGAAATCGCCATCAGCCGACCACCTGCTTCATCCAGTCAGCCAGATTGTAATACATCGTCAGCCGCGTGATCTTGCCATTTTTGATCGCCAGAAACGCCCCGGCTGGCAGGACATACGTCTGGCCGTTCGCTTCGGGCAGCCCTTCATCCGTGGCCAGATAAGCCCCATGCACCACGAACTCTGCCGCGGCGCGCGTGCCATCCTCGTTCGCCATCAACACGATGTCGTCCAGCCGTTCCTTGTAGCACCGCTCCATGTGGTCAAGGAATTCCGCGAACGCAGCCTTGCCCGCAACCCGCTCGCCCTGGTTCACGTCATGCGCCACATCGTCGCTCAGGCAATCGAGCATGCCCTGCCAGTTCCCCGCATTGAACGCAGCGTAATAGCGGGCAAGCAGGGCAATCGCATCTGCTTGATTCCACAAGGGGCGGGCGGCAGGGCTGGTCATATTCCGGGTCTCCTTTGCCGTAAGTTAGCGCAGCTTCACCCGCGCTGTCAGCACCGCTGCCGGAAATGCAGCAACCCTCCTTTGCAAAGATGGCAGAATTCATTTGCGGCAAGGACTTGCACCAGCCACAAACTGGTTTCATCCGCAACGCTCTAACCGAAGAGTTCCCTGTACATGCGCCGCATCCTGCCCTTCATCGCGCTTGCCTGCTCGCTGCCCGCTCATGCGCAGGATGCCGCAAAGCCCGCCACTATCGAAGCTGATGGCGCGCCCTCAGTGCCGATGGCGCTGGTTGAGGCGACACGGCCCTACATGGAATTCCGCACCGCAGGCTTTCTTGGCTGGAACCCGGTGGACAGGTCGATGCTCATTTCCACCCGCTTTGCGAATGTGGCACAGCTTCACAAGGTGTCCGGCCCGCTGATGGCCCGCCGCCAGATCAGCTTCGAAGCCGAGCCGCTGGGCGCAACATATGCGCCCAGCGATGGCACGCTGGTGGTGCGCAAAGACAAGGGCGGTGACGAATTCTTCCAGCTCTACACACTCAAGAACGGCAAGCTCACCCTGCTCACCGATGGCAAAAGCCGCAACGAACCCGGCGTGTTCAGTGATGATGGCAAGTGGTTTTCCTACACCTCCACCCGCCGCAACGGCGTCTCGTCCGACATCTACGTCGTCGATCCGCGCGATCCTGCAACCACGCGCATGCTGGCAGAAGTGCCGACCGGCGGCTGGGCGCTGACCACGTTCGCACCTGATGGCAAGAGCGCCATCGTGGGCGAATACATCTCGGTCACCAAAAGCAATCTGTGGAACCTTGATCTCACCACCGGCAAGCGCACCGCCATTGGCGACCACAAGAAAGCCGTCGCCTATTCCGGCGCAACTTACGCCCCCGATGGCACGCTGTGGGTAACGAGCGACGAAGGCTCCGACTATCAGCGCCTCGGCACGATAGACCTGAAGACCGGCAAGTTCACCCCGCGCGCGCCGGATGCGCCCGGTGACGTGGAAGGCTTCAGCATCGCCAAGGACGGCAGCTTCATCGCCTATGACTTGAACGAAGCTGGCCAGTCCAAACTGCGCCTGCTCGATCCAAAGACCGGCGCGGTGCGCGATGTGGTGGCTCTGCCCGCGGGCGTCATCGGCGGACTCGAAGTCGCGCCGTGGGGCACCATCGGCCTCACCCTGTCCTCGGCCAAAGTGCCTGCCGATGCCTTCGCGGTCGATCCTGTCACGCTCAAGGTCACGCGCTGGACCGAAAGCGAAACCGGCGGACTTGACCCTGCCGCCAATGTCGAACCTGAATTCGTCCAGGTCAAAAGCTTCGATGGCGAGGCCGTCACCGGCTTCCTCTATCGCCCCGATCCGGCGAAGTTCCCCGGCAAGCGCCCGCTGATCTTCAACATCCACGGCGGTCCCGAAGGCCAGTCCACCCCCGGCTTCAAGGGCCGCACCAACTACCTGATCAACGAACTGGGCGTGGCCGTGTTCTACCCCAACGTGCGCGGCTCATCCGGCTTCGGCAAGCGCTTCGTCAGCCTTGATAATGGCGCGTTCAAGCGCGAGGATTCGGTCAAGGACATCGGCCCGATGCTCGATACGCTGTCTGCCGATGCCGCCATCGATCCTGCCCGTATCGCGGTGACCGGCGGCTCCTACGGCGGTTATATGTGCTACGCTGCGGCCATCCGCTTTGGTGACCGGCTCAAGGCCGCAGACTGCATCGTGGCGATCAGCAACTTCGTTACCTTCCTTGAAAATACGCAAGGCTACCGCCGCGATCTGCGCCGCGTGGAATACGGCGACGAGCGCGATCCGAAGCAGCGCGCCAAACTCGCCGAAATCTCGCCGCTCACCAGCGTGGACAGGCTGACCATCCCGCTGATGGTCGTCACCGGCGCAAATGATCCTCGCGTTCCCAAAAGCGAGGCCGACCAGATGGTCGCCGCCGTTCGCGCCAAGGGCCGCCCCGCGTGGCACATCGTCGGCCTCAACGAAGGCCACGGCTTTGCCAAAAAGGAGAACGCAGATTACCAGTTCTGGACCGAAATCCAGTTCTGGCAGCAGCATTTGCTCGGCCAGAAGTAAGGTCACGGCGCTTGGGGGGCGCCCCGTCCCACCGCAATTGCACTTTTGCCCATGTTCGCCTATGGGCCAGATGAACGCCCCGGCGCTTGCGATGGATTCGCCCCCATCGCGATGCCGGGGTTTTGTATTCTGGCCGGGAATTTGCACCCGGCGCCGTGCAGGAAACATGATGATGTCTCGTCGCCGCCAGATCTACGAAGGCAAGGCCAAGATCCTTTACGAAGGCCCCGAGCCGGGCACGATCATCCAGTATTTCAAGGATGATGCCACCGCGTTCAACGCGCAAAAGCGTGGCACGATCAACGGCAAGGGCGTGATCAACAACCGCATCAGCGAGTATGTGTTCACGCGCCTCGCCCACATCGGCATCCCCACCCACTTCATCCGCCGCCTGAACATGCGCGAACAGCTGGTGCGTCAGGCCGAAATCATCCCGATCGAAGTGGTCGTGCGCAATATCGCCGCAGGGTCCATCTCCAAGCGCCTCGGCATCGAAGAGGGTGAGCCGCTGCCGCACACCCTGATCGAATACTACTACAAGGACGATGCGCTGGGCGATCCGCTGATCGCCGAAGAACACATCGCCTGCTTCGGCTGGGCCAGCAGCGAGGAAATGCAGGACATTTCCAGCATGGCGATCCGCGTCAACGATTTCCTGTGCGGCATGTTCGCGGCCATCAACATCAGCCTCGTTGATTTCAAGCTTGAATTCGGCCGCATCTGGGACGGCGACTACAGCCGCGTAATCCTGGCCGACGAAATCAGCCCCGACGGCTGCCGCCTGTGGGACATGACCACCGGCGAAAAGCTCGACAAAGACCGCTTCCGTCAGGATCTCGGCGGCGAAGAAGAAGCCTATCAGGAAGTCGCGCGCCGGTTGGGCCTGCTGGAAAACGACGGCGGGCCGAGCGAAGTGTTCGACCTCGGCGCACATCGGAAGCTGCGCGGGAAGAAGTAAGGTTTCGGCTTTGCGCTGACACAAAGCCCCTTCCGGCGACGGAGGGGGTTTTTGTTTGTGCGTCATCCCCTACCTCGCTCATCCTGAGCTTGCCGCAGGACGCCTGCACTACACATACCCCAAC
>Ga0209066_10005244_pt1 | contig 13748 bp, 15 predicted proteins | sample All_14_2_FD_187198 | JGI IMG/M metagenome (GOLD analysis project Ga0209066, IMG submission 187198) | Freshwater microbial communities in response to fracking from Pennsylvania, USA - Allegheny Zone_MetaG_DW_15 (SPAdes) (version 2) ...
ATAAAAGTGTGATAATGATTTGGTGTATAAATCCATACACCTGTTGAAGTCTCAAATAACAATCTTTCATATGACCCTGGACTTGAAGACACACGATACTCTAAGTAATACCCATATGGTAATTGTTCTTTATAATTACCCCAAATTGAATTCCCTTTGATTCCGGGTTTTGTTGCCAAATTATGTTCTCGTAAATATGCAACATATTCATATATTGCATCCCAAGATTCATATTGACTAAATATGACTCCATTACCAGAAAATACGAATTTTCCCCAGAAATCATATATAGTTGAAGCATACGATCCAGATAGGGAGGAACCAGATCCTGAGTTGATTCCAGTTGGAAATATATCATTTATAGTCCCAGATGAACCAGAAACTCCCCCAACAGATACGTTTCCACCCCATGTTCCACCTCCGCTAGAGGTTTTGTTAGAACCACCAAATGGATCCCAAACACTTCCACCACTGCCACATCCATCTGTTTGATTTGCATCTCTACTACCATCATTATCTTCATCACTGTAATCATAACAGTAACCTGTTGAATCAGTGTTCATCACCGGATTGTTTTCAGTATAAATAAACATGTTGTGACCCAAGACGGTATCGCTTGCCCTCATCATGCCATCCGCGTTGATAAATCTTCCTGTTTCAGGATTATAGTATCTGGATTGCAGGTAATATAATCCGCTTTCTTGATCATATCGGTAGCTTCTATATCGATACGGGTTGGCATCTGCTAATGCCGAGGATGTCTGAAATGTGATATTTCCATAGGAATCATACCTGTATTCTACCACGATGTGGCCCGATGAATCAATCAGATATGACACATTGCCGAAGACATCAAACATATAAAAATATTCTGTCCCATTGTATCTCATGCTGATTAAAGATCCATCGACATCATATGTATAATAAATTTCATTTGTTCCATCAGATTCATAAAGAACTAAAGCGCCATCAAGATAATATGTAGTTGTTGTACTATTGATTGCTTTTGAATCTCTTATTCCATTTTGATTGTATGTATAAGTAAAAGAATTTGAACCGATCGTCTGTGATATCAAACTTCGTCCTTCCCAGTCAAAAGTTCTATCATTTGCTGTACCTCTTGAATCATCCATGGATATGACATTACCAGATTCATCGAAGCTATAAGTGATCGTATAATCTAGCTGAGGATCGGTTGGATGGTCGACACATATATGAAATATTTGATCTTTCCACATGCTATCGTAATCATAATATTCTGATTTTACCAATCCACTTTATCATTTGGTAATGTTTGAACTCTGTTTTAGTTACTCTACAGGTCTATCACATGTTCCCACAGTAGATAAAATTTGTTCATATAGAGAGAAAAAAGCCATCGGATACCCTTTGAAAGGATCTGATAGCTATTTTTCATGTAATTTTCTATTTTGATTACAATCTTTAGCGGTCGTCAAGTGGTTGTCAAGTGTCATCAAGTGTCATTTTAGTAAAAGCAATGATATAGACTCAACGTGCGTGGAGTTACTCCGATTGCTTGAAATTATGCCAAATTTTGTGTATGGGAAACATATTTTTAGCCCATTTATGTTCCCCCATTCCAGATTTTTTTAACGTCGGAAACATATTTCTCCCAAAAATTTGTCTTATCAATATACTCATTATGCCAATTTTATGAAAATTGACCTATTTTTTTAGTCTTCAATAAATGATTGATAGTAGTATTTAACTTCATCTATACTGAAAGAAATTACTTCATTATAATCAATATACTTACAGATAAATTGAATCAGCTTAGCACCTAAATAATAACCGGCGTCTGAATGGTTGTTATACAAAACCCAATCGCCAAAGTAACGTTGATTTTGATTATTCATAGTTTCTAAATCTCTTATAAAATCTTTCTTTAAATGGACTAATTGATAATCATAGTACTTCTTCCATTTTCCATCATCTTGATGATAATATGAGAAATCTCCAGCAAGCATTTGTTCGAAGTACATGGCAACCCCTTCAGTAAATAATTGCCATAAGAATTGATCACTTAAATTATTAAACGTTCGTTCTAAAATACCGAATTGCTTTTGATATACATGACCCAATTCATGATAAATTAATCCAATCATTTGGTTCATATTGTCCCAATTTAGTTCGATTATTTTCTCAATTCCAAGTAGTACCTTTGTTTGACCATTGATATCAGTCACCCATCCAGCTCCGTTACATAAACCAAGATATAAAATGATTTCTACATCTAAGGATCTGTGAAAATGGCTGATTATATTTGATTCAAGGTTTTGTGTAATTTCATCGAATATTTCTCCGATTTTGACAATTTTACTTTTATTCAAGAAAACATTATTAAGAATAGGAAGACATTTTGAATTGAAATCATAATCCTTAATATCTTCTAAAAACATCGATGAAGCATTAGGAAATACCAGTTCTATATAACTCTTCCATTTCTCAATAGAAAAAGATTCATTAACATAAATTTTTTCAATTTGCTCAATCGCTTTAAATGTTCTCATACATACTCCTTTCATTATGGCATACTCCGATATCGCCAAACTCGTTAAGTATTAAATCGTTGCATATTTGTGCATCACTCCAATTTAATACTTAATAATAGCGACTTCTTTTCTAGTCTTTCAAACAACCAATGGGTACAATCTTCACGCCATCATCTCGCGTATATGCAAGTTCTCCACCGGTTATGACCATCAAGAAATCGGGTTCTCTTAGTTTGGGAGTGGATCCTTCGAGATTGTAATGCTTAATTAACGAAGAGAGTTTTAATAAATGCTTTGCTGCGTCTTCGATATCCTTATTTCCGAGCTTATATTCAATGAGTGCATATCTTCCATCACGCAACCTTAATACCCCATCCGCTTCTAGTCCATAGCGATCATGATAATATGATAGTTCAGAGCCTAGTGCTTGAGAATACACTTTCAAATCGCGATTGCATAAGCTTTCGAAAATAAAACCAAATGTATGCAAATCTTGCATGAGCATTTCAGGAGTTAATCGTAATGCCGCCACCGCGATAGAGGGGTCAATTAAGCCTTTTTTATTACTAGATCTGATTGTGGTTGCAGATCTGATGGCGGGATTCCAAGCAGGAATATCGTCGATAACAAAGACTCTATTCAAAGCATTGATATAAACATAGAACGTCGATTCAACAATCTCAGTAGAATTGGTATTCATATCTTTTAGTATCGTCTTATTGGTGGCTAATGTAGAAATATTTCTTGCGTACGATTGTAATAATGCCCGAACGCGCTTTGGATCTTTCTTCACTCCATCAACTGTTGAAACATCAATTTCACAGATGGTATCCACATAGGATTGTGCAACAAACAAGCTGGCTTTATCACTTTTTTTACCTAGTGTCGATGGCCACCCACCTCTGCATGCAGAAAAAATTAATCGTTCAATCGATAGGTCAGATTTAACTCCATCTATATTGAGATTTGTGTTATCAAACAAACTTTTAATAGAAATTTTACCGTTCGATTCCCTTGATTCATACAGACTCATTGGACGCATCATCAAACGAGAAATGCGGCCAACACCGGAATGCATGATTTGAGAATCGTCAATCGTCGTTGAACCTGTTAGAATGAACTGTCCTTCTACTGAACGATCATCGACAACTGTTCGGACTGCATCCCAAAGCACTGGTGCAATTTGCCATTCATCAATTAATCTCGGTGTATCGCCAATCAATAGTAGTGACGGCTTAGTCCGTGCTGTAGCGAGATATGCTTCTGTTTTATCAGGATCTTGCATCCTTAACACGCTCTTAGCCTCTTGCATTGCGGTGGTCGTCTTGCCACACCACTTTGGTCCGATAATCAAAACCGCTCCCATAGCATCAAGATGGTCTTTTAACTCTGAATCAATAATTCTTTTATAATATTCCGTTGTCATTTGTTTCAACTCCTTGTCTTCATATTATCTCATTTCCTCTCGAATGTCAATCGCAATCGGAGTTTTATGATTATTTTTGTCGGAGTACTTTGATGTTTATTGACGGAGTAATTTGTGATTAAGTGCATAAGATAACTGTATTTCAGTGGCTGACCGACCACTTTTATATAATAAGTTGAACTAGTATTATTATCATTTTTCGTTTCTTGCTAATGGAATCGTGCATTATGTCGTGTTAATGTTGTGCAACTTGTCAGTATTTCAAAAATGCTTTTTTAATAGTGATAGAGGACCACTAATCGGTGCTAATCCAGGATGATATCTGATTATCTTAGAAGCAAATATGTTTACACTCACGAGGTTGAGCTCTGTTTTCGTTGCTTTATTGGTCTAAAATATGTTGCCATAACGTATAAAATATGTTCATATAGAGAAAAAAAGCCATCCGAACCCTTTTGAAGGTGTCAGATGGCTATTCTCATCGATTTTCTATGATTTTTACTGGTTTTAAAACGTTGTCAAGTATATGTCTAGTATGTGTCAAGTGCTATTTTAATAAAAGCAATGATATCGTTTCAACGTGCGTCGAGTTATTGCCATTGCTCGCAAAAAATCAGAATAATGTGCGTGGAAAACATATTTTTGCCATTTTACGTTCCCGTAGACAAGACTTTTCGAACATGAGAAACATATTTTGTCTAAAACTAGTTCTCATGCTTTCTGAGTCCACTTTATTGACAGAGATCCAGTATTATAACTAAAACATTCTATCTCTGAAATTTGGTAATCATTCCATGATTTTATATATGTCTTCAATTATTTTTTCTAATGATATATTGTAAAAGTCCCACAAAACAACCCTTTTCTGTTCGGTTATAATAAATAATCTTTTCCTAAGAATACCAAATAATGGTTTAATTTCCATTGATGTATTTTTGTTAATTTCAATTGATTTATTGAAAAAACAACTTTTTTTAATTACTCTATCACTGCTTAGTATAACTGGTGTAATAATGTGAATATAGGGGATATATAACAACTCAAAAATGAATAAAATATTGGGCAATAAGAATATGAAATCCCAGTCTTTTATTATACTATCGATAACTACAGGAATTGATACTATTAAAATGGAATAATGAATAATTTGAAAAGAGGAAAAACTATACTTAATTTTCATAGCTTGCTCCTGGACTAAGTGATTTTTAAACAGATGGTTCTAATCATTCATATTCATATAAATTGTATCATTTAAGAGGTCGATACTGCCTGATTTCTAAGTAAGCCTCTATATTTGAATAGAATGACACTTCTGATATCGCTTGGTGAATGTTGATGATCCCACATAATTGAATACCCTATATCACCCGTTAAATCATCAGAATGATAATAATAACAGCACTTATTGTTATCTTCGAGTTTTTCATCATATATCAACCGATAACTTTGAACTCCACCTTGATAATCAAAAATCAATCTGTTGGTCACTACATCAATAAACGTTAAGTAATTTTCATATTTAGAAAATTGGAATAGGTTTTCAAAACTCTCCTCATAGTGCCATAGCTGAGCGGAAAAGTATGCTACAGAAACATCGTTAATAAAAATGAATACGATATCAAAATCGTTGATCGAATACTTGATTTCAAAACTATCATTTTCTAATTCTGTGGTTTGCAGAACCCCCACGATATCGTAGTTCGATGCGAGATCGGTAATCAATAATTCAACTTCATTTTTGTAAAGGATTGTGAATGCTTCATTACTCATATTCCAATTGGAGTATGATGCATAGTTTGAATTTGAAGTGCATCCATACATCAGAGTCAATATTAAAAATATTGTTATTAAAATAAACTTCTTCATCATCAATCTCCGACATCAATTTTAATGTCATTCGTAATTGATTTAAAAAAACCACTACTCCATAACTCAAGTGTTGACTGATCTTTTATAAAGGGTCTAACATCTAATCTAGCTAAGTCATAGTCAATATGATCAAATCGATGTTCAAGTAATTCGATGAGTAATTTTCTAGTCAAGACGTCATTTTCTTCGATAGATTTTGTTTGTTTCAGTCTTGCTTCTAAGTGTTTAAGATTCACTTTAGTCTCTAAACTTAAATAATAAATATAATCGTATAAGTCTCTGCCCTTTACACGGTTCTTCCAACCTCTAGCAATGACTGCATGAATTTTACCAGCAAACAGGGATGGTTGATCATAAACTCTAACTTGGTATGGAAATGGTAATAAACGGTATTTAATTTCAGTTTTTGCATATTGAGGTGGGTTGACGTCTACCTCAAATTTAATCATGATTTTCTCATTATGAATAATCCGATTTACATCAGTCGAATTGGGATAAATGGTGATCATCGTTTCTTTTGAATTCCCTTTAATGAATGCTGAATCAATATTTGAGTTTGCAGTCTTATGCTTTTTGTTCACTTCAAAATTTAAACCTAGTGAACTTACTACATCACTTATTGGTTTTAAGTATTTGTGTATATCAAACGTATCATCCGCTACAAGTAGTGAAAAATCTAAATCTTCACTAAATCTATCCATTCCATAGAAAATCCGTAAAGCAGTTCCACCATAAAAGGCAGCGCGTGTAAAAAAGTCTGTTTTCGAAAGCCCTGCCAATACGACCTCTTGTAATACTTCTTTGATTGAGTTCTTTTTGTCTTCCAATGTTATTGAATGATACTTATTCATCATTTGTTGAAGAATTGTCATGTGCCAAACTCACTTTCAATGTATTTTTTTAGGTACTTGATATTGTTTGATATATATTTGTTTGATAAAAATAGTATATCCTCAAATTTTAACTGATCAAAGACTTCCTTGTTAATTCGAAGATCCTCAAACAATAGAATTTTTAATTCTCTCAAGCTTGTTACTGGCTTTTTAATATAAAGTAAATCGCATAACGCTTTCTCTGGGGTAGCTATGAAGTATGCATAACCATCTTCTTGATAAGCAATAACTGAAAAGGGGAAAGCAGTCTTTGGAACATCTCTATAGGTGAAAAGACCAAAATGATTTTGATAGGATTTACTTTTTCTTTTGTTGAATGTAGCATTTGTATAAGTAACAACTCTTTCAGGGATGAGATTATGATACGAAAGTGCAAATTCAAAAGATAGATATGACGGACCGTAAATATAGGAAGAAAGTAAAAAGCCATCTGTAGAGCCATTCGTTTCATAAATACCTCTTACAAGAGGAAACAAGATACCGTTATCAATATCTCTTTTAATTTTTCCATTGACATCAATATATTCTTTATATTTTTCTTTAAGATATAAAGCTGTTACAATCATACATTTCCCTCCACTTAATTTTATTATATGCTATTATGTGGAGAAAATCAATGTATTTCATATCTTTGATAACGAATTTCAGGAACGTCGTTTTGCGCTCACGATGAATGAACCCTTTGCTCTGATAAAGTATAACGAAATAAATGTTTTGCAAATTCTTAGTGTTCACTCTCTTGAAATATATATTTTGAGGATAGACATTTACTCGTATATTGATTTTTTTACCCATTCTGCATAAAGAAAAAAAGCCATCGGATACCTTTTTTAGAAGATCTGATGGCCATTTCTTTTGTTGTTTTTTATGCTTCATTCATCTCTAAAACATCGACATCATAACCCACTTGCTTGATCGCATCCACTAATTTGATTTCATCAGCGTCTTGATCATCAAAAACAATCTTTCCGACCTTTTGTGCAAGATCGTACTCAAAATGCTTCGCACCTGCTCGATAGAGTGCATGTTCAATGGTTGTCATACAGCTGGTGCAATGCATGAGCCCCTTGAGGCTAACATACATTACCGGCATAAACCATCCTCCTTGGATCAGATTAATTTTTGGAGATAATATTCGATGATCGCTTGGGTGCCAAAATCAGACATTCCAAACGTGTTGAGCATGTCATAGACATGAGTCACTTGTTCAACAACAGGTAGACTCAAATCTTTCTTTTCTTCTAAAACAAGTTTTAAATCTTTTAAGAAGTGCTTGATGTAAAAACCAGGTGCATAATCATGAACAAGCATTTTGGGTCCATTATTTGCAGCCTGCCATGAATTGGCTGATCCTCCTGTGATGACTTGAAGCATCTTTTCAGGATTTAATCCTTTGGTTTTCGCATACATCAAAGCTTCCGCTATACCTGCTATCGCACCTGCAATTGCGGTCTGATTCGATAGCTTCGCGTGTTGACCGTTTCCTGCTTGTCCCATATACGTGATTGTTTTACCCATTTTTTCTAGCATCGGTAAAATGGTGTGATACGCTTTTTCATCACCGCCAACCATGATCGAGAGTGTCGCATTTCTCGCACCAACATCACCTCCGGTGACAGGTGCATCAAGCATAATAAATCCTTTTTCCTCTGCTTCTTTAGTAAGTTCGATGGCAAGTGTCGGTGATGATGTGGTCATATCCACGAAGATTGCGCCTTTTTTTGCGTATTTCATAACTTCTTGATAGGTATTTTTCACATCGATGGGATAACCGACGATGGAGAAAATAACATCGCAATCCTTAACACAATCTTCAACTGATGAACTAGCTTTCACGATGGGTTCCATCGCTTTTGCTTTATCAAATGTTCTGTTATAAACCTTGACATCATAACCTGCTTGAGCTAAATGTGTCGCCATGGGTTTTCCCATGACGCCTGTTCCAATAAATCCGATATTCATCATAACCTCACGACGCATGTTGATTTAACCACAAGATGACATCAGCGAATGTTTTTTCACGATCGAGATCGTTAAAAATTTCATGATAGGCATCAGGATAGGTGATGAGCGTCTTATCTTCAACTGTTAATAATTCAAATAGACGCTTTGAAAACTGCATAGGAACAATCTTATCGTTTTCACCATGAAGTAATAATACAGGTGTTTGATAAGCTTTAATATGTTTATTTAAATATCTGACACCACCGACAAACATATTTCCTGCTAACGAGAAATAAAACTTCTTCAGATTAAGGGGATCTTGAATATACGCTTCTTCAACCGCTTTGATGCGTGAAAGTTGATCATCAGCAAAATTAGTCTTCTTCGTGAGAAAGCCTAACCAGCGGTAACCAATAAAACGGAAAGGTAGGACATCATTGATGAAGTTTGATGGCGCAGCAGATGAAATGATACCATCAACATCGTGATATTTCACACCATACATGTTGACGATAAGTCCCCCCATGCTATGACCAATTAAGAAGAGTTTTTTAGGTTGATTCTTCTTTTCTTCTAATACAAGTTCATGTAAATCATCAATCGTTTGATGATAACTCTTTAAAGCGCCGCGCTTACCCTGACTTAGTCCGTGACCACGGATATCATAGCGAACAACACTAAACATTGCTTCATTGAGTTTTTGAGTAATCTCCTCATATCTCCCTGAATGTTCGGCAATACCATGCGTGATAATCACTGTTCCTTTGGCATCGTTTACATCGTTTCTTTTCACGTGGATTAATACATCATTGATTAACATGATCGTTTCACCTCACCCTCATTATACAACGAAAAGACGTTACGAAAAATATCTTTCTATGATAAGATAGGTGTAGAATGCTTCAGTTGAGGTTTTATCCATGAAAAAAGGCCTTGTTTTAATCATCGTGATGATGAGCCTTCTTCTTTTTCCAACCTTTTTTGTTCGCGCTGATTTTGGTCCAAAACGAACCCTTGATCTTGAGATCATCGGTGTTGATCAAGACTATCATCTCGAACTCTTGATGCCTGGAACCTTGCCAGAAGGTGACACGTTATCAAGCATCCAAGAAGTCATCGAAGAAGACGATCCCAATTTCCCCAATATGCTTTATACCTTTGAATCTGAAGGGTATGTTTCAGCTAATCTGATCTTACCTTGGGGAGCATGGTACCAAAATCCATCAGAACATTACTACATTTATTCCTATAATCCACCAAGCAACTTCAAAATTATGCTAATCTTTGATGATGATCATTACATTATCTCAAGACCGATTGAAACATCACTGTTCAATAGTAAAGTGACATTTAATGTCACAGGTGTCGATCTATCCATCGATCAAATAAACGTGGGTCGCGTACGCGAGATTTTCCCAATTCGAACCATGTCGATCGAACTTGCATTACGTATTATAGGTACGATTTTTATTGAAATTATCGTCTTATTTCTCTTTGGATACATTCATAAGAAAAGTTTCTCATTGGTTGTTTTAGTTAATTTAGTGACCCAACTTTTATTGACTGGATTTATGTTTGCTGCTAAGTACTTCATTTACCCTGTCATTGGTGAACTCTTTGTTTTAATCGTTGGTGAAGCTATGATTTTCCTCTCTGAAATCATCATTTACCGTTTCTATCTCACAGAGAAATCAAAAAACCGTGCCATGGTTTATGCACTGGTCGCAAATACCATTGCATTAATCGCAAGTTATTCTGTGATGATTTTAATGATGAATATGTAAAAAGGCCAATCGGCCTTTTTTATTTAATGAGGATTTCACCTGACTCAATACGTGCTTTCAATGAAAGCATTTTTTCTTTGATGGTCTCAGCTGTTTTTAAGAAAACATCATCTGACTTTCCTGTCGGATCATCAAGACCCCAATCTTCACGGTGCTGACATGGGATAAAGGGGCATTCCACGTTACATCCCATTGTGATGAGGACATCGAGTTCTTGAGGAATATCATCAATGAGTTTTGAATGTTGGGTGAGATTCATATCAACATCATAAAGCTTTTTGATTGTACGTACCGCATCTTGATTAATTCTGGGTTTTGTTTCTGTTCCAGCACTATACGCTTCAAAAAATTCAGGTTCTAAAACCTTGGTAATCGCTTCTGCCATTTGGCTTCTACAACTGTTATGAACACAGACATATGCAACTTTGATTTTACTCATGATTTATTTCTCCTTTTGGAAACCAATGGATGGTTTTATTTGCAATTTTGACTAATATAAGCATGACGGGAACCTCAACTAATACACCTACGATGGTGGCTAGTGCAACACCTGGATTCATCGGGAAGATGGCAACTGCCACTGCAACAGATAATTCGAAGAAATTACTTGCTCCAATCATGCCAGCTGGAGCTGCAACATCGTGACTTAACTTTAACCATTTTGCTCCTCCATACGCGATAAAGAAAATGAAGAATGTTTGAATGATCAAGGGTATGCTGATTAGGATAATATGGAGTGGATTATTCCAAATGAGTTCTGCCTGTAAGGAAAAGATCAGTATCAGTGTGAGTAATAATCCTGAAATAGTCAATTTCGAGAATTTTTTGATGAAAACATCATGATAATATGTAATTCCCTTTTTTCTGATAACCAACGATCTTGTCAGTGATGCGAGAGCTAATGGAACAACAACAAAGAGAAAGACGGATAAGAAAAGGGTTAACCATGGAACAGTAATACCACCAATACCTAGTAGCAATCCAACAATAGGAACGAAGAGTACTAAGATGATTAAGTCGTTGGTGGCAACCTGAACGAGAGTATACGCGGGATTACCTCGTGTTAAACTACTCCACACAAAGACCATCGCTGTACATGGTGCAGCACCTAACAAAACAGCACCAGCTAAATAATCTTGTTGTAAATTTTCTGGAATAATCTGTTCAAAGATGACACCAAAGAATAGACTAGCAATCACAAACATGGTGAATGGCTTAATCAACCAGTTAACGATCCATGTTAAGTAAAGTCCCTTTGGATTTTGACCCACACGTTTAACCGAAGTAAAGTCAATTTTTAGCATCATCGGATAAATCATTAACCATATCAATATGCCAATCGGGATATTGACACTCGCGATCTCAAATCGATTGAGAAAATCAGGAACAACGGGTATCCATAAACCGATCGCAACGCCAATAGCCATGCAGATGAGTACAAAACCTGTCAAGTATTTCTCAAAGAAACTGATGTTCAAAGGGATTCCTCCTAAGCGTTTTGAATGAAGGTTTTAATTTCATCGAGTTGAGGAACTCGTCCATAGCTGACGATTTTTCCATCGATGATTAAACCAGGTGTCCGCATGATGCCTGTTTTTGCAATTTCCATCAAATCTGTGATATAAAGAACTTCTGCATTCACATGAAGTGATTGAACAGCTTCTTTTGTGAGTTCGAGAAGTTTTTTACAATTCGAGCATCCAGAACCTACGACTTTAATCACCATTTTTATATCCTCCTATATCCATAGATAACTCGTTGCATTCATGATATAACCAACGAGAATAATACCTGCAATGACAATACTGACATACGTGAAAAACAGTTTAGGTTTAACGACTTTTTGAATCATGATCATCGATGGTAGTGATAGTGCAGTGACAGCCATCATAAAGGCTAAGACTGTACCTAAACCAACACCTTTTAGAATAAGTGCTTCTGCAATCGGAAGCGTTCCAAAGATATCAGCATACATCGGTACTCCGATGATGGTTGCGATGATCACAGAAAACGGATTATCAGATCCTAAAACAGCAAGAACCCAAGCTTCAGGAATAAAACCATGGATGAATGCACCGATACCAACACCGATGATGATATACATCCATATACGATGAATAATTTCTTTTACTTGTTCAATCGCGTAGTGCACACGATCCTTTTTCGTAAGCTGTGGTTCTGCACACATCATCAACTCAGATGATTGATCTTGTTTGATGAAATCAGCGACATAACGATCCATCTTCAAGCGACTGATAAGTGCACCACCTAAGATCGCGATGATGACACCTAATCCCACATAAATAGTTGCAATCGTCCAATTAAAAAGACTAGCTAAAAGGATAAACGATGCTAAGTCGACAAGTGGAGATGATATCAAAAAGGAAAATGTCACACCTACTGGTAAACCTGCTTTCGTAAATCCAATGAAAATGGGGATGGATGAACATGAACAAAATGGCGTAACCGTACCTAATAATGCACCGATTGTATTTGCACCTAACCCTTTTTTTGATTGTAAGATTTTCCTTGTCTTTTCTGCTGTAAAAAAAGACTGAAGATAGGATGCAATAAAAATTAAGATGATAAGCAAGATAAAAATCTTGATGATATCGTAGAAGAAGAATGTAAGGCTTTTAAATAGTTGTGTCTCAGCATCTATCTTGAACACTTCAGAAAAGATCCAGTTGATGAATCTTTCTAGCCATGTCATTTTGAGAAATGCATCATTGATCCATAAAAAGATATTTTTCATATGCGACATGTGGGATCAACATGATGAAATCCATCAAGGAACTTCATGATCTGATCAATGACTTCAATATTGACATGATATTTAATCATATTACCCTCTCTAAACGAGGTCGTTAATCCAGCATCTGTTAATATTCTTAAATGATAGGAAAGCGTAGGTTGTTGGATATCGAGTTTATCGATAAGCATGCATCCACAAAGCTCACCTCGTAACAACAATTCAATAATCTTTAAACGGTTTTCATCGGACAAAGCTTTAAATAGTTTAGCCATATCTTGATTCATAAGACACCTCTATCGATAGTTATCTATATTGATAATCATCTATATGTTAACATGAGCTCCTTATCGTGTAAAGGTGCTTGACGAATTCTTTACATACGTTTTGTATAGCACCACACATTTTTACATAAATTTTCATGAAACTCTTTATTTTATTAACTGTGTTCAAGATAAATACTGATATGGCTTAAAAATATCAATAGGCCAATCTCTTTGATGAATATCACTTGATTTGATTGAAACATGGTTTGATATGACATATTTTAATGCCGCATTTAAGTGC